>FWPU01004220.1_pt1 | contig 33900 bp, 44 predicted proteins | sample 2228361 | NCBI WGS metagenome assembly FWPU01 (sample SAMEA103939777, study PRJEB20133) | metagenome
GTCCTGCTCCTCCTGGAGCGGCCCCGGGCCGGGGCCCCGGAGCGCCGGGCGCTCAGGGACCTGGAGGACGTCGCCCACCTGGAGTGAGTCGGCCCGTTGATCGTCGATACCTCGGTGGCCCGGAACTTCGCCATCGCCGGGTGGACCGATCAGCTCCGCGACCTCGGCGGCGGGGTCATCCGGGTGGCCCAGGGGGTCCTGGGGGTGGGCCCCGACGAGCCCGGGGAGCTCGACCGGGTCAGGGGGTTCTTCGAGCGCCAGATGAGGCTCCACCCGGCCGGGTCGCCCGACTACACCCGGGCCCTGATCGCCGAGAGCGGGCTGAGCGACCTCATCGCGAGGCGGTCCCGCGACCTCAAGGTGGTCGTCCCGGACCTCGCGGAGCTGGGGACCGCGATCCGGTTGCAGGATCCCGAGGCCCGGGCCTGGAGGCGGAGCCTCGGGATGAAGGCCCGGAGGCTGGACGCTGGTGAAGCCGTCTCGGTCGCCATCGCCGTGGCGAGGGGCGAGACGCTCGGCTGTGATGATGGGGGTGGGCGGGTCGCCTACCAGGCCCTGGGAGGGCCGGAGTGCCTGTCGACGCTTGACCTTGCGAAGCGAGCGGTGAGCACGGGTCTCCTCCCCGAGGATCAGGCCCGCCACGGGTACGAGCGACTGCGCGAGGAGTTCCGCTTCTTCGGCCCCGCCTGGCGTTAGGAGGGGATCGGCCAGCACACCGATGGGGGCAACGCAGTGATTCCTTCACGAAGGCACACGGGACCCGCACGGGACACATCATGCTCGGCGGGCCTCGGCGCGAGGCCGAATGAGCGGCCTAACCTGCCCCTTTGCCTGTGGGGCGGGGTGGACTCGAACCACCGGCCTACGGATTATGAGTCCGTTCCCGCCCAACTCGCTGACCTGCGGAAACGCGCCAATCTCGGCCGTGACCAGGGGTTTCGCACACTCGCTGGTTCTCGACGTTTCTCGGCATCTTCCGGTCCGTCGCGGGACCCCTGCGGGACGCAACCCACCGTTGGGTGGAGGGGTGGCCTGGACTCCGACCCCTGCCCTTCGCCTGGGGATCAGGTCCACCGGGTGGGCGCTCAGTCCCAGCTTCGCTGACTCTTTGATGCGGGATCGGCTCCCGGACTCGTCGTGCCTGCGCCGGCGGGCACAGCCGGCGCCAGCTCCGAGGCGAATACCTCGACCTGGGCCAGCGTTCGCCAATGTCCCTAGATGGAGGCTCCTCGGCGCTGGAGTTCCTTCCTATTCAGCTCCTCCAGCCGCAGGGCGGCGGCCTGAACCGCGCTAGCGTCGTGCCCGTGGGCCATCGCCATCCGATCCTCCTCTCGTGAAGGGGAAGCCGGGCCAGAACGACGCCCGAATTATCGCCGACTCCAGACCCGTGGTCGGTACCCCGCACCCACCGTTCCCGGGGGCGTCGGGACCGCATGAGACAATTCCACCGAGCATGAAGGTCCGGAAAGAGGCGGGGGTCCTAAAGGCGAAGGCGGTCTCGTCCCTCCGTCGTGCTACCGTGGCCTTCAATTCGTACGAGGACGATGGGCGGGTCACCTCGGTCCTGCTCCATCTGCAGCACGGGTTCGAGATGTTGCTCAAGGCGGCACTCGTCCAGAGGAAGGTCGAGGTCTTCGACCGGAAGCTCGGAGGGCCATCGGGTTCGAGAAGTGCGTGAACCTCGGACGGCAGCACCTCGGCCTACGGGATGAGGACGCCGGGACCCTCCGGGCGATCGACGCATTGCGCGACGACGAGCAGCACTGGCACAACTACCTGTCGGAGGGCCTCTTGTACGCGCACGCTCGGGCTGCCGTCACCCTGTTCGACGATCTCCTGGACCGAGCGTTCCACGAGCGGCTGGCGGACCACCTGCCCCTGCGGGTCCTTCCCATCTCGGTCGAGCCACCGCGGGACATCCAGGTGTTGATCGATGCGGAGTACCGCCAGATCGCGGACCTGCTGAAGCCGGGCCGCCGGCGCCGGGCAGAGGCCCAGGCCCGTATCCGATCCCTTCTCGCAATGGAGGCGCACGTCGCCGAGGAGGTCGTGGTGAGCAAGAAGGACGTCAACCGAGTCCAGAAGGCCATCCGCTCCGGGAAGGGACGGGACGAGGTGTTCCCCCGGCTCTTGCAGCTCGGCACCGAGATCACGGGAGAGGGCATGCAGGTCAGGGTCCGGTTCTCGAAGAAGGAGGGGGCCCCGGTCCGCCTCGTGGGGCCGGACGAGGACGCCGAGATCGCGGCCATCCGGGAGGTGGACCTGCAGCGGAAGTATCATTGGTCGGCAACTGAGCTGGCCGACAAGCTGAGGCTGAGCTTGCCGAAGAGCTTCGCTCTCCGGCGGTACCTGGGAATCGACGGTGACCCCGCGTGCCGCCACGACTTCGTGTTTGGATCGCAGACGCATCGCCGCTACTCGGAGAACGCCTTCACGAGGATGCGCGACGCCCTCGCCACCGTCGATATGGAGGAGGTCTGGGAAACGCATCGCCCGAGGAAGGGGTCCACGGCCGCCGCATCGGCGTGAAGGGACCCCGTCCGCCTGCGGGTCGTCTGCCCCGAACAACCGGGTAGAGCGACGCGCAGGAGCCCTCCGCTGAGCCTGTGGCTGTTTCGGGGCTGGGGGGACCCTGGAGACAAAGCTCCTGTCCTTTCTGAGCTTTCAGCCAACTGGGCCACCTGGTGCCCGCCCTCGCATCGATTTGCAACGAGCCCTACCGCACAAAGTCGAGGAGTGGGTGGACCGCTCCAGGGGTCGGGTCTGGAGCTTGCGGTGTACCACGCCAGCGCGTTGGCCCGCCACGAGCTCCATGACCATATCCCGATGCAGGCCCCACCCGAGGTCGAGGCCGAGATCGCGGCCCGTCACGTGGCGCCTCACGGTCTTCGGATCGCAACCCACCATCCGAGCCGCCCCCTCGATGCTTTGCAGCAGGTCGTACGCCTCCACGATCTCCATCACGTCCTCGGTACGCTTCACGTGCCCTCCCTTCGGGACTTGAGGTCTCGGGACTTTCGTGACCGCAAACCGGGAGGTCTGATGTCCGCTAGCCGGGACTCCCGTGGCCGCCTATCGGGAGAATCTCATGGTCAGCGGAACCGTGCAGAGACCCGAGAGCTTGTCCCCGACTCCCTGTTCTATCCCCCGGCTCACGGAGGGCGGACTCTCGGCTTCGAGTGCGAGCCGACCCCCGAATCTACATTGCGACCACGTAGAGGTGGTCGGCCGGGGCTGACTCCGGCGGCGGGTTCCGCGGGTCCCACCCCGCAATCACAGTGACGCCCCGCGTCTCCGGCTCGCTCGAGAGTTCACCTTGCGCGAGAGACCGAACGCCGACAAACAGTGGACCCGCGAGCGTGGGCCGAACAAGCCGAGCCGTGATGCTGCAAGGATCCAGGAAGGATGGCGCGACTGCGTTCGCGTAGAAGACCAAGCGCCCGGACTCGACCCCTTCCTCCGCTGGGATCACGATGTCCGGTCGCGGACCCGAAGTCTTCGGAGCGCCCTCAAGCGGCGCGAGGTCGGAGAAGCGAACGCAGGTGGCGGTAGCGATGTGCTCCCCGCGCAGATCGAAGAGAGGGGACGTGTACATCGGGCCCGCCACGGCGCCACCTGCCTTGATGTGGACCTGGCCGGACTCGTGAATCGAGATCTTGGGAATGTCCGCAGATGTCTCTTGTTGGTCGAACGGGATGGTCGCCGACTGTTCGCCCGCCGGGATCGATAGGCGACCAAAAAAGTACACGCCTGCGGGACCGTAAGGAAACAGGTACAGGCTGCTGTCCACCTTGCTGACCGCTAGCTTGCAGACTCGGAAGACCTGGCCCCGGTAGGACACGCACAACCGAGCCTCGGTCACCCCCTCGTATACGGGCATCACTCGCTCCGGAGCATCAACGTCCTGACCGGTAGCGGCTTGAGTCAAACACCCCGGCAACCGGATCAAGGCGTCCCAGGAACCGCCGCTCGCGAACCCCGAAGGCGTCCTCAATGTTCGAGCCAATCTCGAAGACCAGCGTCTGCCGCCCGTCTGGGTCGGGCCACGCGTGAACCTCCCGGATGATGAGGACATTGGGATCCGGGCACCGCGGCAGCTCGTCGCGAGGAAACGCCTGCTCCGGCTCCGTCCATCCGGTAGCAACGTTGCCGATGACCGCTCGGTTTGTGTCTCGCAGGGCTAAGGTGATCTCCCATGGTCCCTGGATTGCGAACCCCTCCAAGACCTCGCTGAACAGGGCGAGCCCCACCCAGACGCGGCCCACGATGGTGGTGAGGAAGAACACGTGCGTCTCTTCCTCCTCCTGAGCCCGGCGCCACCTGACGCTGCCCAGCCGGCCGAGCCCGAACTCAAGTCCCCCGGAGCGGTGTAGCGCGAGGTAGCCGTTCCAGTTCCAGCGGTCGTCACCCCATCGTTCATGCCTTATGGCGGCCGTGGCCTCTGGAAGTGCTTCCCGTCCCCAGTTCGTCGAGGCGGCGCCCTCGAAAGGGTTGGGTCGGTCTTGACTCCACCAGCCCCAGAACTCCTCGTCGAACTGGACAGCGGCAACGACCGGATCGGCAGGAAGAATGAGGAACCGAACATGGACCTCGGGGGCATGGCGGGCGAGACCACCCGTCCCGAAGTCCTCGGAGAACGGGTCGGCCAGCCGAAGCCGTCGGCGCGTCTCTCGCCAGCGGCGTCGATACAGGTCAATATCCTCCGGCGGCGGGCTCACGTCCTGTATGTCCTCCTCAGGAGGGCGATGACGTCCTCCACCATCTCGGACACCTCGTACGTCAGAGCCGGACGAGGCCGCACCGCGGGGGTCAGACCGACGACCACGCGATCTCCGACGTTCATCGGCATCTGAACGGTGTTTGGGCTGTCGGCGTGCTCGGCGCGGGTTCGCCAGCCGAGGTAGGCGGCCGACAGGAGAGCGACGGTGGGAGCCACATGGGAGAGCCGCCTCACAGGGTCGATCCGATCCAGGATCCATGCCATGAGGCGGAGAGATCGGGCGAGCCGATCGGCAACCTCTTCCTCGATCAGCACCGGGAGGCCGGCGCCTCGTCCGGTCGCGGGCTGGCCGAGCCGAACGGAGCCGAGCGAGTCGACTAGTAGGGAAGCCTGCGCCTGCTCCAGCAGGATCGCCTCGCCCACGACTCGCGCCCGCACACCTTGGGTGGTGTCGAAGATGGCGTGCTCTCCGAGGAGAGCCTCTCGGTGGAGATCACGCTCCAACAAGGGCTCCCCCAGCTCGGAGGGGCGAAGAATCTGCTGGCGGGGCCCACAGGCAGTTGCAAGAAAGAGCGTGGCTCCCTGAAAGCCGTACCCGTCGGGGATCAGTGCCTGGGCACGCACGGTCATCTCTCCCTCGTCCATCGGGCCGGCCTGTTGGGCGAGCTCGAGCTCGTGCAGCGCGCCGGTCACCGCATCGTGCAGTTCCTCAGGCGAGGCGAAGTCCCCGGTGAGCACGCCACCGGCCCAGCTCCGCACCTCGTCGACGAAGCCCTGCTCAGCCGCTTCTCGTTCGACGCTTCGCTGGACGAACGCGAGGACCGGACACCGGGACTTGGCCTCCCGGTACTCCTCGTGCGTCGCGGAGATGCCCGAGGCTTGGGGATCGCCGTAACGGGCGCCGAGCAGGAGCACAACGACATCAGCCCAGCGCACGCCGGCCAGACACGCCTGCTGCGGCGTATCGGCCGAGGCGCCGAAGTCCTCCGACCGTTTGACCTCGTGCCGTAGGGCAGCCGCAGCCCTGGCCGTCGCCTCCCGAAACGGCTCAAGCCCTCGGATCGTGGAACTGATGAAGACCTTCATTCGGGCGAGTATCGTACCGACACCCGACGGGAAGAAGTCGGAGATTTGACAGACGGGCGGGTAGCCGACTGTCCGGGCCAGGGGAGGCCTCGGGGTAGGCACCGAGGGGGTCGAGGGGGGCGTGGGAAAGGAAGAGGACCGCTACCAGCTCGTCTTCGGAGGAGAGCACATCCGGTTGGTCCCTCCCGAGGCCCTCCCGGCCCTCCAGGGGGCCGTGGCAGAGGTAGACCCGGCGCAGATCGCCGCGGTCATCCCCGACTGGGCACCGTTCTACTGCCTCGGATGCTGCGCTGAACGTTCCGGACTGATGCCGGACACCGCGTACCGGAAACCTACCTGACCGCCTGGACCTTAGGCATCCCCCTTCCGAGAGGCTGGTTGTAGGAGTCGGGGTTGATGGGCCAGAGCCCGCACCAGCTCCTCCCCGTAGAAGATGTGAACCAGCCCGTTCACCGGGATGATTCGGACCCTGGCCCCGGCCCACCGCTGGCCCACCGTGATCTGCTTTTACCGAGGTACCCGAGGTTCCCCACCGAGGTGACCTTCCTCACGATGGAGTGGGGCGGGTAGACCGGCTCTCCCCGTTCGTCGACCCCCACGCTGGCCGCGGCCTCCGCCACCGGCGGGGCGTAGCGGTACCGCTCGGCCGGGGTGAGGTTCCCGATCCCCTGGTGGGGGCGCTCCCGGTTGTACGGGCATGAAAATCCCTCCGAGGTCCTTGCCTGGGAGGAGGCGACCGGTAGCGTCCCTCTTACCGGGACAGGGGCGTCAGGGAGAACGCAGGCTGGGTAGGCCGTCGTTACTGTGGGCCGAGAGCCCGCTGTTGTAGTTGGCCGCCCCTGCGACCAGCCCGGTTGTGCCGAGAGCACGGATCCGTAGTTGTCGTTCACCCGCCTGGTCTCCCACGCCGTCGAGGAAAGGAGGGCAGGTGAGGTACATCGGTCTGGACGTCCACAAGGACTTCTGCGAGGTGGCCGTGCTGGAGGATGGCGTCTTCCGGTCTGGCCCCCGGGTCGCCACCACGCCTCAGGATCTCGAGGTCTTCGCCCAGAGCCTGGCCCCCGAGGACGAGGTGGCCCTGGAGGCGACCGGAGGGGCCTTCGCCGTGGCCCGGATCATCGAGCCCTACGTCTGCCGGGTGGTGGTGGCCAACCCCACGGCGGTGCGGGCCATCGCTTGGGCCAAGGTCAAGACCGACCGGCTCGACGCCCGGACCCTGGCCAGCCTGCTGGCGGCAGGCTACCTGCCCGGGGTCTGGGTCGGCGACGAGCGGACCCAGGTTCTTCGTCGCCTCACCGCCCGGCGGGCTCAGCTGGTGCGCCAGCGGACCAGGGCCAAGAACCAGATCCACGCCGTTCTGCAGCGCACCCTCAAGGGCCGGCCCCCGGTGAGCGACCTGTTCGGCAAGGGCGGCCGGGCCTGGCTGGCCGAACAGGTCCTCCCGCCCGACGAGCGACAGACCGTGGACTCATGCCTCAGGCAGATGGACTTCCTCGACGGCGAGCTTGCCACGGTCGACCGATCCATCGCCGAGGAGGTCCTCCCCTGGGGCGAGGTCCGAAGGATCATGACGATCCCTGGGATGGGCGCCCCCACCGCAGCGGCGTTCATGGCGGCAATCGGCGACATCCAGCGGTTCCCCTCGCCCCGGCACCTGGTGGGCTACCTCGGGCTCGACCCCCGGGTCCGCCAGTCGGGTTCCTCTCCGGCCCGCCACGGGGCCATCTCCAAGCAGGGCTCCTCGGAGGCTCGCCACCTCCTGATCGAGGCTGCCCTGGGCGGCCACGAAGACCCCCGGGCCGCTGCGCGCCTTCGCCGAGCGGATCCGCGCGCGCCGAGGGGGGAACGTCGCTACCGTGGCGGTGGCCCGAAAGCTCGCCGTGCTCTGCTGGCACCTGCTGACTAGGGGCGAGGACTACGCCTTCGCTCGCCCCTCCCTAGTCCGGGAGAAGCTCCGCCGTCTCGAGCTCCTGGCTGGCGCCGAGCGCAGGACCGGCCACCGCGGCCCTGTGCGGGTCTTCGCCACCCCGGAGCAGCGCCGGCAGGAGCAGGAGTTGGCCCGACAGGCGGAGCTCGCCTACCGACGCCTGGTCAAGGACTGGAGAGCGACCAAGAGAAAGGGTGCGGGCGCCGCCACTGGGGCGCGCATCTCTTCGGCCCTCGAGGGGCGAGCAGCGCGGCGGGACCAGGCCCCACGTCCCGCTCTTTAGCTCGGGGTCACCCGCACCCCAACCATCGTGGCAAGGAGAAGGTGAGCTGTCCAGAGGGACTTGACTTTCATCCGTACGGGTGGTGGAAGCCGTCCAGGAGCTCCTGGGGATGGGGGAGGTCGAAGGGCGGTCCCTCGTCCGCCAGCCAGGCCTTGAGGGTCTTGTGGAACCGCTCCAGCTTCCCCAGGGTCTGGGGGTGGTAGGGACCGGCGGTGATGAGCTCCATCCCCAGGTCGGCGAGGGCCCGCTCGAACTCCACCTCCACCCCCTGGAGGCGCCTCGTAAAGCACATCCCGTTGTCGGAGAGCACCTGGCGGGGGAGACCATAGCGAGAGGCGGACCTCCTCGAAGCAGTCCCAGGCCGCCTCCCCGTGGGTGACCACGCGGCCACCGAGGCCAGGAGGTAACGGGAGTGGTCGTCGATGGTGTCCAGGGACCCAAGCCTTGTTCCGGGAGGCCAGCCGGACCTGCCCACAGGTCGTTGGAGATCTCCCGCTCGAAGCGCTTGAGGGCCTTGGGACGTCGGGGCGGCTGGGGGGCCACCAGGTGGTTGCGCCGCAGCGCCTGGTGGATGGAGGACACCGCCGGCGGGTCGATCCCTCGGCGGGCCAGCTCGGCCTGGATCCTGCGTGCTCCCCACCGGGGATGGGCCGTCCGCATCTGGCAGATGGTCTCCTACACGGAGGGTTTCATCCTCCCCGGGGAGGTGTGGGGGCGCCGGGACCGGTCCTCGAGCCCGGGAAGCCCCTCCGCCAGGTACCTGCGCCGGTACTGGTAGTAGGTCTCCCGAGAGATCCCGTGGCGCCGGCACACCTCGGCCACCGTGGCCCCGGTCCGCTCGGGCTCCAGGACCACCTCCTCTCGCAGCTCTGCCATCGTCACCACCCTCAGGGCCACTCCTCACCTCCGCGGTCCGAGGGGCCGCAGGGGCGAGGGTGACCCACCACTCGAGCGGTGTCAGGCATCTCCCCGGAACGTCAGGGATGTCCCCGGAACGTTCTGTCAGGGACCGACCCCGGGCCGCACACCTCGGATGCTGCGCCTCATGCTAGAGCGGTGCAGCGCATGGTTTACGGAGTCCGGCGAGTAGAGAGACCAGACCTACTCAGTCTTTGCAGTTGTCCCCGGGGCCATCGGGGGCGTCTTCGACTGAATCTGTAATGGAACCCTCAGGCCCACCCCTAGGCCCTCCACCGGCATCATCCGCTGACTGACGCTTCAGTCCTGGTCAGGAACGGTCGGGCTGGGTCACCGGAGGAAGGGACAGGCCGGAAGGCGGCGTCCGGAAATTGGTTGACGGCGGCTGTTGCCTCAGCTTATCCTGTTGCACGTAATGCGCAACAGAGCCGTTTCAGGCAACGAACTCGCCAGGAAGGCGCTCGCTTCCCTCGGAGACCGGCTCCCGCCCTCCTGGCGCCGCCAGGTGATCCGGGGAGGAACCGGCGGGGGGCCGGGGCGCATCGCTGACGGCGTCCTCCGACTGGCCGCCCCCGACGGAAGCCACGCGACCCTCGCCCTGGAGGCGAGGCCGCGCGTGGAACCCCGCGACGTGGAAACCCTCCGGGAACGGTTCCGCGACCGGAGGGGCATCACCCCCGTCGTGGCCGCCCCATTCCTCACACGGAGGACGCGTGAGCGACTGCGGGAGGCGGGGGTGGCCTACGTGGACCTCACCGGCAACGCCTGGCTGACGCTGGACCGCCCGGCCCTGTGGATCGAGACCACGGGAGCCGAGCGCAGTCCCTGGCGGGAGGAACGCCCTGCACGGACCCTGCGGGGGGCGAAGGCCGCAAGGGTCGTCCGCGCCCTCCTCGATCTCCGCCCTCCCCTGGGGGTGCGAAGGCTCGCCGCCCTCGCGGGCGCCGATCCCGGGTACGTGTCTCGGGTCCTCGCCCTGCTCGAACGCGAGGGTCTGGTCGAACGGGAGCGGCGAGGGCCCGTGGCCGAGGTGGACTGGGCAGGGCTGATCCGCCGCTGGGCCGAGGATCACTCTTTCTTGGGCTCGAACACTGCCGCCCCCTACCTCGACCCGCGAGGGCTCGCCGCCCTGAGGGAGAAGCTCCTCCGCTCGAGTGCCCGGTACGCGGTGACGGGCTCGCTGGCCGCCTCGCAGGTCGCCCCCGTGGCGCCTCCACGTCTCGCCGCACTCTACGTGGACGATCCCGAGGGGGTCGCAAGAGAACTCGGACTCCGGCCGGCGGAGGCAGGGGCGAACGTGCTGCTGGTGGCGCCGTTCGACCCGGTCGTCTACGAGAGGACCTGGGAGCGGCAGGGCCTCACCTTCGCCGCCCTGAGCCAGGTAGCGGCCGATCTCTTGACGAGCCCTGGGCGCGGGCCGGAGGAGGCCGAAGAACTGCTGGCCTGGATGGCGGAGAACGAGCATGCCTGGAGGACCTGATCCTGAGTACGTCCTCGCCCGCCAGGTGCTCCTCGACGCCCTGGAGGCCCTCGGTCCGCAGCGCAAAGCCGTCGTTCTGGTCGGGGCCCAGGCCATCTACCTCCACACGGGCCCGGCCCAACTTGCGGTGGCGGAGTACACGACCGATGGGGATCTAGCCATCGACCCTGGCGCCTTGGAACCAACCCCCCGCCTTGAGGAAGCTCTCCGGGCAGCGGGCTTCGAGCCCGACCCCCGGGACGTGGGGCGGTGGGTCATCCGGCCCTCCGGGGGCGCGGTGGAGGAAGTGAGGGTCGACCTCCTGGTCCCCGAAGCGCTCGGCGGTCCTGGAAGAAGGGCCGCCCGTCTCGGTGATCATGGGAAGCGGACGGCCCGGAAGGCCAGGGGCCTGGAGGCTGCCCTGGTGGACCGCGGCCTGCTTCGGGTGGGGGCGCTGGACGCCGGAGACCCCCGGACGTTCGACGTCTGGGTCGCTGGGCCGGGGGCGCTCCTCGTGGCCAAGCTTCACAAGATCGCCGAGCGGGCAGAGGCCCCGGACCGCGCAGTGGACAAGGACGCCCTGGATATCCTCCGCCTGATGCAGGCGACTGCGACGGGGCCCCTGGCTGACCGTCTGCGGCTCCTCCTCTCGGACCCCCTCAGTGCCAGCGTGACCGACGAGGCCCTCCACTTCCTGGACCACCTCTTCGCCCGGCCCGACGGCAGGGGATCCGAGATGGCCGCCCGAGCGGCGACACCCCTGGAGGATGAGGAGACCATTCAGGCCTCGTGCGCCGCCTTGGCGACCGACCTGCTGGAAGCTCTAGACGGGAAGGCTGGGTGATGGCTGATCTCGAACCCTCACCATCGATGGCGCGGGGGACGAACTGGGGCCTGGATCAGGCGGTGCGACCTCTCTCAGAGAACCTGGAAAGAGTCCAGCATGTGGACGAGATCCCTGAGGCCCGCATCTTCCATGGTAGGGCGGGGGGTGGAGGCTCCTCGGCGCTGTTGATCGGCTACTCTGACCGCGTCAAGAGGGTCACCAAGGTCCGAGGCAACCCGCAGGGCGACATCATCTTGGTCAACGAGCTCCTCACGGCGCGACTAGCCGTCTTGGTCGGTGCTCCCTGTCCCGAGGGACGTTTGGTACATGTGGGGCCGGAAATCCTGCAGACCGTGAGAGGAGAGATTCCAGAGCTCGCGCGGTCAACCCCCGGGGCCTGTTTCGGTCGAACCTACATTGAGGGATCCATCAACCCCACCGAGGCCATCTGCCGCGATGCCACGAACCGAAGCCGACTGGCCGGTCTCGTGGTCCTGTATGTCTGGACGCGCAACACGGATTGGAAGGGTGAACATCTCCTGTGGCGTGTATCGGGTGACTCGGCGCCTGAGGTCTTCGGGTTCGACCACGGCCACTGCTTCGACTACCAGTGGGATCGCTCTATCACCCAAAAGGCCAATGAAGTTGACCTGGCCGCCCGGCTCAGCAGCGCCCCTCAGGTTGTGAGCGTGGTGAGTAGGGCGGACCTCGATCCCTTCCTTGATGCGATGGAGGCTCTCACGCAGACGGAAATTGATGCGGTGGTCGACGACGTGCCGGCGGAGTGGGGAGTCGGAAGTGAGGAGCTTGCGGCGCTCGCGGAGTATTTGTACGCCAGTCGGGAGCCGGTGGCACGAGCCCTTCGGGAACGATTCCGGGCTTAGGGAGGTGACCAAGTGACGGAGACCTATTACTACTCGGTGGTGAAGCTGGTGCCTCACCCGGTTCGCGACGAGCCCATCAACCTCGGGGTCGTCCTGACCTCAGGTACCGGGGACTACGCTGACTACCGGTTCACGCGGGCATTCAAGACCAAGATCCGAGCGCTTGCCCCAGATGTCCCCCCTGCCTTCGTCGAGCGGTTCATCGCGGAGTTCCCCGCGCTGCTCCCCCGAGTCAAGGAGCAGCAGATGTTTTCGGGCCTCACCCCCCTTGAACCCAGGGTTGAGACCCTGGACCGACTGGCAGAGCAGCACGCCTATCAGATTCGGTTCACGCCCCCACGGCCGGCGATCGGCGATCCCGAGAGGCTTCTTCAAGAGCTCTTCGAGGAATATGTCGCTCCAATCAGGCTGGCCGAGCCTGAACCGGTCGGGAGGTCAGCCGTTCGGACTCGCATCGTTCGGGCGCTCCACCAGTGGCACATCCCCCGGCAACAGATTGTCGAGGCACCGCGTCTGCCGGTCCGCCATGGAGTCAACAGTCTGGACTTGGGCATCCGCAGATCCGTATCCAACGGCTTGGCGGTGGCCATGGAACCTCTCTCCTTCTCCATCGAGGCGCAGCCGGACATCGTTCGACAGAGGGATCATATCGCCTGGGTGGTTACGGACCTGCGGGAGGATGTTGAACGACCAACGATATGCGCCGTGGCAAGCACCCCTCTCCCTGCCAACAAGCAGCTACTCGACGAGACCATCGAGCTGTTCAAGGACCTACGAGTTGAGGTGATTCCCGTGGAGAAACTCGAGCAGCTTCGCGTGCTCTTGGCTACCGCGGGCGTGGAGGGTCTTGAGGCATGAACGATCGCCCTCGCACCTGGCCATCCAGCGGCGCACTGCTGCGCACTGCGACGGCTGGCCCCATCACGCCGACGAGCACCGGAACCTCAGCGCAAAGAATCGAGAACGCCAGCCGATTCTCGGAAGAGCCGACTGGCGAGCCTCCGCATTCCGTAGCGCAAGTGGCTGAAACACCCAGAGGCGGAGGTCGCCGAATAGGGCCTGCCCTCGTGGAGGGCCCCGAGGCCGATTCCGGCGAGGCCAATCAACGCGGAGATGCAGACCTGCCAGGAGCGGATCAACTGACGACTGGTCCAGCGCAGAGGGTCACGCCGGATCAGATGGCAATACCAGATGCCTTGCGAGAGGGCCGGACGGACGAGGAGGAGGTCCTGGCGCGGGCTCGAGAGCTACGCGGACACGGGCGGAGGGAAGATTCGGGAGCGAGCTGTCAGACGCCGCCGAACGACTGAACCACCGAGGCCTGGTCGTCATCGAGGATGGAGAGCTGTTCCTCACACCGGACGGTCGGATGGGCTCGGTTCGATCTCGTTCCCGAAGTCGACGAGCCTCAAGCGGTCCGGACCGTACGACTGAAGCGCCGAGAGCGGCAGACGCCGCAACCCTCTCGACGTGGATCGACCGAGAGGTGCTCTTGCGGAGGTCGGGCCGGTCCCTGCGCACCGGGCGGTACGGCAAGTTCTACGGTGCAGCAGGTACCCCCGCTGTCGGCACACTCGCTCCTACAAATAGGCCCCCCGACAGTCCGGTACTTGCCCAAGGGCTGGGAGGACATGCTCCCCACCTCGTATCCCGATGCTCAGGAGGAGCCCTCCCCTCATGAGAGCTACCCACGCAAACGTGTCGCCAGCCGGCGAAGGGCCTTCTCCTGCACCTGCCGCTCGGGCCCCGATCCGGCAGCTCCTACCGCTTGTCTGGCCTCCTCAGCCGACAACCCCAGCGCCATGAGGATGCCAATGGCGAACATGCCCGTTCGGCCGATCCCCGACCCGCAATGGACGAGGATGGTTTCGCCGCGACGCAGCCGGTCCGCGACCTCAACTGTCATTCGCTGGAAGGCTTGATCGTCGTCCGGCCCTTGATAGTCCCTGATGGGAAGATGTCGGATGGGAACGGGCACTGTACCTTCCTCAATGGCGGCTGCGTATGTCGGGGACTTCTCCTGAATCTCATCGAGCGGCGTCAAGCACACAAGGGCCGTCACTCCTAGAGAGCTCACGTCGTTCCAAACGTGCGCAAGGTCCTCGTAGCGGCCGGGCATGCTGTGAAGGTAAAGCTCTCCCCGGACATCATCGGGCAAGGAGACTCTGCGAAATTCCGATTGTGACGTGCCTTCTGCCATGTTCCCTTGAGCCTTCCTTTGCGCCGCACACCGGTTCACGGCTTCCGGTATCCCCTGAGCCGCGCGCGTCCAACTGCTACACCGACATGCCGCTTTCCAGACGACATCAACCAACCAGGTTCACACATCTTCGCACGGAGAGGGGGATGCCAGCATTCCCTGTTGCGTGTCACGACAGACCCCTGCTCCGGCCCACCTGACCTCCCATCCCAGAGAATCGCGAACTCCCCAAGATGGATGAAATCCGAGGCGGTAAGCAGTACACGAGGGCCGCCTCCGCAAGCTGATCCGCTGCTGCCGTGGCGGCATCAGTTTCAGGATCCCCCTGCCCCGGCCGCTAATAGAGGAACCTCGAACATGGTCAGGCGACCCCCAATCCAGCGCATGTCCCTCACAACGGAAGAAGCGCGATCGCCTCCCTGTCGCCAGAGCCAGGGCTTGGCACCATTGAGACTCTGCCAGGGTGTCACTCTTCGAGGAGAGCGCGCACCTCGACAACGGGATACGCGACGTCGCTGGTCGAGCTCACCTCCCCAAGGGAGGGGGTCTCGGTGAGGCCATGGCCCTCGTAGGTGTACGTCCCGGTCCAGACCACGTCCACCCTGACCAGGTAGTTGTCCTTCGTCTCGTAGACGTGCTCAGCGGAGGGATCCTCCTCGGTGCCCGGCCACTTGCTCACGCGGGTCGTCCCGTCCCCCATGATCCAGTGGTACTCGGTCGGCGTGGCGCTCGCCTGCACTCGGAAGCCGCGGATCGTTACCGCCACCTGGACCGGGCCGTCGATGTTCTCGCACCAGAGCCAGGTCTCCATCCCGGTCAGGCCCTCGCCCTCGGGGCTGATCCCGATCTCGCACGGAGGCAGTGGGGCCCGGTCGAAGATCTCGGAGACGGTCGGCGGGGTGGGTACGGGCTCGGCGTCGGGATCTGCGCAGAACTCGTCGACGAGCTGGCCGTCAGGCCCGAACATCAGCATCCAGAACCCCTCGCCGGCGTAGGGGTCCCCGCCGGGGGTGCACGGATCCAGTGTCCAGACGTACTGGTAGCCGTGGGAGCCGCCGTGGCTCCCCTCCGAGCCGGGGTTCTCCACCCCCACCCCGGCCTCGATCCCCTCCGCGTCCTCGTCCCAGTCCGCGTGCCAGTCGGCATGGTCGGCGTGCGCCGGAGCCCCCGGCACCAGGAACACGCCCACCAGCGTGACCAAGACCAAGCGGCCGAGGCGCACCGCTACCCCCCTCCCTCGACCGGCCCGTGCCGGATGAGCGCGCTCACCCGCCAGGGGTCGGCGGGTGACTCCCGTACCAACGTCATCGTGAACCGGGTGGGCGGGTCGGCCTCGAGGCTCTCCACGACGTTCCCCTCGGCATCCACGACCTCGGTGGCGCCCTCTCGGAGCACGACGTCGAGCACCACACGGTTGCGCTGGCCCACCCCCGTCTGCCGCTCGACCTCAAGGACCTCCGTGCGGGGGGTGGCGTAGTGCCACCCCCGCTCCCGGAGCTCGGCCAGGGCGCTCCGGCGAGACTCGAAGCATGAGCAGCGGGGGTGGAACACCTCGCCCACCCGGGAGGGGTCGGGGTTCGCCGAGAGCAGATCGAGGAAGCTCACGATCTCGCCCACGATCCGCGGGAAGTCCTGGCCGGTGAGGTCGGGGGCGGGAACGGGCTCCCCGGTGGAGGATGCGGTCGGCGACGAAGTCGGCGACACCGTGGGCGAGGACCGATCCGGTGAGTTGCCTCCGCCGCCCACCTGGGTCCACACGAGGACGCCAGCGAGCGCGACCACGAGGGCGATCCCGGCGATCACCCGCCACCGGCTCACGGCGACCTCCCCGGCCTCGCGGTGGCGGTCACCTGGATCATGAAGGGCGCCTCCCCGGGCATCAGCACGCTGAGCAGGGTGAACTCCACCCGTCCGGTGGCCACGACCGTGACCTCCTCAGGCGTGGCCGCAACCGCTGCCCTGGCCAGCGAGCGGTCATCGGTCTGTGCCGCCAGGTTGGCCCAGGCCAGGGCCTCCGCCCGGTCCGGGTCCAGGCGCAGGACGCCGGCGTCCCGGAAGGCCTCTTCGTCGATCCCCGATGCCCCCGCGATCGCCGCCGCGTCCACCGTCCCCGCGAGGACCCGCCGCTCGGAGAACACCCGCCAGAGGTCGAGGCTGATCCCTCCCAGGAACAGCAGCATGACGCACAGGCCGAGCGCCCACAGGGTGACCGTCCCCTCTTCCCCACCCAGACGGGGCCGGATCTGCGACCGCGGCCTCGACGACGAGAACCGGCTCACGGTGGGAAGCTCCTGTAGAGGTCGACCTGCTCAGTGTGGCTCACCGTCCAGCTCCACTCCCCGACGCTTCCGATCCCCGGGAGAACCAGGGCCGGCATCCGGATCGTGACCAGGGCGGCCACCTCCGCCCCCCGCTCCAGCTCCCCGCGGAAGACGACCGACACGTCGCCGGGCGGGATGCCGTGGTTGGCGGCCACCTGCTCGGCGACCAGGGCGCCGCTCCTCGTCCCGCCGGCCCACGTGTCCGCCAGCACCACCTCCCGGGCCGCCTCCTGGGCCGCGACCCTGGCCGCGGACTGCCGCTCGACCCACACCGGCAGCGACACCACCAGGATGGTCACCGGGAAGATGAGGAGCCCCACGGCGAGGGCGAACTCGACGGGCACCTGGCCCCGCTCGCCCGCCAGGCCCCGCCGAACCACGGCCCGTCGGATACCCATCATCCCGGCGGCTCCTCCTCCTTCACCCCGGTCGCCCCCACCCGGAACGACCAGTCGGGGATCCCGGGGAGCCACGACCGGAACACCACCTCGGCCGAGGCCCGCATCTCGCCTCCGGACTCCCGGCAGCTGATGGCGACCCCCCGCCCGAGGGGGCCCGCGAGGAGCTGCCCCACGACCGCCCGGGCCCGGGCCTCGCACTCCGCCGCCGTGGCCGGGGCCCTGGTCCCCCGCCGCACGCCCTCGTCCAGGGCCGAGCGGACCACGCCCCTCCCGTACTGGAACACGATCAGGTTGGCCATCATCACCAGCAGCAGGAAGGACAGAGCCACGGCGAGCACGAGCTGGACCGTGAGGTAGCCGCGCTCGTCCGCCACCCGTAGCCGAGGGAGGCGGCGCACGCCTTCGTCACCCGCCCATGATGAGGCCGCGGATCCAGTTCACGACGTCGACCCCGAGGGCCTGGAGCACCCCCCAGATGGCCAGGAGGGCCAGGATGGCCAGGGCGGCGTTGCCGAGGAGCTCGGCCGTCGTGAAGCCAGCCTCGTCTCGGCGGAGCCGCGCGAGCTCCCTCCGGAGCCGCACCCTCAGCCGCGAAAGGGCAACGAGCACCCTCACCTGCCTCACCTCCTCCTCTCAGAACCTCCCGAACACCAGCGACGGAAGCGGGGCGGCGATGAACAGCAGCATCACCGGGGCCAGGATGGCGATGATGGGGACGAGCATCGCCGCCCGCCGCTTCGTCGCCAGCCGCTTCATGGCCTCCCGCCTGGCGTCCCTGAGGTCCTCGCTCAGGTCGAGGAGCGCCGGCGCGAGGTCGGCCCCGTACTCCACCCCGGTGGCCAGCACCCGGTACGTCCGGCCGGCCGACGGCTCAACCGTGGAGCGGGCCGCCCGCTCCAGCGCCTCGCTCGGCGGGAGCCCTCCCTCGTGCGCCCGGAGGATCTCCCCCATCTCCTCCACCACCGGCCCCCTCCCCCGGCGGACCACGTGCCGGATGGCCTGCATGACCCCGCCGCCCGTCCGCAGGTGCATGGCCAACAGCTGGTTCACCGTGTAGAGCTCGATCCGGACCCGTGCCCGCCGGTCCTCGATGGCCCGGTCCACCCTCCCCCGCCACCGGGCCGCGCCAGCCACCAGGCCGAGCGCCACCGCCAGGAGGGTCACGGCCGTGGAGCGGCCGAGGAGCACGGCCACGCCGCCGGCCGCGACCGCCATGAGGACGGCCTGGCCGAGCTGGCGGACCCGGTACTCCTGGACCCGCTGGCCGTCGGCGACGTCCGGGAAAAGCCCGGACTGGTGGAGCCTGAGGGCCAGGGCCTCCTCACTCCCGGCGTCGATCGCCCGGCCGACCGCGGCCGCCACCCCCTCCGCCATCGGGCCCAGCAGGCGACGGAGCGTCCCCCCTCCCGGGGCGGCCACGACGTCCGCGGCCCGGCCCACCCACGGGCGGCTCCCCGCCGTGTAGGGGCGCAGCCGGGGGGCCAGCCGCGACGTCGGCCTCACGATCAGCCCCGCCAGCGCGGCCACGGCCACCCCGGCGGCCAGGGAAGCCAGGACGGCGCGGCCGGTCAGGGCCAGGTCGTTCACCCTCCGGCCTCCTTGGGCGGCGCCGCCGAGCCGAACACGCGCTGCTCGATGGGGTCCCTCCCCAGGCGCATGAGCAGCCACAGGCCGAACAGGGTGAGGAGGCCGCCCAGGGCGATGACGAGCGCGCCCGCCGGGGACTGGTAGAAGTCCCGGAAGTGCCCGGGGCGGGAGGTGAGCATGATCAGCACAACCCACGGCAGGGTGGACACCGCCCAGGCGTTGATCTTCTGTTCGAGCTGGGCGGTCCGGATCTCCTCCACGGCCTTGAGGTCCCTGGCGGTCGCCCGGGCCAGGTCGCGGAGGATCTGGGTCAGCACCGGGGCTCCCTGCTCCTTGGCCAGGATTAGCACCTCGATGACCCGGTCGGAGGTGGGGTCGGCCAGCTCCTCGCGGACGATCTCCAGGGCCGGCACCACCCCCAGGGCCTGGGCCAGGTAGGGGAACCTGGCGAAGGCCCGTCGCAGGGGCTCGGGGCCGCGGTGGGCCAGGTCGCCCAGGGCCTGGGTGAGGGACTTCCCCGCGGAGATGCCAGCCAGGAGGTCGTTGATGCCGTCCGGCCAGGCCTCCTGCACCTCCCGCAGCCGCTCCAGGCGACGCCTGGCGAAGTACGCGCGGGGGAGGAGGGCCACGAGCACCCCGGGGACCGCCGCCACCACCGGCGAGCCGGTGAGCAGGACGACGAGCGCGAAGGCCGCGGCGCCCGCCCCCAGGGACGCCCCCCAGAACCGGGAGGGGGTGAGCCTGACCCCGGCCTGCTGGAGCCAGAGCTGCCGGGGGCTCACCTCCGCCCGGCGGGGTCGCCACGCCCCGAGCTCGAGCCGGGGGGCGTTCCCGGTGAGGTAGCCGGCGGCGAGGTAGGCGAACACGCCGGCGGCGAGGGCGGCCGCCAGCCTCATAGCGGGTTCCTCCTTCCCTCGAGGATGTCCCGGAGGGTGAGCCCCTCGGGCAGGGACCGCTCGATGACCTCCGCCGAGGCCGGGACCGTCCCGGTCCACTGGAGCGGCCGCCCCAGGGCCTCCCGGGAGAAGATGGGCTCGGTGGTGAACCCTCCCTCGTGGAGGGACCTCGTCACCTCCAGTACCTCCATGACCTGCCGGCGGGCCCGGCCGTCGTCTTCGGTCCGGGGCCGCTCGTCGAGCCCCAGGTGCACCACGAAGTCGATGGCCGAGGCGAACACCGACCGGACGATCGGTTCGGTGACGTTCTCCCCGGCCATGAGGGCCATGTTCACCAGAGCGGTCAGGGCGTCCCGGGCGGAGTTGGCGTGGACGGTGACGGCGAACCCGCAGCCCGCGTTCACCGCTCGGACGAGCTCCCAGGCCTCCGCGGATCGGACCTCCCCCACCACGATGAGGTCGGGGCTGGTGGCCAGGACGAACTTCACCAGGTCGCGCAGGGTCACCGCGCCGCTCCCGTCCAAAGCGGGCGGACGCTGCTCGTAGTAGGAGCCGTGGGTGAGCGGCACGGCCAGCTCCCGGCTCTCCTCGCACACCCGGATGCACCGGGTGGGGGGCACGGCGGCGAGGAGCGCGCCCAGGAGGGTGGTCTTCCCCGCGTAGGGCGGCCCGGAGACCACCACCCGGCCCCGGGTCTGCATCACCGCCCACAGGAACCCCGCCGCTTGCGGCGTGAGCGAGCCCCGGTCGACCAGGGACCGAAGCGTCTCGTAGCGGAGCACGTACTTCCGGATGTGGGCCGACAGATGCTCGGAGATCGGGGGGATGGAGGCGGTCAGGCGGGCCCGTCCCCACTCGCTCCCCTCGAGCACCCGGGCCTGCACCAGCGGGTTCCGCGCGTCCAGGTGCCGGCCGGTGGGAGCCAGGAGCCGGTCCACGACGTGGCGCATCTCCTCCTCGGTGGCGGGCTGCTGGAGGGCCCGCAGGCGGCCAGAGGCGTCCTGGTAGGAGACGCGCGCTCCCTCGATGAAGATCTGCTCCACGTGCGGGTCGGCCAGGAGCTCGGTGAGGGGCCCGAACCCCGAGATCGAGCGGATCAACCGATCCACCATCTCCGTAGCCGAGCGGAGGGGCCTGGCCTCCCCCACGTGTGCCAGGCGCTGGTACTCCTCCACGGCCTCGGCCACCGCCGCCCGGACCCCCTCCGGGTCCGAGCCGGGGTCGATCCGCCGCCGCTCGATGCGCTCCAGGGCCGAGCGCGCGATAAGCTCGTACGCTGTGGCCTCGGCCGTCACCTGGTCAGCCTCCTCAGGAGCCCGGGCCGACATCGCTCGGGGGCCACGAAGACCGGCAGGGCGGCCTCCGCCAGGGCGGCCACGCCCTTGCGGAACGGCCCCGGCTCCGGGAGCGTCCCCTCCCAGCCCGCCGTCCACACCCGGGGGTCCTCGGGGACGAACGTCACCGGCGCCGGCGCGCCCGCCCGCCGGAGCTCTTCCTCCACCTCGGCTCGGCGGAACCGGCCCCCGGGCGCGCGGTTGAGCACGAGATGGGTCGGCTTCCCGTCGGTGAGCGCCCGGACGGCGGCCAGCCAGGCCAGGACCCGGCCCACGCCCACCGGGGTGGGGATCCCTACCGCCACGATCACGTCGGCCTCCGCGAGGAGGGCCCGGGTGACCCCGTACCGCTCGGGCTCACCGAGCCAGGTCAGGTCCTCGACCTCGGAGCCCACGTTGACGATCACGTGGTGGCGGAGGCGGGCCAGGTCCCGGCACACGCCGACGATCTCGGCGGGGCGGAGCATCGACCAGTCGGCCGGGTTGGAGAGCCCGCACACGACGTCGAATCCCCCGCCCGCGTAGGGGGTCAGCACCTCCGGGAGGCGCTCGGGGGCCTCGTGGAACGCGTCCACGGCGGCCCGGATGTTCGGCCACACCGGGAGCCCCAGGCGCTGGGCGACCGAGGCCCGTACGTCGTCGGCGTCGACCAGGACGACGCTCTCCCCCCGGAGGGCCGCCGCCGCGGCCAGGGCCACGGCGATCTCGGTGGCCCCGCACCCGCCGGAGGCGGCCCCCACCACGGTGATCGCTCCCCGTCCGCCGCCCTCCTCCTCGGGTCCCACGCCGCCGGCGGGCTCCGACGGGAGGACCCGCTCGGGGATCTCCTCGGCGGGGATGGCCATCGTCGCCGCCAGGGCCGTGACGGCGGCCACGAACTCCTCCGGAGGCGCCTGGGCCTCGATGACGTCGTCCACGTCGCACCGGCGCAGCCGCTCCTTCCCGGCCGCGCCCAGCTCCTCGGCCCCTCCGGGCTCGGCCGGGTCGTACACCCCGAGGACCCGCCTCCCGGCCCGCCGGACCTCGTCCACGAACCGCCGGGAGAGGAAGTGGGTGAAGTCGTCGACCACCAGGACGTCGTACCGCTGCTCGAGGGCCTCCTCCCGGTCGAGGACCTTGGCCCGGATCCGCAGGCCGCCGTGGTCGGCCACGAACCGGGAGAGGCGCTCGGCCCACTCCCGGGGCGAGTAGACGACGGCCACCTCCGGCTCGCGCACCGCCCCTCACCCCGAGGTCGGTGTGGCCTCCGGCGCCGCCGCGACGCCCGTGGTGCGGACGATCTCCACCCCCGCCTCCCGGATGGCCCGGGCGATGTCGAGGGCTGCTTGCGGGTCGACGGCGATGGTCACGCTGAAGGCCTCGATGCTTCCCTCCACGAGGCCGCCGGGGTCCCGCGAGCCGACGGCGAGCACCTCCGCGCCCCGGAGGAGGTACCTGGCCTCCCCGTCCCGGACCTCGATCACGTCCACCCGGTCTCCCGGGGCCAGGGCCCCGCCCACGGCGTGCTCCCGCTCGACGGGGATGCTCATGGCCCCCAGGCCCCCGGGCGCGGCCGAGGGCCGCAGGTCGCTGCGGGAGACCAGGTCCCCGGCCCGGATGGTGGTCGCGGCGACCCAGCCGGAGAGCCCGTCCAGGTCCCGGGGCCGGAGCAGGGTGGCCAGGATTTCCTCGCCCACCTGGACCTCGGTGAACCGGAAGGACCCGGCGTCCACGGGGGTGCCCGCGGGGATGTCCCGGGTGGCCACGGCGACCTGGAAGGTCTGCTCGCGGGCCCGGAGGAGGCTGAAGGTCAGGAGGAACGCGAGCAGGCCGGACACGATCATGACCACGTGCCCGAAGGACAGGCGGCTGAGGATCCGTCGACGCCGCGGCGGTCCAGGCGGCCCGTCCGGCGTCGCTCGGGGCCGGGAGGCCCGAAGCTTGACACCCTCCACGGGACGCTCCTTTCCGAGCGTCGCGAGGGGGCACGGCGGATGCTACCACGGCCGCTCTCGGCGGCGCAATCCGGACGTCTTCCTACGTCCTAGGCGAGGCCCGCCCGCTGGGGTAGACTGACGCCGAGATGCGGACCGGAGAGGCGTCCTCGTGAAGCTCGAGGACTATCCGCCCGTGATGAACACCTCGCAGGCGGCCGAGATGCTCGGGCTCTCGGTCAGCCACCTCCGCCACCTGGTCCGGACCGGCCGGATCCCGGCAAGGCGGATCGCCGGCGGCCGGTCGCTCCGCTTCTTCCGGGACGAGCTGATCGAATGGCTCAAGAGCCAGCCGAGCGGGGCCATCGAGCGGGAGGCCTCGGACGCAGGACGCTAGAGCGCCGGCCTAATCACTCAGGCGCCTGACGTAGCCGACCCAGGCCAGCGGGATGGCCCATTCCTGGCCCGCCTGATCCTCGAAGAGGACGTGGTCCTGGGCGGCCACCTTCAGGGTGCCGCGCAGCGGCTCTGCGAAGAGGATCGATCCGAGCTCGACCGTACTGCGCCTGTCCTCGTACTCGAGCAGGCGACCGCGGAAGCTGCCCGGGCCTTCTCGACGCCCCATGCCACCCGACCGACCCTTCTCCACGAGCCGAACGGCGATGGGCCCTTCGAGGTTGACGTCGACCGGCGCCCCACCGCCGTCGATGGACACCAAATCACCGGAGGCATATGTCACCTGACCGCTGAATGTTCGGGCACCGACAGTGATGGCGATCAGGTCCCCCCTCGCCATCGCCTCGAACACGACGTCCGCGAGGGAACGGGTCCGCATGGCGAGCTGAGCCGCTTCCCTCTCGCTCTCCTCAGCTTCCGCCCGAGCAGCACTCCTGAAATCCTGGCCTGCCCGTTCGTAGTCAGGATCACTGCCCAACCTCGGCACCCGACTCTCCGGTCCTTCCGTGCTCACCCCGTCTCCCCTTTGAGGCTCTACGAGGACTGGAGCCATGGTACCCGAGGCAGATGCGACGATAAGCTAGTGTTGTTGGGCCAGAGGCTCGGCTCGGTGCGGAGGTTTGGCTGGAGGCGAAGGACAGTGCCGGCTCGTCAGGCAGGGCGGATAGGCCTCCCCAGTGGCTCCACGTGGGTAGGTAGCGAAGCAGCAGTACTCAGTAGTGGCCCGAGGGGCGTCCTTCGGACCGCCTCGAATGCCCGCGAGGTGGTCGGTCAGGCGCTCGGGTGAGGTTGGATAGATATGCCGCACCGGTTTGGCGGGGACCCTAAGGAGGTCTCCGCCCGGATGAAGCTCATCCGTGGTAAGAACACGAAGCCGGAGCTCCGGCTTTTTGAGGTTCTAGGTGCATCCGGGCTACCCTTCACCCCTCACGCCAAGGTCGAGGGAATCACCGTCGACGCACTCGTTGATGGCGTAGTTGCCCTGTTCGTCGACTCTCCCTTCTGGCACCTCCGAGATCGTACCGAGCTGGACAGGCTGAACCCTTATTGGAGGAGCCGCCTCCTGCGGAACTGGCGCCGGGATCGCAGGCAGGATCGGTTGCTCCGGAGCAAGGGGTTCACTGTCGTCAGGGTCTGGACTGATGACCTCGACCCACGCAAGGTGACCAAGCGCGTAAAGGCCGCAAGGACCCGAGCCCTGCGCCGGGCACGTAGCGCCTTCTAGGGTCTAGAGACTAGCTGCGAAGTGTTCGGCGAGGCGCAGCACGTCCCTCATGTGCCGGATGAAGTAGGGAAGATCGCCGGCGAGTTCCACTCTGCCTTCATCGACCGCCTGCCTGACGGCATCGAGGCCTCCGCCACCAATCCTCCGCCAAGAGTCCTCGGATGCGCGGATTGCCAGGACATCGTGCTCGTCTTGACCGACGGGGAGCGTCTCAGAGGGCAAGGTCGTGGGGGATTCCTCGAACCGAATGGTGCGGCTGGTGAACTCTACCGTCGCCCAGCACGTTTGACCGGGGCCAGGAATGTCGGTCACCCCGAACGACAGCCTTCCCTTTTCGACGCTCGTGCCCACTCCTACCAGGGCCTCACACGCCGAGGCAATGCGCGCTGGCGTGAGCATCGGCTACACCCTCTGCTCGAGGATGGCCACAAGCTCCCTTCTCCGTGCGTGGCCGACCTCCAGGAAGCAGTCGAGCAACTCCTCGTAGGTACCTGGGGTGTCCCCCACGTAGTCCCAGAAGTCCTTCCCGACGAGCAGGTCGTGCTCGGGATCGAGATAATATTTGGTTGTGGGCCAGCCGTAGGTTCCAAGAAGACCATTCGGGTTGTAGGCCATCCCGACGAGCGCCCGCACGCTGGTGGGGGCCCTGACCGCGTGAATCCTTAGGATGCGCCGCTTGGACGCCTTGAGCTGGTCATAGTTCGGTTTCGGCGTCTTGATCTCGATGTGGTTCTCGGTCCCATGTCGATCCACGTAGAAGACGTCGTCCTTCTCCTCGACCTGCTCACGGGCGCCCGGTGCATTCACCCCAGGCAGGATGGCCGCCAACTCGGCATCTGTGTCCGGAGTGACCTTGGCCCCCTTGTACGCATCGGTTATTGCGTTGATATGGGCTGCCGTACTGGCAGGTATGCTCCCCCGTACGACGTGGCCGACCTCCGCCGCGCCGTGCGTGGCACGGGCGATGTCAGCCACAATCTTGTCCCATCCCCACCCAAGGGCCGTGTTTAGGGACCTTTCGATGATCGCTGCCAGGCGGACCTCAGGGAAGAGGGACTTCAGGAACGGCGAGGCGTCCCCGCTGGCCCCCTTGGACCGGAAGGGGGAGTACACCTCCGAGAGGTACATCTCCCGGGACTTCGTAGCTAGGGTGCTCAGCAGGGCCTCGCAGTTGGCGTGGAGCCGCTCGACGATCTTCTGACGAGGGACGGTCACCCCTCTAGGTTAGCTCGCCTGCGACGGCTAGGATTGCCCTGCCCAAGGCGGCAGCCAGGCGGACGGGGACGGCGTTTCCGACTTGCCTGTACCTGCCAGCCTTGCTCCCCACGACCTCGTAGTCATCTGGGAAGTCCTGGAGCGCGAGGTACTCCGGGATAGACAGGGGCCGTTCGTAGTCCGGGTGACACAGGCTCGAGGCCAACTGCTGGGGTTGGGCGGTCAACGTGGGGGCTGGGTGGTCCCACGAGAGCCTCCTCCAGAACCCCTCCTTGCCCCCCCCGGCGTGGAAGGCCCCACCCATCACCCTCTCAAGGTACCCGCGCGGGAAGAGCTGCGGATTGTCCCTTATGAACTTCCAGTTGCATCCGGGCGGAATCCTCGCAAAGACAGCCGCCCGCTCGGCACTGTACGTGTAGGTGTCTTCAGGCGCAGGGGGTTCGGCCGCTAGATGGCCGATGCCGTCCTTCAGAGACCTCCATCGCCTAATTGGATCGTAGGGCGCGAAGACGTGGTGTGTCGGGGGGACGAGATCCAGCGCCATCATGGGGCGGCTAGTCTGCTTCCTGAAGACCGCCGAACGGAACTCCCGTTCCCGACTCCCGAGGAGGAAGACGCGGTGACGCACCTGGGGCGTCCCGTAGTCAGCAGCGTTGAGGATGCCGTAGACGACCTCGTAACCCAGGCGTCGGAAGGTCGGCAGGATGAGCAAGCGCATCACGGAGCCAAGCTGCGCTTCGGGGTCATCTGGAACCTCCCTTGGGTGCGCCCGCTCCCTCAGTGGCCTGTGCCGGAGCGCCGCGGACAAGAGTCCCCGGACGTTCTCGAAGACGAAGAACCTGGGGCGGAGACGGCGGACCATGTTGAAATAGTTCCGCACCACAGACCCGTTCTCGTCATTTATCGCTTGGCGAAGGCCAGCCGTGCTGAATGCCTGGCATGGTGGGCCACCGGCAAGGAGGAAGGTCTCCCCGGGCCCGATGTCTGCTGCCCTCATCAACTCTTCGGGGTCGACGTCCCGGATGTCCCTGAAGAAGGCCGGGTTGCTCGACAAGTCTGGCTTGTTCGCGATGAGGGTGGCGCGAGCTTCCTCGTCATACTCGACCCAGGATCGGAACTCCAACCGCCCTTCCCCAGCTCGCTCAAGCCCCAAGTCGAGCCCCCCGATTCCCGTGAAGAGGGAGACGGCGGCCAACCTGCCGGTCATCTTCCTCGTTCCTCCTCTCTTCGGTCTCCCGTGATCTCCAACCCCCGCACCCTAGCCCTCCCTAATGACAAGAGCGTAATTCCGCTGGAAGCTCACTTCCAGCACCTGCTCGCCCTGAGGCCTAGGATTTGACGAGTTCGGCTGCTCTACTGCACCACCTCCCCCACCGGGCGCCCCGCCAGCTCCGTGATCCCTCGCTCGGCGAGGAGCGCCAGGATCTGCTGCCGCTCGGACGAACTCGAGCACAGGACCCGGGTCGGGGCCTCCTCCCCCAGCAAGTCGATCCCGTCCCGGAACATCACCTCGTTGCTGCCCCCGTTGAACCCGGCCACCGCGAGGGGGTCTCTCGTCTGCCCCGACGTTGAGTGGGAGCTCTGGGGGTTGAGCGACCCGAAGTGGTCCGTCGGGTAGGCGTACCAGTCCGCCCGGCGGAGGAGCCGGGCCGGGTCCTCCCAGAACAGGGCCGGGCCGTGGGATGGTCGCGATCCCACCCGGAGGAAGACCGACCGGGCCCCGCCGGTCTGCATGTCGGCCCCCTCGCTCATCCCCTTCCCCGAGCCCACCCCCATGAGCCGGCGGCGCTCGGTCGAGGCGAGCACCCCGCCGTTCCGCAGGACGTCCAGCAGGTTCCTCCCGGTCAGGCGGTGGACGAGCCCCTTCTTGCCGAAGGCCGCGTTCACCTCGTCGGGGCCCTTCGCAACGTCGAACCGCTCCCACACCAGCCACCCGCCCCTGGCCTTGGGGGTGGGATCGTAGCCGGGGCTCGCGGCCAGGGCCTCCCCCGAGGGGAACCCCGCGGCCCTGGCCACGGCGTCGCGGACCAGGCGGACCTTCTCCGGGAGGGCCCGGGCCTCGGCTTCCAGCCGGATCTCCTTGGCGAAGGCCAGGAGCCGCTTCTCGTCCAGCCCCACGGCCTCGTGCTTGCGCTCGGCCACCAGGACCTCCTGGAGGGCGTCCTCGAGGCCCGCGGCCTCCTCCAGGGCCCGGGCCACCTCCTTGGTCCGGTCCAGCTGCTGGGCCCAGATGTTCCTGACCAGGTAGGCCCACTCCCCCTCCTCCCTGGTGAGGGGCCGGTTGACCAGGTTCAGCCGGCCGAGGCGGGTCACCAGCTCGGGGCCGTGCCCGGCCCCTGGAGGGGCGATCACCTCGAGCGAGCCGCGGTGGCTGAACTCCGGGGCGTCCTTCCCCCCGGCGTATGGGCGGTACACGGCCGTGTAGCCGTCCCCCAGGTCCACCGCGTACTCCTTCCCGGCCGCCTTGGACCGGGCCCTCCCGTCCCACCGGGCCACCCCGTCCTCGATCGTGGGCCTGATCCGGGTGGCGTCCCGCAGCCTCGCAGGCAGGAGCCCCGCGGGCGGGTCCTCCGCGGGGGCCGGGACGGACTCGGTGACCGTGACCGACTTGGCCACGTGGTAGGGCTCGACCTTCGGGACCTTGCCCCCCTGCGCGTAGGGGACGGCGAAGCCGGGGGCCAGGCGCTCTCCGACCGCGGCGCACGCCGACTGGTAGGCGGCCAGCATCTCCTGCTCGTCGGGGGTCGTGGCGGGGTCGGCCGCGAGCTCGGTGAGCTTCGCCTGGAGCTTCTCGTACCTGTCCCGGGTGTGCTGGGGGATCCCATCCCCCTGCTTGAGGTGGTGGTTCACCGACTTCACCACCGTCACCAGCTCCTCGTAGAGCTGGTGCCGCTCGTCGATGGGGAGGCGCCCATGGACCTCCTTCTCCACGGCCACGGGGACGAGCTTGTCCTCGGAGATCCAGAGGGCCTCGAGGAGCTTGGCCTCGGCCTCCTCGGCGACCGTGGCGTGGAGGACCTCCCGGGGCTGGTCCGGCCCCTGGTAGGCGACCAGGGTGGCCAGGGAATCCACGAGGTCCACCCCTCCGACCAGCAGGGGGACCCCGCTGATGAGTCCCGGCTCCACGGTGTCGGGGACCGGCGTGAGCGCCTCCCGGGCCGCACCGGCCGCGCGGCCGGGGGCCGGCCCTTCCCGGAGGGCCCGGCGATCGTTCCCGCCGGGATCGCTCGGCGGTGCCTGGCGTTCAGGGATGAGGACGCCCGGGGCCTCGAGCGTCACCGAGGGGGCCACGGCGAAGGGTTCGTGGAGCTTGGTGGCTCCCGCCCCCATCAGGCCACCTTGGCGAGCTTGTCCCCGGAGGCGAACCCGAGGGCGGTGAAGAACCCGGCGAAGGCGCGCCGGACGGAGGCCTTCCGCTCGCAGGCGTGCCGGAGGAACTCCTCGGCCACCTCATCGTCCGTCACGTCCGTCTTCTTCAGCCGCTTCCGGGCCGCCTCCCGCATGGGCCCCACCCAGGCCACCCCGTCCTTCACCCCCAGGGCGGCCACCGGCCGCAGGATGGCCCGGTACTGGGCGTCGGGGATCCGCTCGAGGGCCCGGATGACGGGCAGGGCGGCCTCGGGCCGGATCGTCACCCCTGGGGCCAGCGACCCGCTCTGGGCCGCCAGGTAGGCCTGGTGGAACACGGGCGGCGGCGCCCCGTATCTGCCGTTGGGGTGGTAGCCCACGTCCAGGCGGTCCCGCCCGTAGAACTTGAAGGCCTGGCCGTGGTCGACGGGGAGGAGGCCCCCCGAGGGGGTCCGAAGGACGTTGGTGTGGTTCCCGTCGTGGTCGCCCACGGCCCAGGCGGCCACGTGGTAGCGGACGATCGAGTCGACGTCCGCCTGCGACCAGCTCCCGGGGTCGGCCGGCAGCTGGGTGGCCCCGGCCACCAGGGGCTGGATGGAGCCCACCTTCCCGCCGAGCCTCTTCACGTACACCCCGACGCTCGGCACCCCCGCCCGGCGGAGGATCTCCGAGGCCGCGGCCTCGGCGTGGGCCCGGGCCCCGCCGGCCCCCTTGTCCGGCTTGAACAGCCACATCGAGCCGTCGGGGGCCCGGTGGAGGGTCTTGGCGTGCGTGCCGCCGAGCGAGGCCGCCTTGCCGGGGCCGAACGACCACCCGTCCACGTCGGTCTGGGAGGGCCGGGCCGGCAGGTCCCGGGCGACGGCCTGGTGGGCCTTGAGGGACGCCACCACCTGGAGGTGCTTGGCGGTGAAGGACCCGGGGGCGCCGGCGCGGCCAGGGTCGGTCCGGCCGAGAGGGGCGCCGAGCCCGCGGTGACCGACTTCGGCGGGCCGGGGGTCTTCGGGGCGCCCTTGCCGGCCTTGGCCGCCCCGACCGCGGCCTGGATCTGGGCCTTGTCGAGCTTCGGGTCCCAAGAGGCTGCGATGTAGTTCTGGATCTGGGCCCTGGAGGCACCCTCGGGGTCCATCCCCAGGTCCTTGGCCACGGCCCTGAGGTCGGCGAGCTTCTGCCCCTTGGCCCAGGCCCGGAAGGAGGCGGTGAGGGCCTGGGCGTCGGGGTTGTAGGAGGACGACGCGGTCCACAGCGGTCCGTGGGTGGCCTTGAGCTCGGCGACCCCGGGGACCCCCTGGGCCCAGCCGGCCACCTCGGCCCGCTTGGCGAAGTACGAGCCGGCCGCCCCGGCCAGGGCGGCGAGGTGCTCCCTTCCGGCCGCCGTGGAGGCGTCGGCCGCCGAGAGGTCCTTCCTGGCCAGGTACAGCTGCCGGAGCTCGGCCAGCTCCTGCACCTTGGCCTGGCGCTCCGCGGCGAGCTTGGAGAGCCCGGCGCGCTGGGGCGAGGGGGTCGAGAGCCTGAGGAGGTCAAGCTGCTCGTCCCGGGCCAGGAGGGCCGCCTCGGCCTCCCCGATCGTGTCGGCCTTCCGGGCCTCCGCCACGAGCTCGGCCACGGCCCGGTCCCGCTGGTAGGAGGGAGCCTGCTCGAGGGCCTTGTCGAGGGCCGCCCGCACAGAGCCCTTCGCCGCCTCGAGGCCGGCCCCCATGTCCGGGCACGCCGCCCTGGCCAGGTGGTTCTCCGCGGCGACGACCGCGCCCAGCCTCGTGGCCACCTCGGCCGGGCTCCCCGCCCAGTCGAGTTCGGCCAGGGCCCGGTTCACCCCGGCCATGGCCTCCACCACCTGCGCCGGGGTGGCCTGCCAGGCGCCCGGGGGGCCGACCTGGAGAAGGCCCGCCTCTGCCTTCTGGACGTCGGCCAGGGTCAGCCCGGCCAGGCTCCCCCCGGCGGCGAGCTTCGCGTAGCGCTCGGTGGCCTTGGCCTGGATCTTGAGCTTGGAGGGCAGGTGCGCCCCGTACGCGGGGTCGAGCCAGTGGACGAGCGGGTGCTGGGCCCCTTCCGGGGTGTGGAGCCCGACGAGGGTGGGGTGCTCGACCCCTCGGCGGCGGCCAGGCCCTGGAGGTCCTCGACCGGGAGGGACGAGAGCCAGGCCTGGGTGTGGGCCTTGAGGGTCTCCATGCCCTCGGCGGCGAGCTCGGGGGACCACCCGTCGGCCACCGCCTGGGCGTGGGCCTGGAGCGCGCTCTCGGTGAGGGCCTGGAGCTGCGGGTAGGCCGCGGGGTCGGCGTCGCCGGCCACCTGGCCCAGGGCGGCCAGGGCCTCCTCGAACGCGGCCACGGACCCCGGGACCACTGCCGCGGCGGTCCCCGAGAGGCCCTCGCCCACTGCCGCCGCCGCGGCCGGGAGGACCGCGTAGGCCTCGTGGGCCTTGCTGCCTCCGGCGCCCCATCAGGCCCGCCCCTTCGGGGCGCCCGCCCGGAGGGCCCACACCTGCTTCCCCAGGGCCGGGCCGAGGGGGCCGGTGTCCTTGGTCCCGGTGTGGCCGGCGAGCCGCCCGTAGTACCGGGCCTCGACCTCGAAGGCGTTGGCCTCGTAGCCGACCGTGAGGTTCTGGTGGAGGTACTTGGCCCCGTGCTCGGGGTCGGCCTGCATCTGGGCCACGTGCCGGAGCTCGTGCAGCAGGGAGTTGTTGAGGACGTAGAGGTGGCGGTCCTCGAGCCGGTCCTTGGGCGCCACGTGGATGATCACCCGGTAGCGGTCCGGCCCGATCCGCTGGGCGAGCCCCTGCTGCCCGGGCTGGACCTGCTCCCGCAGGCGCAGCCGGATCCGGGTCCGGGGTCCCAGGACCACCCCGGCGGCCTGGAGGGCGGCGGCCATCGTCTCCGGGTCCACCCGGATGGGCGCCGAGCCCGCCGGGCGGTCGTCGCGGAACTCGATCGCTCGTGAAGCTCCGGTGAGCCCTTGATCGGAGCGCCCCGCGGGGACGACCGGGAAGGCCTGGTGGGCCTTGGCGGATCCCGCCCCCATCAGGACACCCTCCGGGCCGATTCGGGCACCGGGGCCCGGCGCGAGGGACGAGGGGAGGGCGTCGCCCCCGCTCCCGGACGGTCGCCAGGCGCCGCGGCTCGTCAAGCTCGAAGGTCGCCACCGGGTCGCGGGGCGTCCCGACGCCCGACCTGGGGGCCAGGATGGCCTGTGATCAGCGCCAACGCCCCCGTGGTGACGGGGTGACGAGCTCCGGGAAGGGGCCGCAGGACGGCGCCGGGAACGAGCCCGCTCGCCGGTCTGTCATCCCCATCCGGGACGCCCTGGCGACGGTCGAGGAGGTGGCCGCCTTCCTCAAGGTCCCTCCGAGGACGCTGTACCGGTGGCGGCATCGAGGCGAGGGGCCTCCGGGCTTCCGGGTGGGCCGTCACCTGCGGTTCCGCTGGGAGGAGGTCGAGAAGTGGTTGGCCGCGGAGATCCGCAGGACCAGGAAGTGAGAGCCTCGCCCTCATGATCGGGCGCGGGGGATAATCCGGCGGGCCGGCCCGCCTGGGCGTGGTGTGCCGGTCGAGGAGGCGATGGGCCACATCCAGCGGAAGTGCGGGCTCCGGGGATGCCGGAGGACCATCCCCCCCGGAGCGCGTCGCTGCCCTGGGTGCGGTGGCACCCGAAGCGCGTGGGTCGCCAGGGTCCAGGGGCCCGACGGCCGGGAGCGAAGCAGGACCTTCGCCAACAGGGCGGACGCCGAGCGCTTCATCGCCAGCACAGAGGTGTCGCGGGCCCGCGGCGAGTGGGTGGACCCCGCTCTCGGTCGAGTGACGCTCAAGGATTGGATCGCCCAGTGGCTCGCCACCGTGCGGCCGACCCTCAAGCCCAAGACGGCGCGCGGCTACGAGAGCCTCATCGACTCCCGCATCGTCCCCGCTCTCGGGCGCTATCCCATCGCGGACATCTCCCTCTCGGACGTCCAGGGCTGGGTGAACGCCATGCAGGCCGAGGGCCTGTCCGCGAGTCGCATCCGAGAGGCGCACGTCGTGCTGTCACAATCGTTGCAGGCCGCCGTGCGGGACGGACGTCTCGGACGGAACCCCGCACGAGGCATCAAGATGCCTCCCCTCCGGCGACGTGAGGCCGAGTACTTCGAGCCGGAGGTGGTCGAGCGGATCGCGGCTGCGATCCCTCCCCCGTACGGCCTCCTGGTCCACCTGATGGGGACGCTGGGACCGAGGTACGGGGAAGCGGTGGCTCTCCGTCGCCGCGCGGTGAACCTCGTGACCCGCCGCCTCATCATCGAGGAGTCCATGGCAGAGGTGTCGGGCAAGGTGGTCTTCGGAACGACCAAGACCCATGCGATCCGGAAGCTGCCGTTGACCCCCAGCCTCGCGAAGGCCTTCGACCGGCACCTCCGCGAGCACGTGGGCCCGGAGCCGGACGCGCTCGTCTTCACCTCGCCCCGGGGCGCACCACTTCGACACCGCAACTTCATCCAGCGATTCTGGAAGCCCACGCTCGACCGACTGGGGCTTCCTGCGGTAGGGCTGCACGTCCTCCGACACTCCGCGGCCGCCGCCCTCATCCGAAGCGGGGCCTCGCCCAAGGCCGTGCAGCAGATCCTGGGCCACCAGAGCGCGGCGTTCACGCTCACCGTCTACGGGCACATCTTCGACATGGACCTCGACGTGGTGGCCCAGCAGCTGGAGGAGAGCCTGACGAGTCGCCGTCCGAGACGGGACACAGACGGGACACATCTCAGAGTGGTGCCCGGGGGCGAGAGAGAAAATGGGCGCTGACCTGCGCTTTTGGACGTGGGGCGGGCTGGACTCGAACCAGCGACCTACGGATTATGAGTCCGCTGCTCTGACCCACTGAGCTACCGCCCCACGGACGGGACGATAACACCGCCCTCGGTGGAGGACCGCGCTCGCTAC
>FWPU01002660.1_pt1 | contig 33897 bp, 23 predicted proteins | sample 2228361 | NCBI WGS metagenome assembly FWPU01 (sample SAMEA103939777, study PRJEB20133) | metagenome
AGCGGAAAGCTTACAGCGAGGGAACGGCTTGCTGCCTTGTTTGATCCTGGCACCTTTCGCGAGCTCGACATCTTCGTGACACATCGTTGTCAATATTTCGACATGCCTGAAACCGAGATTCAAGCAGACGGTGTCATTACGGGATTTGGAAAAGTAGCCGGGAGAACTGTTTTTGCGTACGCACAGGATTTTACCTCACGAGCTGGCACACTCGGTGAAATGCACGCAAAAAAGATCTGCAAGATCATGGACACAGCGCTGCGTGCTGGTGCACCTGTGGTAGGGTTTTGCGATTCGGGTGGCGCCCGTATCCAGGAAGGCGTCGATGCGTTAGCTGGCTACGGTGAGATCTTTTACCGAAACGCTATTGCATCGGGTGTGATACCTCAGATTACCGCCATCATGGGGCCAACTGCCGGAGGGGCTGTATACTCGCCCGCCATGACCGACTGGATCTTTATGGTCAAAAACACAAGTTACATGTTTATTACAGGACCTGATGTGATACGAGCGGTCACAGGTGAAGACATAACCCAGGAAGAGCTGGGTGGCGCCATGGCGCACAATCAAACCAGTGGTGTGGCTCATTTCGCCTGTGAGAGCGATCTCGATGCGATCGAAAAAATAAAGGTGCTACTCTCCTATCTGCCTTCCAATAACTTGGAAGATCCAGCCACGGTGGTATCCACAGATCCCCCTGATCGCACTGTTCCAGAGCTCGATCATATTATCCCCGACAATCCGGCTGCCACGTACGACATGAAAGAGGTACTTCGTGCGATTGTCGATAACGGTATACTGTTCGAACCTCACGAGTATTACGCACAAAACATGATCACCGCGTTTGCCAGACTAGGGGGATACGTAGTCGGCATTATCGCTAACCAACCTTTGGTGTTAGCGGGGTGTCTCGATGTAAATGCCTCGGATAAAGCCACTCGATTTATACGGTTTTGCGATGCGTTCAACATCCCTATGCTTACCTTCAGTGATGTACCCGGCTATCTCCCTGGCAAGGAGCAAGAATGGATGGGAATCATCCGGCACGGTGCAAAGCTCCTATGGTGTTATTCTGAGGCAACAGTACCTAAACTTACGGTTATCACTCGAAAGGCCTATGGAGGTGCCTACATTGCCATGTGCTCGCGCCATCTTGGTGCCGACATGGTACTTGCATGGCCCACTGCTGAAATTGCGGTAATGGGTGCCGAGGGAGCAGCCAATATTATCCATCGCAAGGAGATACGAGCAGCGCCTGATCCCAAGCAGAAAAAGGAAGAAAAAATCAGAGAGTATCGCCAACTTTTTGCCACTCCGTACATAGCAGCTTCGAGAGGATATATTGATCAAGTAATCGTGCCACGCGAGACCCGTGTACGGCTCTACGAAGCACTTGAGGCACTCCTGAGAAAGAGAGACACTCGGCCTCCCAAGAAGCATGGAAACATTCCTGTCTGATGGTAGTGGAACAAAGGGAAGGAACCATGGCATCTACAGCATGTATCAACGCAGCCATAGCTGGTGTCGTAGCGTACCTTACTGCAGAAGCAGAGGTCTGTCGGGAATCTGCACCGGCCACTCGCCCCACGAAACAAGCCGCAGATGTGTGTACCACACCTCCCACGCACACTACAGGAGGTTTGTGGTCAGGAAGTGGAAGGATCTTCAGCATGCAGATGCGACAATTGGTGCAATGGAGATCCTTTCGCAGGCTCTAGGAGGCGTGCTCGAGCCCGGCCGTTCGCAAAGATCTGGTCTGACTGGTGAGAGCGTTTCATGGAGGAAGCAGCCCACGCATTCACAGGAGGAGCTCATCGATGAAACAGAAATCCAAGAAGGTACAACGCGCGAGTCATCTCCGACAACGACCTCACGTGGCCACAACACCGGCTGTCACTAAGGTCCGCTTTACCGATACAACCTTTCGGGACGGACATCAATCTACGCTTGCCACCAGACTGAGAAGCGAGCACATATATCCAGTTGCAGAAGACCTAGACAAGGTTGGCTTTTGGTCCCTTGAGGTGTGGGGGGGTGCTACGTTCGATGTGCCGACCAGGTATCTCAACGAGGATCCATGGGAACGGCTGCGACGACTCAAATCCATGGTAAAGCGCACACCCTTGCAGATGCTACTGAGAGGACAAAACCTGGTAGGCTACCGCCACTATGCAGACGATGTGGTCGAGGCGTTCGTGCTCACCGCAGCAGAGACAGGAGTGGACGTCTTCAGGATCTTCGATGCACTCAATGACTTGAGAAACCTCGAGACCTCTTTCAAGGCAGTCAAACGTGCAGGTAAGCACGCCCAAGGAACCATCTGTTATTCGCTCACTGAGCGAAGAATGGGTGGTCCTATTTACAACCTTGAATACTACCTCCGCAATGCAAAGCGGCTTGTTGATATGGGAGCGGATTCGATCGTGATCAAAGATATGGCAGGCATCATATCACCCTATGATGCGTATGAGCTCGTGAAGGCCCTAAAAGAGCATGTGCCTGTACCAATCCATCTCCACAGTCACTATACGAGCGGAATGGCATCGATGGCGTATCTCAAAGCCATTGAGGCAGGTGTGGATGTAGTGGATACAGCACTTGCGCCTTTTGCCTTGAGATCCTCTCAACCTGCCATCGAGCCGCTGGTAGTCGCCCTCGAAGGTACCCCTTGGGATACAGGTCTCGACCTTGACCTACTGCTCAAGATCGGCAGCTATGTGGAACGCATTGCACCCCTGTACCGAGATTTTCTCGATACTACCAAGATGGCAGTCATAGATACCGATGTACTAAAACATCAGGTCCCAGGCGGAATGCTCTCCAACCTTGTCAGCCAACTCAAAGAAGCAGACGCACTCGACCGTATAGAAGAAGTGTACAAGGAGCTCCCTCGAACTCGTAAGGAATTGGGAAGTCCCCCTCTTGTCACACCCAGTAGCCAGATTGTTGGAATTCAAGCAGTTCAGAACGTCCTCTTTGGTCGGTACAAAATGATTTCAAGTCAAGTCAAGGACTATGCCTATGGCCTCTACGGTAGACCACCTGCGCCTATAGACAAAGAAATCCAGACAATATGCCTCAAAGACTATGAGCGTGGGCAAACCCCTATCACGTGCAGGCCCGCTGATATCCTCGAGCCCGAGCTGGAAAAGGCAAGAGAAGCCATAAAGGATATTTCCGGCAGGATAGAAGACATCCTCACCTATGCCCTTTATCCCACGACAGGACTCAGATTTTTGAAATGGAAGTATGGCCTTGAAAAGCCGCCAGCCTCAGTACAGCCAAAGACCCTAGAGGACATCGCCAGAGAAGACGAACTTATTGCCAAGGCCAAGGCAGGAAAACTCATTGAAAAGCCCACCAAAGAGCTCCCACCCAAGGGACCTGGCATTCGCACGTTCAATGTATTCGTTGATGGTCAGTATTTCGAAGTCGAGGTCGAAGAAGCAGGTACAGCAACTCGGGCCCAACCCACAGTAACAGCTATCCCTGGTCCAAGCCCAGTACCCAGACCGATTGTACCGCAACAGCTCACCGTGTCTCCTACTCCGCCACGGCCGTTACAAAGTCCACTGCCCCCACCAGCCACGAGCAGCAGGGTTTCGACCCCTCAGGAGGCCGACGCCAAGGGAGTACTCCGTGCCCCCATGCCAGGCCTCATAGTAGGCTACCATGTAAAAGAGGGTGATTCGGTCAAGGAAGGTCAGCCACTTTTGATTCTCGAAGCGATGAAAATGCAAAATGTCGTCCATGCACCCATAGCCGGCACAGTTAAGAGCCTTCCGTTTCCTGTTGGGTCGTCAGTTTCCAAGGGTGACGTCCTGTGTATAATCGAAGTAGGGGGTTAAGGACCTTGATCGTGGGGTAAGGCCTTTGTGTGTCTGGCAGGCGCCTCCACACACCACAGCGTTTCTTTTTCTCTACTACTGCGTGTGCAAATGCGGCTCTCTGGCACCAAGAGCAGAACGGCCGAGACGCAGGATGCCATAGATGCCAAGGACCGACACGTACCCAAGCACAATGATATGAAAGCTAAATCCGCTTGCGACAGCCATCGTCTTGGAAAAGCCTGCCACAAGACATCCGAGGGTCCAACCAGATTCCACCGTACCTACCCCACCCAAACCGTAGAGCGGAAGCAAAAACACAAAACCTGCAATGGCAGAACATACCACCACGAGAGGATACATCATCCTGTAGCCAATGGCCCACAGCAGCACGTAAGCTACTCCATATACCATCCCCATTATCGCGATTGATAGGCTGAATGCCGCAAGGTAGACCTTTGGTTGTCGCAAGCACTCAAAGGCCATAGCAGTTTTTTTCATGCCATCCAGCACTCTCTGAAGTAACCGAATGCGCGTCAGACGCCCCCTCAGCAACATCACATGTAGCCGCTCAACAAGGGAAACACCTTTTAAGGCAAAAAAGAACAGTATCGCAGCAAGCGTAACAAGTATCGGTACAATAGACCAGAGCGCACCCCAGACGTAATGGTCATACTCGAGCGGAAAACGGAAACCGCTCAGGTGTAGCCATACAATAGAGACCGAACAAAATACACAGAACGCCATAAGCTCCATTATCCGAGCAATCACCAAAGTCCCGAGGGCTTCGCCAATAGGTAGCTGTTCCCTCCGATGCACTAAATAGACATAGGTGAGTTCTCCTGCCCTAAAGGGGAGGACATGATTCATAAGATTGTGCACGGTCATAATATCGAAAAGGACAGTAAGCCGCGCACGTCGAGATCTGATCAAGATCTTAAACCGTACGGCACGAAGCCAGTACACAAAGGTGTGAAGCGCAAAACCAGCAACAAGTCCTATCACAGAGACACCACCGAGCCGATGGATAATCTCTCTTGGGGGTACCTTTGTAATTTTGAACAATGCACACACAATGGCCGCTGACACAACGACGCTTACAAGTATCCGTTTGCTCGTAGGACGGCCACTACGTCCAAATGCTTCGAGTGGGAGGCTATCCAGTTTGGCGGCTGTGCTCTGGGCTGCTGGATCACCTGGAGATTGTTCTGTTGAACATGATGGATACACGGTCACTCCTGTGCGCGTGATGATAGCTGACAACCTTAGCCCAGTCCTCCAATAGTATCAAGTCTTTTCAACTCAATTGATGGGGTATCTGCCGCCATCTCTATAGCGCCGATCACCACACCTCTTATCGGGTGCGAGCGGTACCTTCTTATGTGTCAATTTTGTTATAATGCAAAAGTACCCTGTGCTTCGTCGACATCGCTGCCACTGCGAGAAGGAATCAGAGCGTGCATACACAGTGTGCGATTTCCACGTCGCTGGTGTTCGTAATAGCCCACGCTGCGTTTGCGGCTGGCTGCTTTTCGCCCATTTCTAAGGCGATACGCGCAGAAGTAGATCGTACAGTGACGTTTTCTCAGCTGAGGAGCAATCCAGAGGCATTCGCTGGCAAGGTAGTGTTGCTCGGAGGTGTTATTGTCCGTGTGGAACACCAGGAAACAACCACTGTGCTCGAGATACTCGAAAAGAGGCTAGATCCCTGGTCAAGGCCTTACGATGAAGATGCCTCTGGAGGACGATTCCTTGTTCTACACCCCGGATTCCTTGATCCTCTGATATATAGCGAAGGACGGCACGTCACTGTAGCTGCCGAGGTGGTAGGCAAGGAGACCCGTCGGTTTGGAAGCATCGATTATCAGTACCCTGTTTTGAAGTCAAGGCAACTCCACTTGTGGCCAGAGTATGCTCGGCCCCTCTACTATCCCGTCCCTATCTGGTACTATTGGGACATACCGACTCTTCCCTTGCGTTCGTGGTAGAAGAACACGCCATGAATGTGCTCCTTGTAAATCCGAACCAGATGCAGCCGCCTGTAGCGCCACTTGCGCTCGATTATCTGGGCCAGGCGTTGCAACAAAACCACATTGGTGTGGATGTCTTAGATCTTTGTCTCGACTCCATGGGTCCAAGATTATCACAGGAGGTCCTTGCTAAAGTCACCGCTTCTTGTCCCTCTGCTTTTCTGGTTACCATTAGAAATATCGATGATGCGTATTGTGCGAGTCAGCAGAGCTTCATTGACAATTACCGTAACCTCATTGCACAGCTTCACCAGTTGAGCAACGCTCCGGTGATCGTGGGTGGATGTGGCTTCTCTATAGCCCCAGACAAAATGCTCACGTTTCTCGAAGCGGACTATGGTATTCAGGGTACCTGCGAGCACGACATCGTTACGTTCCTGGCAGGTCTGGACGATCCTGACCGGTTTCCATTCATGCCTGGTCTCGTATGGCGTGAGAGGGGGGAGATCCGTTGCAACCAGCCGAGCCAGCCTGAGATGTCCGTCGATGTATTTTCAAAAAGGACCATCGTCCGCAACAGAGACTACTATCGTCTCGGTGGTATGGTCGGCATAGAGACCAAGCGGGGATGCACGGGCGGCTGCACGTACTGTGTCGATCCTATTGCAAAAGGCAGTATGGTATTCACAAAGCCACTTGCTTACCTTATTGAGGAAATAATCTCTTTGCTTGATCAAGGAATGTGTGTGTTTCATCTTTGCGATAGCGAGTTCAATGTACCACCCCATCATGCGTTTGAGGTGTGCCGCGCGATCATCGATGAGGGACTTTCTCAACGGATCCGTTGGTATACGTACGCCTCTCCTGTTGGTTTTGGAGATTCCCTTGCGTTTGCTATGGCCGAGGCCGGCTGTGTAGGGATCAACTTTGGTGTTGACCATTGCTGTCCAGAGGTCTTGTCAGCGCTCGGCCGTCAACATTCCTGTGAGGATCTCGAACGAGTAGCACTGTCGTGCCATCGGGCTGGCATTGTAACACTCTTCGATCTTCTCTTAGGCGGTATCGGCGAGACACGCACGACGCTCAAGGAGGTTATTGCATTTTGCAAACACCTCACCGTGGAACGGGTCGGTGTGCCGGTGGGGATAAGAATCTATCCAAACACACCTTTGGCACAAGCCGTATGCTCGGAGAGGCCTTTTTCAGCATATCCCCATTTTCAAGGGGTCACTCACAACAATGACGACCTTCTCTATCCTTTGTTCTATGTGTCAGCATCCTTGGGCAGTGGGTGGATGTCATTTCTCAACGATCTCGTGGCAGACGATCCTCGTTTTCTTTTTCCTCTGCGAGAAAAAGTATCCTCAAACTATAACTACAATGACAACGAGGTGCTAAAAGCAGCTATAGCCAAGGGCCACAAAGGTGCTTTTTGGGATATACTTCGAAGAATACACGATAATCTGCCACCACTGGGCGTGGTAATACACTGCTAATCATATCCTCGAACGCCTACAAAGCGCGACCTATACCGGTAAGGAGCTGAAGGAGTGGAAACGGTTCTAGACATCTTAGTTGAGCGAGGATTTGTCGAACACACCACTGATGAGGAAGGGATACGAGCCCTCCTCCAAAGGCCTACGACCTGCTACATAGGGTTTGATCCAACTGCACCAAGTCTGCATGCAGGCTCATTGGAGCCCATCATGAGCCTGATGCACATGCAACGCTACGGTCACAGGCCCATCGTGGTACTAGGAGGTGGAACAGGCCTCGTAGGCGATCCAAGTGGAAAGACAGAACTCCGAAGGGTGATGTCACGGGACGAAATCGATGCCAACGTGCTTGCCCTGAAAAAGCAACTGTCCCGCTACCTCGACTTCAGTAATGATAATGCCATACTGCTCAACAATGCCGAATGGCTCTGCGAATTGAGGCTTATCGACTTTCTCAGAGACATCGGAAAACACTTCAGCGTAAACCGCATGCTCACTGCCGAATCCTACCGGTTACGACTCGAACAGGAGGCCGGCCTCAGTTTCATCGAGTTTACGTATATGCTGCTTCAGGCCTACGACTTCTGGCACCTGTACCGACACTATGGATGTATGCTCCAGATGGGTGGGACGGATCAATGGGGCAATATCGTTGCTGGAATCGATCTGGCACGTCGTCTCGATGGTGTGCAGCTCTACGGGATGACGTTTCCTCTCCTTGTGACGCGCTCAGGTGCAAAAATGGGGAAAACTGCCTCAGGAGCAATTTGGCTCGATCCTGCGTATACTTCTCCTTATGAATTCTATCAATACTGGATTAACGTTGATGACGAGGATGTAGAGCGGTTCCTCGCGCTCTTCACATTTCTTCCTATGGAAGACGTCAGGCGGCTAGGACGGCTCAAAGCCGAAGATCTTCGACATGCAAAAGAGATCCTCGCCTTTGAAGCCACCAAAATAACGCACGGCGAAGACAGTGCACTTGAGGCACAAAAGGCCTCGAGGGCACTATTCACAAAAAAAGATCCTACCTCGGCAGGAGGCAATGTCCGAGGGGTCCCTTCAACAGAACTTGACATTTCATTGTTCGAGCAAGGGATCCCTGCATGGCATCTTTTTGAGATGGTCGGCTTGTGCGCCACCAGGGGTCAGGCGCGCCGTCTCATCCAACAAGGTGGGGCATATGTAAACGAACAGCGGCTCCACGCCTTTGACGAGCGAATTACCGTATCCCACATAAGAGGCGATAGTATCATCCTGAGGGCAGGAAAAAAACGCTACCATCAGATCAAGATAAAGGGTGTCAGCACTGTGTGATATATGGTGACCCTCGAAAAGCGGTAGCTCAACACTCCAGAGGGAGAGGGTCGTTTTTGGTGAGCAGTATGTGGGTGCCCAACAGTGTCTCTACATTCTTGGTCGTTGCTGAAGCCACACGCTCAAACGACAATCCCTTGAGCAGTGCCACTTGGCGGCATACTTCTACCACATCAGCCGGTGTTGAAGCCACCCCTTGATACTCGACGGGTGCGTCTGTCTCCAAGACAAGATGCTCCAAAGGAGCACACAATACTGCTGCCCTGTGTGCAGGGCTATACCGAACAGCTGGCGTGGCTGAAATAACATACCCCTGGTCCACGATATCCTTGAGTACGTCTATGGGGCCAGCATACCAATGAAATACCGCACGTTCTATCCCTGCATCTCTAACCATCGCAAACACTCGAGCATGGGACAGACGACAATGAAGCAACACCGCACGATGATGGGACTTCGCAATGGCGAGTTGCCGTTCTAGGACATCTTTCTGCAGCAGTTTCGGTGTCCTTATACGATAATCGAGGCCTATCTCGCCTATGGCCACGACGTGATCAGCGTGTCGCTCGATAAATTCTATACATTGTTCGACCTCACCTTGGCGAATGTTCCAGGGGTGAAGACCACATGCGGGCAGGATGAGTCCTGGCTGGCGTTGACTAAGTTCGAGCGTTTTTTCGCACGACATCCTATCCATGGAGACAGCAATGATGCGGTTCACCCCAGCCTGACGAGCACGTACCGCCTCCTTCTCAGGATCGTCCATCAAGTCCAGGTGTGCGTGCGTGTCTATGAGAGCGTATGCGACCATACCATGATCTTTATGCCCGTAGTACTACACAATAGATCTCCAGGATGCCCAAACGAACCTGCACGTTAAACCTCTATGGGGGCTCTCGAACCTTCTCGGGATGTCTACTGTCTGCCTAGCAATCATCGTTCACATTTCGCAAAAGTGCGTTATGACGTCCCTGGGGTTAGAAAAATCTTTGAAAAGATGATCAGGTTCATACCGTGAAAGCTCTTCCAGCGTTGATCAACAGCAAAAAACCCCTGAAAGGGATTGAAACATTTAATGCCTGAAATCCACCCATTTTCTATCTTCCTGTTGCAACAGCAATGGTTTTTACACCTACCTGTTTTGCATACACGATGTCCCTTGGTGTATCGCCGATTACGTATACCGAGGCGGACATAAGGTTTCGAGTAAGTACTTGTTTGGCCCTCCCTATTGCAGCTCTAATTACCTCTGCCCGGTCTTCTGAATCGCTTCCAAAACCCCCAAAGCGGAAATAACGATCAAGTCCTGCCCTTCGTAGTTTTATCCACGCACCTTGCTCGAGATTACCTGTTGCAATCCCAAGTGCAAACTGTTGATGTGCTGAAAGTCCCTCTAAAAGATCTTGTACCCCTGGCATGAGACGAAATCCTTGAGATCGATCCACCTCTACCTGCAAGTGTTCGATGTACCTTCTGGCGACGTGAGAAAACTCTACTTCGAATGTGAGTCCGGCAAGCTTTTTCTCAAAGATTTCACGGATAATCAACGGATCTGTCTTTCCGTCAGGAATGACGCCTTCCATTGCCTCTTCGAGCCCATATAATTCAAGAAACGTTTTGTTCAGCGCCCGTCTCCCTGCACCACCGCTGAGCAGCAGCGTGGCGTCGATATCGAAGAGAAGTACCTTGAGACCTACCTGTTGCCCATCACGGATGTGTTCCATATATCCAGCTCTTGTACAACTTCGCGCGGGTATCGCTCAGTTACCCTCGTATAATATGTGGAAGTGCGCAGTACGAGCACAGCCGCCCTCGCCTCCCACTACATCACTCAATGGCATTCGTTCCTGCATACGACAAAAAGCATAGCACATTGATCCAGCGCTTCGAAGTAGGATGTCCATCGATATCCATATGATCAATCCTTTATATAAAGACAAGTCACTGGCATGCTCCATCTGCTTTCATACATATCGGTTCACGGGTATACTATAGCCAGCTTGTTTTCTCAGTAGTAGTAAAGGAAGTGGCCTGACAGATGCCTGATACAAAGACACTTAAAGCGCTCATTTTCGACTTTAATGGCGTCATAATCGATGACGAGGACTACCACTATGAGGCATTGAAAAAGGTCTTGGCAGAGCACGGAGTCAATATTACGCGTGAAAGCTACTTTAACGATTGCCTCGGATTCAATGATGCAGAGTGTTTTTTCTGGGCCCTAAAGACCCCAGATTCGATCCAGAAGGCGGGTGGCATGGATCGGCTTGTTGAATGTAAATCCCGGTACTACTTTGAGCTTCTCGAAAGAGATACCCGGTTCTTCCCAGGGGCCATCGATTTTATTCGTGAAGTCTCTCGCCGCTACCTTCTTGCAGTAGCATCAATGGCGATGCGCGACGAAATCACGTGTGTATTACGCAAGGGCGGCGTCTACGATTGTTTCAAGGTCATTGTGGCTGCTGAAGATGTCAAAAACACAAAGCCTGACCCAGAGGTATATCTCAAGGCACTGGAAAGACTCAACGAGGTCGAGCGTACTGCTCCCTTGCGTGGGCCGATTCGAGCTGAACACTGCCTTGTCATTGAAGACTCCCTCCCTGGTATTCGGGCTGCAAAAGCAGCAGGAATGTGGTGCCTTGCCGTTACCAATTCGGTTCGTGAAGAAAATCTCCATGGGGCAGACTGGACGTGCCAGTCGCTCGAGGGCCTGACCCTGGCCGACCTGGAATCTCTATACACTCGAATACGATAAACAGTGGGTGTGGAGTCATCCCAACCCAAGATCAATGTCGTACGTGAACCGCGTGGTGTAGTAGCATAAACAATAGGAACAGCTATTGGGAGAGAACATAGAGGATGCAGTTCACAAGCTGCCACGCTGCCACGCAAAGTGGCCAACGTAAGCCCAGATGGGGATCTTTTCCTGTCGTGATGTGTGCCCTCTTCCTTTTGGTAGCGTCCGGCCTTGGCTCAGGTTGTGGGAGTGTCTCCAAGGTCGATTGTAGTGGCTACCACAGCCCTGTGTGCGGTTCCGATGCAAACACGTATGAAAACGACTGCTATGCCCAGCGTGCGGGTGTGGCACATTGGATCGAAGGAGCGTGTCCCTTTCCTGCCAACGGTATCTTCGTTCGATTCAGGATAGTAGATAAGATCGTAAGAATGTATCTTACCAATCCTCGTGCGATCGATGACGCCCGAGGCAACTTCCAGGGACAAAATAGAAAACACATTCCAGAGGGACGTATCAAATCAGGGACCCTCTTCGATGACAAGTGGAGTTGGTATGTAGACCCACCAAGCATACTCATGGACGAATACGCACTGGAAGTATGCGACGCCGACCCTTCCTACATCGAGGAGCATCGTGATGAATGGATCGAGAAGACCTGGTGTCCTTGGAGTGCCCACATCGAGCACATAGAGGAATGATGCCGTCCTGCCCTACCCTATTGCCGAGCTCGTAATAACATGCACGTCTTAGCTGTCGTGTAGTGCAGATACAGCCTGAACAAGATCCTAAAAGATGGGGTCACTGATTCCATGTGCTCGGCAAGCAATTTTTGTATCTCCTCGAAAGAAAAAAATCTTCCGTCCTCTATTTCAGAAGGGTTCGGGTGTGGGATTGGTGTTCCTGAGTGCGTATAGACTGCGTACAGCACAACGTGCTCGTACCCTGTCTGGCTGGTTGCCGGCACCTTTGCGATACGATGAAGTACCCCTTGAATACCTAATTCTTCTGCAAGCTCCCTGGCTGCAGCTTCTGCATAGGTCTCGCCTCTGCGCAGGTGCCCAGCAGCAGAGGAGTCCCACATGCCAGGAAACTCTTGTTTTGACGCCGATCGCTTCTGCAAATACACACCATGGCACTCGTCAACCAGAAACACGTGCACACTGCGATGCATGAGGCACTCCAGATGGATCTTGCGCCTTTGTGCAACACCTACCACCCGGTCTTGTTCGTCTACAATATCCAATAGTTCAAGGTCGTCAGATTCGCTCATTGTCGACTCGTGGAAATGCTTTCACGGTGCCAAGTTCATCCTGGGATCCTATTCCATTATTGTGATTGTCACGCTATCATGAGCTTCGTCATGGGCCAACAGGAGGTTACACAATGAACTATTCGGCCAGGACCAGGCATGTATATCCTGCAATAGTCGTTGCAATCCTGCTATCTCCCTTCTGGACTGCCGGATGTATCTATGGGTTGACCTATAAATCCTTACCAGAGATCCGTGGCGAGGTCATCGTCCCAGGTCTTGAACAGAAGGTACACATTGTGAGGGACACACTCGGCGTGCCTCATATTCTAGCAGCCACGGAGAACGATTCCTATATTGCGCTGGGATATATCCACGCTCAGGATAGGCTCTGGCAGATGGATATGATGAGGCACCTTTCCCAAGGACGGCTCTCAGAACTTGTTGGAAACAGGAAGATCGACAACCCGCTCTTTTCCTCGACCACTACTTTGGATCTTGATGTCTACAACCGTGTTGTAGGGTTCGCGTATCTCGCTGAAAAAGGGGTTGAGCGTCTCGACACTCGGTCGCTGGAAATACTGCAACTGTATGCCTCGGGTATTAACCACTTTGTCGAGCAGAATAGGATTGAGCTCCCCGTCGAGTTCAAGATCCTCGGGCACGAGTTCGAGCCATGGAGCGCCAAGGACACAGCCGCCCTGTATCTCTACATCGCCTGGGGTCTAAACAACGATTGGTATGCGGAGCTCTTGCGTTATGCGATTGCTCAGGAACGTGGTGTCGAGAAGGCATGGGAGATACTACCCCTTCATTGGGATCCAGGACCGTGTATTCTCGAGGAATATGCTGACAAGGGATCTCCCGCCGGTCAGCCACTCGCCAATAGGAGCCACGGCCGCAGCTCCATGCTCTATACGCCCGATGTTGTACACATACTACGCGTCGATAGTACTCTCAGAGCCCTTAATCGGCTAGCTGGATTTCCTGCAGCCAGCAACAATTGGGTAGTAAGCGGGACAAGGACAGCACATGGATGGCCATTGCTTTGCAACGACCCTCACTTGCCCCTCACTGTTCCATCGATCTGGTATGAGGTCCATATCGTCCGTCCAGGAATGGATGTCATAGGTGTCATGTTTCCTGGTACGCCTGCAATCGCCATTGGACGCAACCGACACATTGCCTGGGGAAACACAACGCCGTTCGAAGATTCAATGGACCTGTTCATCGAAAAGGTCAATCCCTCACATCCCACTGAGTATCTCCGAGACGGTACCTTTGTGCCGTTTGATATGCGGACCGAGACGATCTACTACAAAAAAGGGAGAAAACTGCGCTCACTTGAAAGAACCGTACGGATGACGGTCCATGGTCCTGTCTTGAACGATGTCATTCCAGCGCTACGAGACTCAAAGGATGTGATCAGCATACGATGGACCGCCTATGATCTCGATTTCAGGAACAAAGGCCTGAACATGCTCAAGTTGGGCGAAGCTCGCTGTTGGGAGGAATTCAGACAGAGCATAGATATCGGGATCCCAATTTTTAACTGGGTATATGCGGACACTCAGGGCAACATAGGCTACATAGCTCCCGGCCTGATTCCAATCAGAGGCAAAGGAGATGGTACCTACCCGGCACCAGGGTGGGATCCAGAGTACGACTGGCGTGGTTATGTGCCTGAAGGAGACATGCCGCATCTGTTCAATCCTGCGCGTGGCTATATTGTAACAGCCAACAACCAGGTGTTTCCGCAGGGTGCATATCCGTATCAGTTTTCCCACCGATACATGCCGTCATATCGTGCAGCACGGATAAAGGAGTTGCTTCTACAAAAAGACACGCTGACCGTGGCTGACATGCAACGAATACAGGCAGACGTGTATTCAAAACAGGGCGAACGCCTGACAGGATACTTTATCGCCGCATATGATCGCTCTGGTGGTTCTCAGGATCCTGTGCTGCGAGCCGCGGTCGATGCGCTCAGACACTGGGATTACCAATGTGACAGTGACAGCATTGGAGCGACGGTGTTCCATGTTGCATATCAGTACGCTATCACACATATCCTCAAGGACGAGATGAGTTCTCAAGTATTCAAGGCCTTCCTGAGCGACGATACGTTCGAAATCTCGTTCGACAACCTGTTAGAAAAGGACCACTCAGAACTGTTCGACGATAGGAATACCGAACCCACCGAGACAAAAGATGAACTACTCTTGAGGAGCCTCAAAGACGCGGTAATCGTACTTGCTCGATTCTACGGTCCTGACGTGCGGCAATGGAGCTGGGGAAACTGCCATACCATCGACATGGAACATGTTACCTTTGGACAGGTTCCTGTGCTGAAATGGCTCTTCAATGTCGGCCCGTATGCCATGCCTGGGACGAGGCATACGATCAACAACGGTTTCTACCGATTTGCACATGACCTTCCATTCAGGACATTCGTTGGGTCTTCATTTAGGGAGATCATTGATCTCGCAGATCCAAGCCACATGTATGCTGTCATCAGTACCGGTCAATCAGGGCATCGCTTTAGCAAGCACTATAAGGACCAGACACCACTGTGGCTCAATGGTCGCTACACGATCCTATCGCTAGATCTCACAGAGGTGCGAGCAAGAGCCGAGGGAGAACTCATTCTTTGTCCACCCCATCATCGATGATTCCAGGACGCGCCCCAAGTCAGCCTATCCATACGATTGGCCGCGCCTACCGTCCATGGCAGATCAAGATCCTCATTGCGACGTGGATGACGTATGCTGGGTACTATTTTTGCCGAAAGACGTTTTATGTGGTCAAGGCAGATATGGCGCATGCACTCGAGTTAACGACCCAGGATCTTGCCCACGTGGGTACTGCCTACCTTGCCGCTTACTCTGTTGGACAGTTCTCAAGCGCCTTTATTGGCAGAAGACTGGGACCCAAATTGCTACTTCTGGTCGGGATGGCGGTCTCTATCGTCAGTAATGTCGTATTCGGCATTTCAGAGGCGTTTTGGGGTATTACGATCTTCATGCTCTTCAACGGTGTAGCTCAAGGAACGGGCTGGCCCGGCTGCATTGGAAGCCTGGCCCACTGGTTTAAAAGAGACCAGCGAGGCAGCGTCCTTGGCCTATGGTCTACCTGCTACCAGTTGGGACCGGTCCTGGCGACCTCGTTTGCTGCGCTCTTACTCGGAATGGCAGGCTGGCGTGTATCTTTCTTCGGTGGGGCGTTCGTGCTCTCGATCGTCTGGTGTATCGTAGCACGCATCCATCCGAACAGACCTGAAGCAGTGGGGCTCGATCCACTACGTGACGAAGACGAGATCCCTACCTCCTTACCTCCATCGATAAGTTCAGAAGCATCTGCAAAGGGCCTTGGATGGACCCGTGACACTATTATTACCATACTCACAATGGGGTCCATCTATTTCTGCATTAAGCTGCTTCGTTATGCACTGTGGAGCTGGAGCGCGTTTTTTTTGCGACAGAATTTCGGACTGGCTGGTGATGAAGCAGGGTATCTCTCGACGATTTTTGAGGCATGTGGCTTTGCAGGTGTCATTTTCGCTGGGATCGCCTCTGACAGGATCTTCAGGGGACGCCGCGCCTTTCTGGCCTTTGCCATGTTGTCGCTCATGACGCTCTCGTTTGTAGGTATGGCACGCTTTGGCGCGACAAATGTGGTTTTCTTTTCGATATCGCTCGGTCTTGCCGGTTTTATGCTGTTCGGACCAGACTCGCTCCTATCAGGCGTGGGGGCCATCGACGTAGGAACTCGACGAGGGGCGCTAGCGGCAGCCGGTATCATTAACGGTATGGGCTCGATCGGCCCAATCTTCCAAGAGGAACTCATCGGCTGGATGTACAAGACATTCAACCAGGAACTATTTCCCATCCTGGAAATGCTCGTCCTCGTCGCATTGACCGGCAGCGTTATGACATTCGTGCTTTGGCTCAGGACAAGGGCGGGTAAGGCCCGTCTCTAGACACACAATCGATCGCCGCAGCAACAGAACTGCGCGTAGGACATATGCAGATCAATGCCTTATGGTAAGCTCTGAGAAGGACTATCATAACGAGTACTATGCTCGTCTTTCGATCAAGGACGAAGACCTGCTCGTACAGACAGAGGGGTTTTGGCAGGCACTCGCTCAAAACCCTATCGGTGATCTCTATAGGTGTCTTCTCCAGCAGCTCGGAGAGATCCGTGGCAAGCACATACTTGAATATGGGTGCGGAAGTGGCCAGATTGCCGTCTTCCTTGCTCATCTGGGGGCCAAGGTCAGTGGTTTTGATGTGAGCCGTGCCGCTGTCGCCCTTGCAACACGTAGGGCTCGCGTCAATCACGTTGCGGACCGTGCACTGTTCCACACCATGGAGGCAAGCTCGCTTGCCTACAAGAGCGGCATCTTTGACTGCATTGTCGGCAGGTGGATCCTTCATCATCTTGATAAGCACGTGCTGGAAGTCTGCGGGAAAGAGATGGCGAGGGTGCTCAAACCAGGTGGCAAGGCGTTGTTCATAGAGCCCCTTGGGGACAACCCATTGATCGAGTTTTTCAGACGTCACCCATGGTATGCTCGAAACAGAGAGTATCGATCTATGCACGAGAGTACCATGAAGCGAGCAGATATACTGGAGGTAGGAAAAGCGTTCAACAAGGTTACTATCCATGAATTCCACTTCTTGTATATGCTCAAACGAATCATCGCACGGCAAAGAGTACGCAAGGCTCTCTATATCGTTGACGAATATCTCTTCAAAGCATGTCCTTCGCTGAAGCGCTATTGTGGAGAGTGTGTGATCGAATACCTTGTATGAACACGTGCATTTGTTGAAATGCTAGGCTCAATCGAGTACTATTTTGTCCTCATATCGAGCACACGAGCATAAGGAGCTAATATATGTCGAACCTCAAGAACTATGTAGTACCATGGCTTGAAACTGCAAAAACCTATAGTCTAAGCGATGTCGACGATGCCATTGCACATCCTGAGAAGGCGCGCATGATGATCAATGAGTGCCCGATCGAGCCCTCTGAAACGGTTATTGAAGCAATAACACGAGCCGCCCGTTCGGGGAATCGTTATCCTGGCAGCAATATTGCTATACGGAGGCGCATAGGAGCACTGTATGGCGTAGGACCTGAGCAGGTGCTCGTAGTCGGTGGATCCTCGGAAATTATCGACGCTGCAATGAGGGTCTTTTTGCAGCCTGGGGACGAGGTAATTATACCGCGACCTACGTTCTCCCTCTATGAAATACGAGCTACGGTAGTCGGCGGAAAGCCAGTGCTCGTAGATATGACGAAGGATATGCAGTACGATACCCAGGCAATGATTAAGGCCATCACCCCGAGGACGAAGCTTATCGTGGTGTGCAACCCAAACAATCCAACCGGGAATTTTATCCCCGACGAAGAACTCCGTATGATCGCCTCACAGGGCATTCCGATCTTTTTAGACGAGGCCTATCTGGAGTTCTACAGTGAAAAGCCCTCTAAGGCGTCGTGGATAAATGAGTTCCCCAACCTGTTTGTCACCCATACCTTCTCAAAGGCCTTTGGACTTGCAGGAGTGAGATTCGGCTATATGATAGCGAGCAAGGAGCTGATTCGATACTTCGAAAAGGTACAAATACCGTGGTCAGCTTCTGTTATGAGTATCGCTGCAGCTGAGGCGATCCTCGATCACAAGGAGGAATTGTCAAGAAAGGCGGAGTTCAACCGCAAGAGCGTTGAGTTCTTTTGCAAGGTGCTGGGCGAACTACCAGGCGTCAAGCCCTATCACTCTCACGGCAATTACATCCTCGTTGATGCAACCGACACGGGGAAAACCTCCGAGGAGATCGTAACAAGCATGTATGAAAAAGGTTTTATCATCAAAACGATGCCGCCACTCCACGGAAGAAAGGGCTTTTTTAGGATAACTCCTGGGACGCAAGAGGAGAATGAGCGGCTGGCTAAGGAACTTAAGAGATTTTTCACTTCATGACGCCTCGTATGCACAGAAGGCCGATGGTATCAGCATCGCCTCAGGGATAGTGACAGAAGTTCTCACGTATACCTAACGTTCCTATGAAAATGCACCCTGGTACCGTACACGGGCTAGACCATGACACCGTTTGGCACCAAAGACCTTGATCTCATCGGCTTCGACGAACTCCTTTCAGAAGAAGAGAGGATAACCAGAGACACTGTAAGGAATTTTGTCGACCGTGAGGTAATCCCAGTCATCGATGCATATTACCGCGAAGCTCGCTACCCATTACATTTGGTCAAGCGCCTAGGCGAACTTGGTCTTTTTGGTTCCACCCTGCATGGATATGGATGCGCTGGAATCAACTCGGTCGCCTACGGGCTGGCTATGCAGGAGCTCGAACGGGGTGATAGTGCCGTAAGAAGTCTTGCCTCGGTCCAGGGCGCGTTGGCAATGTCAGCCATTTATATGTTCGGCTACGAAGAACAAAAAGAACGCTGGCTGCCTGCCCTAGCCCGTGGCGAGGCGATTGGCTGTTTTGGACTTACAGAGCCTGATTTCGGTTCAAATCCCGCAGGAATGCGCACTACTGCACAAGAGGCCGACAACGCGTATGTCCTCAACGGGACCAAGATGTGGATCACCAATGGCCATATCGCAGACATCGCCGTGGTATGGGCAAAGACAAGAGAGACCATCCAGGGATTCCTCGTGGAAAAAGGAACGCCCGGTTTTTCCTCTCGCGAGATCAAAGGAAAATTCTCCTTACGGGCATCCTGCACCTCGGAACTGTGTTTTGAAGAATGCCGCATCCCTAAGGAAAATAGACTTCCCCAGGCCCAAGGCATAAAGTCTCCGCTTATGTGTCTTAACCACGCACGATACAGCATTGCATGGGGAAGCCTCGGCGCAGCGCTAGCCTGTTACACGACAGCCCTTGAGTACGCACGGCAGAGGGTCCAGTTCGATCGACCAATAGCAGGGTTTCAACTCATTCAAGAAAAACTCGTATGGATGGCGACAGAGATTACGAAAGGGCAGCTTCTCGCTTATCATCTTGGAAGGCGAAGGGACCAAGGAAAGCTAACGCACGTGGAGATCTCAATGGCTAAGATGAACAACGTAGCTATAGCCCTTGAGATAGCTCGGAGTGCTCGCGAGATTCTGGGTGCCAGCGGTATCTGTGATGAGTATCCGGTCATACGACACATGTGCAACCTGGAATCCGTAAAGACGTATGAGGGCACCCATCAAATCCATATCCTGATTATAGGCCAGTATCTTACAGGGCTTTCTGCATTCTAGGTAGTCGTGCCCACGGCAGAGTCAGAGTACGTGCGGTTCGCTCGACTGGTCACTTCACGGTTTCTCGTGCATAGCACCTCTCATACGCACGAACGAGCTCGTCATCGACGTGGTGTCCCGCTCCACAACATCGATCGGCTATGAGGAGCTCGATCCTGTTCGTGCGTCCTCTCACTCCGAGGATCTTGGCGTCGCGTTCTATACCGAAGTCCACTCTCAGGTCGTCCTTGAGGATCCGTGGAGAGCTCGTATCAAAGAGTACCTCGCGCTCCAGGGATTCAATCCAAATGTATCCCTTTAACCCGCTGACCCTGACACCGACCGGTGCCCCTTTTCCGCATGAGCCTGTCACCTTGAGGATAGGTGTGCCGGTAATCATGTGGCCAACGTACCTCACCTTGTGACTTTCTGCTGCCTCAGCGTGAATAATACTCATCTTCCTGCCATAGACCTCCCTGCAAAGGTCCACTAGCCCCTCGATAAGACGTACAGTGGACACTTCCCACGAGGATCCGGACAGGGAAGCACTGGGGACCGGTTCATCCAAAAAAGCAGGCAAGGCGAGCAGGCCGTACGCAAGGATCTCGAAAAATCTCGGACTGGCTCTCTTGCCCCCTGGTGTGCTAACAGGTCTCAGTTTTACGCTGTTGTCGACGTTACCTACAGATCCCCCTGCGGCCTGGCAAAAGCTGAATCCCAGGAACGGCTTTTGCCAGATGTAGTAATTGAAATAGGCCTTCTTGCCTCCAAAGGTGTCTCCACTAGCACCTCCATTGTGCTCTTCCTCCTCATCGAACATGCGAGCTTCTTCGTCGGACCCAGTAGCCGGGACTCTGACAGGTTCATATGCATCCCCTAGCTTGGCCTTCTCGCTCGCAATAATCGCAGCATTGATACGCGTCAGTTCCTCCTCTGAAGGGAGGTGATCCAACAGCACATAGCGCTGATGACGCCTCGGCCCCTGGCCAATGCCGTAATTCACATATTCCTCCTGTTCTTGCCGAAGTCCAACGATATGATATCGTAGGCAATCACCTTCCTGACGTGCATCAGCATCAAAGGCAAGATCGTGAAACTTATAGTACCGACTCATCGATACAACGTGTATGTCTCCATCTATCTCGATTCGGTACCGTATAAGGTATGGATAGGTCCTGCGGACCTTGCTACTCAATTGATGCATTTCGGCAGAAGCCGAGCACGGACTCCTTATACCGTACCACGTGAAGGCATGAAATCCAGTGTCTATGTCGGGGGAACAATATTCGAGAAACCCGAGCACAGTGGCTAGCAGCAGGATGGCACGTCGTGTGTGCTTCCGCAGCATCAGCTTATGTGCACCTCCTTGCTCTGTCCATTTCACAACCTTCACCCCCTCGTGCTCTTTTGGATGCAACGTATCGTCTGACATGTCGCTTCAACTACCCGTCCGCTGCTGTAATCGACAGTTCACTACCGTGAGACCATCAAAGAGGAAAAGGTACACAGTGCCTGCGGCAGGCTGTGCAGTAAAAATACTACAACGTGCCTTTTCATAAGGCTATCGCCTGTACAGAGTATGTCAATAAGGACCGCTACTGCTCCATCGTACGGGTCAAGATCGTCGAGCCCAGAAGCTTCCAGCCGGCTATGAGGTGAGGAGAGCGAGCAGTGTGTCTACATGACTCCTGCCCCTCGATGGCGACACGAGTTGATGGGTGTGGCACGTATCTCACAGTACGCAACAGGCATACGTGGTTCAGGTGGGACTAGAGGTCCGGGATATGGACACTACGTATCTTGGCCATCAGAACCATGATAGCTCGCCCATTCATCTGCTCGTTGCCCGCAGTAGGGGCAAAACCTGTGAGCGACCTCGACTGCCTTTTTGCATCGCGAACAGCTTTTCCTGCGATCCGGCTCTGGCCTGCTCACTGAAAACACTTCCTGAAGCGTAGTAATCCCACTGCACACCTTTTGGAGCCCGTCCTCAAAGAGTGTTCTCATGCCGCGACTACGCGCCACCTCACGTAGTCGAGACTCAGATACGCCTTGGCCAACGCTTTCCCTCAAGACTCCATCAATCTGCATGATCTCGAACAGTCCAATCCTTCCACGAAATCCGCTCCCTTCGCATGCGCTGCAACCCCGACCCTGGTAAAGACATGTCTTGTCAAGACCATATGGCTGAAGATTCTGAAACATCTCAGGATCAAGCTGGTATTCATGACGACATTCAGGACAGATCCTTCGAACAAGCCGTTGAGCGACAATGGCAATGAGCGAAGATTTCAGAAGATACTCCTTGATGCCGATATCGAGGAGCCGTGTGACCGTTGAAGCCGTATCTTGGGTATGAAGCGTCGAAAGGACAAGGTGACCTGTAAGGGACGCACGCACGGCCACCTCTGCAGTCTCCTGATCTCGTATTTCGCCCACCATGATTACGTCCGGGTCTTGCCGCAGAATTGCCCGCAGGCACGAAGCAAAGTCCATTCCTGCCTCCCTACGGACGTTCACCTGGTTTATCCCTTCGAGCTCGTACTCGATAGGATCTTCTACAGTCACAATGTTGATTTCATCCGATCGCAGCAATTTGAGGATGGCATGAAGTGTCGTACTCTTTCCGCTTCCCGTTGGCCCTGTCACCAACAGCATGCCCTGTGAGCGGGTATAACACTGTTCGAGTCTCTTTATGTCCTCAGGTGTCAATCCCAAACTAGCAAGGTCTGCACGCCGTACTGTCTGGTCGAGTATCCGGAGTACCACCTTTTCGCCGTATTGTGTTGGCAAGCTTGAGACTCGTATATCGACACTTTTGGAGGCAGTACTCACACGTATGCCGCCATCCTGAGGCACACGTTTATTAGCAATGTCCATTCGAGCCATGACTTTCAGCCGACTGATCAATGGTCCTTGTATATGCTTCGGGACCTCCATCCGCGTGCGGAGATGGCCATCCATTCTGAATCGTACCCGGAGGCCTGACTTGGTCGGCTCAAAGTGGATGTCGCTCACCTCCTTCTTGATCGCCTCAATGAGAAGTACATTTACCAGTCGTACGACCGGTACTGCGGTAGGGTTCTCTTTCGTCGTGTGCTCTGTACGATCCTCGCTGTCCTGCGACCAGCCATCCTGGCCCTCGATCGTAATCGCTGTCCACTCCAGCTGAGATTCCTTTGCGTTAAGATCGAGGTCACTATTGACCACCCCTTCGAGACCATAGTGCTGTTCGATAGCAACGTCTATCTCTCGGGACGAACACAGGTATGGTCGTATCCGTAAGCCGGTTACAAAACTCAGATCCTGCAGTTGATCAGCATTGAAAGGATCAGCCATCGCGAGGTGAAGCACTCGCCCTTCTTTCTTCAGTGGGAGGCATCTGTATTTTCGGGCTGTATCGTAAGAAACAGCAGAAAGGGCATCAGGTTCGATGTGCACCTTGTTCAGGTCCACAACTAAGAGGCTGGTTGATTGCGAAAGTGTATCGAGTACTATGTGTTCCCCAATAAGGCCTAGATCGACAAGTATCTCACCGAGCTTTCTCCCTGTGGCCCGCTGCCGTGCAAGGGCCTTTTTGAGCTCTGCTGCATTGATCCACCCTTTCTCCTCGAGCAGTTGCCCTAGTCTCTTGCGTGAAACATGGGACTTGCTTGGATCCATACGAACGTACTTCTCTACCTACCCGTGTGGCTGAGCCGTACCAATTCAATCATCTCGATGTGTGAGCACACGATGTGGAACAGTACCTGCTGACAAATTCCCTCAGCGCACTGCTCGTCAGGCACGACACTCATCGCCTCTTCTTTTATAATGCGTGCTATTTCCCCAATGCGTACACCAGCCCTTCGCCCATCTTGATTGATCTTTTCAGCATCCATCTCTCCCTCCTCGAGGCCCACGTTCAATCGGCAGTGCACAGCAAGAGACGTGCCATAGCAGAGACGGCTCCATGCTCATCGGCATCTTACTGACGGAGGTATCAGCAGCTATGAGATACGGAACGCTCGTGTGCCTGGTAGTTCTCGTACGTGTCGCACACGTTACATAAAAGCGAGAGGCCGTGCTGCCGCACTATTATGATTCCTGTGTGTATCCTAAGAGAGACGACCTGTTCACAGTCCCTTGTGACCAATGGATCTCAGCATTGCCAGGAGAGGAAGGTGAACACCGCTGATATTCATATACGCCTTCCGACAGCAATGCCACCTTCGTTTGCTCAATCGATTGCATTTTTGCCACGAATCTATTATCAGTAGCTCACATAAGACAGACCCTGGCCGATTAAGATAAGGAGGAAACAGTATGGCTCGGGTAGTATGCGTACCCTGTTCGACAGCAGCGAGTGCAGGATCCCCCGCACGTATGTGCTTTCATCTTTGGAAGGGCCTTGTCCGGCTACTATCGATGACGTCAGGTGTGTATGCAATGCTGTACGCCGCTCTTACTGTCATCGGCTTCCCCTCTGCCTGTCCTGTAGCCGCACAGGAGGTACCCTGCGAGAAGCTCCGACGCCAATGGGATCCTGTCGTCTTCGAAGGCGATGCCCTTCGAGGCTTCTTCGATGGAGAGCTCATAGACAACCTGGGAGTCTATGTGTATACGCCCCAGGGATTCCGAACCATCCCTTCACAAATCGATCTGATCGGAGAGGACGGCATGGTGATCCCTGGTTATGTAAATCGAGTTCGAAAAAAGGCGGTGTATGATTTCATCCCCAACAAGGACAAACCCACTGTCCTATCCGGGAGGTTTCAGGTCTTGTTTATGGCACAAGACACTGGTTGCCGTTATCCTGGACAGTCCCTCCCAGAGGGTTTTACAAAAGTTTCGGAGATCGAGGTCCTGGATCCTGTGACCAACCAAACCGGGTGGGCATACATTATGAAGCCCGCCAATGGGAAGCCGACCCATGCCGGTACAGACTACGTGGACTATAGTCTTGTGGTAGGAAATGGTCATACCACTGAGCAGATAAAGGGCTCACACTATGTCACCGGTTTCCCTGACGCAGACAAACCATTTGCCTACGGATGCTGGATAATTCCTAAAAACGCAGGAGGGACTGAAGTCAACTTGCTACAGACCTTCAGGGTGCGAATCAAGCTACATGTGTTGGGCATTCATTTGGATTTTGATCCAAAGAACAATATTGTTCCATACGTAGTAAGCTACAATGACGGTCCTATCCGTGTTACGAGACGTGTAACCAACAGCATAGTGATAAAGGGCGTGAAAATGGACTGGCTTGCAGGAGCTACCAGATTAGAAACAGAAAGCCAGTATTATGCCCGTTTCTTTTACTTTGATGGCGAAGTAAACCTTCCGCGCGTCCTAAAAAAACTTTCAAAAATTGACGCAATGTTTACAACGGATTTTGGCCAGAACGCCACAGGTCTGTACTGGTACAACTCGGTCAATTCAGATCGAGCAGGATGCCTCGTTGACGGGATCATGTCGCCGCAAGAGAAACATCTCTCGCCCGAGTTCTACCGCTGGTCTCTTCTGGTAGGACCTCAAGGCGGGTGGGCCAATATCCTTAATATGCATGCCCAATCTATTCGAGACTGTATGGAGCTTTTCTACCTTGACGACAACTCCTACACTGACGAAAAGGAACCAAGTCTCCTCGGCACCTGGGCTTCAACGGGCTACGCACTCCATCGGCTTGATAAGGTTGAGGATATAGTCGCCTTTAGAACCTACATCTTTGCGGTGCCTTCTGACTTCAAGGTCTCGGAGACAGAGGATCTTCTTCGACTCGTCTATCATCCCGTCTCCGCACGTGCTTCGCGGTTCTTTCAGTAATGGTCTACGGTGAACGCATGCAAGCAAAAAAGACCATCCTCGACCGACGCGAACTTATCGACCTTAGCGCCGCGGCGATTGAAGCAGCCCGCAAAGCAGGAGCTATTCAGAAAGCCGAGGTCAACAAACCACATAGAGTCTCATTCAAGGGACTCCGCGATCTCGTCACAGAGGTCGACCACGCATGCGAAGCGATCATAGTCAAGACGCTTAGGTCCCACTACCCCTCGCACGATTTCCTGCTCGAAGAATCGACCGTTTCGGGTACTTCCTCACTGTACCGCTGGATCGTGGATCCCCTTGACGGCACCATGAATTTCAGTCATGGGATTCCTCACTTCTGCTGTTCGATCGCCTTGGAATACAAGGGAATTGTCCAGCTCGGCGTCGTACTCGATCCGCTGCGAAACGAGGAGTTTACTGCGATACGGGGACAGGGCGCATACCTGAACGGCACGAGGATTCGTACGAGCGGAGAATCGCGTCTCATTCGTTGTCTTCTGGCGACTGGATTTCCCAACAATCTACAGCAGAGCGCTGACAAGAACATCATGAGGTTTATTCGCATGCTCTATCACGTGCAGGGCATACGCCGCACAGGCGTAGCAGCCCTGGATTTATGCTATGTGGCGGCAGGAAGATTCGATGGGTACTGGATTACCAAGCTTGAACGATGGGATGCAGCTGCAGGGATTCTCATGGTACAAGAGGCAGGAGGCCGTGTAACTGACCTTTATGGAAATCCACCACGTCCTACCACCCCTCATTTTGTCGTTTCAAATGGGAGAATCCACAGGCAGATCCTTGCTGTACTTCATGCTGGCGGCAGCAGCAGCAGGACCAAGCAGACCGACTCTTAGAACAATGCGTTGAGGAACACGGCAGGATCGAATTCGGTAAGGTCATCCATCGCTTCTCCTATTCCAATGTACCGAACTGGCAATTTCAACTCATGAACGATCCCTACGATCACGCCTCCCTTGGCAGTTCCGTCGAGTTTCGTCAGTACAAGTCCCGTTACATTCAATGCCTCATGAAAGGTCCTTGCCTGTAGGATCGCATTTTGACCTGTTGTTGCATCCAAGACCAAGAACACCTCGTGAGGGGCGCCAGGTAGCTCCCGAGCTATGATTCTCTTTACCTTCTTGAGCTCTTCCATGAGATTCGTCTTGGTATGCAGTCGGCCTGCGGTGTCGACGATCACCACATCGGTTCCCCTAGCACGCGCCGCGTGTATTGCATCGTACGCAACAGCCGACGGATCTGAGCCAGGTCGCTGAGCTATGAAGTCAGCGCCAACCCTTCGACTCCAGATCTCAAGCTGCTCAATTGCTGCGGCCCGAAATGTATCAGCTGCTACCAGCATGATCCTGCGTCTCCCGTTGCTCAGCTTTGCTGCCAGCTTGCCTATGGTCGTTGTTTTACCCACGCCATTCACACCTACAACCATGATCACAAACGGTGTTGCACGATCCACATCTACCTCAGCAGGTGCCACAGCAGCGTCGAAGATGGCATAGATCTGTTCCTTCAGGATACCCTTCAATGCATCGATGGTCTTTACTGCCTTGCGGTCTATCTCTTGCTGAAGCTGAGCCAATAGATAGTAGCTTGTCGTGACACCCATGTCTGCGGTCATAAGGATTTCCTCTAGCTCTTCATACACGTCTCTATCGATGGTCCCTCTTCTGAGGGCAAGTCGCTCCAACCTTCCAACCAGGATCTCCTGGGTTTTAGAGAGTCTGCTCCTAATCCTGTCGAGCAGCGTTTCTTCGGGTTCTTTCACCGGCTCGTACACAGCCTCCGGTGGTTCCTCTCTCGTCCCAGTCTCTACCGCATCCGCCGGCGCCACGTGAGGCGCTTGCTGGCAAACTGAGGTCTCATCGATATCTTCAACTGGTTCAACTACTTCTGTCTCTATCGGTTCAGCCTGTACCGCAGCGGAATCACTAAGAGGGGATGGAGTACCCGTGACGCGCTTTTGTGCTTTCTTGTGACGCACGAGCCAGACAGCGAGCATCGATACGACGATCAGGGCCACAATGAGCCCAGAAACCACAAGTATTTGACACGTACCCGTACAATCTGGGCCAAAAGGACTGCGTATAATCTTAAGTCCCTGCACTAGTGCTTCGATACGCTCCATACACATCACCTTTTTCTCGATATTCCGGGAAACTGCACAGCAACGCTACCACGATAGACAAGCCATGTGCACCCCGTTTCGCTACATGAAGGAATCGGCAGGTAAGGAGGATGATAAGGCCATCGAAAGGGACAGGAGTTGCTTACTCCATGCGAACTGAAACTATCTTCGATACACCAGGGGTCTCCATGACCACACCGAACAAGGAACCTGCAATCTCCATAGTTTGCTTGTTGTGAGTAATGACAATGAACTGCGAAGAAGAGGACATTTCCCGTACCAACTCATTGAACCGATGGATATTCATATCATCCAAGGCAGCATCAACCTCGTCCAAGACACAAAAGGGGCTCGGCTTATACTGAAAAATAGCAAATAGTAAAGCCAACGCGGTCAGTGCCTTTTCTCCACCCGACAGAAGTGTGACATTTTGTAATCTCTTTCCTGGTGGCTGTGCAACGATGTCTACCCCGGTCTCAAGCATATTATTCGGATCGGTCAATTCCAACGTAGCTTTTCCACCTCCGAAGAGCTTGGGAAAAATCTTCTGAAATCGATCGCGGATGCCTTCAAAGGCAGCTGAAAAGCGTTTTTTTGTGAGGCGATTTATACGCTGTATCAGTTTCTGCAATGAATCGAGTGTCTTGGATAAATCTTCGTATTGCTCTTTGTAAAAGCCGTGCCTCTGGTTCAGCTCTTCGTATTCCTCTATAGCGTTCGGATTTACATCACCTAAACGCTCAAGATCCCTGTAGGCAATTTCTAACTCAGCCTTAATCTCATCACATGATTGTTGATCCTCTACTGCAGATGTGCCTTCTGGTGAAAGCCTTTGTTCAAGATCAACATGATACTTTTCCCATATCCTTTCCCATATTCCCCGCTTTCTCAGCTCAAGCTCTGCAATCAAAAGCTCGGCCTCTCGTATGGCTTCCAGACAGGCCTCGAGTCCTTTCCGTGCTTCCTTTACGGCTGCTTCCTTAGCCTCGAGTTGGTCCCTATCGTTGCGGACCAGTTCCCTGAGCGCTGCTGCCTTGTTCTCCTCATTGGACCGCTTCTCAACGAGTTGAGAGATAAGAGTCGCGTTGTGCATTTTTTGCCTCACCAGGTTCTCTCGCTCAGCATCTATTTCGGCAATCCGTGATCCCCTGTCCTGATGGAGCTTCGCAAGCTCTCCCAATTCGGCCTGGATCTTTTCAAAGTGCCTAGTGGTATGCCGTAGAGCCTCTTCGACCCGCCGCATCTCAGCTTCAAGCTCAGACAACTCCTCATTAGTCAATTCTCTATCTGCAAGAACACCCTCAAGCATTGAAGTAAGTGCCGTAATAGCTGACTCTCGTTGCATTCGTTCGCGTTCGAGTTCCTCCCGCTGTTCCGAATACTTCTTAAGCGTTGTGCGGATCTCCTCAATCTCCCTGGCGACTTCATCGGCTTCAAAGGCCAAAATCTCTTTTCGTTCTTTGGTGATCCTGAGGACTTCCAAAACCTTCTGAATATCTTTTTCCTTTCGAAGAACTTCCAGATCGATTTGGTAGCAAGCCTCATGCAATCTTTCTATATCAGTCTCAGCGAGCTTACCTTTCCACAAGAGCCTTTGATACGCTTCGTGCTGCTCGCACGACATCGTCTCCAGGACCTTTACCTCTGCCTCCAGCTCTCCGATCTCGCGTCTGGTCTTCAAGATGCTTGCACCCGCACCATTGGGCGTACCACCTGTAATAACTCCGTATGGATCAATCATCTCTCCTTCTTTTGTGACGAGTGTTCGTGATGCGCCGTTATGTTCCCATAGGGTCAACGCCGTCTCCAAATCAGGAACAATGAACACATCGCGGAGGAGATACGAAACAATGTGTCGATAGGGCTCCTTGACTCGTACGTGCCGCAGGAGAGACTCGGCTCGACCATCCTCATCTTCGCACATCCATTGAACATGTGCTGCAGCCTTTGAATGCAAAGGGATAAAGCTGCTCCTGCCGATTGTATGCGATTTCAGGTAGTCGATCGCCTGCAGTCCATCTTCTTGGCTCTTGGTGACGACATATTGGAGCCTTTCACCCAGCACTGCTTCCACAGCAATTTCATACTCTTGCGATGTCTCGAGTACATCAGCGACCAGCCCCAAGATGCCTGTCTGTTCCTGGTGGTGGGTCGACGCCAGCCGCTGCATAATCGCCTTGACGCCCTCTTGATATCCTTCGTAGCTTTGTCGTAGCTCAAGAAGTGATTGCAAACGAGACGTTTTTCTATGAAGAGCTTCCTGGATTGTTTCTAAGGAGGCCACCTGTTCTTGAGATTGCTTCTCCAAGCTATCCTGATACAGCTCGTACAACGAACGTTCAATTTGCACAAACGTTCTCTCCGCAACAAGCGTGGCCTTCTCTTGTTCCAGCTTGCTAAGGAGTGCTTCTGATTCCTGTATCTCTGAAACCACCTGACTGAGCTCCTGCAAGCCCCTTCCTTTTCTTACCTCCAACTCCTTGTTCCGTTGCTTTGCAGAGGCCTCAAGATTTCTTGTTTCAGCCAACCGCGTAAGACAACCGAACAGTTCATTTCGTTCGTGCTCCAGTGTCTGCCTAAGATGCTTTTCTTTGAGACTGGAGGAACGCACCTGCGCATCCGTCTCGCAGTGCATTTGCTCAAGCCATGTCTTTCTCCTTGTAAAACCCTTGAGCTGGGCTTCCAGCTCCTTTTTCTCTTGGCCGAGCAACCTCAAGCGCAATTCAGAGTGCTGCAAAGCACCAACCTCCTGCTCCGCCCTCCTTCCCAGGTCTTCGAGGGAACGTTCAATGTACGATTGCTCGTTGTCAAGTTTGTGGAGTTCTTGGGTGAGAGAACCGATAACTTCTTGAATTTTCTCTACCTTGCCAGCACCATCCGTAACCCTCACTCGTAGTAACTCAATATCCGCCTCATCGTGGGCTATCCGGGTACGGTAGGAGGCCTCGACCCCACGCCTGTCGTCCCTGTCTGCCATCACATGTGACAAGCGCTCAACTACCTGACGGTATTCCTTGCCCGCTATGAGCCATTCAAGCCTCTTTACTTTCTCCTTCAGGTCTCGATATTTCCTCGCCTTTTGAGCTTGACGATTCAGCGAACTCATCTGGCGCTGGATTTCGGACGTAATTGCCTCGATGTGTCTCAGATTTTCTCTCGTTGCCTCCATCTTACGAAGGGCAGCGTTTTTCCTGGTTTTGTATTTCATGATCCCTGCAGCTTCTTCTATGAAAGCCCTTCGCTGCTCTGCACTGGCACTTACGATTTCTCCTATGTACCCCTGTTCAATAATTGAATAAGCCTTGGTCCCAGAGCCAGTATCCAAAAACAGATCCAGAATATCCTTTAGTCTGACAGGCATTCTGTTGATCCGAAATTCACTTTCCCCAGATCGGTAATAGATTCTCTCAATCGATAGTTCATTGAGTTGTGAATACGGCTCTGGAAAACCTTGTGCTCCCCTAGTAAAAAGAATCGATACCCGAGCCATGCCAGTGGGTGGATGCTCATCCGAACCATTGAAAAGGAGCTCCTCTAGACTACCTGCACGGATCCGTTTGAGGCTTTGTTCGCCTATCACCCAGCGGATTGCATCAACGAGGTTGCTCTTGCCACACCCGTTGGGTCCAACAATTCCTGTAATGCCCGGCTGGAGGTGCAATTCTATTTCATGGAGAAACGACTTGAACCCTTGGATCTTGATCGTTTTTATCTGCATGGTTCCCGCTCCGGACTGACCAAAGTGGCATAACTATAAAACTTTTCTGTTGGCTTGTAAAGTAAAAAGTACAAGGTAGTGTGTAAAGGAACGATAACGACCACTACATGTGGGGTGTAGCACTCAATCCCTGAGTGGCTATTGGGAAGCACATCGAGGCATCAACTAGGAACCACGTTGCCGTATCTGCACGCACCAAGTAGAAAGTAAAGCAGGCAGGCCTATGGTATGTTCCTCTCAAACGTGGCGTCAGGCAGCACGCTATTGAGAACGAGAGTATCATAGTCCACCTTTACCTGCACGGAAGAGGGTGGAATATTCAGTACAAGGGAACACGGAAACTCTATCCCATTTATTTCTCGGTAGTTACTGTATCCGACCTCTATTCCTGGAGGCCAGGTATCAACATCAGGCGAGGAAACAAGGAGAGAACGTACTGGCAAGTCGCTTCGGTCAATCCAAAGAATATACCGGTTTGCATTAGCAGTATGTTCAACGTCAAGCCGCCAATAGCCTTCATCTATGGCAATGCTCACTGATACCTCTTGATCTCGTCCTGTGTACACAGGATCACCCAAAAGAAGTCGTACTATTGATTCAGGCTCCCATGCCAGTCCGATGTAGTTTCTTAGTTCATCTGCAGCCGCCTGCCCTGTCAGATACCTACTGTCAGAGGCTGAATAGGTACGATATTCGCCCTTGTGTAGTATGACAAGGAAGGCAGTATGGCCCAAGAAATCAATTGTTTCCAATCGAACTGAGCTTGGACGAGCCACTGCAACCAGCTGATCTACTGAAAAGCTTTTGCCAGGGCTGGCGACCTTTACCCGCGCCCATCCCTTAAGCGATACAATGCGCTGACACCGTTGGGCAACCTTATCGTACAAAGCATATGCATCGGGGGGTGAAGCTTCTAAAGGATACTGAGTCTCTTTTTGAGCGATACAGCCTACTACACACACTACGAGCCCGCACAATATCCTTAGACTCATACAAGTAGGGGGTCCCTTGCGACGAAGAGCTGTACCCAAACCACCGCTGCGGGGGCCGCGGACCGGGTGTCGGATCTTCTGCTCACTCCTTGCCAATCTTTTTCTCCATCGCTTGGGTCTTTTCCTGGAGTCTCTTATTAGATTGATCCTTGATCAGGGCCTTTTTGTACACTTCAAGTGCCTTATCGTATGCCTTGATCTTTTCGTAGGCATCTCCGAGATGCTCCAAAATGATAGGGTCATCTGGCACAATCGCTACGGCTCGCTCCAATTGTCTAAGTGCTTCTCGATACCGTCCTTGGCGAAAATACACCCACCCGAGGCTGTCGATAATATACCCATCATTGGGCTTCAAACGTAATGCCTCTTTAATAAGTCGCTCTGCTTCTTCTAGATGTATGCCCTTGTCGGCATATGTGTATCCTAGGTAGTTAAGCGCTTCGGCATTTTCTGGTTCAAGAGAGATAACTGTTTTCATTGCCGATATGCTCTGTTCGAGGTCACCTTTCTTGTCATGAAGCACGCCTAAAGCGAAGTGAATTTTCGCGTTGTTGGGTGATACTGCGAGGGCCTTGTGATAACTCTCAATGGCTTTGTCGTACTCTTTTAGCTCTTCGTAAAGAAATCCTAAGAACCCCCATAGCGATTCCCTTGTCGGCACATATCGTACGGCTTCCTCAAGCGTTCCAATTGCTTGATCGATCTTCTGATCGGAATGGAGCAAAAAGGCTAGATACAGCATAGCCTCTGGGTATATCTCTGAATCAGGTGGAATTGCCTGAAAGACCTCTTGAGCAGCCGCAGATTGACCGTTTTCTGCATAGGCAAGCCCAAGATAGTAGCGTACGAGGTGCTCGTCAGGATAGGCGGCAAGGACCACAAGTAACTCCTGAATAGCCCTTTCGAAGTTCTTCTGCTCCAGATAAATGAGGCCCATCTTGAGGTGAACCTGCACGGCATCCCTACTGTCAACCAGCCGCTCAATTGCCTTAAGATGGTGAAGTGCCTCGTCAAGCTTCATTTGTCCAACGTAAATCTGGCCGAGACGGTTGTGAACGAAGAGATTGCTGGGGTTGTCCCTTAAAATCTGGTTGTAAATGGCTATAGCCTTGTCCTGCTCGTTTTGCAGCTCATAGATGCGAGCCAGCTCGATAAGGACCACCTCAGACTGAGGCGAAAGCTGTAACGCCTTTCTGAAGCACTCCTCAGCCTCTGGATACATTTTTTGGTCTGTGTACAGGCGACCGAGGTGATAGTACCCTATAAACCAGTCATCTCGCCTGGCAAGAAGCTCCTTAAGGATGTCCCTGGCCTTACCCTGCTGGCCCGATGTGGCGTAAAGGGAACTCAGAAACAGTCGTGCTTTTTCGTTATCAGGATCT
>FWPU01004221.1_pt1 | contig 33897 bp, 29 predicted proteins | sample 2228361 | NCBI WGS metagenome assembly FWPU01 (sample SAMEA103939777, study PRJEB20133) | metagenome
GGGATTGCCACCAGAGCGGGCCTTCCTGCCTATCCTCATATTTCAGTCTCCTTAGAAACGACTCCCTTATTAAGAAGGGATTGCCACGTCAAAGTGCCTGACTATCAGATCTCTGAAAATGACTTAGAAACGACTCCCTTATTAAGAAGGGATTGCCACTCTACTTCAGGCTCAGTAACAATCTCCGTGCCACGATTTAGAAACGACTCCCTTATTAAGAAGGGATTGCCACCAAGGCCACGGCGTAGACTGTGCTCAAAAGGAGAATCCATTAGAAACGACTCCCTTATTAAGAAGGGATTGCCACTAGCGATATGTCCTGCTCATGCTGACCTCCTTTTCTTTTAGAAACGACTCCCTTATTAAGAAGGGATTGCCACCTGTTTTATTGCCTTACAGACTGGAAAGATCACCAAAAATTAGAAACGACTCCCTTATTAAGAAGGGATTGCCACTATTCTCACCTCGCAAATTGTAAATCAAGAGACCTCTGATAAAGTCCCTCTGAGAACCCTTCTCCACGGGAAAATGGTAAATCTCCCCTGAGAACTGATTTAAGCCCAGAGGCAGAGGAAATACTCAAAACCCTCCGTATCCAACCCCCGCGGAGGATAATCAGCCTCAAACCATAGAAATTTCCCCTCTCCCCCAGAAACCTAGTGCCGAGATTTCAGCCCCGAATTTCCATAAGTCCTTGGCCGGTAAGGAGTTAGAGAAATGGAGGTGTTAAAGTTGGGCATGAGTTATTCGTCAAAGGCACATAATCCTTATTTGTTTCTGGTTAGAATCATAGGCCAAGGTTAACGGTGCCTTACCGAAAAACTCCACTGAAAATCGTTAAATCCCAGCCAACAACTAACAACCAGCAACTATATCCGCGCCGAGAGCGTTGAGCTTGACAGCGAAATCCTGGTATCCCCTCTCAAGGTGTTGGATGCCAGAAACCTCGGTCTCTCCCTCAGCGATGAGGCCCGCGAGGACGAGGGCCGCTGTCCCTCTGAGATCCGCGCCCTCCACCGGTGCGCCGGACAGTCTCTCCACGCCGGTTATTATTGCTCTGCCCGTTCCATCAACGGTTATATCCGCTCCGAGCCTGATCAGCTCAAAAGCGTGCTTGAACCTGTCCGGGTAAATGGTTTCAGTGATCACAGAGACCCCGTCCGCGATGGCGAGCGCTGTCATTATGGATGCCTGCATGTCAGTAGGGAAACCCGGATGCGGGTTCGTGACGATGTCGTGCGCGATGGGCCTGTGCCTGCTGATTATCCTTATACTCTCGGATTCCTGTTCAACATCAGCTCCCATTGCCTTCATAACGGTCAGCAGGGGGAGCATGTCCTTTGGGTTGACCGCGTTTATCCTGATGTTGCCTCTGGTTATGAACCCTGCTACAGCAATGGTGCCGGCCTCAATCCTGTCCGGGATATTGCGGAATGTTCCTGGAGAAGAGAGGCTCTTTGCCCCCTCAATCTCCAGAATCCCTCCCTCCGGGCCCCTGATGCGCGCGCCGCACGCCCTGAGGAAATCCGCTACCGCAACCACCTCTGGTTCCTCAGCGGCGTTGAGTATCAGGGTTTTCCCTCTCGCGAGGGTCGCGGCCATCATCAGGTGAGCCGTGGCCCCGACCGAGCGAACGGAGAACTCCATTTCTATGCCCATGAGCTCCCGGCATGTGGCGTATATCTCCCCGTGCTCGGTTTCCATGGAAACCCCCATCCTGGAGAGGCCGTCCAGGTGGAAGTTTATGGGTCTCGGGCCAAAGGAACAGCCTCCGGGCAGGGCGACGCGGGCCTTACCCAGTCTGGCGAGCAGGGGGCCCATTATGTATGTGGATGCCCTCATCCTTGAGACCAGCTCGTATGGCGCGTGGTGGTTCTCTATCCTGCTCGCGTCCAAAAGCCAGGAGTTGTTTCCCCTTCTTTCTACGCGTATGCCAAGGTTAGCGAGAAGCTCGGCCATTGTGATGACATCCTGAACATCCGGGACGCGCTCCAATATGACCGGCTCAGGCACCAATATACAAGCGGCCATGAGGGGTAACGCGGCATTTTTCGCCCCTATGGCCTCTGTCTCGCCACGGAGGGGATTGCCTCCCCTGATCAGGTATCTATTGCTCAAGAGGCTTCCCTAGATTTTCGCCCTCGTTGTCCCCATGTCAGCTAATAAGGGAACCACCTTAGCCCCGGACCGGTCTGGTATGCGTATCTGAAGCTTACCGAACCAGCAGGATCAACATTTGTTATGGTGAGCCGGACGAAGTTGCTTCCCCTGCTCCAATTGTAGTCAGGAGCCCAGAGCCAGGCCGCGTATTCTCCGGCGGCAATGAACGCGGAGTAGTCGTATGCGAACAGGGAATCATCGGGGTTAGGGGTTGGCGCGTAGTCCTGGGTGTTCACCGCGAAGGCCACCGGATAGCTCATGCCGAAAAGACTCGCTGAGACAAGCCTTATGCTGGTGAGATCAACGGAATCCGAGAAGGTATCCGCCAGGACTATCTGGATGTAATTCCACCAGTTGATGGTGTCGGTTCCCATGCGGTAGAGCCGGTAATTGCCGTTCCCGTCAAACGCAACAGCGCATGGGGTTGTGTCGGAGAAATCCTTCTCGTAGAGAGTAAAAGAATCCACATATGGCGTTAGGTCCAGGGTTCCCTCCAGCCTGGCGCCCTCGGCGATGACCTTGAATGTCTTGCCTATCATGGTGCTGTCAAAGACATAGTGGAGGGATTCCGGCGGAAGGGTGTCTATGAGCGAGTCATCCTTGTAAAGCAGGTAGTCAACCACATCCTCGGCTCCATCCCACATCAGGTCTATACTGCCGCCCATGTCCCTCACCATGTATCTCAGGTTCAGGTCCTGGGGCCGCGCTCCACAGTCCATTCCGACGAGCCAGGCAAGGCCAAGCATCGCAAGGGCCGCGCTCTTTAAGGTTTTCATCTTTGATCCTCCGTGTTTGTTTCCTGAAGTTTTTTCTGCGCCTCAGCGAGCTTGCGTTCGGTCTCCGCGAGCTTCACGCTCAGGCTGTCTATCTGCTGGCCGAGCTCCTCTATGTCTGTCCTGAGCTTCTCAATATCCTCCGGAGAGGGGCCGGGCGCGCATGCAAGCGAGGCGGATAAGAAACAAAAAACCAACAACGATCTTTGCACGGGATAATTTTAACCCGCGCGCGGTGGCAGGATCAAGTGCTCTCGGTTTATAATTTGTCCCTCGCGGTGGGCGTAGCTCAATCGGTAGAGCACTGGACTGTGGCTCCAGGGGTCGGGGGTTCAAAGCCCCTCGCCCACCTTTTAGGTTGCTGGTTGTTGGTTCCTGGTTCCTGGTTATCCGAAATATGGGCAGGTTCTCAGCCCTGGGAATTTACCGTATAACAGCCTTTCCCTTGTAGGAACAAGCCATATTGCCTGTCCTCCACAAATAAACGCCCTTTTCCAACTCTATCCGGTTCTCTCCCTTTTTCAGCTCCCCGGAATAAACCAGCCTGCCGTCAGCCGCGTAGATCTTTATCGGGAGCTCCCCTGACGAAAGGAAAAGCGCGCCTCCGGGAAACGGACTGCAGGTTATTCCGGGCCAAGGGTCAAAGATATCCCCTTCCTCCAATTCAAGAATGGGCTCACACGCGTCAGTCATGATAGGGCTTGGGGTGGTGATAGTGAGATTTGGGGTTGATGTGCTCGGAGAGTAAACTGCGCCAACGTTGGGGGCTGATGTGTTCGGGTTCACTGACATCACGGTTGGACTGCAATCCTGAACGCAGTCAGGGTAGCTCCCGTCAGCTCCGATCTTGAGCACGAGGAAATCCCGATCGCCAGCGCCGAAACTCTCTGTGAATCCTGCTACCGCGAACCCTCCATCCGTGGTCTGGGTGATGGAGTAACCTGCGTCCCCATTTGTCCCCCCGAAAGCTCTTGCCCAGGATAGGAAACCATCCGAGGCCAGCTTGAGAACGAGGAGATCCCAACTGCCCGCGCCGAAACTCATTGTTTCTCCCGCTACCGCGAATCCCCCGTTCGCGGCCTGGGTAATAGAGTAGGCGCAGTCATCATTCGCCCCCCCCAAATGTTCTCGCCCAGCTCAAGGAGCCGTCAGAGGCCAACTTGAGAACGAGGAGATCATCATTGCCTGCGCCGAAACTATGTGTCACTCCTGCTACAGCGAACCCTCCGTCCATAGTTTGGGTGATGGAAAGAGCATAATCATTGCTCGTCCCCCCGTATGTTCTCGCCCAGGATAGAGAGCCATCCGGGGCCAGCTTGAGAATGAAGAGATCATAATTACCTACCCCGAAACTCGTTGTGGATCCTGCTACCGCGAAACCCCCGTCCGTAGTCTGGATTATGTAGTGGGCCCAATCATCGTATATCTCCCCAAAAGTCCTCGCCCAGCTCAGAGAGCCGTCAGAGGCCAACTTGAGAACGAGGAGATCCCGAAAGCCTGCGCCGAAACTATGTGTCACTCCTGCTACAGCGAACCCTCCGTCCGCGGTCTGGACGATTGCGGTGGCAGAGTCAATGTCCGCCCCCCCAAAAGTCCTCGCCCAGCTCAGAGAGCCGTCAGAGGCCAACTTGAGAACGACAAAATCCCAACTGTATGTGCTAGAACTGGTTATCCTTCCCGCTACCGCGAACCCTCCGTCCGTGGTCTGGATGATGAACTGGGCACGGTCTTCATTCGTCCCCCCAAATGTTATTGCCCAGCTCAAGGAGCCGTCCGGGGCCAGCTTGAGGACGAGGAGATCATCATTGCCCGCGCCAAAACTATATGTGTATCCCGCTACAGCGAACCCTTCGTCCGTGGCCTGGACGATGGAACGGGCCCTATCAAAGTTCGGCCCCCTGAACGCCTTCGCAAACAGGTTCTGCGAAACCAGCAAGCCCATCAAGATTCCTGCCATCTCAAAGCCTACTTTTTCAGGCTCTAATTATCGGGCGTGGCCTTGGCCAGGGTCAAACGCGTTATAATTTTCCCCTTGCTTGAGATAATCCCTCTCTCCTCAGAGAGCTGGCCAGGGGTCAGGAGCTCGGCGGTTCTGGTGAAAACCCCTGATGTTTCGGTTTTAATAGACCCTGGGTGTGCCCTTGGCCCGAAGAGATACGGCCTCCCGCCGCACAGGCTTGAATACGAGGCCCTTGACCTTGCCTGGAAAACGATAAGTGCCGCGCTTGAAGAAGCCAGCGTCGTGGTCATAACCCATTATCATTATGATCACCTTAATCCGGACCACCCGGAGCTCCTTCAGGGCAAGACCCTTCTGGTAAAGGACCCGGAAAACGTCATAAACCTCAACCAGCGGAGGAGGGCAGGGGAGTTCCTAATTGGCCTAAAATTCACGCCGGCCGACGGCAGGGCATTCCGGTTCGGAGAAACCGAGATCGTGTTTTCGGGACCCGTGCCCCACGGTCAGGAGAACTCCAAAACGGGCTGGGTCATATCCCTGTGCATTTTCAGGGGAAACTGGAGCTTTCTCTACGCTTCTGATGTTGGAGGAATTCAGACCGAGACACAGTTCGCCTTCATCCGGGAAACGAAGCCCCGCGTCGTTTACCTGGATGGCCCCCTGACATACATGGGGGTTGGCGACCTCAGCGCCTCAATCCGTTATCTCTCGCTGGTTATCAGGGAGGTGAAACCAGAAACAATTATCCTTGAGCACCACCTTCTTCGCGACCTGCACTGGCGCGAGAAAATAGCCACGGTGTTTGAGCTGGGGGAGGCTGATGGAATAAGGATAACCACGGCCGCGGGGTTCGCGGGTAAGCCAGAGATATTCTTGGAAGCAAGAAGAAAAGAACTATACGCTGGCGAGGCGCGGGGGCCCGGTTCTGCGATATAATTTTCCCGTGATCATTTACGGCATCAATCCGGTTCTTGAGTATCTCAGGGGTTCTGGACAGAGACCCGAACGGATACTCGTAGCCGAGGGGAGGAGGCTACCGCCAGAGCTCAGATCCGCTGTTGATGGGGCTGGCTTGAGGCCGGAGATCGTGCCCAGGGGCCGCTTGGATCGCGTCTCAGGCACGAAAAAGCACCAGGGGGTAGTGGCTATAATCCCCCCGGTGGAATACATGGGGCCGGAGGCATTCCTGGGCCTCCTGGTTGAGAAAAGGGGGGTTGGCCTCCTTCTTCACGATATAGAGGACCCCGGAAACATCGGCGCGATAATAAGGACAGCGGAATTTTTGGGTGCAACGGGAGTCGCGATATCAGGGGCACACACCCCTGGGGTGACCGAGACCACCGTGAAGGCCTCTGCTGGCGCGGTTTTTCACCTGCCGGTCTGCAGGCTTGGAAATCCGAAGGGTTTCATAAAGGACTTCAAGGGGGTAGGGGGATGGGTCGCGGGCGTTGATCTCCGCGGCCAGGACATCGCGTCTGCGGATTTACCCAGGCCGCTACTCCTGATCCTTGGCTCTGAGGGCAGGGGATTGCCTGAAAAGCTCCGGGAAAAGTGCGATTTCCTCCTTACAATACCCGGCCAAGGCAGGACAGGCTCCCTGAATGTCTCGGCCGCGGGGGCCATAGCCCTTTGGGTCGCGATCTCAGCCGGAAATTAAGAATCCACCAGCTTCTGGATAGAGTAGAGGGGGGCTGGGCTCATAACGACAAACCGTTAGTCACCGGGTTAAAATACATCAAAAGAGATTGAATTCAGGAAAGCTAACACCTTGTTTATCAAAGAGTTGACTAATACAAATTAATGTTGATTGTAGATTGCGAATATCAGGAGAAGCGGTTGGATTACTGGTTCATAATGCCTGGTCTAATTATACCAGTATATTATTACTGGTTCAAAAATACCAGAGAACCCGCCCGGCATGTAGTAATAAATTACCAGTAATGCCGGAATTCTCCCCTCTCGCGCTGGTATCAACCAGACACGGTGAGACTCTGAAATCTCGCAACTCGCAACCCGTGACTCGTAACCAGTATAATATTGCCATGAGTGAGAAGGAGATACCTGAGAGGTTGAAGGAACTCAGAAAGGACTTCGGGCTTTCGCAGGAGCGACTCGCTCAGGACCTGGGGATAGCTGTGTTCACCGTCCAGAAGTGGGAGAGGGGGAGCTTTCTCCCGGGCGCGAGAGCGCTCATTTCCATCGCTGAGAAGTATGGCGTCTCCCTGAACTGGCTTCTCTTGGGTGAGGGTCCAAAGTTCCTGAAAAGATAGAGTTTAAGATGAATACAGGGCTTGAGAGGCTACATAATTTGCCCGGGAAATGGGAAAACGTGTCCTTATAATCATAGAGAACCTGCCAGCGCCTTTTGAACGCCGGGTGTGGCAACAGGCCCGCGCGCTCCGCAAGGCCGGCTACATTGTCTCAGTGATAAGCCCCAAAGGCAAGGGCTTCAACAGGTGGCACGAGGTCATTGATGGCATACATGTCTACAGACATCCCCTCCCAATTGAGGCCGCGGACATTCCGGCTTACCTGTTTGAATACCCGTGGGCGGTCGCATGGCAGTTCATCCTCGCTGTCTGGATATACTTTTTTGGTCCGGGCTTCTCTGTTATCCACGGGTGCGACCCACCAGACCTGGTCTTCCTGGTGGCCTGCCCATTCAAGCTCCTGGGCGTCAAATACCTTTTTGACCATCGCGATCTATCCCCCGAGCTCTATGTCGTGAAATTCGGCAAAAAGGGGCTATGGCACCGCCTTCTTTTGGTCGCGGAACGCCTCTCATACAATACCGCTGATGTCGTCATAGCCACGAATGAGTCCTACAAGAAGATAGGGATGACCAGGGGCGGATTTGATCCGGCTAAGATATTCATAGTCAGGAGTGGGCCCACGGCTGGCTTTGGGGAGGGTGTAAAACCAGCTGAGAATTTCTACCCTGGCAGGAAAGTGGTTGGCTATGTCGGGGTCATAGGCCAGCAGGAGGGATTAAACCTCCTGGTGGATGCGGCTGATCACCTGGTAAATCAGCTCGGAAGGCGCGAGGCCTTTTTCATCATTATGGGCGAAGGGCCAGCCCTCAAGGATGTTGTGGCCCACGCAAGGGAAAAGGGCCTTTTGGACCAATACATGAAATTCACCGGCTATGTCCCGACCGAGGAATTGCTCACGACCCTGGCTTCGTGCTACCTGTGCGTGAACCCCGACCATGTCAACCCATTCTCCGATCGCTCCACCATGACAAAGGTTGTGGAATACATGGCCCTGGGCAAGCCCATAGTCATGTTTGAGACAACAGAAGGAAGATTCTCCGCGCAGGACTCAGCGCTTTACGCCAGGCCCAACGACCCCGTGGACATGGCCGAAAAGATAGCGTATCTCTTTGACCACCCCGAGGAGGCCGCGGAAATGGGCAAAAGAGGCAAAGAGCGCTTTGAAAAGTATCTCAAATGGGAGGCCTCGGTTCCGAACCTTCTGGCGGCTTACAAGAGGATATTTGAGATTTGAGGAAAAATATTCGCGTCCTCTACATTGTCACGGCGTTCCCTCGCCACGAACGCGATGTGATAACTCCCTGGCTCTGGACGCTCATCCGAGAGCTGATGAAACATGGGGTGGAGGCCGATGTCCTCGCGTCAAGCTACAAAGGAATGCGCGGGGGGGAGCTCTGGGGCATCCGGGTTCACAGGTGGCGCTACGCGCCGGCCAGGTGGGAAACGCTGAGCCACGATGTGGCGATACCGGAGAAGCTAAAAAAGGGCTTCTGGCCGAAAATAATGATCATCCCCTTCCTCCTGGGAGGCCTCATCAAGGCCGTGAAACTGGCCAGAAAAGGGAAATACGAACTCGTCCATGTTCACTGGCCCTTTCCGCTAGCCCTCCTGGCTCTACCATTCAGGATTCCCAGAATATACACCTTTTACACCGCGGAGATTGCCCTCGCGGAGAAATTTGTGCTCCTTAAAGGCGTTTTTCAGCTTCTCGTGAACCGGGCGTGGGCATTAACCTTTCTAACCACGTATTGCCTCAGTCGGTTTAGAAAGACATTCAAGCTTCCAAATGATTCAAGGGTCCTCGTTGTTCCCTTCATGCCAGCAGGGGAGCCTGTTGAACTGCCAGGGATAAAGAGAGAGGAGGGGAGACTTCTTTTCGTGGGAAGGCTCGTGGAGAGAAAGGGGGTGGCGTATCTCTTGAGGGCCGTGAAGATCCTGAGAGATCAACGCCCCGGCATAAGACTCGTGATTGTTGGAACCGGACCAGAGGAAGGGAATTTGAAAGCTGAGGCCGAGGCCCTTGGCATCCAGGATAGCGTGGATTTCCTGGGTTCTGTGAGCGAGCGAGAGAAGGCTATGGAGTATGCCAGGGCAACCGTTTTTGTCCTGCCAGCCATAGTTGATTCAAAAGGAGACACCGAGGGCCAGGGCGTTGTCATACTTGAGGCCATGCGCGCGGGATTGCCCACGGTGGCCTCGTCTGTCGGAGGCATAACCGACCTGATAGTTGATGGTGAGACAGGCTTCCTGGTGCCGGAGAAGGATCCGGAAGCCCTTGCGGCTGTCATAGCGAAGCTGTTGGACTTGCCGGATGAAAGAAACAGGGTTGCCCGCTCAGCCCTTGAACGCGCTGAGAGGGATTTTGGCCCCCATGCCACGGCCGGGCGATTTGTGGAGCTCTACAGAGAGGCCCTTGATCTTTCCGAGTAAAGATGCTAGAATATCAATATGAGCATGAGGAGATTTGAGAATGTTCCTTCTATTTCTCTACTCCGCTACTCTGTATCTGGCAAGGTGGAACACATCCAACTTCTGGGGTGACACCGCGCACTTCATACAGGTTTATCGCTCCACGGATAACGGGGGCACATGGGAGTTCCTGGCCAATGTGGGGCACAACGGCACCGGTTACATAACCTCTGATTTTGGTCTTGGCATAACCTATGATGTGAACACGGGATACCTTTACCTAATCGCACTCTGCCATTACTACGAGCACACCGCGTTCGTGGGCACCGAGACCTTCAGGTCCACAGACGGTGGATATACATGGCAATCCACAAGGGATTTCGGAGTCTATTACACCTACAACACCTATGACTACGCGACCGCGGGAATAGCCTATGATCCCTTCGGAAACAGGTTGTTCTGCTATTTCTTCAGGGAGAGTCCTAAGAACATAACCATCCAGATGTCTACGGATGGCGGTTTTACCTGGACCCAGAGAAGCACCCTGGCATCCGGTGGAGGGACAGACCTTGAAGGCGAGATGCTCGTCGGCCCCGTGGGAATACTCTGGATAGCTGACTGGTTCAGTAATTATCCGGTCTGCTACAGGAGCACCGACGGGGGGCTTAGCTGGTCATCCAGCAACATAAGCACGGAAAACGGGATGGCGTGGAGCGCGCGCTCGGTGGCCATTGCCTATCTACAACCTGATCTCTTTGCCCTAACCTGGGGCACGAGGTGCTCAGCGAAGGTCTATCGCTCAACTGACCTTGGAGCTAGTTGGCAGTATCTCTCCAGGGTGATGAACAGTCCCGCGTCCGAGGATGGTTGTTGCGCTATGACCTCTCAGTATGGCTTTCTTTTCGCGGTCTTCTGGGACGAAACCCGGCATTGCGTTGTTTATCGTTCCGAGGACTGGGGCACTAGCTGGCAGTATGTAAGCAATATACCCAGGCCAGAGCCCTGGTATGACCCAGCATCAGCGGTGACAATCACCACGGACAGACCCCCATTGGCAATAGAAGAGGACGAGGCCGGCCAGAAAGGACTTTTCATCGTGACACCGATAGCGGGAGGCCTCGGACTTCTCGCTCCCGGAAACGAATTACCAGTGCAGATATACAGAGCTGACGGCCGTCTCGCTACCCGGGTGCTGGTCAATGGTCGGGCCGAGGTAGTTCTGGATCCTGGGATATACTATCTCATGTCAGAGAGGGGCAACCGGCTCGGAGTTGTAAGATAAGCATTACCCGAGGAACGCCTCTATGTTCTCCGGCGAGAGGTAATAATTTATCTGGTCCTTGATTATCTCCGACAGGGTCTTCGTTACCTTGAAGCCCAGGGCCTTTGCCCTGCTCGCGTCGCACAGCAATATGGGCACATCTGAGGGCCGCATTCTGTCAGGGTCAAAATAAATTGGAACCTCGCCCCTTTCGGTCTCAACGATGATACCCTGGTCCTCTGGGGAGAAATCAAGGCCCCCGAAGAGCATTGCCTCGTCAACCCTGGTTCCGGGGAACTCAATGCCGAATGCCTTGATGGACTTTATATCGCCTGGGCTATCAAGAGACTTTTTGCCTTTCATCGTCCTTATCGCGTTCACCTTATAGCCAGCCTCGGAGAGCCCCAGCAGGATAAGTGAGAGGACGGAATTCGTCCTTCCCGAACCCTGGTTATAGACCTCACCCGGGCTCCCTTTTTCGGCAAAAAGCATGTATCCCCTGACTATGTCCGTGACATGAGACCAGTCCCTGAACGCGGACACATTTCCTATCCTGATGGAATCCGCCTCGCCGCGGAGTAGCCTGGCTATTGCTGATGCTACCACAGAGGTGACGAAGTGTCCTCCCCTGCCAGCGCCCTCGTGATTGAAAGCCCTGGAAACCACCGTGTTCAGGCCGTTGGTTATGTGATACTGCCTGCAGAGGAAATCGCCGTGGACCTTGCTCACCGCGTATGGGGAGAGCGGACGAAGTGGATTGGTTTCCTTTATGGGGACCTCTGGTATGGAAGTTGGTTCGGGGAAGTAGGTTCTCTTCGCGGTGACCTTCTTATATTGGTCCTCGGAATAGAAAACCATGCCATATTCCTCGGACGAGCCAGCGAAAACCACCCTTGCCTCAGGGGCCTTCATCCTGACGGCCTCAAGAACATTCGCGGTTCCCAGGGAATTTATGCTCACGGTCTCCGAGCAATATATGAAAGACCTGTGGACAAAGGATTGCGCCGCGAGGTGGAAGACAACCTCTGGTTTCGTCCTGTCCATAACCGAGAGGAGGGAATAGAGATCCGTTATATCGCCCTCGGTCAGTTTCACGGCTTCCATGAGGGACTTGTCCGCCAGGTTCTTCGGATAGACCCTGTCGGCCCTGAAACGGAGGAGGCCGTGGACATCCGCGCCCTCCATGACCAGCTCCTTAGCGAGGTATGAACCGGCAAAGCCGGATATGCCTGTTATCAAAACCCTTTTACCCTTCCAGAAGCTCATAGGCCGAAATTATAATGCAGGGCCAGGCCCTTGCGCCTGGAATAAGTAGCCCAGGGCCTTTGCGTCCCCTACCATTCCAGTTCTTCACAGCCAGCCAGCATGGGGGTGGGACTGATCGGCGGGTGAGAACTGACCAACAACCAGCAACCGCAGGCTATCAACCATTATAATTTCACCATGCGCGTTCTTGTGACTGGAGGCGCAGGGTTCATAGGGTCTCATGTCGCGGAGGAATTGCTCAGGCAGGGCCACGAGGTCGTTGTCCTGGACGATTTTTCCACTGGCAGGCGCGAGAACATAGAGGACATGCTCGCTATGCTAATGGAGGAGGGGATTGACCCCGGCCCTCGCTTCAAGCTGGTTGAGGGGGATGTGTGCGATGCTGAGATGGTCAGGAACTGCCTTGACGGCGTGGAGGGCATAATTCACCTCGCGGCCATTCCGGCGGTTCCCAGGTCAGTGGAGGACCCCAGTGGAACTTCTTATGTTAACTATATCGGCACGGTAACCATCCTTGAGGAGGGGAGGAGGGCAGGGATAAAGAGCTTTGTCTGCGCGTCCAGCTCAGCTGTCTACGGGGACACTCCAACCCTTCCGAAGACAGAGGACATGACGCCACAGCCGCTTTCCCCATACGCGGTCGGGAAATACGCGTGCGAGCTCTTTGGCAGGATGTTTGTGGGGCTTTACCCTGACCTTAACATCACCCTTCTCAGATACTTCAATGTGTTCGGTCCCAGGCAGGACCCCTCATCCGGATACGCGGCCGCGATTCCCGCATTCATATCAAGGGTTTTGAGAAACCAGCCGCCGGTAATATTCGGTGACGGCCTCCAATCAAGGGACTTTACTTTTGTTCGGGATGCTGTCCGGGCAACCCTCTTATCACTTGAAAGGGGCAGGGGCTTTGCGGCCTACAATGTCGCGAGGAACAGCCAGACAACCCTGCTTGAGCTCCTGGAGATGATATACCAGGCTTCGGGCAAGAGAGTTGAACCGGTTTTCGCGGAACCAAGGCCCGGCGATGTTATGCACTCAATGGCCTCGCTGGACAGAATAGGCCGCGAGATCGGCTACGCGCCCGGATTCAGCCTTGAGGAAGGCATAGAAATAACCCTAAATTGGTATGAGAAACACTTGTGAGTCAATATCGGTAAAATTGCCTGCCTCTGTCCAGGAAATCTTCAGGGGTTTCCCGGGTTGCTTGTCCCGTGTAAATAGCCAACCGATCTTTTTTATGCCATGAGAGTCATATCAATAATCGGCTCCAGGCCTCAATTCATAAAGCTCAAGCCCGTTCACGATGCCTTGCTGGCAAAGGGCCACGAACACATTGTCATCCACACCGGCCAGCACTACAACCCGGAGATGTCCGATGATATGCTCTCGGACATGGGCCTGCCGGAGCCGAATTTATGCCTGGGCATAGGACAAGCCGAACCGCCCCAGTGGGTCGCCAGAATGGTTGAGGCCATTGAAAGAGAGATAAACAGGGCAGTCCCGGATTGCGTCCTGGTCTATGGGGACACAACCACGACCCTCGCGGGCGCCATAGCCGCGTCAAAGCTCACGGTAAAAACCGGGCATGTGGAAGCGGGTATCAGGTCACACGATCCCCGCATGCTGGAAGAGGTTTCTCGTAGAGTCGCTGACAGGGTCTGCCATCTTCTCTTCGCGCCTACACCCAACGCCCTCACCAACCTTGAAAGAGAGGGGCTGGCTGAAAGAGCGAGGCTCACTGGAGATGTGATGCTGGACGCGTTCCTGACCTTCTCGCCCATGGCCTCGGGAATGGAATTTTACAGGGAGCATGGCGTTGACAAGCCCTATATCCTGGCCACCCTGCACAGAGCGGAGAATGTTGACCAGCCTGAGATGCTGGGGTCAATTCTTGAGGGCCTCGCGAGGGCCTCGGGAATAATGCCCGTGGTTTTCCCCGTTCATCCGAGGACGCTCAAAAGGGTGAGGGAGTATGGGCTTCAGGATCACCTCGCTCGACCAGGAACAGCGTCCATCCGGGTTATCCCCCCTGTCGGATACCTGCAAAATCTCTCCCTTCTCCTGGATTGCGAGCTGGTGATAACTGATTGTGGAGAAACACAAAAGGAGGCCATATTCGCCGGAAAGCCCTGCATCAGTCTCCGGGAAACAACGGAGTGGCCGGAGACGCTTGAGCGCGGCGCGAACAGGCTCGTGCCCCGCGCTCGTGGATTGGCGGACGCGGTAAGGTTTATAATTGCGAACCCTCCCGTGGTTCCGAGGCCAGGGGCCTTTGGACGCGGGAATGCCGGGCAACTGATAGTGGAGGCTATAGGTGAAGCCTGAGATAAGCTTTCTCTTCGTTAACTACGATTCGGAGGACTATCTTCTGCGATCCCTTCACTCCATCGTTGACGATTCTGTGCCTGTCTCCTACGAGATCATAGTCATAGACAACGCGTCAAAGGAGGGCCTCCCCCTTCGGATAACCTCTATCTGGCCTCGTGTGAGACTCCTCATATCCGAAGAGAACCTCGGTTTCGCTAAAGCCGCGAACTACGGCGTCCGGCAGGCACGCGGCAAGTATGTCGTTCTGGTGAATCCCGATACACTGGTTTATCCGGGCACCATAGCTAAGCTCTATGATTTCATGGAAAAGAACCCGGACGCGGCTGGCGTTTCCCCACAGGCCTTCTACACCACGGGCGAACACCAGCCTGTTGCCAGGCGATTCATAACCCTGGGATACATCCTGTTCGGCAGGAGGAGCATATTTCACCGGTTCATGCCCAATAATCCCTTTACTAGGAGATACCTTTACTCGGGGATTGAGCACTCCCCTGTTCCCGTTGAGGTGGAGGCGCTCATAGGCGCTTTCATGTTTCTGCGAAGAGAGGCGTTCCTGGACGCCGGAGGCTTTGACGAGAGGTTCTTCTTCTATGCGGAAGACATAGACCTCTGCAGGCGCCTCCACGGAAAAGGTTGGAAGATATACCTGCATCCTGGCGCAAGGATAATTCACTTCTACGGCGGTTCCCGTAAGAAGATACACCTTTTCTCCGAGTATCACAGGATGAAGGCTTTCTACAAGTTCTTCACCAAGCACCTTTCCGGGCTCAAGGCCATAAAGCCATTTCTCGCGCAGGGCCTCGCGGCTATAACGACCGTGATGATGTTCACCTCAATATTCGGCGCGGAGCCGAAGGAGCCCTCGTGGATAAGGGAGAGGAAGAGAAAATGAAGCCGGTTCCTGGTGTTAGCGAGCAACGAGCGATGCTGAACGCAAGCGAATACCCAACGAGCAACGAGCATCCAGAGGGGGGTCAGTGAAAAGGGTTTTCCCGCCCATCCTGCTCTTTCTGGGAGATATGGCCGCGGTCATCCTCTCCTATACGGTAGCCTTTACCCTGAGGAAGTTCATAATGAGCCAGGTCCTGGATTTCCTCCCCCCGACCCTCGCGTTCCGCATTTTCGTGGAGAGGTTCTATCTCCTCCTGTTCTGGGCAATTGCCTTCACATACGAGGGTCTCTACACGAAGCGCTATCCCTTCTGGCAGGAGATACTTCGGCTCTGGAGGAGTGGCCTGGTTGCCACCGTGCTGGTTACCGCGGTTATGTTCGTGACCGGCGAGCCTTTCTACCTCTCCAGGATAGTTATGATACTGGCCCTGCCGGTGAGCTTCACGCTCCTGCCCATGGCCAGGGCCATCATGAGAAAACTGATGAGCTGGGCTGGCATCTGGCAAAAGAACGCTTGCCTACTCGCGGACGAGAAGGATGTCCCCCGTCTCAAGAAGGCCGTGGAGGGGGATAGGGCGCTCGGTTATCGCGTTGTAAAGGTTATGAATTCCTGGAAACCAGAGGAGGGATTCAACGGGGCCAAGGCCCTTATCGTCCAGATGGAGCACTTTGGCGGCAAAACCCTGAACGAGATACTTGAGCACGCGGAAAGGGTTGGCATACCCGAGGTCCTGGTTGCGCCTGACCTGGCGAACATGAAGCTCAGCAGTGTGACCCTTGAGAACCTGGAAAGCCAGGTCTTCCTCAAGCACGATGAGGGCCTGTTGATGCCGGGCAAAAGGACCCTGAAGAGGATAACGGACGCCTTGCTGGCAATATTCTTTCTCATCCTGACCCTCCCGCTTTATCCCATCATAGCCATCCTCATAAAGGTTGATTCACGCGGCCCGGTAATATTCAGGAACAAGAGAATAGGTAAGGATGGACTGGAATTCACCTGCTACAAGTTCAGGACAATGTATCAGGACGCTGACGAACGCCTGGAAAAACACCTGAGCGCGAGCGAGACCGCCAGGAAGGAATGGATGGAATACTCAAAGATAACCAACGATCCTCGGATAACCAGGGTTGGACGGTTTCTCAGGAAGTTTAGTCTGGACGAATTGCCCCAGTTCTTTAATGTCCTCAGGGGAGAGATGAGCCTCGTTGGCCCGAGGCCATATATGGCGTGGGAGGTTGCGAGGATGAACGGCCCGGCAAAAACGATACTCAAGGTCAAACCGGGAATAACAGGACTCTGGCAGGTTTCTGGCAGGAACGAGATAGATTTCAAGAACCGCCTCCTCCTGGACGAGTATTATGTTAGGAACTGGTCCCTGTGGCTGGACACCGTGATAATTCTGAAGACCTTCAAGGCTGTGATCCTGGCAAAGGGAGCGTATTAGGTTTTATTGCGGTGCTTCCTTGCGGTTTTTCTTTACTCGGACAACAAGCATGACTTATAAAAGGAGGCACGAAAATGACAGGAATCCTTGACATCCTGCTTTTCACGGCCCTCGCCTTCACCAGACACACGGTTGGCTCGCTTTCCTACACCCACGATGTTAGCGCGGCTGACCTTGATGGTGACGGGGATGTGGACATCGTTGGTGCTGGCAGGAACAGCAACGCACTGGTCTGGTATGAGTGGATTGGCCCTGATAACTTTATCCCGCACACGGCATTCAGCGCGACCGGCGTCATAGGGTGCTGGGCAGGTGACCTTGACGACGACGGGGATAACGACCTGGCCGCGGCCACGAACAGCTACCTGGTCTGGCTCGCAAACGACGGCTCCGGAACCTTTACATCATACACGCTCTACAGCTCCGCGTCGTGTGGCTGGCGCGTGAATGTCGCAGATGTTGATTCTGACGGTGACAAGGACATCCTTTTTGCGGACTGGATCGCCAGCGACCTGTTCTGGTTTGCGAACGATGGCTCGGAAAACTTCACCTCCCATCTGGTTGACGGCGACCTCCCCGGCGCGCACGAGGTATGGGGCCTTGACCTTGACGGTGACGGGGACTGCGACCTCATCGGCACCGACTGGTCCGCGGGGAACATCTACTGGTATCGGAACAACGGCGCCCAGAGCTTCACCAGGCTCCTGGTTGGAAACACGGGCTCCGCGAGCGGCTGTTGGGACGCATTCCCCTACGACATTGACTCTGACGGCGACCCGGACATAGCCGCGACCAACTACGGGGGCTATGTGGTCTGGTTTGAGAACGCCGGCGCCGGGAGCTGGACATTTCACTCCATTGACAACGCTTTCGGCGCCGCAGTCCACGGCGTTTGTGCGGCTGACTTTGACCGCGATGGCGACGGGGATGTGATCGCCACGGGCTACAGCGGCTATGTCAGTGGTTACCAGTATCCGTCATGGACAAAAACGAGCATAGACACCAGGACAGGCCCCCTCCCGCTCTGGCCGCAGGACATTGACCTGGACGGGGATGTGGACTTTGTCCTGGGAGCGGATGGCACGGTCTACTGGTATGAGAACACCACCCCGATGGGTCCCCAGGAGGCCGGGGGAGAGGCTATCTGGGCTCTCGCCGCGTTTTGCCGGGGGAACGAGCTCATCCTGAGCTTTGCTCTGCCGGCCGGGGCAGGATATGAGCTCGGGCTGTATTCAGCCACAGGCGCGAGGCTCGTGACCCTTGATAGGGGCGTGTCCTCCGGGGAGGAAACCAGGAAAAGTTATCCCCTGGACGCGAGCGCGGGCGTCTATTACCTGGTTCTCATGAGTGGAGAATCCAGCAGGTCAGTGAAGGTGGTGAAGAGGTAGGGGAGGGGCTACGCTTTCACTGTTCCCGCCTCTCCGCGAGATACCTGGCTAACATAATAGTGCCGTATGCCGCGGCAACGCCTGCCCATGACGAGACCATATCCCGCCAGGAAAATCCGTCGCCGACGAAGTGATATGGCCTGGCCTTTTCCCGCTCGGAGGGGAAGTTGTCCGGGTTGTAGTATGCGTCCTTGACCTCCCAGAGAAAAGCGCTTGCCGCGACCGAAGAGAGGACGACCTCGTCGGAGAGCCAGGGCCAGCCGGACGCGTCCCCGATAACCAGGAGGGGCAGGGTCCCTATGTAGCCGCCAACAAAGTGTTCAAGTTTATCTGACATCTTCGCGGTCGTCTTCCAGTGATCCCCGCTTGCCCAGCGCCACTTTATGATTGGTGGCTTTTGGTTCATAGGAATCGTGTCGGCCGGGAGGGGATCCGGGCTTGCACCGGACAGGGCCTGTGAAAGGAGGAGCAGGATGGATAGCACGGGAACATTATGCTGGACAGGGACCCTTTTTTTCAACCTGCATTTACTTTACATAATATCTCTTATGTTAACTAATATGGGGATCAATCGCGCCAACCATTTTTCAGTGGTGAAGAAATCCCTTTGCCCGTGCGGGTTTCGTGGGTTGCACGATAAGGCTTCTCTGGAAGCGGCCTGTGGGTTTCCTGTGAGAAATCTGTGAAAAATCGCTGAGAAATCCCCTCGCTCGCGCGTTATATGCGCTTTTCGTTTTCCGGCCAAACTGGCCAGGGAATAATGTCAATGTTCTTCTAAAGCAAGGACTTACGGTCTAAAACCTAGAGTTAATTGTAGATAAGATCAGAGGGGTTTTCACGCACGGGATAAGGAAACTCGTGCACGAACCTAGAAAAGGAGAAATGCCGCGATGATGAAGGGCGTGATGGCCAGGGAGTATCCCAGGCAAAAGTAAGGGATGGCCTTTTCGGTCATGGTGCCTCGGGTCTGTGTCCCCCCAGGCTCGTAGGTTTCTACCCACCGGTCCCCTTCCCAGTGGCCCTCCCACCTTTCTGGCTTTTCAACCTCGTAGGTCTCTCCCTCGCCATACATCAGGACTTTGGTGTACTCGTATCCGGCAAAAGCCGCCCCACAACCGACCCCGATGGCAGAAGCGGTAAGAGGAACCTTCAGTGAACTATCCGCGGGGTCCTTGTAAAGCCACACCGCGCCCGCTGTTAACGCGCCGCCAACGCAACCGAGTCCCAGGCCTCTACCAAGGGCGCTTTTCTCGTGGGTTGTTCCCGCGCCCAGCACGATCGTTGTAAAGAGTAGCCAGTTCATAAGATATATAGTATAAGGCCTGGCCCCTCCGAGATCAATCAGCCCAGAGCCTCCAGAATGGTCTCCGCGGCCCTTTTGCCCGCTCCGGGGTAGCCCAGTAGCCCCCTGAGCCCAGAAAGCGTCTCCCTGGCCCCCTGCGGGCCTCCCTCCAGGGCCTTGATCATGTCCCTTGCCACCCCTTCGGGGTCAATGTGCTGGATGTGCTCCGGAAAGACCTGCCTGCCCAGGATGATATTTGTCAGGCTTGTGTGCGGGACCTTTACCAGGCCCCTCGCGAGCCAGTATGTCAGCTCCGATACCATATAGACAACAACCGATGGAACACCCAGGTAGCCGGCCTCAAGGCTCGCTGTCCCGGATGCTATGAGGGCCGCGTCAGCCGCGGAAAGAACCTCTGGCCCCATGCCGGGGAAGACCCTGAAGTCAGGATCCGCAGGCCAGAACACCTCAAGTCCTGGTAGCAATGAGAGAAGGAACTCCGCCTGCGAGAACCGGTGTTTCAGGATGTCCTTGACCCGGATGAATTTACGGGAAAGGCGCCTGACCTCGTGCGGTCTTGAGCCAGGCAGGAAGGCGAACACGGGTTTGCCCGTGGTTTCAACGGGTTTAATGTCCATCAGTTTGTCAACCAGGGGATGACCGACAAAAGCCGCGTCCAGGCCACGGCTTCTGAAATACCGCTCCTCAAAGGGAAGGATGCACAGCAATTTCCTGTAATGCCTGGAAAGCAGGCCGAGCCTGAACCCGCCCCATGCCCAGGTCTGAGGTGGTATGTAATAGATGGCGTTCGGATGCCTGACCTTGCTGGCCAGGTATAAATGAAAGCCGGGATAATCTATGGTTAACATAAGATCGCTTGCCATAGCCTCCCTGGCGAGCCTTTTCACGAGGGATCTGAGATCCCCTATGTGCCCGAAAGCCTCCTGGACTCCAACCACTCCCCCACCCCGGCTGATGTCCGCGAGGAGTCTTGCTCCCGCGGCCGCCATCCCTGGCCCGCCCATTCCCACGATCTCAAGGTCCGGTTCAATCTCAAGGAGCTCCCTGATTATCTCCGCGCCGCGCTCGTCCCCTGATGGCTCACCAGCGGAAACGAATATCCTCACATCAGAAATTATAACGGGTGAGCCTGGGGGAAAACTTCAATTAGCCGGCGATAGCCGGCGATATTATTTCAGAGTGGGGTCTTAGAGAGGGACTTTATCGGATGTCTTGCCTATTCTCCCCAGAAAACCTGGGTGAAGTATATCCAGAGATTCCTCTTGTCCCTATCCCATCTGACCGCGACCCCAACCCCCAGCTTGGTATAATGTTCATTTAGAATATTGAACCTGTGGCCAGGGCTGGCCATGAGGTTCTCAATCGCGTCCCTGGCCATTGGCAGGTAGCCAAACCGCATGAAGGGATCACTCAGATCGTCAAGCATGTATATGTTACCGTATAGCTGACAGATGTTCTCGCCAATCCAGTGATTGACCGTGTCAACCCCCTGTCTGGCGAGGCGCTTTCCCAGGGTCCTGTTCTCCTCCACGGGCGATGTGTGGGATTGATAGTTCAGCCTCGCCATCTCCTCGGAATGGCCCCGCGCGGCCTTTGATAGGAGCGAATCGTATGCAAGGGTATCAAGGCCCTCCTCAATTCTTGCCCTGTTTGTCTCCCGATAGAATAGCCTCTCCGCCTCCGCGGGGTTGAACCATTCCGCGGGATTAACGGCGAGGAGAAACGCGAGGGCCAGCATACCAAAATTATATCGGGTTATCGCGGTAAGAAACAACACCTCCGCAATTGGGTAGTCCAGAAACGAAGCACTCCAAACGTAGCGCAAGAGAGTCCTTGCACCCTGGGCCCGTTGCCTGGTAGGGGAGTTTTCAGTGGCACCCTCCTTCGTTAGCTGAGACCTCTGATAAACCCACCCCTTAGCTCCTCGTTGTCCCCCTCCGGGCCAGTTTTCGGGCCCGGTTATCCCCGATTAACCCCCAAAAGGGTCATTTTGGCCCCTGTAGGGCCTTTTTGTCCCCCTTTTTGGCAGGGTTTGATAGATCACGCCCATGTTTCAGCTCCTACGCCATCAGGAGATTAATAGCTCGTTTGCAGTTAAAGGCTATTGCTGATAGCTCGGCTTGGAGCTGAGCCCTCCACATCATCAATAACAGCTCCGCTTGCCCACCCACTATGTCCTCACCTCACCACCATCAGTTTCTTCACATCGTTGGACTTCTGGGTCCTGAACACAACCAGGTAAAGGCCCGGCTGAACCCGATTGCCGGAGCCGGTCCTCCCGTCCCAGAAATAAGGTTCCTCTGAGCCAGGGGATTCCGGGCCGTGCGTTTCTGACCAGACCAGCAATCCATCTATGGTATAGACCCTGAGCTCGCTGAAGGAGGAGACCCGGAGCATCCTGTATTCAAACCTGACCCCGTTCGTTTTGTCTGGATTGAAGGGATTTGGATAGATCTTCGTTATCGCGTCCTGGGTTGAGCCGGGAACCTCCGGCGGCTCAATGTTCAGGGCATCCCACGCGTTCAGCATTCCCCATCCGGTCAGGTAGTTGCCCTCAGGGTATCCTGGTATGTCGGACGCGGTTTTCAGGAGGACTTTCCTGAGGCTGTCCGCAGACCACGAGGGATGAGCCTGCCAAACGCAAGCGGCCGCGCCAGCGCAGAGCGCGGAGCTGAAGCTGGTGCCAGACCAGTAAAGGTAGAATGTCGTGTCCTGGTCCCCGAAGAAGACCGTGTCCGCGGCCGCGTAAGCCCAGAATGGCGCTACCAGCTCCGGCTTTATCCTGCCGTCAGCCGATGGCCCGTATGCGCTTGAATATGACGGAACCCAGGCCCCGTTCAGGGAATCCCAATCGGCCCCGCCAATAGCGCATATCCCGAAGGCGTCTGCCGGCGCGGAAAGGCTCGTATCCCCGACATTCGGAAGGGGCGGGGGCCCTGACCTGCTAACATTGCCCATGGAGTTGAATATGAGGATGTTCTCGGAAAGGGCCCTCCCCGCGGCCCTGGATGAGGGCGCGGTTTTGCCGTCCATATCCTGGTCAAAATACCAATCCCTGTAGCCGAGCGAGCTGTTTATTATCTTTCCCCCGTGTCTGGCAACCCACTCCACCGCCTCAACCCAGAAATCCTCCTCCACCAGGTTTTCAAACCCAGATCCGCCTGTTGTCACGACCTTCTCGCATTTCGCCAGCAGGAGATCGCAACCGGGGGCTGTCCCGACGAGGGTTTTCTCGGAAAGTCCGGCAATGACCGAGAGTATCTTGGTGCCGTGGTAGTGGCCTGGGCCGGATGTTGGGGTCTCGGCTATTGTATCCCCGCGCCTGACCCAGACGATGACTCCGCCGGAAAGGACCGCCTTTTCCGAGAACTCAGCGCCGAACCTGGCGATTGGGCTCCCGTTCTTGCCGAGAACGGTTATGGTTCCGAGGCTATCCTCGTGCGCGACAGCCACCTGGCCGTTGTAGATCCCGACCGAGGGCGAGCTGGGCATGGGACATACAGCGATTGAGCGGAAGGAAAAGGCAGCAGAAGGGCCGGGTGATGAACCGAAAACGAGGGTGTCGCCCTTCCAGTAGGCGAGATAAAGGCTATCAGAGGCGAAAAGGGAGGGCATCATTCCCTGGTCAATGAAGCCCGTGCGCCAGGAGGAGCCATCATACCAGACAAGGTTAAGGAAAGCCCCGTCGCTCGCGGCAACCACCGGGGTGTCCGAGAACATCGCTGATGACGCGCCATAGTAATCAGTCATGGGTAGAACGAGGGCGCCGGAGGAAAATGTCGTGCCGTAGTTTGAGGAATGCGCCTCGTATATCCCGTTTCCCTTGACATAGTAAAAAACGAAAACCCTCTGGCCCGCCGCGGTTAACTGGGGATCAATGCCTCCAGCTATGTTAACCATGTCCATGGCTGAGCCGTTATAGGCGAGCTTGGCGAACCTTACCTGCGGATTCGTGCCCTCCTGCCAAACGAGCCCAAAGGTGTCCCCGGATAAAAAAGCTGTCTGCGGCCTTATAGCGAAATAGCCCGCTGTGAGCCTGGTCGGCGATGAGAAGGCGCCCCCGTTGTTGCCGAAAGCGTAATACACGCTCCAGCGGTTCGCGCCCGATGATGTCAGAGAGTCCTCAGCGCTCGCGGCAAAAACGACCACGGCCATTGTCCCCTGGACAGCGAGGTCAAGGCTGTTGATATAGGCTGGTTTCCCTGGGGGAAAGCCTGGAAGATCAATCCTGCCTGCCTGCGAGAAGAGGCTATCCCCGGAGTTGAAATCGTGCTGGCCTTTCACTCTATCCGTCCCAAGGATGTGCCTCAGGCACGGGTGATTCAGGTCAAAACCAGCGTCCAGCACGGCCACGCGCACCCCCGTCCCGATGTAGCCCTGGTCGTGGACCTTGTCAACGGTTATCGCCTCAACCTGCTGTTTGGCGTAATCGCCGTAGTCGTAGAGGTGTTCATTGCCCTTCGTGGCCTGGTAACGACCCTCGGCCACGAAGGCCTTTTCCCCCTTGAGGTATGGCATGGCGCCCGCTGGAAGCCAGAACGAGACCGCATCCAGCCACCGGGATTCTGCCCTCACCCGCGCGCCCAGGCACTCCGCCATGTATGGGTTCAGGGAGTCCAGAACCCAGATCTTCCTGAACTCCCACGGATCAGCTTGTCGGGCCCAGTCTGAGGGAGCCAACGATAAAATAGCGAGAAACAAAATCATTTTACCTCGCTGGGAACCCAGGGTTCACCGGTTGTTATGGTTCTCTCTGGCTCAACCAGGAGAACAAGCGCGTCCCCGTAGTCCGCCCGCGACCGGTGCCTGACCCCCGCCTTGACCAGGTAGGCCTGGCCCGGAGTGATCCTGATGGTTCCTTTATCCGTGTCTATCTCTACGGTCCCGGAAAGCACATAGAAAAGCTCATCCTCGTTCTTATGCACATGCCAGTGATAAGACCCTCTGAGCCTCGCTATCCGGATAGCTATACCCGAAAACCTGACAAGGTCTTTCGGGACCCATATCTCTTTTATGGACTGAGCCTCCTTGAGTATATCTATCGGTTCCATGCTGACGAATATATTAATCCAACCGCGCGGGGGTTTTCAAGAATAATCCAGTATTAAAAACTGCATCTGATTAATGACCAAGCCAGGCATTGTTAATGTTTGGCGATCCCTTTCCTCACTTCCCCCGCTTCCCTTTCCCCCTCTTGCTCCACTTCCTTCCTTTTCTACCGTGCCTGAACTGGTCCTTGTAGAACAGCGGGGTGTCTTGCGGCACTGAGGCTTTGAGTTCCTCTGCCTTTGCCTCAAAAGCCGCGAGCTCGCGCTCAAACGGCCCCCAGAACTCCGCCAGGACTTCTCGCCAGGATATTTCTCCCTCCTCTACCCTGTCCAGCTCATCCTCCATCCTCGCGGTGAAATCCTCTCTGAATATCTCAGGGAAATTAGGGATCAGTATGTCAGAAACCAGGATGCCCAGCGGGGTCGCAACAAGGGAACGCTTGTCCCTCTGCGCGTATCCCCTTAAAAACAGGGTTGAGACGATGGTCGCGTATGTTGAGGGCCTGCCTATGCCCTTTTCCTCAAGGGTCTTTATCAGGGATGCCTCCGTGAACCTTGGCGGGGGTTCGGTCTCCTTTTCCTCGGTCTCAAGCTTGAGGAGCTTGACCCTGTCACCGGCCTTCATGGCTGGGAGGGGTTCTGCCTTTACCTCTTCCCCGGTTATTCGGTAGAAGCCCTCAAAGAGCAATTTCCTCCCGGACGCCTGGAAGGGTATATCGGGCAGTCCATCGGGGTGTAGCTTCGCGGAATGAGTCTCAAAGAGCGCGTCCTTGGCCTGGCTCGCAACAGCCCTGCGCCAGATCAGGGAGTATATCCTGAACTGCTCCTCTGAAAGGTGGCCCCGTATGCTCTCAGGGGTGCGACAGGGGTCAGTTGGCCTTATGCACTCGTGCGCGGCCTGGACGCCTTTGGCCTTATCCTGATAAACCCTCGGCTTTTCCGATAAAAATGATTCGCCCCATGTCTCAGAGATGAGATCCCTTATTTCGTTCACGGCCCTGTCAGCCATCCTGACCGAATCCGTCCTCATGTATGTTATCAGTCCTGTCCTGCCCTCAGGCAGGTCAACGCCCTCGTAGAGGCTTTGCGCGACGGACATGGTCTTTGATGGGCTGAACCCGAAGAGGTTTGAGGCCTCCTGCTGGAGGGTGCTGGTCTTGTGGGGAGGCGGGGGCGAGGACTTTTTCTTTGAGACCTTAAAGTCATCAACTATGAAATCCTTCTTTCCTATCCTGGCGGATAACTCCCTGGCAACAGAGAAGTTCTTTATGCGCTCCGGGTGCCTGGCCTGAAACTTACCCTTCTTGTGCTCAAGATCGGCAACGAGAACCCAGTATTTCTCAGGGACAAAGGCCTTTATCTCCTTTTCCCTTTCAACCAGAATCTTCAGCGCGACGGTTTGGACCCGGCCAGCGGAAAGCCCACCTCTTACTATCTTCCAGAGGAACGGGGAAACCTTGTAGCCCACGAGCCTGTCAAGAATGCGCCTGGCCTGCTGGCTCTCAACCTTGCGCATGTCTATCTCGGTTGGATTGGCAAGCGCGTTCGTAACCCCTTCCCTGGTTATCTCGTAGAAAAGAACCCTCTTTATGGGGGACTCGGTGTATTTTGATATGTCCCCCGCGATGTGAAACGCTATTGCTTCGCCCTCCCGGTCAGGGTCGGTCCCCATGAATATCTTGCTGGCGTTGGCCGCCGCATCCCTCAGGGACTTGAGTATCCCAGCTTTTCCCCTGACCACGATGTATTTCGGCTCAAAATTGTTCTCCACATCAACACCAAGAGCGCTCTTCGGAAGGTCAACCAGGTGGCCCTGGGAGGCCAGGACATTGAAATCCTTTCCCAGGTATCCCTTCAGGGTATGCGCTTTGGTGGGCGATTCAACTATCAAAAGCTTCTTTTTCTCGCCCGTCCCTCCCCGTGGCTTCTTTATGCCCGTGGGAAGCCTGGGCGATGACTTTCTCTTTCTCGTGGGTGCGCCAGCCATAAGGGGCAAATGATAAAGGAAGGTTCTAGCTGAGCGCAAGTTCCGCGTCAGTAGGCAGTTGTAGGGGCAGACCCATGTGTCTGCCCTTTTTGCAGGGGAAAGGCCTCGGTTCAGCAGGGCCCGGCAGAATCGCAACCGGATGATTCCCGGCCCTATGATATTCACCCCCATGTTCCTGAGAAAGGTGCTCCATGCTCTCTCGGGCCTCCTGGGCATAGGGGTTCTCGTGTTCCCGAAGCCCGCTATGGTCGCGCTGTGCGCTTGTGGCCTCGTGATCGCTGGCCTCGCTGACACGATAAGGCTCAGGTGGGGATTCAAGGGGCCGCTGGGCCTCCTTTCCAGGTTCTTCAAGGATAAAGAAACCCGAACCATATCGGGATCAACCGCGCTCCTCGCCAGCTACCTGTTCCTGGTCGCGCTTTTCCCGGCCCCGGTCGCGGCGTTCGCCATCCTGTTCTTTTCCGTAGGCGATCCCCTGGCTTCTTTTTCCGGGAAATATTTTCCGGTCTGGCGCTTCAGGGAAAAGAGCGTGGGCGGGGCAATGGCGTTTATCCTCGTGGGGGTTATCCTGAGCCTTACTTTACCCGGCTTGACCTTTTGGATTAAAATATGCGCCTCGCTGGCTGGTGCCTTGGCTGAGTTCCTGGCCAGGGATGTGGATGACAATCTCACGGTGCCCGTTGCCGTGGGGATTGTGCTTTTGATTATGGAAAAACTGATCTTTTTAGGAGGTTAAGAAAGATGAAGAAGGCGCTTCTTTGTGTAGTTGGTGCTGGAATGATGTTCGCCGGCTGCACGCCCGGCGTGGTCAGGAACCCTGACCTGACCATGAAGTATCCCGAGGCCGCAAAAGCGAAATCCGCGGAGCTGAAAAAGGATTACATCGGAGCTGAAGAGGCATACAGGAGCCTCACGCAGAAGAACATCCCCGGCATAGAGCGGTTCTGGGTCCTCATGGACATGGCTGACCTTTACTACGACAAGCTCGGCCAGCCAGACAAGGCCGCCGCGGCCGTGGACGAGGCAGGAAAGCTCCTGCCGGAGAAAAATCCCCTGCAGGATGAGGTTCTTTACAGGAAGGGCCTCTGCCTGGAGATGATGGGCCAGACCGTTGACGCGGCGAGGGCCTACGAGCAGGTTGCCACCCAGTTCAGGCAGAGCCCGTGGTCCCAGGACGCGCTGGATGGTGTGGAGCGCGTGTTTGAGCGCAACTTCAAGGAATACGCGGCCATGCTGGTTGATCCCGTGACCGGCGACACCATTTACATAACCAAGCTCCAGGTGGACAAGGCCCTTGACCAGATACCCCCGATGTATCGTCCAAGATACGAAACCCCCGAGGGCAAGGTGGAGCTCATAGAGCGCTTGCTTGACGAGGAACTCGCCCTCCTTGAGGGTGCGAACCTCCGGCTGGATACCCTGACGGAGGTTGCGAAAGAGCTGGACAGAGCGAGAGTGAGCGCACTTCAGAGGGTCTATTACACCGAGGAAGTCCAGAACAAGGTGGAGATAGAAGAGAAGGAGATAAAGAAATATTACACCGACCACATGGAGGAGTTCAAGCAACCAGGCCAGGCAAGGGTCAAGCGCGTAGTGGTCAGGACCCAGGACGAGGCCAAGCAGGTAGCTGATAGGATAAATGCGGGCGAGAGCGTGGATTCCCTGGCAAACGAGCTGACCCTTTTCAAACACGAGGCTGGTAGGGGCGGCGAGTTCATCGTTTATTCCACCCAGGACGCTTACAAGCTCTTCTATGACGGTGTTATGGCTTTGACGGATTCCGTTGGCGTTGCCCAGGTTGATGACACCCTGTGGGCCGCTGTGAGGCTCCTTGAGAAGAAGGTGCCTGGCTACAAGGGCCTGGAAGAGGTCAGGTCGCAGATAATCCGCTCACTTCGGAGTGAAAAGGAGCGCGCGGCCTGGGATGCCAGGAGAGCCGAACTCAGGAAGAAGTATGGCGTGAAGGTAATGATAGACACCCTGACCCAGGAAATGCCTGATACCCTGGCGGTCATAGCCTCTATGGATAAGGCCATAACCAGGAAGGATTTTGAGGACAAGCTCGCCGAGATACCCCCGATGTTCAAGGCCAGGTATGAACAACCCTCCGGAAGGGTCATGCTGGTTGACAACATGCTTGACGAGGCAATCATCACCGCGGACGCCAACGCCAAAAAGTTCTTCCTCAAGGCCTCGGTTGTCAGCGAGATGAACACGGCCAGGCGCAGGGCATTGATGGGCGGTTATTACTCCACCCAGATAAGAACAAAGGTGGAAGTCGCCCCTGAGGAGATAAGCAAGTATTACAATGACCACAAGGAGGACTTCAGGGTCCCGGCCCAGGTCAAGTGCCAGCGCATAGTTGTAAAGGACAAAAAGCAGGCGAACGAGATCCTCGGCACGGTCAAGAAGGGCACCCTGCCCTTTGACTCCCTTGCCATGAAGTTCTCCATTCTCCAGGGTGAGGCTCGGAGGGGCGGCTCGGTCACGGTCTTTGAGAAACAGGAACCCCTGAACTTCTACAACGCGGTCTCAAAGAAAAAGGCCGGCTGGCTCGGCGTTGTTCCGTTCGCTGATACCGCTTGGGCAGTTGTGAAGGTTGAGGAAGTCCAGAAGTCCTCATACCGCCCCTTGGACGAGGTCAACCCGCAGATAGAAAGGACAATAAGGGCGGAAAAGGAAAAGGACCTGGCCTTCAAGCTAAAGGACGAGCTCAAGAAGAAGTATAAGGTGGTCATTTACATAGAACCATCAGAGGGATCAGAGGGTAAGCCGCCGGCGCCTCCCGAGTAAGGGCTCAAGGGATTTGGCCCGGCTCAAGGGCCATTGGGGTTCGTGTGCCACTGGCGAAACCCCGGCCCCCTGTTGGGGTAAAGGAAAAGGAATAGAAAATGAGTATCCTTGTTGATGAGAACACGCGGGTGGTTGTCCAGGGGATAACCGGAAGGGATGGAAGTTTTCACGCGAAGGCCATGCTTGAGTATGGCACCAAGGTCGTTGCGGGCGTGACCCCTGGCAAGGGCGGTCAAAGGGTAGAGGGCATCCCGGTTTTCAACACAGTGGCGGAAGCAGTCAGGGAGACCGGCGCCAACACCTCCTGCATATTCGTTCCCGCCTCTGCCGGATACGATGCCATTCTTGAGGCCGCGGACGCTGGCGTGAGCCTGGTCGTGGCGGTGACCGAGGGCATTCCTTCCGGGGACATGGAGAAAGCCGTCCGGTTCCTGGACGAGAAGGGAGTGAAGCTCATAGGCCCCAATTGTCCTGGGATAATATCCCCCGGAAAAGCAAAGGTCGGAATACTCCCCGGCCGTATCTTCGCGCCGGGGCCGGTGGGACTGGTTTCCAGGTCTGGGACGCTGACCTACGAGGTCGTTTCCCATCTCACTGACCAGGGCCTTGGTCAGACCACGGCCATAGGCATGGGTGGAGACCCCATAATAGGCCTGAAGTTCACGGATTACCTGGAGATGTTCGCGGCTGACCCTGAGACCGAGGCAGTGGTAATAATAGGCGAGATAGGCGGGACGGACGAGCAGGACGCGGCCCGGTTCATAAAGGAGAGGTTCGGGAAACCCGTGGTAGCGTTCATAGCCGGCAGGACTGCTCCAGCCGAGAAACGCATGGGCCACGCGGGCGCGATAATCTCTGGCTCTGAGGGAACGGCCGAGGAAAAAATAAAGGCCTTTGCCGAGGCAGGGGTTCCGACAGCCTCCCTCCCTGAGGAGGTCCCCCTCCTCCTGAAGGAGAAATTGAAGGCAAAGGGAATGTGATCTGGTGATCTGGCTCATCCTCGTTTCGGCTGACACACTGGGGCCGTGGCCCCAGGTCCAGGCAAAATACAAGACGGTCAACTCTCTGACGGCTGTTTTTACCGAGTCCGTGACATACTCAGAGGGATACCAGGAACGCTTTGTTGGCAAGCTCTTCATAGAGCGGCCGGATAAGGTCCGTCTTGAGGCATACGACCCGGACACCCAGCTTATTGTTTCTGATGGCATGACCGCGTGGCTTTACCTCCCAAAGGCAAAAGCCGCCCTGCGTCAGCCCGTATCCGAGGTGTCAAAGGCGTGCGACCCCAGGATATTCCTGCTGGAACGCCCGCCGGGCTTCAAGGTCTCCTATCAACCGAGGGACTCATCGCATGTCTATACCTTTGTCCCACCAGCAGGTGACGCTTATCCATACCAGCGAGTCGTGGTTGAGCTCGGGCCAAAGCTGGAAATAAGGACAATATCAGTAGTTGATCCCCTTGGAAACACATACGCTTTCGCGCTTCAGGACATCGTCCTGAACCCGAAACTGAGTCCGGAATTGTTCAGGTTCACCCCGCCGGATGGAACCGAGATCTTCGGACAATAACCGTGGCTAACGGGAAATCATTTTTAACCCACCTGATCGCAACAGAATTGGGGCCCGGTTTATAATCTGCCCGTGCTGATCGCTCTCTTGCTCGTCATGGCCAGCCCCCGGCTCGCGCAGGATCCCGGAGAGCTCTGCGACCCCATGCTCACCATGGGGCCTGAGCCCGACACCTTTAACCTGGACGCGTTCATAGAACGGGAACTTGCCTGGAGGCCTGGCTACTGGCGCAGGGCGCTGGATAACTCCCGGCTATACTGGCCAATGGTCTCCCGGAAGGTCAGGGAAGCCGGGCTCCCTCAGGAGCTAACATGGCTACCAATCATAGAAAGCGCTTTTGAGCCGGGCGCGCTTTCCCCGAAGAGCGCGCTTGGAATATGGCAGTTTATACCATCAACAGCGAGGGCAGAGGGCCTGGTGGTGGACATGTGGGTTGATGAAAGGCTAGATCCCGTCAAATCAACGGACGCGGCCCTCAGGCACCTCAGGAGCCTCTACGCGATATTCGGGGACTGGAACCTTGCCCTGGCCGCGTATAACGCTGGTTCAGGCAGGGTCTGGTGGGCCATGTATCAGGCCTCGGTTGGCGGAAAAAAGAAAAAACAGCGGAGGGTGCCCAGAAGGGTTAAGGAGATGTGGGTTCAAAAAGGGAATGTCTGGGATTTCTGGGACGCGCAGGTGTATTTTCCCAGAGAGACGATGAGATATGTGCCCCTCTTTTACACAGCGCTTGCCGCGGTGGAGCGCGCCGGGGAATTTGGGGTAAATCTCATGGATACCCTCCCATACCCACTCGCTTCGGACACGCTCCTGGTTGATTACCCCACGGATCTAGCGCTGGTCGCGGAATTGCTTGGCCTGCCCCTGGATTCAATATCCTTGAGAAACCCGGAGCTCGCGGTTGGTCTAACGCCCCCGGATACCCTCTGGCCACTTCGCGTCCCCCCTGGAAAGGCCCAGGGACTTGATTCCCTTCTGGGGACCGTGGAGCCAAGGGATGTCACCATATGGATAAGCTACAAGGCCCAGAGGGGGGATAACCTCTGGAAGCTCGCGAAACGCTACGGCACGACCCCTGAGCACCTGGCTGAGGTCAATGGATTATCCCTGAAAAAGAAGCTCAGACTATACCAGAGATTGAAGATCCCCAAGAAGGTCAAGGCCAGGTCAAAAAGGGACGAGATATACATGGGGAAGAAGTAGGGTCCGGCAAGCACAAGCCGCACCTTTACAAGTTAATCCAAAGGGGGCAACTCATAAACACCCCACATTTGGGCTCGTAATCTCAAGTGCCTGCCAGATCGTCGGATCTGTTCGCAAAACCCTACCGGATCACCGGCAAAACGCAGGACGCGACCCCGCTCGCGTGTTCAAAAACCGCTATGTAGATGCCAGTGGAGAGGTCCCCCGGCCTGAAGGTGTATTTGCCGGCCTCCAGGGTCCCTGAGAAAAGAGCGTCCGCGCGTCTGCCCCCTATATCATATATCAAGAGCGAACCAGTGGTTCTTCCGGGGATAGAGAGAACGATGCCATCCGGCCCGAACCTGATCGCTGGGCCAGCGAATCCGGGAACCCCGTAGTCCTCATATGCCAGGAGTCCGCATCCTGACGCGCCAACCGTGTCATCAAGGAGAAAACCTGCACTCACGCCGTTCGTGGTGCCAACGAGCAGTTCCGCACAGCCATCGTTGTCAACATCAGCGTTGGAGGGGTCGTGGATGTCTCCGGAGCTCAGGTTGACGCTCCAGAGCAGGGTCCCGTTTGACCTCAGGCACCAGAGGGGGTGCGGGTTCACGCCCGGAGCCGGAACCAGTATCTCCACCAGGTTATCGCCGTTGACATCGGCAAGGGAGATTGCCCTGTGAACGCCGCACCCGCCGGGAACCGGCCAGCTCCACTCAACAGCACCGGTGACACCGTTCGGGCGATATACCGCGTCCGAGGGGGTGTCTGTCCCGGCTATTATCTCAACCACCCCATCCAGGTCTATATCAGCCGCGGCCGTTCCCGCGGGGTTGGCCGGGTAGGAAGATCCTATATTGGTGTTCCACAGGACAACCCCGTTCCTGTCCACGCAATACACCCTGCCCGCGTCAGAGTGGTGAATGACATCAAGGTGCCCGTCGCCGTTCGCGTCTATTATAGTGGGCATGGAGTAGTGGCCGCCGGCCGCGGCTACTGTCCACACGACAGAACCATCCTCGCCGTTCAGGAGAAAGAGAGCTGAGGTTGATGATATGGCAATTTCCCACTTTCCGTCCTCGTCAACATCCGCGATGGCCGGGGCTACATCGCAATCCCCCTGGAGCCAGAGAGCACGCTTCGTCGCGCCCGTTGCGGCGTTGAGCCAGTAGAGGGTGTCATTGTCAGAACCCACGATGACCTCAAGATTACCGTCGCCGTCAATGTCAAGGATCTTCGGGGAGGGATAACCGCTCACCACGCTGGGCCTTGACCACATTGTTGTGCCATTGAGGCCGTTTAGCGCGTATATACCAGCGCTATACTGATAGGTGACCACTATGTCCGGCGTGCCATCGCCGTTCATGTCCTCTATGGCGGGCTGGCCCCATATTGCCCCGGAGCCTGGTTGAACGAACCACTGCGCGAGACCAGATAACCCGTCCACCAGCGCGACCTGCCCTGTGCCGTAGCTCGCTACGACCACCTCCAACTGCGGGTCAGCGTCAAACTGGGCAACGCTCAGGGCATTCTCCGGGTAGCTTGCGCCAATTTTATATCAGGGGGAGCGCTCATTGAACCACGCAGAGGGGAGAAATGGGTATTCGCCAGGTCACGGCCATACATCGGCCACCAGGCGGGATTCTGCGCAACCAGCAAAATAGACATACTGAACATCTTACACCTCCTTCTTGATAGCACGGATATAATGGAGTTTTTCCACGGGGTGTGTCAAGCTGTTGTTTTACCCTTTTTATTCCTGCAGTGAGACGATAGCGGTGTTTTTGACCCGTCGCGAGCGCCCGGTTTATAATTTACACATGAAGCTACTCGTTTCTGTTGATTTTTCACCTTATTCGGA
>FWPU01004222.1_pt1 | contig 33888 bp, 36 predicted proteins | sample 2228361 | NCBI WGS metagenome assembly FWPU01 (sample SAMEA103939777, study PRJEB20133) | metagenome
TCGGGCAGGGCCTGCTCCGGCGGGCCGGCGCCGGGCGCGGCAGTCACTACGTCCTCGTCGAGGCTGCGGGGGATTCGTGGGAGGCGGGTTCAGGGAGCGGGCTTCAAGGGGGCGGAGCCTCGCGGGGGGCGGTGACGGGGAGCGCGGTTTCCGGCGGTCCCGTTTCGACGAGCGCGCGCCGGGAGGACGGTGGCAGCGCGTCCGAGATCGACGCCGGGCGGGCCCGGCGTCCAGACGAGGAGGGTCACTAGATGAGATGGCCCCGGGTGAGGTGGCGTCGAGTGGTGGGCTTGCTGGTGGCGTTGCCCGTGACCGCAGTGGTGCTCTGCACGCAGGTTCCGGGCCTGTTCGGCCTGGGTCTGGCGCAGGGGGAGGGCGTCGTCCTGGACACCGAGACGCAGAAGCCGATCGCGGACGCCGCCGTGGTCCTCGAGTGCCGGCGACGGCTGCTGCACGGGTCGAGCCTCGTCAAGTACGTCGCCACCGGAACCGACAGGGCCGGCCGGTATGCCTTCGGGTTCCTCGACGTCGCCCGGTGCGATTTCGGGTACGTCTACCCGGCGAAGATCGGCTACGTCGAGGTCATCGAGGGCCAGCACAGCTACGAGCACGTCCCGGAGCGGCTGTACCTCACCCCGGTCGCCGACGCCCGCCTGCGCCAGCTCCGGAGCGATCACCGCATGGTCAGCGGTTCGCGGTTCACCAGGCGGCAGGACCAGTACAGCGCCCTGTACCGCGCGTTCTACGAGGCCAAGCGGAAGGCGGTCACCCGGGAGGAACAGGACTTCGTGGTCGAGGCCTACTGCCGACAGCTGATCGAGCTGTACCGGCTGCTGACGCCCGAGGAGCGAGAGGACACGCGCCGGTACGCCGTCACCTCCAGCGGAGGCCGGGTCGACCACGAGGAGGAGGTGGAGAAGTGGTGCCGGGCGTGCCGGTGAGGGGGCCATTCCCAGGGTTGAACGGCCCCGGGGGAGCCGGCCCTAAGGGAGCGGCGGATGCTGTCGGTTCGCAGCGCCATCACTTAGCCCTCCTTGGAGCGGTTTCGTCCGGCTCAGGATTTGGCTCGGCCTTGCCCCTGCTCGGGATGCGCAGAAGAGTATCCGTGGCCTTAGCCGAGCACATCACGCCGTTTGGAAGCCAACGAACCCGCGTAAGATCCTGGAAGCATGGCGCATCGGGCACCCGCGCCGGAAGAAACGGACGGCCACACTCATCGTCAGGGGGTTAGGGCTGGTGAAGCGACAGGCACTCGAGCGGTTCCGCCGCGAATTCCATCGCTGGATCCGCGCTTACACCGTCGCGCACGGCCGCACCGCCGACGCGGAGCGGCTGTGGGCGGCACTCAAGTCTCGGGTCGGCGACGGCTTGGCGCACATCGGGGCCGCGTACCTGAGCGGCTGGCTGATCACCGAGTCTGAGCCCGGGCGGGGCTACTTCGTCCGCGAGGCGGACCGCCCAGGTCCCGGTGGAGGGCAGTTCACCCTGATCCACCGCGGCCGGGGGCAGGTCGACCCCTGCTGGGAACTCTTCGTCCAGCTCGCCGACTACGCGCGCCTTCGTCCGCTCGCCGAGCGCTACGGGCAGGTCGTCCGGCTCGAGGATCATCGCATGGATCTGACGGTCCGGAGCGGACCCGTGCTCGTGCTCTATGTCGAGCACAAGGAGGCGAAGGCCACCGCGATGCGGCTGGTCCGCGAGATGCGCGAGTACGGCGCAACCGGGTTCGGTTTCCACGACCCCGATGTCGGCAATGACCCGCTCCGCAAGGCGAAGTACCTGGCGCGGGCTCGTCCGGTCTTCTTCGGCGTAAGCGCAGTCGGGTACCGCCAGCTCTTCCGGGTCGACTACGGCCGGGACAACCGGTTCCGGCTCATCGACGATCCGCGCCCGCTGAGCGCGCCCCTGGCCGAGCACCCGGCGCCGCCGGGCGTGCCGCCCCCCGAGCCGCGCTCGGCGGCCGACGCCCTCGCGATCGAGGTCGAGCGCGTGTGCCGCAACATCTGGGTCTCGCTCGGCACTGGGAGAACCGCGTTCAACTTCTACCTCGCCGAAGGCGAGCACGGCGACGCCATTGTCGCGGGCGTGTCGAAGGACGGCCGAGTCTGGACCGACGTGAAGGGGCTGGGCCCGGACCGAGCTGCCCGTCTGGCCGGAGCGCTCCAAGAGCGCGGGGTCAGCCTGGACACGTCTCGGGTCTGGGCGTCGTGGCGGCTCGCGAGAAATCGCTCGAGACCATTCACCCTCGGTGAGGGTGACCCGGCCGAGATCGCGGCAGCGATCCGCGAAGCTGTCGGCTCGTGAGGCTCCCACCGCTCCAGAAAGCGCGGTCAGGATCGGCCCGTGCCATCCTCAGCCGGCGGTGGATCGGCGGTTCAATTCGTCATTGATCCGGAGCGCCGTGGCCACCGCCGCCTCTGCGTCCATCCCCGCGCCCATCAGCCGCCCCACGGCCCCGATCAAGACCGCCATGGGGTCACGGTCGTCGAGCTGGAGCCGGAGACGCACCCAGTCCTCGAGCCGGCGCCGCTCGTCTTCCGAGACCTCCGACCGTCGGGAGCGGAGAACTTTCCCGAGCCAAGCCACGGCACGCCCCCGTTGCAAACCCCGAGCCGGGCCGCTCTCGGGAACGGCCGGAACGCGATGTCGTGCCGCACACCCCGATGCCGCCGACCAATGCGGCGGCTTCAGACAGGCTCTCTCACCATTTACGCGTGCTAGGAGCGGCCCACGGAGGACCCTAACGGCACCCGAGGATCAGGGCGGAGAGAAAGTTCCCCCTGCCCACAAGGCGGCCCAGAGCATCACGTGTCTGATTGGTGCGCGGGTCATACGTGCCCTTCAGCGCTCCCAAATGGTCGCGCGCCTCGAGACGGCCGTCGGAAAGCCTGCGAATCCGACCGAGGTACCGCCCAGTGCGATCGCGCAGTTCTTCGTCAGCCATCACACGCCAGGAGCCGCCCTACTCCAGTCGCTCCGGCGCACCGGTCGCCTCCTGGGCGCCAAAGGGATAGAGAAGGAGTGAACCGTACCTGTGGCTGGAGGTGCACCAGCGGAACTCGACCCCATCCGGGGCGTGTCCATGCTGACGGGGTGCCCGGCAAGGCCTGCGTTGGCCTCGCCGATGTCGTCGACGTCGACCTGCCCTGCGGGGCCGCGGGTATCCGGAGGCGTGGATTTGTGACCCTTGCTGTCGTGGCCGGCCGCCACGCCCCGGCGGGGCCTCCTTAAGGACCGGATGATCACGGCGACCCTCCTCTGGAATCGGCTGGCGACGGCTGGACCGTAGCGCGTCGCCCTGTCAGGGCCGGTCACAGGAACGGCCGGAAGGTGCCGAGAGGCGGCTGTGCCAGCTGTGACCGCGCCTGTCGCAGTCGGTTCGAGGATGAGGAGCGGGGAGTTCGCACGGTTGACGGCCATAGGCCGAGGCGGGCCAAGGGGCCGGGTGTGACCCGAGGGCTGGTGTCCCGGCGTCGCAGGCCCAATCGATTGGGCCGGCTGGGATGCGGGGCTTAGGGGCACCGGCTTGAAGGGGGCGGAGCAAGGCCCGTTGTGGTCAGGGAAAGTTGACACCGGGCTGTGGACTCTCTCAGGATCGGTTTAGTTCATGCGCAGAGACGCGAGCGCAAGAGGGATGGAGTGCACCCTCGTCGGAGCCAGGAATGAGACGTTGCGGTCGATGTCAGGCAGAGTTTGAGGCGAAGGGCGCAGGCGTCTGTCCCAATTGTCAGACGCCGTTTGAAGTTGTGATACCGGGCGAAGGGAATGCGCCAGCGTCTGCTGAGAGACCGAGCAAGAAGTCGCGGTTGCCGTGGTCGATCGTCCCAGCACTCATTCTCGCCTCGATCGTCAGCGCGATCTTCGGTCTTCCTGGCCCATTCTCGCCGCGCCATCCGACAAAGGAAGAGTTCAAGAAGTGGGCGGACTGCAAGAACGCCCTTGTGATCGAGTGGATGATGCAGCCAGCCACGGCAGAGAGGTACGATCTGCAAAAGCTCGCGCTTCTTGAGGCAGGGAAGCCGACCCTCGGTATCGATTATGACGAGTTTGCCAACCTCGCGCCCGAGAAGATACCCGCGTATATCAGGGACAGGCTGTTGGCCGCAGAGATCGCGGGGGTGCCATACTCGGAGCTTCTTGAGATTGGGCGCCAGGTCAAACGTCGGTGTGGCCGGATGCAGATACGCTGGGAGTGAGGAAGCAAAATGGGCGAACCAGTGAAGTGCCGTAAGATACCGAACGACTGGATCCAAGACGTCTGTCTCGAGTCATTTGAGGTGGATGGCGTCGCCCATACGTGCAACATGAGTCACGGGCACCAGGGACCCGGCCACAAATGCTTTTGCGGCCAACCAAGCCACGACTATCGTTCTGGAGCGTCGTACCCCATGAACTCCGGATGAGGCGACCCGCGCATAACAACGCATTCCACCTGACGGCCGGCCGAGCAACGCGAGCCCGCCCGTCAGGTGGAATGCGTTGTTAGCGGGCTACGACTACGGTATGCGGAAGAGCTTCGGGTTTGCTGGCCATGGCAGCGCCCACTCAGCGTACGTCGTGACCGTGTGGCCGCGGAGCGGACTCCTGCTACTGTGGGAGGGCTAAGGATGTTCATGGTCGTACTTTCTCGCGAAGATGGTTCACGGACCATGGGATGAGTTGATGGTGGCGTCGGTCCAACGGCTCCTGCGATGATGAGCGCCGGCGCATTGGAAGACTGGGTTCGCCGACGATTCCACGTACGGTGATGCGGATCATGCACGAGAATGAAGCTCCAGGCGGATCATGAACACCCCACTCGAACGGCTGAGTATCGTAACCAACTTTCTTGGATCTGGACACCCAAGCGCGCGAATTTGGTTCATCGGACTCGGTGCTGCAGCGGGGGATGTCGGCCCGCCGCGCGAGGGCGCGGACCACCTTCGAACACGTCCATCAGACGGGACTTGAGCCAGCCAATCGGTGCAGATATGGACCTGATTACCAAGAAATCCGAACTGATCGGCAACATCGCGAAGCTTCAGGAGTACTTGACGGCAACGGGAATCGATCGCGACTTCGCCGTCAACCTCATTCGCAACGGGATTTGTTTCGTCGTTACCGAGCACAATGGCAAGTTGTTCTTTGCTCCCAGCCGGTTTGTCGGGTACCGGAACAACTCCCGCCACGACCATGAACACAACGCGGATAAAGACGGTCGTGAGACGAACGCAGCAATCGAAGCAATCCTCAAGGCTCCACCGATTCCGAGCCAGACTCTTGAGCGCGAATATGAAAGGTTCTGTGTTTCGATTGGGACGCAAGTGCGCAAAGCCCCATTTGGAATCGTGCGGAAATTCTGGGATCTACGGTGAGGCCGGCTAACATGCCGCTGCAGCCGACGAGCGGCCGTCGGGCGAGGGCGTGAATCGTGCGATTGGTTAGCGCCGCCTGCGGCTGAGCACACGGCGTTGGGCAGAACTGAATCCGAACGGCGCCGATACGCGATAGGATGACCGATGGCGATCCCTAAGATCTCAAGAGACGACGTCCGCAGCGCACTTAACCGGATCGATAGGGACGGTGTGCCTCGTCGCCGGCGGTCAACCCGCTACTATCTCGTGGATAACGGCAGCCAGTATCCTCCGAAATACGCGGTTGCACGGACTGGACCCCGATCCGCCCCCCAACCGTCCGGTCGGAACCACATGCCCGACCAAGCGGAAGCCGAGGCGGTGTCATCTCGGACAGGAGACCAAAAACCCCTCATTGGTCGCGTTGTGGTCCGTGGGCAGCCCGGGGACGCGACCGACGGCAAGTTCATGCTCCTCGATGTGCTCACGAACCGTTGGCCTCGAGGGTTGCATCTCAAATTTCTGATCACGCCGGGTGGCTTTATTGGAGCGCCGTTTCCTCGTAGTTGGCGTGGTGGGGTGGGCTGGGACTCGAAGGCCGGTGACCTGAAGGCCCTGGCGAGACATGCTGAGGATGTGCTTTCCAAAGTTCTCACGGAGAAGGTGCGCAAAGCAGCCGAAGGGAGGGTCGACGTCCTGACAATCGGGATCGATCTTGCCAGCGATGACTTCCCCGAACACGCAGAGCTGGTGGCGGTATGCGAACTCAATAGCCGAAAAGTCTTCTGGACGGGAAAATCCTACCCGACGAGCGGTCAGGAACGCGACCTCGTCCAGGTGGTCGACCTTAACACTCACTTGCTCACGGTTGCTGACGAGCGAGTCCTCGTTCTTGGCTGCCACGACCTGAACATGTTCAGTCCCCGAAGCCGAGCCAACCAGGCGCAAGGCTCCCATCGGTGGGAGAGGTGCAAGGAGATGGTGCGCCTTGCGCGTCGATTCCAGCCAACAATCGTGCTTCAGCACCCCGATAGTACAGACTCTCCCAATATATGGCGCACGGCGTGGAGCGGACTAGTACGGGAACTTCCCGGAGTGAAAGCATGGGCATCGGGTATTGCCTACTTCCGATGGCAAGGGCCAGCCCGAGGTGCTCTCGAAAAGGTGTTGGAAGCCACGCAGGGTGGAGTACGACCGGTCGATTTTGTTACATCAGCGCGATGATGGTCCTTCGCTTCCAAGGTAATGACCAGTGTCTGCCCAACAGCCGATTGCAGCGGACGGCGCTGCGCGCCGCCGCTGAACCGGAACGTTAGACAGGGTTTCCGGCAGCCGGCCCGGGAAGATCTGTGTCTCCTCGAGGTGCCCGTCCCGCCGAGGGCTACTGGCCACGCCTGCGGAGTGGGGGCAAGGTGAGGAGGCTGCCCCTGCCGGAGCTAAGGATGGGACAGGGGGCCGACCAGCCGCGGTCGGCCGCGAAGGAGGTTCTGCCTGAGCGTCCGGGCTCGCGCGACAATAGGGCTGCATGTTTCAGGACCGGCCGTTTCGCCGTGTACCAAACACGCCCCAACTGCGCGCCAACCCTGGCGAAAGCGCGGCGCGACCCAAACACGGGTTCGAATCCCGTTGGGGCCACCATCTCTTCCTCGCCAGTTACGGTATTTAGCCACCGGCGGTGACTCCTGGTGAGCCAGCCGAGCGCGGCGCTGACGCGGTACGATCCTGCGCAGGCGCCCGACGAACGGTGACTTGCGCCGGGCGGGCCTGCCCGTCCAGTCGGGCTCGACCTCGACGGCTCGGCGCACGGCCGCCCAGTCCCCGTACTGCTGGCAGAGCCAGCTGCGGTGGGCGCGGGGATGGGCCTCGTCGAACCGCAGGCCCGTGGCCGTCGCGGCCAGCTCCCGCCATGACGGCTCGAGAAAGGTCGCGGCGTCTTCCCCGAGCGGGCGCCGCGCCGCAGGCGCCAGGATCTGCTCCACCGCCTCGATGGCGTCGCGTGGGTAGCCGGTGACGGGGCCAGCGAGTCGAGGGCCGCGGCCAGCAGGGCGAGGGCCGGCAGATCAGGGTGGACCGGGTGCTCGACCCGGAGACGCTCGGGGGCGGCCGCCGCGCGATCGCGGTCCCGCCTGCGGAGGCTGGTGACGACCTCGTGGATCAGGAACGCGTCCCGGCCATCGAGGAAGAGATCGAGCTGGCGCGGCTCGGGGCCCGCGGCCGGTGCGCCGCGAACAGGAAGACCGGCGGTCACGGCTCGATCGGGCCTGACGCCCCGTCGAACCCGCCGGTGGTGCTCGTGGGCGCTCCAGCTTTGTCCTTGTGCAGGTACTTCCTTGCCGCGGATGCGGGCCTGAGCGCTCGCGGGAGAGCGCCAGCGACGGGCATGACCGGGCGAGCGTGCCGCGCGAGCCGATCAGCCGAAGAGTTCCGCGATGACGAGCGCGACGTCCGGGAAGCTCTCGAGGGAGACCGTCTCGCCACGCTGAAGGACGGCGGAGCGTTCGTACCGGCCAGCGCGCGGCTCCCGGTGCACCTCGACCCGCTCGGCCTGAAGATCGATGATCCACGTCGCCGGCACGCCGGCCTCGGCGTAAAGCGGGAGCTTCGCCCGGTCGTACTCCACGGTCGCGTCGGCGACCTCGATGACGCAGAGCACGTCGGCGGCCGAGGGGAGCGCCGTGCGGTAGTAGTCGGCGGAGCGACGGAGCAGAGCGAGGTCAGGCTGGGGCTCGTTGTAAGGTCCGAGCGGGACCGGGTTCTGCACCTGGACGAGCACGCGGCCACGAAGCGCTTCGCCCAGGCGATCGTTGAGGAAGTTGACGGCGGCGGCGTGACGGTGGCCGATCGGAGTCGTCGCCGTGATCTCGCCCTCGAGCAGTTCGACGCGGTCGTCCTCGCTGAAGACCCCGGCGGCCGCCATGCGGTGGGACTCGTCGGCCGTGAATCGGTAGGTGGCTCGGACCGTCCCCCTGCGGGCTCTCCCCCAGCGAATTCTAGCGCACCGGAAGTCGCGCTGTTCCGGGTTCGGCGAGGATGGAGCGCCCCTTCGCGCCGCCAGGCAGCTCGCGGCCCGGGCCCGCGGCAGCCGGTCGGCGACCTCGGCGGGACCGAGGTAGCGTGTCTCGCAGCCCACGGCCCGGACCCAGCAGGCAGGCGGACCGAGCATCCTGCCGACCGGGACCGGGCGTGACGGGCCACCCGAGCATGGCCATCGCCGAGCTGGGCGCCCTCTTCGAGAGCCGCCGCACCGACGCCGACATGGCGCTCGGCTACCGGGGGACGCTGCTGGGCGTGGCCGCCGGCAACGCGCTCGGCCTCCCGGCCGAGGGAATGTCTCGCCTCGCGATCGCCGCCCGCTTTCCGGGCGGGCTCGCCGCCGTGAGCGAGGCGGAGCGCATCGCGCCCTGGGACGATGACCTCGCGCAGACGGTCGTGCTCGCCGAGGCCCTGCTCGAGCGCCCGGACCTGGACCTCGAGGACCTGGCCCGGCGGCTGCTCCACTGGGCGCGGGAGAACGGCCGCGGCATGGGAGGGTTGACCGCGCGGGTCCTGGACTGCCTGGCCGCCGGCGCGCCGGCCGCGGCCGCCGCGCGCCTGGTCTGGGAGGCGGACGCCGGCCGACCGGCCGGCAACGGCGCCGTCATGCGCTGCGCTCCGGTGGCGCTGCGGTGGCGGCGCTCGGGTCGGCGGCTCATCGAGACGGCACGGGCGAGCGCCGTCGTCACGCACTGGGATCCCCGGTGCGTCTGGTCGGTGGTGTGCGTGGCAGGTGTCATCGCCCTCTGCCTCGACGGCCGGCCGGTGGAGGTCGGGTCCCTGGCGCAGGCGTTCGAGCGGGCGGGCGCGCCGGAGGCGGTCGTGGCCGCCATCGCCGGGGCCGACGGCGCGCGCCTCGAGGACCTGGCCCTCGACGACCCGGCCCGGATGGGCTACACGCTGAAGGCGATGCAGGTGGCGCTGTGGGCGGCCCAGCAGGGAGCCGCGTTCGCCGGGCCGCTCATCGCGGTCGTCAACGCCGGTGGCGACACGGACACCAACGGCGCGGTGGCGGGCGCCGTCCTGGGCGCCCGGGCCGGGGCGGCGGCGATTCCCCGGGCGTGGCTGGACAACATCCGGGGCGTCGCCGAGATCGAGCGGCTGGCCGAGCGGCTCTACCAGGCGTCGCTCGCCGGGACCGGCCTGGCGCCCGACCGATCACGCTAGACGGGCGATCGCTCGAGCGCTGACCGGAGCTGGCCGCGCAGCACGTCCACGGCCTCGGGCATGCGGAGCACGGCGATCCCTTGCTCGACGCACTGCTTCTCGATCCGCTCGCTGGCGTGCCCGGTCAGGAACAGCACCGGGCAGTCCCGTCGGGCCGGCACCGCCGCCAGGGCATCCGTCGCCGGGATGCCGTAGTTGGTGACGATCACCAGCCCGTAGCTCCGGGCCCGGAGCAGAAGGCTCGCTTCGGCCGGGGATGCGACCACGCTCACCCGGTGGCGGCCCAGGAGGCGGAGCAGGAAGTCCCGGCCGCCGGGGTCCGCCGCGAGGAGGAGGATCTCGAGCCTCACGAGCGTGGCCATGGCAGATTCCCTCGGTGTCCTGGAAGTCGGCTCTGTGGCCCGACCGTAGCCCCCGCCCGTGTCAGGGGCGGTCACAGTGGGCAGCCGTCAGCTGGCGAGCCGGGGCCGGTCAGCCGATCCGCACGGGGCCGAGCAGGGTTGGGGGGCGCGCCGGGTCGCCGGCCCGGCCGGTGACCGGGCCGCCGGCGCCGGTCCGTCAGCCGGCCCAGGCGAGGTCCGGACGGCGCCGGTGCCAGTCGGTGGCTTGCTCGTAGGCCCAGGCGACGCGGAGCGCCATCGCCTCGTCGAATGGCTTCGCGTAGATCATCAGCCCGATCGGCAGCCCGGCCTGGGTGAAGCCGCAGGGGAGCACCGTGGCGCACAGGCCGAGAAGATTGCCGACGGCGGTGTTGCGCAGGTAGCGGAAGTTCGCGTCGCCGTAGCTGTCGAGGCTGGCATCGATGGCGGCGATCGGGCGCGCCGGGATCATGGCGGCGGGCGCGAGCACCGCGTCGACATCGGCCAGCCGGCGCTGGACACGCTCGCGCAGACCGGCCCACTGGCGGAGGACCGTGACGTAGTCGGTGGCCGTCAGGCCGCGGCCGGTCTTCATGCGGTGGGCGACCACGGGGTCGAGGCGCTCGAAGTGCTCGTCGAGGAGCCGGCCGTTCACGGCCAGCGCCTCGGCGGCGACCATGGCCGCGCGCCGCTGCTCGGCCATCGCCTCGGCGACTTCCGGGATGGCGAGACTGTCGACCGAGGCCCCCAGGCCGCGGAAGACGTGGCCGGCCTCGCGGACGGCGGCGCCGACCTCGGCCTCGACGTCGTCGAAGAACAGCGTCTCCCCGAAGGCGAGGCGCAGGCCCTTGACCCCGAGCTTCAAGGTCCGCAGAACATCGTGCGGCGGCGCGGCGAGCGTCGTCTCGTCGGCGAGGTCGGCCCCGTGGAGCGCCTGGTACACGAGCGCCGCATCCTCCACCGAGCGGGTGAGCGGCCCCACGCTGTCGAGCGTCCACGAGAGGGGATAGACCCCGGCCCGGCTGATGCGGCCGACAGTCGTCTTGAGGCCGACGATGCCGCACAGCGCGGCCGGGATGCGGACGGACCCGCCCGTGTCCGTGCCCAGGGCCACCGGCGTCAACCCGGCGGCCACCGCCACCCCCGACCCGCTGGACGAGCCACCCGGCGCGTGGGGGGTCGCGGACCAGGGGTTGCGGGGCGTGCCGTGATCGTGGTTGATGCCGACCCCGCCGAAGGCGAACTGCACGGTGTGGGTCTTGCCGAGGAGGACCATCCCGGCGGCGGAGAGCCGGCGCACCGCGGCGCAGTCCTGGCGGGCGACGTTCCCGGCGAGCAGGCGGGTGCCGGCGGTCGTCGCCAGGCCGCTGACCTCGAAGAGGTCCTTCACGGCGTACGGAATGCCGTGCAACGGGCCGAGGTCGTGTCCCCCGCGCAGCAGGAGCTCGGCCGCCCGCGCCTCGGTCAGGGCGCGGTCGCGCGTGACCGCGATGAAGGCGTGCAGGGACCGGTCGAGGGCGGCGATGCGCTCGAGGAGCGTTTCGGCCAGCTTGACCGGGCTGAGGGCGCCGGCGCGGATCTGGGCGGCGAGGTCTGCGATCGTTGCGAACTCGATCGGCGTCTCCATCATCGTGGACTCTCCTGGACGGCGGCCGGCGACGTTACGCGAGCGGTCTCACGCGGTCACGCCGGCGTTGATGATCCGGGTCGCCTCGAAGCGGACGGGCTCGAGGCCCCCTGGTGATAGGAGCGTCAGGGCGAGGGTCGGCACCCGGGTGCCGCTCAGCGGTGGTATCGCATCTCGAGGGTCACGCAGCCTCGGGGGACCCGGTACGGGCCATGAATCATGCCGGGGGGCCGGCAGGCGTACATCCCGGCCGTGAAGGTCTTCTGCTTGCGCAGGTCGATGAGCTCGCCCTCGAGGATCCACACCTCCTCCCAGAAGTCGTGAACGATCGTCTCCGTGGTCTCGACGCCGGGCTCGAAGCGCAGCAGCCGCGTCACGTCGTTCGTCGCCTCGTCACGACTGAGAATCTTCTCGTAGACCCCCTGACCGCCGGCGCCTCCCGTCCGCGATTCGGCCACCGGACGCCAGGGGAGGTGATCGGGCGCAAAGAATTCCAGCTCGGGCTTCGGCATGGCCGCCTCCTCGTTCGTGGCCGCGGCCCTACTGTGACCGAAAACTTCTGGCTTGAGAAGGCCCCGACCTTCGCCGGAACTCACCGGCGCCTGGAGCGTGCCCGGAGAAAAGGCGGCCCTGCCCGCACCCTGATCCGCGCCAGAGAGGCTTTTCGATCAGCCATCACTCCGACGCCACGCGGTCGCGCGGCACGATCTACGTGTCGGGGCAGGGCGCGCTCGACAGGATCAGCAGCCCGAAGCTGCCTCGCCGCACGGCGGTCAGCCCCAGGCCGCAGGGCGCCGTCGCCATGACAACGACCGGTACGACCTCGGTGGCGGGGGCCAGCAGCCAGAAGACGAAGACCTGCCAGGTGGCTGCCGGCCATCACGATGAGGAGGCTGGCACAGACGAGCAGGGCATCGCGCACCTTGACACGATACCGCAAGGCGAGTAGCTTCCTTGACCAATCGTTCAGAAAAATGACCGAGCGGTCAGAACGAAGACCCGGCCAGTCCCGGCGCCGCGACCCCAGGGCGGCGCGCACCGAGCTGCGCCGGACGGAGATCTTCCGCAGCCTGGGTCTCGTGCTGCAGGAGCGGGGCATCGCGGGGATCTCGATGGGCGAGATCGCCCAGCGCCTGGGCATGACCAAGGGCAGCCTCTACTACTACTTCGAGGACAAGGACGACCTCCTCTACCAGTGCCACATGCGCGCCATGGAGGTGAGCCTCCGGGCGCTGGACGACGAGCGGCTGGGCGCGCTGCCGCCCGAAACGCGGCTGCGGGAGGTGCTGGTGGCGCACATCCGGGGCATCACCGAGGAGGTGTACGGGGCGGTCGTCCTCACGGACCTGGAGAGCCTCAGCCCCCGGCGGCGCCGGCGCTACATCGCCAAGCGAGACGCGTTCGAGCGCGGCGTGCGGGAGATCATCGAGGAGGGCATCCGGCGCGGCGTCTTCCGGAAGGTGGATGTGAAGATCGCCGGCTTCGCCATCCTCGGCGCCATCAACTGGATCTCCAAGTGGTACGACCCCCGCGGGCCCCTGACCTCCCGGGAGCTGGCCGAGCGATTCGCCGAGTTTCTGGTGAGCGGCCTGGAAGTGGAGGGGAGGGCGTCGTGAATCTCGACGAGCAGCTGTACTTCGAGGACTTCAAGGTCGGGGACCGCTTCCACAGCCCCTCGCGCACGCTGGGCGAGGCCGCCTTTCTCATGTTCGCCGCCATCAGCGGCGACCATCACCCGATCCACTACGACGAGGAGTACGCGCGGCAGACCCGCTTCGGCGCCCGCGTGGCTCACGGCCTGCTCGTGGTGGCCATGACCGCGGTCGGCGCCTCGCCGCTGTCGCACCGCCTGGAAGCCTCCATGGTGGCCTTCGTCGAGCAGGGGCTGCGCTTCCTCAAGCCGGTGCTGCTGGGCGATACCGTCCGCCCGGAGTTCGAGGTCACGGGGCTGGAGCGGAAGGGGGATCGGGGGCTGCTGCGGCTCGCCGTCCGCGTCACGAACCAGAGGGGCGAGGTGGTGGCGGAGGGTCACCACGCCTACCTGATCAAGTGCCGATGAGCCGGCCGACCCATGCGCAGGCCTGCCAGGCCTTCCGGTGGGCGGACAGCCTGGCCGCGCTCGGCTGGAGCGCGGAGGGGCCGGTGAACCTGGCCGAGACGATCGTGGACCGCCATGCGGGCCGGGGCCGGCCGGCGCTCCGCTGGTTCGGCCGGGACGGGAGCGCGGTCACGCTCACCTATGACGAGCTGAGCACCCGGAGCAGCCAGTTCGCCAACCTGCTGCGCTCGCTGGGGGTGGGGCCGGGCGACCGGGTGGCCGGCTTCCTGCCGCGCATCCCGGAGACGCTGGTCACCATGCTGGGGACCTGGAAAGCCGGGGCGATCTACGTCCCGATCTTCACCGGATTCGGTCCCGACGGCATCGCGTTCCGGGTCGCCGACAGCGGGGCGCGGGTCCTGTGCACCCAGGCGGCGTACCGGGCCCGGGTGCCCGACATGCGCCGTCCGATCCACCTCATCACCGTCGGGGAGGCGTCCGCCGGCGACCTCGAGTTCGCCTCCGCGCTGGCCGCCCAGCCTGACCGCGCGCCCCCGGTCTGGCGCCGGCGGGACGACCCGGCGGTGCTGCTCTACACGTCCGGCTCCACGGGGCCCCCCAAGGGCGTCAAGATCGCCGTGAACTTCGTCCTGGCCATCCACCCCTACATGCGCTACGCGGTGGATTTGCAACCGGACGACGTCTTCTGGCCGACCGGCGACCCCGGGTGGGGCTACGGACTGGTGTGCTACATGGTCGCGCTCGCCATGGGGGTGCCGGTCATCTCCCACGAGGCGCCGCCCGCGGCGGAGTTCGTCCTGGATCGTCTGCGCGACCTCGGCGTCACCAACCTGGCGACCACCCCGACGCTGCTGCGCGGCGTCATGGCGCTGGGCGAGGCCGTGGTCCGCGCCTGCCCGGTGCGCCTCCGCGTGGCCTCCAGCTGCGGCGAGCCGCTCAACCCCGAGGTCATCACCTTCTTCCAGCGGATGTGGGGCATCACGGTCATGGACCAGTACGGCTCCAGCGAGTTCGGCCTGCCGATCGGCAACTTCAACGCGCTGGCCATGCCGGTCAAACCCGGGTCCATGGGGCTTCCGCTGCCGGGCTGCCGGATGGCGGTCGTGGACGACGAGGGGCACGAGATGGCGCCGGGCGCGGTGGGCCAGATCGGCCTGTGGCCGAGCGCGGACGGCTACTACTCGCTGGGCTACTGGCAGGACGAGGAGCGGACCCGCGGCATGTGGCGCGGCGGCTGGATGACCATCGGCGACCTCGCTCGCCGCGACGAGGACGGCTACTTCTGGTTCGAGGGACGCAGCGACGACGTGATCAAGAGCGCGGGGTATCGCATCGGCCCCTTCGAGGTCGAGAGCGCCATCCTGCAGCACCCCGACGTGGCCGAGGCCGCCGTGGTGGGCAAGCCCGATGCCCTCCGCGGGCAGATCGTCAAGGCCTACGTGGTCCTCCGCCCCGGCATCTCCCGGCGTCCCGGGCTGGACGCCGAGATCGTCGAGATGGTCAAGACCCGCGTCGGCCGTCACCAGTATCCGCGGGAGGTCGAGTTCGTCGAGCAGCTGCCCAAGACCGAGACCGGCAAGATCCAGCGCTTCCTGCTCCGCCAGGAGGGAGCGCGGGGCTGCAGGGAGGACGCATGACGGAGCGCTCCATGATCACGGGTGGCCGTCAGTGGCCCGACCGCTACACGTTCTCGCCGGCCGTCCGGGTCGGCAACCTGCTGTTCATCTCGGGGACGACGGCCACGGACGAGCGCGGCGTCGTCGTGGCGCCCGGCGACATCGTCGGCCAGACCCGCTACATCTTCCAGAAGTTCGCCCGGATCCTGGCCGAGGCCGGGGCCGGCTTCGAGCACGTCGTGGAGACCACCGAGTACTTCACGACGACGGAGAACTACCGCCGGACGGCCGACGTGCGCCGCGAGTTCTTCCGGCCGCCGTATCCGGCGGCCACCGGCGTGCAGGTGAAGGCGCTGCTGCGCGACGGGGCCCTCATCGAGATCAAGGCCCTCGCCGTGCTGCCCGGGTAGCGATGCTGTTCCAGGCCGTGGCGAGCGGCATCACGGCGGGCAGCGTCTACGCGCTGGTGGCGCTGGGATTCGTGCTGATCTACAAGGGGACGCGGGTGGTGAACTTCGGTCAGGGCGAGCAGGTCATGCTGGGCGCCTACCTGGCCCTGGTCCTCAACACCTTCGTGGGGGTGCCGTTCCCGGTCGCCGTCGGGCTGGCCCTGGCGCTGGCCGGGCTGTTCGGCCTGCTCATCTACGTGGTCGTCCTTCGCCGCCTCGCCGCCAGCCCGGCGCTGACGAAGATCATCGCCACGCTGGCCATCGGGCTCATCCTCCGCGAGGGCGTCCGGGCGATCCTGGGGCCCAACGCCTACCCGTTCCCGTTCCTGCTCTCGCCGGCGCCGGTCAGGGTGGGCGGGGCCCTGGTGACGCCGGCGAACGTGGCCATCGTCGTGGCCGCCCTGGCCGTCATGAGCATCTTCTACCTGTTCTTCCGCCACGCGCGGCTGGGCAAGGCGCTGCGGGCGGCCTGCGAGAACGCGGTCGGCGCCTCGCTCATGGGCATCTCCGTGCCCTTCGTGTTCGCGACCATCTGGGTGCTGGCCTCGGTGCTGGCGGCCGTCGCCGGCGTGCTGCTGGCCCCGCTCGTCACGCTGACGCCGGACATGGGCCTGGTGGCGATCAAGGGGTGGGTGGCCGCGGTCGTGGGCGGATTCACGAGTCTGCCCGGGGCCGTCGTGGGGGGCATCGTGCTGGGGGTCATCGAGACGATCACCGGCAGCTACGCCTCCACGGCGCTCAAGGACGGCATCACCTACCTGCTGCTCATCGCCCTCCTGATCGTCCGGCCCAGCGGACTGCTGGAGCGCCGGGTCGTGCGGCGGGTCTGACGTGGGACGGGCGGCCGCCGGGCTGGCCGGGGTCGGGATCTTCGTGGCCGGCGGCCTGACCCTGTCCGACTATGCGCTCTACCTGGTCAGCCTGGTCGCCACGACGGCGATCCTCGCGCTCGGCCTGACAATCGTCACCGGTGTGGCCGGCCAGGTCTCGCTCGCCCAGGCGGCCTTCGCGGGCATCGGGGGGTACGGGGCGGTGCTGCTCGCCGTGTGCGTCGGACTGCCTCTCTGGCTCGGTATTCCCCTGGCCGCGCTGGGCGCGGCGGCCGTGGGCTACCTGCTGGGCCTGCCGGCGCTCCGGCTCGAGGGCCCCTATCTGGCCCTGGTCACGCTCGGCTTCACCGCGATGGTACAGACGACGCTCGTGCACTGGCAGTCGGTCACCAACGGCCCGCTGGGCCTGCCGGTGCCGCCGCTCACGGTGGCCGGTCGCTCGCTGACCTCGGGGCGAGACCTCTACCTGGTGATCGTGCCGGTCACGGTTTTGATCTTCATCGCCGCCCGCCGGCTGCTGCGATCGCGCGTGGGGCGGGCGCTCGACGCCCTCCGGCAGAGCGAGGTGGCGGCCACCGCCCTCGGGGTGAACCCGGTGCACTACAAGACCCTGGCCTTCGCGCTGAGCGCGTTCCTCGGCGGCATCGGCGGGGGGCTGCACGCGCTGCTCACCACGTTCCTCAGCCCGGAGACCTTCGGGATCCTCGAGTCCATCTTCTTCCTGGTCGTCATCGTGGTGGGGGGCGTGGGCCACGTGGCGGGCGCCGTCGTCGGCGCCGCGCTGCTCGTGCTGCTGCCCGAGACCCTCGGTGGCTTCAAGCACTACCAGGCCCTGGTGTACGGCGCCCTCCTGCTCGCCTTCATCGTGTTCGTCCCCGGCGGCCTGTCCGGGCTCGCCACGAGATTCGCATGGCGCTCCTGAGCGTGCGCGAGCTGACGGTGCAGTTCGGTGGCCTCCGGGCGGTGGACGGCTTCTCGATGGACGTCGAGCCCGGGCGGATCCACAGCCTGATCGGGCCAAACGGCGCGGGCAAGAGCAGCGTGATCAATGCGGTGACCGGGCTGTACCCCGCCCGCGCCGGCTCCATCCGCCTGGCCGGCGAGGAGCTGGTGGGGCTGGCGCCCCACCGGATCGCGGCCCGAGGCCTGACGCGCACCTTCCAGAACGTCGAGCTGTTCGGCGAGATGACCGTGCTCGACAACGTGCTGGTGGGGGCCCACCGGCGGCTGGGCTACGGCGTGCTGGGGGCCGCCCTCCGCGCCGGGTCCGGCTGGCGCACCGAGCGCCGGGAGGTGCAGCGTGCCGAGCAGATCCTGGAGACGGTCGGTCTTGCCGACGATCGCCGGCGTCAGGCGCGGGACCTGCCCTTCGCCAAGCAGCGACGCCTGGAGCTGGCCCGGGCCCTGGCGGCGGAGCCGCGGGTGCTGCTCCTCGACGAGCCCGCGGCCGGCATGACGGCGGCGGAGGTCGCCGGGCTCAACAAGATCCTGGTCGGTCTGAAGGAGCGCCAGGGACTGACCGTCGTCCTCGTGGACCACGTGATGCAGGTGGTCATGGAGATCTCGGACGTGATCACCGTCCTGCACTACGGGCGGAAGATCGCCGAAGGGCCGGCCCACGTCGTGCGAAGCGATGCCGAGGTCGTGCGGGCGTACCTGGGGGAGCGCCGTGCTCGCCGTTAGCGACGTGCATGCGGCGTACGGCCGGGTGCCGGTGCTGAAGGGGGTCACGCTCCAGGTGCCGGAGGGCTCGGTGGTGGCGTTGCTGGGCGCCAACGGCGCCGGCAAGACCACCACCCTGCGGGTGATCAGCGGGCTGCTCAGACCCACCGCCGGGCAGGTGACCTTCCGCGGGGAACCCATCGCCGGGCTGCGTACCGACCGGATCGTCCGGCGCGGCCTGGCCATGGTGCCCGAGGCCCGCGAGCTGTTCCTCGAGATGACCGTGGACGAGAACCTCGAGATGGGCGGATTCAGCCGGCGCGACCGAGATCTCCAGGCCGACGTGGAGGCGGTCTTCCGGCTGTTCCCTCGCCTCCGCGAGCGCCGGCAGCAGAGGGCCGGGACCCTGTCGGGCGGCGAGCAGCAGATGCTGGCCATCGGCCGGGCCCTGGTGGCCCGACCTCGCCTGCTGCTGCTCGACGAGCCCTCGCTGGGGCTGGCGCCCGCCGTCGTCGACGAGATCTTCGAGCGCATCGAGGCGATCAAGCGAGAGGGAACCACCATTTTGCTCGTCGAGCAGAACGCGCGGATGGCGCTCGATGTCGCCGACCACGGCTACGTGATGGAGACCGGCCGCGTGGTGCTCTCGGGCACCGCCGGGGAACTGGTGGACAGCGCGCTGGTGCAGGAGACGTATCTCGGCCGGGACGGGCGCTGAGCCGCCGCCCGCCCGGCAAGTTCCGGACGGCTCAGGGGAGGACGGCAATGACGAGGACGAGAGGACGCGCGACGGCCGTGATCGCGGCGCTGGTGATCGCGGTGCTGGGCCTGGCCCTGACCTCGCAGGCGCAGCGGGGCGTGCCCGGGGTCACCGACGACACCATCACCATCGGCATCCTCGGCAGCCTCACCGGGCCGGCGGCGATCTGGGGTAGCGGCAACCTGATCGCGGGGACCATGTACTTCACCAAGGTGAACGAGGCCGGCGGCGTGCACGGGCGGAAGCTCAGGTGGGTGGTGGAGGACGACGCCACCTCGCCGCCCAAGGGCATCGCGGCCATCAAGAAGCTTCAGAGCGAGAACGTGTTCGCGATCTTCGGCCCGTCCACCAGCGCGGTGGTGGCGGCGGCCCGGCCGGCCATGGACGCCTCCGGCATCCCCTTCTTCATCTCCATCCCCTCCACGCCGCGGGCGACCGACCCCTTCGCCCGGAACATCTTCCGCACCGGCCCGCTCAACGACACGCTCCAGGGCTACGTGGTGGCGGACTTCGTGGTCGAGCAGCTCAAGGCCCGGAAGGTCGCGCTGCTGAACCAGTCGGACGAGTACGGCCAGCGGGGCGCGGACAGCGTGCTCAAGCGGCTGCGCGAGCGGCACAAGCTGGAGCCGGTGGCCCATGAGGTCTTCAATGTCTCCGACACGGACTTCACGGCGCAGGTGTTGAAGGTGAAGGAGTCCGGGGCCGACGCCCTGATCGTGTACGGCTACATCGCGCCGTCCTCCACGATCGTCCGCCAGGCCAAGCAGTTCGGCGTGAAGGCCAGGATCATCGGCTCCAACGCGACCTCGAGCCGGCTCTACCCGCAGGTGGTCGGCGAGGCCGCGGTCGGCGTTCTCAACGTGATCACGGTGGCGGACTTGCCCGAATCCGCCAATCCCACCATCGCCCGGTTCCGCGAGGAGTTCGAGAAGGCCCACCCCGCCCTGGTGCCCCAGGGCCGGCCGGACCTGACCGATCTGCTGGCGTACGGCGGAGCCATGACCTTCGTGGAGGGGCTCAAGCGCGCGGGGCGGGATCTGACCCGCGAGAAGTTCATCGCGTCGCTGGAGACCATTCGCGGGTTCGAGACGGGCTTCAGCCTGCCAACGACGTTCACGCCAACGGACCATGAAGGCAACAAGGCGGCGCGGATCCTGGAGATCCAGGCCGGCGGGCAGCGCAAGCTGCTCGACGTGATCCTGCGCGCCGAGTGACGCCGACGCGCCGGGGGCCGGCCGGCCCGGCCCCCGGGGTCGGCGGGAGGCGACTGTCATGAGCGAGCGGTCATGAGGCTCGAGGGCAAGGTGGCGCTCGTCACCGGCGCCACCCGCGGCCTGGGGCGGGCGCTGGCCCTGCGCCTGGCCGCGGAGGGCGCGCGGGTCGGCGCGCACTACCACCGCGGGCGGACGGAGGCCGAGGAAACCGTGGCCAGGATCCGCGCCGCCGGCGGCGTGGCCGAGGCGGTCCAGGCCGACGGAACGCGGCAGCGCGAGGCGCGCCGGGCGGTGGCGGAGGTGCTGGAGCGGCTGGGCGGGCTCGACGTGCTGGTCAACAACGCCGGCCAGCACCGCAGAGCCACCTCGCTGGAGCAGAGCGAGGAGGACTGGAACGATCTCATCGCGCGGAACCTGAGCGTGCCCTACTTCTTCGCCCAGGCCGCCGCCGGGCACATGAAGAGCCGGGGCGGCGGACGCATCGTGAACATCTCGAGCAAGATGGCGATGAGCGCGGCGCCGGCCAACGCCGCCTACTGCGCGGCCAAGGCCGGCATCGTGGCGCTCACCCAGGTGCTGGCCGCGGAGTGGGCGCGCCACGGCATCCGCGTGAACTGTGTGGCGCCCGGCGTGCTCCGCACCGAGGCCACCGCCGCGATGACCCGGGGGCTGGACGACACCGGGCTCCTGGAACGGTGCCTGGTGGAGCGCACGCCGGTCCGACGGCTCGGCGAGCCGGCCGAGATCGCCAGCGTGGTCGCCTTCCTGGCCGGCACCGACGCCGACTTCCTCACCGGCGCCACCATTGTCGTGGACGGCGGCTGGACCGCATACGGCGACTACATCGGCTGGGGGCTGGCCCGGTCGCTCGCCGGCGCCTCGGCCGGGAGGTGAGCCGGATGGAGAAGAGGCTGTTCAGTTTCGGCGTGCCGTGGGAGCGCAACATCTCCTTCTCGCAGGGGGCGTGGGTCCGCGGCGGTCGTCTGATCCTGCTGTCGGGCCAGGCGAGCATCGACGACGACGGCAACGTGATCGGCAAGGGGGACATGGCCCTTCAGGTGCGGACGGCGCTCGAGGCGGTGCGGCGCGGACTGGCGCTGGCCGGGGCCACGCCGGCTGACGTGATCAAGGTCACCTACTACACGACGGACTGCCGGGCCTTCCACAAGACCCAGCCGATCCGCGAGGCCTTCTTCCCGAAGCCGTATCCCGCGCAGACGCTGGTCGAGGTCACGCGCCTGGCCATGCGCGACTTCCTGGTGGAGGCCGAGGTGACGGCGGTGGTGCCGGAGTAGGGGAAGGCGGGCGGCATAAGGAGGCCTCGATGGTCATCGACTGGCACGTGCACGCAGGGGAGGCCGAGTTCTTCGAGCGGTACCCCAGGTATGTCGATACCTTTCGCCGGTTCTGGGAGCCGTTCGTTCGCCTCTACCACATCGATATGTACCGGATGATGAATCAGCCGCTCGAGGCGAAGCTCCGGATGCTGGAGCAGGCCGGGATCGACCGGGCGGTGTTCATCGGGCTCGATCTCGCACCCGACTTCGACTTCAAGATCCCCATCGAGTACCTGGCCGAGCTCCAGAACAAGCATGCGGACCGCATCATCGCCTTCCCGGCGCTGAATCCCAAGAAGGGACTGGAAGCGGCGCTGGCAGACATCGACGAGATGGCCGCCCGGGGCCTCAAGGGCTTCAAGGCCTTCCCCTGCTTCTGGGGCGACCCGTCGGACCGCCAGTACTACCGCCTGTGGGAGCGGGCTGTCGAGAAGGGCTTGATCGCGATGTTCCACATGGGTTCGCAGATCGCGCCCGGCGCTCGCCTCAAGTGGTGCCGGCCGTGGCTGCTGGATGACGTGGCCATGGACTTCCCGGAGCTCACCATCGTCATCGCCCACATGGGCTGGCCGTGGATAGCCGAGACGGTCATGGGGCTCGGGCGCAAGAACCCCAACGTGTACTTCGACACCGGCGCCCTGCGTCCGAGCCTGCACTTCGGCGATGTGGACTTCACGGCCAAGGAGGGGATCTACCGCTACATCGAGCGGCAGATCCCCGGAAAGGTTCTCTACGGCAGCGATTTTCCGAACGGGGATCCGCGGGAGATGGTGCAAGGGTTCAAGGCCCTGCCGCTTGGCCGCGAGTTCCTCGACGGCTTCCTGGGCGGCAACGCCAGGCGGTTGCTGGGAGTCTGACCGCGCTCATCCCTCGGGGGCTTCCGTCCGCTGCCGGCTGAAGCGGAAGTCGCAGAAGGGCGCGCCCTCCATGATTGTCTGCGAGCGGCGGAGCCGGACATTCGCGTTGAAGCCCTCGATGAGCGAGAAGTCCCGGTTGCAGGAGAGGACGGCGCCGAGCTCCGGCACTCCCAGGGCTCGGTAGAGCTCGGCGTAGCGGCAGCGGGTCACGTTGAACGAGAACCGCTCCTCCGTCTGCTCGAGCACGTCGATCTCGAGCGCGTCGTCCTTCTTCCACAAGTCCAGGGCCCCCGCGAAGTGGGCCAGGCTGCGGCCCCCGACGGCCTGAGCCAGCTGATCTCCCTGCTGGCGGGCGATCTCGACGATGACGTCGCGCGCCACCTGGAGCACCCGCTCGCGCCCGAACTCGCGGCCGAGAGCCTCCAGGAGCGGGCCGACGATCCTGGCCTCGATCTCGCGCCGCTTCAGGACGCCGATCTCGTTCAGGCGGTCCGGCGGCGGGCCGGGAGCCCTGGCCGGCCCGGCGGAATGTCGGGTGCGGTCGTCGTCGGTCATCGAGCGGCTCCTCCTTCCTCTAGGCGCGCTTCAGACGCGGCATGAGCTCATCGATCACGCGGCGGAGCTGGCCGCGCTGGTCCCAGGACGTGAGGCGAAGCGTGAAGACCTGCACGCCGGCCGCGATGAACTGGTTGATGTGATCGGCGCACCTCTTGACATCGCCGTGGGCGATCCACATGTCGACCGTGGAGCGCGGGAAGTCGGTCATGTAGTACATGTCGATGAATTTCTTCGATTCCTCGTACGCGCGGGTTCGGTCGTCCACGATGTTCACGTTGAAGTAGAGGCAGTTCGGGAAGGTGGCCGGGTCCTTGCCCTCGGCCTGCAGTGCTTTCTGCACGCGGCCCCAGGCTTCCCGGAACCCGTCGGGCGTGACCATCGTCGTCATCCAGCCGTCGGCGAAGCGCGCCACCCGCTGAGCCGCCCGGGACAGTGTCTGGTCGCCGACGTTGAAGACCTGAGGGTTGTTCGCGATCCAGATCGGGACGGGGCGCTGCGCCGGCTTTGGCTCGATCGTCACGTCGTCGAGGGTGTAGAACCGTCCCCGCAGCGTCACGTGGTCCTCGCTCCAGAGACGGCGCAGGATGGTGATGCCCTCCTCCATACGGGCGGCCCGCTCTGCGACCGGCACGCCCATGGCCTGGAACTCTCGGGCGAAGTCGCCGCCGGCGTCGCGGCTGCCGCCGCCCATGCACGCCACCATGATCGTCCGCCCCTCGGCGATGAGGTCGAGGCTTGCCCACTGATACGCGAGCAGGACGGGGTGGCGGAGGGGGAAGCTGGCGAAGCAGGCGGGGCCGAGCTTGACCCGGCGGGTACGGGCGGCGACGGCCGTGAGGAGGGCGACGGCCTCCAGGCGAGGCTTGGCCATGATGCTGTCGCCGACCCAGACCGAATCGAAGACCTCGGAGCGCTCGGCGATCTCGGCGAGCTCGAGCAGTTCGCGAGGCGTTGTGGCGTTGAAGAGGACGCCGCGGTTGGGCAGGGTCAGGCCGAACGAGACGCGGTTGGCTGGCATCGCTGCTCCTTTCTCCTGTCGTCTGGCGCTACTCGATCGTCCAGCCCCCGTCGACGAACAGGGTCTGGCCGGTGATGAAGCTGGCCTGGTCCGAGGCGAGGAACATCACGGACGCGGCGATCTCATGCGGCTCGGCGACGCGGCCCAGCGGCGTCCGGCTGAGGATCTCGTCGAGGAACCCCGGGCGCCCCTGGAAGAGCGGCTCGACCAGGGGAGTGCGGACGTAGCCGGGAGCGACGCAGTTGACCCGGACGTTGTAAGCCGCCCACTCCAGCGCCAGGGTGCGTGTCAGCTGGGCGACCGCGGCCTTGGTGCTGGCGTAGACGGCCATTTCGCGCCGGGCGAACGCCTGGGCGACCGAGCCGATGGTCACGATCGCGCCGCGGCGCTGGCGGACCATCAGCCGGCCGATCGCCTGCGTGCAGAAGAAAAGCCCCTTGAGGTTGGTCGCCACCAGCTGGTCCCATACGGCCTCGGTCACGTCGACTGCCGGCTGGCGGATGCTCGTCCCCGCGTTGTTGACCAGGACGTCGACCCGGCCGAAGCGGGCGAGGAGGGCCTCCACCATCGGGCCGACGGTGCCGAGATCCTCGGCGTCGAAGCGGAGTCCGAGAGCTTGCCCGCCGGCCGACTCGATCTCCCGGCCCAGGCTCTCGAGCTGCGCCGGATGCCGGCTGGTGGCGGCGACGGCGGCGCCGGCGGCGGCGAACCCCAGCGCGATGCTGCGGCCGATGCCGCGGCTGGCGCCGGTCACCAGCACCACCCGGTCCTTGAAATCGAATCGAACGTCAGCCAAGGGTCAGGCGGCCGCGCTCGATCACCGGGCGCGCGCCGGCGCTCACGCTGGCGTCGGTCAGGAAGAGCCAGTGATGGAAACTGCTCCGGTTCTGGCCGCCTGACTCGAAGTTGTCCCCCAGGCTCACCCGGATGATGCCGTCGCCGTAGCCGAAGTAGGGGATCTCGGCGATGCCGGGCAACGGGCGCAGCTCGGGGTTCACGCCGATGTTGAACTCGCCGATGAGGTCGGCGTCGCCGGTCTCCGTCTCCCACAGCGCCCGGACCAGCTGCGCGTGGTGGTCGCTGGTGATCTCCCGGAGGCGGCCGCCCTGGAACGTCAGCGTCAGCCGGCCGACGTAACGACCCCCGAACATCTGGTCCGGCACCACGAGCCGCCCGTCGGGCTCGACGACGTCGACGGTGCGGACGGCGCCGCAGGGGAGCTCGACCTCGCGGTCACGGGCGCTGCCGGGCCGGGCGTGGGACTGGATGAAGGCACGCGAGGCATCGCCGTTCCCGAGGTGGAAGTGGGCGTCCGGCTTGATGGCGAACCGAAGGTCAGTGCCGCGGTCGTCGGTGACCCGGATGGTCTGCCCGCGCAGGGCATCGACCAGGCGGCGCTGTCGCTCGCGGAGCGCGCCGTAATCGATGAACAGGGCCCGGACGTACTGCTCCGACAGAGCCCGGAAGACGACGGGGTCGACGACGTCCATGATCCAGTGAAAGTGAATGGAGCGCCCGGGCCACGTCGTGAGGATCTCCTCGGTCTGCCAGACGTTGTAGCCCCAGCTGGTCGGCAGCCAGACGTAGATATCGGCCAGCGCGAAGACCGCCCGCAGGGCCTCGTCCTCCTGCCGCTTGATCGCGGGATCCTCGCGCCGGCGCAGCCGGCGGCGCTCGGCGGCGAGGGCCGGAGAGTTGAGCAGCATGGCGGCCACCTCGATGGCTCCCGCTCGCGTCAGCTCGATACGGACCTGCTCGGTGAGTTCGGGGAAGTAGGTGGGATCGGCATGGAGAATCACACGCTCGCCCGGCTGCGTCTGGAGTGCCTGGTGAACGATCAGCCTGGCGACCCGGTTCCAGTCCGTTTGGAAATCGCACGGGATTGGCATGGTGCCCTCGCTCAGCGGCGTGATGCGGTTGGGAACAGCATCGGGTAGAGCCCGGTCGGCAGGAAGTAGACGAGGACGATGTACGTGAGGCCCACGAAGATGAGCCACGAGCGGAACAACTCGCTGAGGATCTCCCGGGCCAGGATGATGACGGCGGCCCCCAGGATGGGCCCCAGCAGGGTGCCGGTGCCGCCGAGCGTGGCGTAGAGCACGGCTTCCCCGGAGACGAACCACCCGACCGCTTCGGGGGCCGCGATCCGCTCATGGAAGGCGGTCAACGCCCCCGCCAGGCCGGCGAAGAACGCCGAGATGCCGAAAGCGACGGTCTTGTACTGCTCCACCTCGTAGCCCGCGAATCTGGCGCGGAGCTCGTTGTCACGGATCGCGGTGAGGACCTGCCCGAACTGGGTCCGGGTGATGCCCCGCAGGACGATGTACGACAGGAGCACCACGAGGAGCGCGACGTAGTAGAAGGTCCGCTGGTGCGTGAGGTCGAGTCCGAGCACGGGCGCCGGGGTGACGCCCGGGAGTCCGTTGTCTCCGTTGGTCACGCCCCGAGGGTCGGCGAGCACGATGAGAAAGAGCGTCTCGGCCGCGGCGAAGGTGACCAGGAATACCGCCACCGAGCCGACACGGGCCGCCAGCCACCCGACGGCCAGGCCGATGGCGACAGCCACCGCCAGGGCCGCCGCCAGGACGGCGAGCGTCGAGTCGAGGCCGGCGCGGACGATCAGGATGCCCGCCGTGTAGGCGCCGGCGCCGAAGAAGGCGGCATGGCCGAAGGAGAAGAGGCCGACGAAGCCGTTGAGGAAATCCCAGGCCATGGCGTAGAGCCCCATGAGGAACATCTGCACGACCACGTGCTGGACGTAGACCTCGTACCGGGTGCCGGCGACGACGGCGGGCAAGGCCACGGCCAGGACCAGGAGGAGCGTACCCGCCACGGTGTTCCGGTCCGGCCGCGGAGTCATTTGACGATACCGGTGGTTCCAAGGAGGCCCAGGGGACGAAACACCAGGACGAGGATCATGACAGCGAAGGCGAAGATGTTGCCGACGGTGCCGGTCAGGTAGGCGACGCCGAAGGCCTGCACGAGGCCGATGAGGATCCCGCTGATGACGGCGCCGGTGAGGCTCCCCAGGCCACCCAGGATGACGACGACGAAGAGGATCATGAGGAGGTCGAAGGCCATGGCGGGGTACACGGAGAGGATCGGCCCGGCCAGGACGCCGGCCACGCCAGCCACACCTGTTCCCAGGGCGAAGACGATGGAGTTGATGCGGGGGGCATTCGTCCCCATCGCCTGCGAGATGTCGCTGTTGAGCGCGATCGACTGGACGACGATGCCCAGCGTCGTCCGGTTGAAGAGGACGGCCAGGAGTCCCATGAACAGGGCCGTGAAGGCCATGACGAACAGCCAGTAAGCAGGGTAGACGAGGGGGCCGACCTCGATGGCGCCGGCCAGCGCGGGGGGGACCTCCGAGAGCTGCGGCACGGGGCCCCAGACGAGCTTGGTGATCTCGACCCCGATGATCGCCACCCCGAGCGTCAGCACGAGCACCTGCACCCCGTGGCGCTTCCATCGGATCAGCGGGCGGATGCCGAGAACCTCCAGCAGGTACCCGAGGCCGCCGGTGACGAGGAACACCACGACCAGGGTGGGAACGAAGCCGATCCGAGGGTACAGGTCGATCGCCAGGTAGGCTCCGAGCATGTAGAAGACACCGTGGGCGACGTTCACGATGCCCTGCAGCCCGAACACGATGGTGAGACCCGAGGCCAGGAGGATGTAGATGGCGCCGATCGTGAGCCCGTTGAGCACCTGCAGCGCGACGACCATGCGCGCGTCAGCGCTCGACGGCCACGCCCAGGTGGCGCTGCAGGCGCTCGGTGTCGCGTTCGAGCTCGCCGCTGGTGGCCGCCAGCGTGATCCGTCCCTTCTCGAGCACGTAGGCGCGGTCGGCGACCGCGAAGGCGTGGTGGACGTTCTGCTCGGCCAGCAGGATCGTGTGGCCCTGGCTCTTGAGCGTCACCAGGGTGTTGACGATCGCGGCGACGACGGTGGGGGCGAGGCCTTCGGTCGGCTCGTCGAGGAGGAGAAGGCGGTCGCCGCCGATCAGGGCGCGCGCGATGGCCAGCATTTGCTGCTCGCCCCCGGACAGGCTGCCGGCCAGCTGGCGCTGCCGGTGGGCGAGGACGGGAAAGAGGGCGAACACCCGCTCGAGCTCGGTCGACCAGCGCGAGCGATCGCGGCGCTTGTTGACGAACGGGATCCTGAGGTTCTGGAGTACCGTCAGCGGAGCGAACAGCTGGCGGCCCTCGGGGGCGTAGCCGATCCCTCGACGAGCGACCTCGAAGGGCCGGAGCGCGGTGATGTCTTCCCCTTCGAACAGGATTCGCCCGGCCCGGGCGGGATTGAGAGCCATGATGGCCAGCAGGGTCGTCGTCTTGCCCATGCCATTCCGGCCCAGGAGCGCCACCGCCTCGCCCTCCCGGACCTCGAACGAGAGGTCCCAGAGCACCGTGGTATCCCCGTAGCCGGCCCGGAGCCCGTCGACGCGGAGCATCAGCGCGGGCCGAGGTAGACGGCCTGGACTGCGGGGTCGGCCCGGATCTCGTCGGGCGTCCCTTCGGCCAGGATCTCCCCGCGGTGCAGCACGGTGATGCGGTCGGAGACCGACATGACCACGCTCATGTCGTGCTCCACGATCAGGAGCGTGATGGCGGGGGCGAGGCCGCGGAGGAGCAGCGCGGTTTGCTTCGTCTCCTCGGGCGACATGCCGGCCGTGGGCTCGTCGAGGAGAAGAAGCTCCGGATCGGCGCCCACGACCATGCCGATCTCGAGGAGGCGGCGGTCGCCGTGGGCCAGTTCGCCCGCCAGCCGGTCAGCGTGCTCGCTGAGGTGGACTCGCTCGAGCAGAGTCTCGACCTTGCCGTTCACCTCGTCAGCGGTGAGACGGGAGCGGGCGAGCGGGCGGCCGGACGTCCGGGCGCGACCGTGAACCATCAGCGAGAGGTTCGCGCGGACGCTGAGCCGCGGAAAGACCTGCGAGATCTGGAACGACCGGACGATGCCCAGACGGAAGGTCTCGGCCGGGCCGAGCCGCGTGATATCGCGATCCCGGAACAGGACACGGCCGGCGCTGGGTGCGAGGGCGCCCGTGATGAGGTTGAAGAGCGTGGTCTTGCCGGCGCCGTTGGGGCCGATGACTGCGCGCACCTCGCCCGGCTCGACCTGGAGGGTGACTCTGTGGACCGCGGTCAGCCCGCCGAACCGCCGAGTCAGGTCGCGGGTCTCGAGGAGGGCCATGCGCCTCCGAGGGTGAGCGTCGGCGGCTACGACCTGATGAGCGGCTCGCACCCGGTCTTGCCGCAGGGCACGAGCAGCGCATTCGGGTCCGGCACCTCCTGGACATAGGCCGGGTAGTAGCCATACTTCTCGTTGTGCCGCCCTTCGACGACGAAGACCGAGGTGGTCGCCAGGTGATCACACTCGCGGAAGCGCAGCTCGCCCATGACGGAGTCCTTGAACACGAGTCCCTGGAGCGCCTTGACGATGGCGTCGGGCCGGGTGGACCCGGCCTGCTGGATGGCGCGGGCCAGGACCTCCACGCCGTTCGCGCCGCGCGCGGCGGCCGGATCGGGCCAGGCCTTGTGAACGGCGTGGAACGCCTGCGCGAACTGGGCCGCCCGCGGGACTTTCGGGTTTTCCCACGTGTACGCCTCACCAGCCGTCATGCCGATCACCGCGTCACCCGCCGCGTTGGCGTCGACCTGCGACCAGAAGTTGTGATGAATGTGGGGCTTGACACCCATCTGCCTCATCTGCTTGAGGATGCGGGCGTAACCGGCGCCGAAGACGACCAGCCCGATGACGTCCGGCCTGGCGGCGATCGCCTTGGTGATGTAAGGCGCGTAGTTGGTCGTTCCGAAGGGCGGATACTCCTCTCCCACGACTTCGAGCGGCGACCCCAGCTTGATGGCGTCCTTGGTGAGCTGCACGGTCAGCCGGCCCCAGCTGTAGTCGTCTCCGATGAGGAACCACCTCGGGCCGAACTTCTGGGCGGCATACAGGCTGGGCAGCACGAGCTGACGGGAGTTCGGCAGACCCTGGAAGGTGTACTTGCCGCAGGCCGGGGGCTCGGACACCGCCGGATTGCCGGAGCCGGCGTTGACGAAGGGGATGCGGGCGTCCTTGTTGACGTACTCCTGGACCGCGAGCGAGATCGAGGAGAAGATGATGCCGGTCAGGGCGTGGACCTGATCTCGTTCCACGAGCTTCTTCGCCTTGGCCAGGCCCGTGGCGACCTTGCTCTCGGTGTCCTCCACGATGACCCGGAGACGACGGCCGAGAATGCCGGGAGACTTGCTCACGGCGCCGCCCGTCCTGTTGATCTCATCGACCGCCAGCTGGATACCCAGCGCTTGCTGGCTCCCGATGGTCGATGCGGCGCCCGAGAGCGCGCACAGCGCGCCGATGCGAATCTCCTCGGCGGCGAGCGCGGGCCGGATCAACGGGCCGGCGGCCATGACGGTGGCGGCAGCGGCGCTCATCCCGCCGAGGAACTGTCGGCGGGAGACGAGGTAAGGGGCTGAGGGAGTCATCGCGGCCTCCTCCACGGCATCCGACCGGTACTGCTGCCTGGCCCGGCGTCGAGGGGCCAGGGCGACCCCGCTTCGCGGCCGGGCGGTCCCGACCGGCGGTGATCTCGGCGCCAAACAGCGTGCGCTAGGCTACCGACCCCCGCCATAGCCGTCAAGCGGCCCCCGGGGGCGGGCGGAAGGCCCCGGGCTGCGAGCAGCCGGATGACCCCTTTGCGGGCCGGCAACTGCCGCGGTACAGGAGCGAGGCGCCGCGGGTGGGAACTTGGAGACAGCCCAAGGCCCCCGCCCCTCCTACGCTGCGCGGCGGTTCGCCTACAGCCGGTCCGCCTGCTCGACGATCTTCCAGTAGGTGTCCTTGTTGAGGATCTTGTCGCCGCGGAACTCGTAGAGGTCGCAGCCGCGGTAGTTCAGCACCTCGCCGTCGGCACCGCGGCCGGTGACGGTCCAGACGGTGACGGCGCGGTTGCCGGTCACGAAGGCGTCCACGTGATCCCAGCGCATGCCGGCGATCCGGCCGAACCGGTCGGCCAGCACCTTGCGCACGGCGTCCTTGCCGTGCACGCGCCGCCCGCACGGCTCGGGGCCGCGCGCCATGTAGAAGGTGCAGTCGTCGGCGAAGAAGGCCATGATGCGGTCGACGTCCCGGGCGTTGAAGGCCGCGTTGATCTCCTTCAGGAGGGCGAGGGTGGGGCCCGGGCTCGTCTCGCTCGCGGTCGGTGTCGCCATGCTGCTCCTCGCGGCCGCCGGAACGGCCGTGGTGTGGAGTCGAGTCCGGAGTGTATACGTATACGAGAGTCGCCTGTCAAGCCGCCCCCCCGCCCCGGTCGTGAGGGGGCGCCCGATGGTGGTTGACGGCGAAGCCGCGTCGCGTATACAACCTCACCGCGATGCTCGAGGTGCCCCCCATCCCGGCGCGGCCCAGCCTGCGCGACACCGTCTACCAGCTCCTGCGCCGGCGCGTCACGGATCTCGCCGCCACCGCCTCGGCCCCGGTCCTCCTCCGCGAGGCGGAGCTCGCCCGGTCGCTGGGGGTCAGCCGGACCCCGGTGCGGGAGGCGCTGAGCCGGCTGGTCGAGGAAGGCGTGCTCACGAGCCGCCCGCGGCGGGGCGTGCAGGTGGTGCCCACGACGCTGGAGGAGTACGTGGCCTGGCTGGAGGTGCGCGAGGTCCTGGAGGGCCTGGCCGCCCGCCTGGCCGCCGAGCGGGCCACGCCCCGGGCGGTGGCCCGGATGCGCGAGGTCTTCCGGCCCTTCGACCCCGAGACCATCGGCGCCGGCGGCCCCGAGTACGCCCGGGCCAACGCGCGGTTCCACACCCTGGTGGTGCAGGAGGCGCGCAATCCGGTCCTGCTGCGCCTCACCCGGTACTACGACCGGATGGAGATGACCCGCCTGCGGGTGATCGAGCGGCTGGGCCGCGGCCGGCAGTCGCTGCGGGAGCACCTGCAGCTGATCGACCTCATCGCCCGCCGCGACGCGGTCCGGGCCGAGGCGCTGGGCCGCGCCCACGTGCGGGCCCTGCGGGAGGCGGTGCAGCGACACCTGCGGCAGCTGCGCCCGGACGGGGCCACGCCCCGGAGGGCGGGGCGCGACAGCCGGCGCCGGTAGCCCGGGCGCCGGAGAGGAGGCGAGCGGGAATGGAACGCACCTTCATCAACCTGGCCCGGGAGCCGTCGCGGGGCATCGAGGCGCTCCGGGGCACGGGAGTGCCGGCCGTCTTCTCGGACGCCGTGCGCGTGCAGCTGAAGGAGTGCGCCCTGCTGTTCATCTCGGGCAAGGTCGGCCTCAAGGACGACGGCACGCTGGCGGGCCGGACCATGCGCGAGCAGACGCGCCAGACGCTGGAGAACATCCGCGCGGTGCTGGCCCGGGAGGGGGGCACGATGGACGACATCGTGCGGGTGCGCGTCTACGTGACGCAGGTGGATTCGGCGTCGCTGCGCGACATCCACGAGGTGCGGTCGGAGTTCTGGACCCCGGGCAAGTACCCGGCCAGCACGCTGGTCCGGGTCGATCAGCTGATCCGCGACGGTGCGCTCATCGAGATCGACGCCGACGCGGTGCTTCCCGCGTCCTGACGCCAAGGAGGAGCCCATGAATACCGGCGAACGCGAGCATTCCGGCAGCGCCGACGGCGGCCTGACCCGGCGCGCGCTGCTCATCGGCGGCGCCACCGGCCTGGCCGGCATCCTGGCCTGGCGGCGGCCCCCGGCTGTCGCCCAGACGCGGGAGATCCGCTTCCTCAAGTCCTCCCACTTCGTGGCCGCCTCCGACGAGGAGCTCAGGCGCCAGGGCGAGGAGTGGGGCCGCCAGAACCGGGCCCGGATCGTGTTCGACGCCGTGCCCACCGGGCAGCTCAACTCCAAGAAGGCGGCCGTGGTCACCGCCCGGGCCGGCGCGGACATCAGCGCGCTGTGGATCGGCGACCAGGACCTCTATTTCGACCACCTGGTGGACCTGGGCGACCTCGTCGACGAGGTCGGCGGCCGCCTCGGCCCCTGGTCCAACCCGGACGACTTCAAGGTCAACAACGTCTGGAAGGCCATCCCGCACTACGCGGTGACGTGGCCGATGACCTACCGCATGGACCTGCTGGAGCGGGTGGGCGAGAAGGTCCCCGACACCTGGGAGGACCTCTATCGCGCCGGCAAGAAGCTCAAGGCCATCGGGCACCCGATCGGCATCGCGCTCGGCGCCTCCGACGATGCCAACTTCGGCATGCGCGGGCTGCTGTGGTCGCACGGCACGAGCTACGTGGGCCGGGACGGCAAGACCGTCACCATCAACAACCCGAAAACGGTCGAGGCCGTGGAGTTCATGAAGCGGTTCTATCAGGACTGCATGGAGCCCGAGGTCCTGGCCTGGGACGACTCCAACAACAACCGGTGCATCAACGCCGGGAAGTGCTCGTTCATCTTCAATCCCCAGAGCGCCTACGAGTCGGCCAAGCGCATGGGCATCAAGATCCGCGGCAGCGACCAGCTGATCCACGAGGTCATGAACCACGCCCTGCCGCCGCGGGGCCCGGTCGAGCGGGCGACGTCGGCCAACTACGGCATGCTGGGCATCTGGACGTTCTCGAAGAACGTGGACGCCGCCAGGGACTTCCTGCGCTTCCACTTCCAGGAGGAGCAGCAGAACCGCTTCATCGAGGCCAGCGCCGGCTACAACGTGCCGTTCCTGGCCCGGATGACCAGCCACCCCATCTGGAGCAGCAATCCCAAGTACGCGTTCGTCAAGGAGATCATGAAGTACACCCACCCGCCGGGGTACCCCGGGCCCCAGACGGCCGCCTCGCAGGTCGTCATGGCGCTGCACATCATCCCGGAGATGTTCGCCCGGGCCGTGACCGGGCGCATGAGCGTCAAGGACGCCATCGCCTGGGCCAGGGAAGTCGAATCACGAGGCGCGGGCGAGATTTTGCTCACCAGCATGGACCGCGACGGCACGCAAAACGGTTATGACCTGCCGCTCACCCGCGCCGTGGCCGACGCGGTGTCCATTCCAGTGATCGCC
>FWPU01002243.1_pt1 | contig 33887 bp, 27 predicted proteins | sample 2228361 | NCBI WGS metagenome assembly FWPU01 (sample SAMEA103939777, study PRJEB20133) | metagenome
CGTTTTCCAGTTCGTCCCACTTCTCCTCTCGAATCTCCCGCATCATCATCTTGACCCCCCTTCCTGGGGAGACCGTTATCTCCTTTTGCCACACTTTTTCATGTATCGCGCGAGGTTTTGATTCCCCGCATGCCAACGCCCGGACAACATCACGGGGGAGCCTCTGCGGTTGAGCCTCCCCCGTTCGGTTTGACCCCCCTCTCCGATCAAGCGCGCAGTCTGGCACCCAGTCTGTGCTGTAAAGCCTTTACGATCCTTTCGCGGACCTTGTCTGCATCCCGGTCGCGCAGTGTCCGGTCGTCTGCCTGGAAGGTCAGAGAGTAGGCCAGGCTTTTCCGGTCAGGACCGACCTGGCTGCCCCGGTACACATCGAACAGCCGTAGCCCGCGCAGCAGCGCGCCGCCTGCCTCCCAGATCACGGCCTCGACGTCGGCAGCCGGGGTGGACTCAGATACAACAACCGCGATGTCCTGGTAGATAGCCGGGTAGTTTGAGATGGGCTGAACAGGAAACAGATCGGGCACGTCGGCCAGCAGCGCATCCAGGTCAAGCTCGGCGACAAGCACAGGCTGCTCTGGCAGTTCGAATGCGCTGCGCACCAGCGGGTGCAGCTCTCCCAGCGGGCCAACCTCCCTCCCGTTGACGATGAGCCGCGCCGTCCGCCCTGGGAAGAATGTGCTGTGCCTCGCAGGCTCAAAACGTACATCCTTCAGGTGAAGTCCCTCGACCAGCGACTCAACGATGCCCTTCAGATCGAAGAAGTCCATGAGGGCAGGTTCAAGCTGAGGAGGAGCCTGCCAGGTCGGAAGATCGCGCTCACCGGTCAGGAGGAGGCCCAGGCGACGCGGCTCGGCAGGCAGCCGTTCACCCGCCGTCGGGAGATAGACCTTGCCGATTTCGAACATCGCGAGGCGGTTGCGCCAGCGCGCGTTGGCGGCGGCGATATCGAGCATTCCGGCCAGTAGCGAGTGGCGCATCACGACCTTGTCCTGGCTGACCGGGTTAGCCAGCCTGACGTAGGGAGCGTCGGGCAGATCGGACTTTGAACCAGGCGGTGTGAGGAGCGCCTCGCGCTCAGGTGTCGTCAGGCGGTAGGCAACGATCTCTTGCAAGCCAGCCTTAACCAGCAGGTCGCGCGCCCTCTCCTCGCGTGCCAGCGACTCGTTGGCACGCTGAGGCGGGAGTTCATCAGCAATCAGCGTGTTCGGGAGGTGGTCGTAGCCGTAGATACGGGCGATTTCTTCGAGCACGTCTGCCTGAGCGACCACGTCAGCGATGGCGGCATGTTCCGGACTGCTGACGTAGCCGATGTCCAGTCGGTGGTCGGGTACCGTCACCAGCAGCGCGTCGTCTCCCTCAGGCTGGACGTTGAATTCCAGGCGCGTCAATATCCCGGCGATCTCAGCGCGTGATAGGGCGATACCCAAGATACGCTCAACCTCACGCATCGGCAGCCTGACTGTGACGATGGGGGCTGGCTGCGGGTACTCGTCCACCAACCCCTGCGCGATCTGCCCGCCAGCGACCTGACGCATCAGTTCAATGGCACGTCGGATGCCCGTCTCGGCCAGGGCAGGGTGCACACCCCGGCTGAAGCGGGCAGCCGCTTCCGAGACGATCTCGGCGCCCCGCTCCCGCTGGGCAAGGAGCGTCTGCCGGATGTTAATAAAATTCCAACTCGCTGCCTCAAGCAGCACATTGGTCGTGTTCTCACTGACCTCGCTCTCCTCGCCGCCCATGATCCCAGCTAGGCTGAGCGGCCCGGCTGTGTCAGCTACTAGCTCAGTGAACGGATCGAGGTCGCGCTGCACGCCGTCGAGCGTCGTCAGCTTCTCGCCCGGCCCGGTAGTGCGCGTGATGATAGTGGGCGCCTTGCCTCCCGCCCGCTTGACAAGCACATCGTAGTCGAAGGCGTGGAGCGGCTCGCCGATTTCCAGCATCACGTAGTTGGTGACATCAACGATATTGTTAATGGGCCGCATACCGGCCTGGCGCAGACGTCTCTGCATCCAGTCCGGTGCAGGGCCGATGCTGACGCCCTTGATTAGGGCAAGCACGAAGCGGGGGTTCAGATTCGGATCGCGAATCTCAATGGAGACCTGTCCTCCGATAGGCGGCCCCTCCGCCACGATGTCGAGCGGCGGATAACGGAGCGGCTGCCCGGTCAGCGCGGCGACCTCGCGCGCGATGCCCAGGATGGAATAGTTGCGAGCCATGTTGGGCGTCAGGTCGATGTCCAGGATGACGTCACCCAGCACGTCCTGGAGAGGCGTGCCAGGCGGCGCGTCGCTCTCGAACAGCAGGATGCCTTCGTGCTCGTCCGAGATGCCGAGTTCCTTCTCCGAGCAGACCATCGTCCGGTTCTCGATGCCGCGCAGCGTGCGAGGCTTGAGGATCATGCGCGACCCGTCGTCCCGGTGCCCGTCGATCAACTCTGCCCCTTCGCGGGCATAGGGCGCAACGAGCGGCGGGTCGAGCACGCCCCGGTCCTTGTACGGGAAGAGGTTCGGGGCACCAGTCACGCATGTCTCGAGCTGACCGGTGCCCGAATCGACCACAGCCAGCACAAGCCGGTCGGCGTCGGGGTGCGACTTGACCTCGACAATGTGGCCGACGACGATCTGGTCCCGATCCCACACCAGATGACCCGTCGAGGGTGGGACGGCAAGCTGCGCACCCTGCACGTTGCTGGCCGGGAGGCCGATATACTCTATCGAGGCTACTTCCAGCCCGGCCAGCGTCAGGCGGTGGGCCAGCTCCTCGACGGGGATGGTGATATCGACGTATTCCTTGAGCCAGGAAAGAGGCACTCGCATGTTTTCTGCTCCTGATTTGAAAAAGCGGGAAACACCCTGTCAATCCCCGGCATAACACCCGCCGCGCTCCCTTGACCTTGACAAGCTTTGAGCCACGTGGATGGGAGCGCCTGTTGGTTGGGGCATGAGCTATCCTCTTCCGCCGATCAGAACTGCTCCAGAAAGCGCAGATCATTGGCCCAGAAATGGCGGATGTCCTGGATGTTGTGCTTGACCATCATGGCGCGCTCCGGGCCGAGGCCGAAAGCGAAGCCTGAGAAGATGCGGGGATCGTACCCACCGTTTTGCAGCACGACCGGGTGCACCATACCTGCCCCGGCAATCTCCAGCCAACCGGTGTACTTGCAGACCGGGCAGCCTTTTCCACCACACAACGCGCACTCCACGTCCACCTCCATGCTCGGCTCGGTGAACGGGAAGTGCGAGCAGCGGAAGCGCACCTGAAGATGCTCACCATACATGCGCCGCGCAAACTCAGTCATCGTGCCTTTGAGGTCCGTCATGCGGATGTTGCGGCCAACGGCCAGCCCCTCAACCTGGTTGAACTGGATCTCGCTGCGGGCGGTGATCTGCTCGTAGCGGTAGCACATCCCCGGCAGGATCACCCGGATCGGCTCAGGGGCATATTCCCGCATGGCACGGATCTGGCCGGGCGAGGTGTGAGTCCGCAGGATGACGCCTTCCTCGGTCGTGTGGAAAGTGTCCCACATGTCGCGTGCCGGGTGGTGAGGCGGCATGTTCAGCAACGTGAAGTTCATGTCGTCCTCTTCGACGTCCCGGCTGCGGTAAACCTGGAAGCCCATCTCAGCCCAGATCGTATAAATCTGGCGCAAAATCTGTGTGGATGGGTGCAGCCGACCAACAGGAACGGGCCGTCCCGGCAGTGTTATGTCGATGGCGCCTCCTTCAAGGTGCCGGGCCAGCTCCTGCGCCCGGATCAGCTCATCGCGCTCTGCAAAAGCTGCTTCAAGCGTCTGCCGAATCTCGTTGGCGAGCTTGCCAACAGCGGGCCGCTCCTCGCGGGGCAGCTCGCCGACGGTGCGCAGGATCAGCGTGATCGCGCCCTTTTTGCCAATAGTCCGGTTCTCAAGCTGCCTGAGCGCCTCGGCGTCGGTGATGTTCTCAAGCTGTCGGAGTGTCTCATCCCGGATCGATTCGAGCTTATTCAGCATAAAATGCCCTCCCTGTCGTTGCCTGCCTGCCACAGGACGATCCGACGAAAATAAATAACTCCCGATCCCTTTTCAGGGACGGGAGCGGAATTGTCGGCGCTCGCGCGGTACCACCCTGCTTGGCCGGTGCACGCCACCGGCCCCCTCTGTGACCAACGGCGCCGAACATCTGGCGCGATTGGCTGCCCGTGTAACGGCGGGCCACCCGGAGCGATCTACTGGGCGGCTGGCAGGGCCAGCCTGACCGTTCAACCCTCGGCTCCGGAGGGAACGCCTGCGGCCAGCAGCCGAACCCGGCTCTCAGTCAGCGGCCTGGTCTCCCTGGCGGCGCTTTGCGCCGCAGACCCGTCTCCATCATAGCCTGTGGGAGTATTCAACTGGGCGGGATTATAGCGGCGAGATGATGGGACGTCAAGCCTTGTTCCTCACTGCCTTGCCCGGTACTGGAGCGCCTCGGCCAGATGGTGCGGACGGATCGCGTCACTGCCGTCCAGGTCGGCGATGGTGCGGGCCAATTTCAGAACGCGATGGTACCCGCGAGCGCTCAGGTGCATCTGCTGCATGGCCGAGCGCATCAGCTTCTCGCCGTCGGCGTCAAGCCTGGCATAGCGCGTCACCTCGCGCACGGCCATATCAGCATTGCAGAGAAGCTGCCGCCCGCCCTCTTCAGCGCTCCTCGCGAAGCGCTCAGCCTGGCGCTCGCGGGCAGCCTGCACCCGCTGCCGGATCGCTTCTGACGGCTCACCGCGACGTACATCGGTCAGCTTGTCGTAGTCCACACGCGGCACCTCGATGTGGATGTCGATCCGGTCCAGCAGCGGCCCGGAGACGCGCTGCCGGTAGCGCGTGATCATCGCCTGGCTGCATGTGCATGGCTTGACCGGATCGCCGTAGTAGCCACATGGGCAGGGGTTGGCAGCAGCGATCAGCATGAAGTTGGCCGGGAAGGACATGGCGCCGGAGGCACGGCTGATCGTAACGTGGCGATCTTCAAGCGGCTGACGCAGCGTTTCAAGCTGCTTACCAAACTCTGGCAGTTCGTCCAGAAAAAGCACGCCGCGATGGGCGAGACTGATCTCACCGGGGTGGGGCCACGATCCGCCGCCCACCAGCCCGGCGTGGCTGATGGTGTGATGCGGTGCGCGGAAAGGGCGGTGCTGGATAAGCGGCACACCGTCGGGCAGCATGTCGGCCACCGAGTAGATGCGGGTGACTTCCAGCGCCTCTTCGAGCGTCATGCGAGGCAAGATGCCGGGCACAGCCCGCGCCAGCAGCGTCTTGCCCGCACCCGGCGGCCCGGACATCAGAACGTTGTGGCCGCCTGCCGCTGCCACCTCTAGCGCCCGTTTGACATGTTCCTGGCCTTTCACATCGGCGAAGTCGGTGATGTAGTCAGCGGGCTGTTCCGGCCAAGTAATGCTATCCCGGTCCAGGGGCGGGATGGCGTCCAGCCCAAGCAGGTGCTCGACCAGCGAGATCAGGTGATCGACGGGAAACACGTCGATGCCCGGAATCAGTGCCGCTTCAGGGGCATCAACCGCCGGGACGAAGATATGCTCAAAGCCTAACTCACGGGTGAGATAGGCGGCGGAGAGTACGCCGCGCACATGCCGCACGCTGCCGTCGAGTGAAAGCTCACCGATGACCAGCGCACCATCGAGCGCATCGGGCGGAATCTGACCGCTGGCTGCCAGCAGCCCGAGAGCGATGGCCAAGTCGTAGGCCGGGCCTTCCTTGCGCAGGTCGGCTGGGGCCAGATTGATCGTCAGGCGGCGCTGCCAGGGGAAAGTCAGGCCGCTGTTGCGGATCGCCGACCAGACACGTTCTTTCGACTCCTTCACGGCTGCGCTCGGCAGGCCGACCAGCGTGATGCTCGGCATGCCCTGGGCCGAGTCAATCTCAACCTCCACCAGCGTCCCATCCAGCCCCACCAGAGCGCAGCTGTTGACCTTGGCGAGCACGCGCACCTCCCCTGCACGCAGTTGTGAGCGTGCACATCCTAGCACGGCAGGGAGGCAGGAGCAACCTCACCGAACGGAGGCCGAACGCGCAGGGTGCTTTTCCGTATACAATAGGGAGGTAGCTGGCGAAGGAGAGACACGATGCGTATCCGACGACCGATCGAGCGCGAGCGTGCGGCGCAGTATCTCTTCACAATGCTGATCAGCTTCGCGGCAGCCGTGCTGCTGACGCGCATCTTCCTGGAGCTGACCGGTTATCCGCAGATCGGTGGCGAGAGGCTGCACATTGCACACGTGCTATGGGGCGGGCTGATTGTTGCCGTGGGCGCTGCGCTGCCCCTTATCTACACCAACCGGTTTATTTACGGCCTGAGCGCCACGCTGAGCGGGATTGGTCTGGGGTTGTTCTTTGACGAGGTGGGCAAGTTCCTCACCCAGGACAACGATTACTTCTTCCGCCCGGCGGCATCGATCATCTACATCCTGTTCCTGCTTGGCCTGTATGCCTACCTGATGGTGAGGCGCGGCGAACCGGATGCCCAGACGCGGCTGCACCACGTGCTGGCCGCCATGCAAGAGGTGGCCGACGCCGACCTCGACGAGCGGGAGAAAGCAGCGCTTGAGGACTCTCTGACCCGCATTCTCGCCGACGAGAGTGCTCCGCATCTGCATGAACTGGCCGGAACCCTGCTGAATTTTGTCCGGCATGAAGCCGATACGGTATCTGTCCCAAGCCACCCGCTGGCCACGTGGTGGCGGCGTGCGAATGACTGGCTCGACGCCAGGGTGCTGACCCGCCAATCAACGCGCTGGTTCCTGATTCTGGGCACAACCCTGCTCTGTGTGCTGTCGCTGGTGGACCTATTCTCGCTGGTACGCGCCATCCGCAAGCCAGACCAGATAGCGGCCTTGGTGGGTGAGTGGATCGCACGTGGAGGACTTACAAGTGCCCAGGAGGGCATTTGGTTTGCTGTCATGCTGGGGATCAATGGTGTGGTCGGTCTATCGTTGCTTGCTGCCCTCTTCATGTTTGCCGCTGGGCAGGACAGGCAAGGTATCGACTTCGCGCTGGCCGGGCTGCTGCTGTCCGTTACCGTTTCCAACATCCTGCTTTTCTACTTCGAGCAGTTCTTCGCAGCCGTTTACGTCACGGCCAACTTCGTGGTGATCCTGGGATTGAACTTCTACAATCACCACTTTCTCCCGCCATCGATCAGGCCGCGTGGGCGCGAGTAACGAGGCTGTGGGCCTACACGAGCCGCCCCCTGGCTTTGGGCAGGGGGCGCTGTCATAGTTCCTCTGTCGATGCCCAGAGGCTCACGGCCCCCGGCGTCCACTACGCCCCCCTTTCCGTCTGGCGGCTTGGATAGTGTCCTGATCGTCTTCCTGAAATGTGTCGGCTACGCGCGTGAAGCTGCTCACCAGCCGCGTGGACGAGATAGCCATAGCTTCCAGCACATCAGGCAGATACTCGATGATGTTCTCCAGTGAGGCAACCAGCAGAAACTCGCTGCCCAGCGTGAACAACAGAATGCTCTGCAGCAGGGCGGTCGCGTAGATGCCGAACCCGGTCGCGCCGCCAATCCGGAATGTCATGTCCGTGCCCACGTCGATTACGAAGGCGGCGCCGGCCAGCGCTGCAAAGAGCCAGTTTCGCCGCTCCAGGGCCATAAAACCAAAGGCAACCTGCACAAGCTGGGGAAGTGCCCCCACAAACCACGCTTCGGCGTCGGACACGCGCTCAGTCCCGAGGCGGTAGTAGCCGTACACGCTCGTGATGTAGTCCGTGACGAAAAGAAAAATGGCAACGGCGAGCAACGCAACCAGCACCAGAAATACCAACAGCATCGCTGCCGGTTTCTGCCGCCACGCGGCGCCCAACGGAATGACCAGTCGGCGTGCCATAAAACGATGGCTCCTTATCTGCAAAGGTGTTCTGGCGTGTGCCGCCCTCAGGGGCCGACGGCTGTCTCCTCTCTATATTATACGCGCGGAAGGCAGTTTGGTGGCACCTTATTGGTTGTCTTGCCAAATACGGATTATGATGAGCACATCCCGACCAGTGTGCGATGAGTCAGGTAGAATGAACTTGGCGTTGGCGTGCTGCCACAGTGATGGCCTATCAAGGCATTTATGACTAAAAAGGGAGCCAATATCCGCTATTGCGCGTAAATAGGAGACGAGACACCTGGCACGCAGAATAAGCACCAGGGGTTGAGCAACACGGGAGGGCGTATGTCCAAGAAAGCCTTTGGTAACGCGGTGGTGATTGGCAGCGGCATAGCCGGGCTGACAGCCGCGCGTGTATTGGCCAACACCTTCAGCCGGATAACGATCATCGACCGCGACCGGATCCCCGACGAGTCTGAGTATCGGCGGGGCGTGCCGCAAGCTCGCCATGCCCATACTTTAATGCCGCGCGGTCAGGCGATTCTGGAAGAGTTGTTCCCCGGACTGAGCGACGAACTCCTGACAAAGGGGGCTATTGCCGTTGACCCCAGCCGGGACATTGCCTACTACGACGATGGCGTATGGCATACGCCGCGCGGAGGTGTAACAGAGACCTCCGTCATTTGCAGCCGCCCGCTGCTGGAAACAACCATCTACCACCGGGTGGCTGCCCTCCCCGGCGTGGAGGTGCGGGAGGGATGCGAGACGGTGGGCCTGCTCACCGACGAACAGAGGACGCATGTAGCGGGGGTGGTGCTCCGCGACCGGCGCGATGCAAACCCAAGCGCGACTAATCTGGCTGCCGACCTCGTGATAGATGCCAGTGGCCGCAGTTCGCGGGCGCCGCAGTGGTTGGAGAGCCTCGGCTACACCCCGCCTGAGGAGTGGAAGATCAATCCTTTCGTGGGCTATGCAACGGCTATCTTCCGCCGCCCGGAGGAGCACAGCGGTGGCTGGAAGCTGCTGTACGTCAGGCCAACTCCCCCCGATGGCACACGCGGCGGCATGATCCTTCCCGCCGAGGCGGGGGCTTGGCACGTGACACTGGTTGGGGTAGCGGGGGACTATCCTCCCACCGACGAAGAGGGGTTTATGGAGTTCGCCCGCAGCCTGCCCACGCAGCGGCTATACGAGGCCATCCGGCATGCTGAGGTGCTCGTGAGGCCTTCCGGCTTCCGGCTCACCGAGAACCGGGTGCGGCGGTATGACAGGCTGTCCCGCTACCTGGAGGGTTTTCTTGTCTATGGGGATGCGGCCTACGCACTCAATCCAATCTACGCGCAGGGCATGACCGCCGCTGCGCTGGGCAGCCAAGTGCTGGCGCGCTGCCTGCAAGCACAGCGGCGCCACTCAAGTCTAGTGGGTCTGGCAGCCGCGTTTCAGAAGCAGTTAAGCCGGACAGTTGGCAATCTGTGGCGTCTGGCTACCACAAAGGACTGGCACTGGCCTTTCACCGAGATCACGGATGACGCTGACCAGAAGCCCCGCCCTGAGCAAGGAGCCTTCCGCGCTAGGCTGGCCAGTATCTCTCCGCAGGATTCAACGGCAGAAGGTTGATGCAGGTGGGCAATCATAGAGGTTTGAGGTGGAAAGGTATCCTGGTGTCTGAGCAACTGGGCGTGCGTAGTGGAACGATGAACAGGCAGCTAATCTACTTGTTCTTCTGCAACCTTATCATCCTCCTTGTGGGGATGGGGCTGTTCCCGATCCTGCCACTGTACGCGGTACAGTTCGGGGCGACCTCCAGCAAGATCGGGGTCTATCTGGCGGTCACCTACCTCTCGATTGCGCTCGGCGCCATGCTGACGAGCAGGTTGGCCGAGATGGTTCCCTGGAAGGTTCTATTCGTCACTGCGAGTATGCTGGGTGTGGTGGCACTCGTGCTGCTTGGAAAAGCTACCGCGATGTGGCAGGTCGTTGCACTTACCTCGGTTGTCTGGTTTGTCGGAGGCATCGGGCTGACCCTTGTCAGCGTGCTGACAGGCTTAGTTGCCGATCGCCGGAGCCGTGGCAAATCCTTCACCCTTGTGTCACTCGCGCAGCCTGTCGGCGCCGTTCTTGGGGGCGCGGCTGTCAGTCAGTTGGTGGCGTGGCGGGGCTACCCGCCGATGTTCTCCGTGTTGGGTGCTGCCTGGATAGCCCTGCCGGTGATCAGTATCTTCGGCTTGGAAAACGCGCCGATCCCTCACGTTGCGCGAGCTACGAGGGGATTGAGGGGCACCACGCCTCACCTGGGGCGAACCTTCTATCTGCTGCTGCTTGCAACCCTGGTTGCGACTATGGTCGTGAACGGCAGCCGATTGGGCGTGTCGCTATCCATGCAGGCGCTCGATTTCTCGCCTAGCGCAGTCGCCAGCACATCAATCGTGGGTGGCTTGGTCACGATACCGGTCACGCTCTTGATGGGCACGCTGTCTGACAGTCTGGGACGCAAGCACTTCCTCACTCTCAGCTATCTGCTGGCTGGCGTCGGTGCGCTCATGCTCGTCACGGCCAGCCAGCTCTGGCACTTCTGGGTAGCTGCTTCCCTGATCCTTGTGGCTAGGACGGTCAGTACGGCTGTATCCTTGGCATTTGCTACCGATCTGTTGCTCCCGGCCACCTTGAACCGTGGCCTGCCCTGGCTCAATGCGACAACTTGGGTGGCAGGGGTGATCAGTTTTGCCAGCATCGGGTATGTGGTAGATGGGTTCGGAATGACCATTCTGCACCTCTCAATGGCCGCGCTGGCCGTTATTGCTGGGGTGCAGTTGAGCCGCCTGCAGCGGGATCAGGCTCCCGATATCGCGACCGTTTCGCCAGCGCAGGAGAGCATGGGGACGGCTTTCAACGCGCTGGCAAGCGCCGGGCAGCTCGAGGGGTGCGTTCGGGAGATGTGCTGAAGTCTCCCTGCTTGACGCTCAAGCCTGGGGCAGAAGGCGGCGGGCGGAGGCTTCGAACCCACGCAGGCAGACTCTGGACGTGCCGGGCAGCAGGCTGCGATCCTGTCCTCAGGATGCACCCCCAATGTGACCTTTGGTGGATCACACAATACCCTTTGTGTGCGATATTTGATGCAGACGTAGAGAAACGGCGCGTGGTCTCCTGGTGTGATGAATTTTACCTCCGCACAGAGGCTGCAACATCCGGAATTTGCATCGCCGCCGGGAAATGCACAGGAGGAGCGGATGGCCGGGGAACAAGGTTCGCTTGTCAGGCACAGCAGTCTTGATGAGATGTATGTCACGTACGAAATCCGGGTAAAGGGGAGGTTGAACGCCGACCACTGGGCTGAGTGGTTTGAGGGCATGGCGATCACGATTGATGACACGGGCGAGACGATCCTGCGCGGCCCCGTCTCTGATCAATCCGCCTTATACGGCATGTTATCCAGGCTGCGGGACCTTGCCGTGCCTCTGCTCTCGGTGAAAGCAGTGCAGGATGAGCCTCCAACGGTGCGGGGCAGGGGGTGGTTGGCGAGCATCAGCTGGCTGCTGGTCGTGTTCTTCCTTCTGGTGGCCGGTGGGCTGTCAACGCTGACCGTCTTCCTCACCAGCGAGGGGCTGATGCACACGGCGCTGGCGCTGGCGCTCCTGTTCATGGCACTTGGTGGGATCAGCTACGCATTTTTTGCAGCGGGTGGGGGACGGGCCTGGCCCGTCGTGCCGGCGATCACTTGGCCCGCGGCGATCATCTCGCTCACCATCTACCTCACGGTCATGAAGTGGCTGCATCCCGCCCTAGCCATTGCCATGCTCCTCTTCATGATGGCTGGGGGCATGGTAGTCCTGCTGGCCCGACTCCCAAACAGGCCGGTCCGGGTGCTCAGGACCCCTGTCCGGCGGGGCGAGCCTGACCCGGCCAGCTCTGACACGCCTGCTCCGTACTCGGAATCCCCACCGCCCCAGGGCTAGATTGCCGGGTGGCGGCTGTCCCCTCCCCGTTCTGGCCACGCTGGGGGAACGGCTAAGGTGGCGACTGTGGCGGCAGTGGTTTTGAGCTGTCCACAATCGCCGCAATACCCATCCGGTCAGGGCATAAGCGAGGTGCTAGGTCTTCTAGCCCGGCACGGGGCAGCTCCAGCGAGACGGCTTGCCGTCTCAAACGTATATGATTAACGGATGTGTGGCACTTGCGTTTGAGAGAACAGCAGTATGGTCAGCCCTCTGTTGAGCACCAAGCTGTATATCCCCTCCCTGCGCCCCAATTCAGTACCTCGCCCCCGTCTGATCGAGCAGCTTGAGGGGGGATTGCGGCGGAACCGCCGATTGTCTCTGATTTCAGCGCCACCGGGGTTTGGCAAGACAACGCTGATCAGCGAATGGGTCCGTGGCACAGACCGCGCCGTTGGCTGGCTCTCATTGGACGAGGAGGACAACGACCCCGCCCCGTTCCTGAGCTACCTGATCGCCGCGCTCCAGCAGGTCGATGCCAGCATAGGACAGACCATACAGCCCAGCCTGCGGTCCGCTCAGCTACCGCCCTTTGAGGGTCTGGTCACGCCTCTTATCAATGACATCGTGGCCGTCTCAAAGGCGTTTATGCTGGTCCTTGATGACTATCATCTCATCACGTCGCCTCCCATACACCAGATTGTGGCTTTCCTGCTGGAGCACCAGCCGCCCCAGATGCACCTCGTGATCAGCACGCGCGAGGATCCCCCGCTCCCGATGGCACGGCTGCGGGCGCGTGACCAGATGACCGAAGTCCGTGAGCGTGACCTGCGCTTTACAGGGGAGGAAGCAGCCGCTTTTCTCCGCCAGACGATGGGCCTTACCCTCTCCGCCGAGGCGGTGGAGGCGCTTGAGGCACGCACCGAAGGCTGGATCGCAGGGCTACAACTGGCTGCCCTGGCTCTACAGAAGGAGGAAGACAGCGCAGAGGGCTTCATCGCTGCTTTCACTGGTGACGACCGCTACATCATGGACTACCTGATCGCCGAGGTGTTGGGGCGGCTGCCGGAAAGAACGCGCACCTTTCTGCGTGAGACGGCCATCCTAGACCGGCTGTCCCCTTCCCTGTGCGATGCTGTGACGGGCCGGGAGGACAGCCGCGTTATTCTGGAACAGCTGGAAACCTCCAATCTGTTCCTGATCACGCTTGACAACCGGCGCGAATGGTATCGCTATCACCGTCTGTTTGCCGAAATGCTGCGACTGACGCTTGGCCGCGAGCGGCAAGCCCGGCTGCATCAGCGGGCCATGCAATGGTACGAAGCACATAGATTTACGAGCCAGGCAATCCAGCACGCTCTGGCTTACGGTCAGGCGTCAGGCGATCTGGACGACGCGGAGCGACTGATCGGGTTGGCGGCTGCACGGACTATCGGGCGCGGAGCACTGACGACCGTTCGCGGTTGGCTCGACGCCCTGCCCGACGAATGTATCCGGTCCAGGCCCGAGCTGGCTATCAGCAAGGGCTGGCTGCTGTCGATAGACGGCGAAATGGCTCAGGCAGAGGAATATGCCAGCGCAGCGGAGACAGCTCTGCAAGGGGTCGAAGAGCAGCCGGATGCCCGCCGGGGTGAGCTTCTACTGCTGCGCGGCTTCATTGCCCTGCTGGGACACCAAGACTACACGCAGGCCACCCGGCTGGCAACCGATGCGCTTGAGCTGCTGCCGGAAGATGATGCGTATTGGCGTGTCATCGCTCTGTGGGTGATGGCCGAAGCACAGGAACGGACCGGCCCCGTTACCCACGCCATCGACTCGTTCCGGCAGGCGCAGCGCGTTGGCCATGCACTCGGTGACCAGGCCTTCACCGTGACGGTAGACCAAGCCCTGGCGGCGGCGCTCAATCATCACGGCCAGCGTCGGGAAGCGGTCAGGGTCTGCGAAGAGGCGCTGGCCCGATACACAGATGATCGAGGGCGCGTGGCACCTCTGGCGGGCCTGATCTTGAGCTTTCTGGGGACGCTCTACTACGAAGCCAACCAGCTTGACCTGGCCCGGCAATACCTGGATCAGGGATTGGAGTATGCCGGGCAGTTCGGGATTGCAGCATATCTGGTACCCGCGCACGGTTTCCGGGCGCGGATGCTGTATGCGGTGGGTGAAGTGGACGCCGCGCTGAAATCGCTGCACCTGGCGCAGCAGGCAGCGGGCCGGACGGGCGTAACCAGCACGAGCTGGTTGCTCGCACACGAGGCTGACCTGCGGCTGCGGCAAGGGGACCTCTCCTTCGCCCTCTACTGGGCGGAGTCAGCAGGGCTATCGCCTGACGATACTCCTGACTATCTCCAGCTTGACTCGCACCTGGCCTTTGCCCGTCTCCTGCTGGCACGCAAACGGCTGGACGAGGCACGGCGCTGGCTGGCCCGTCAGGAGAGCTTCATCAGGGAGCGCGGCCTCAACCGCTGGCTGATCACGGTCAGTATTTTGCAGTCGCTGGTCGAGGAACGGTCAGGCGAGCACAAGGCCGCCTGCGAGCTGCTCAGCCGGGCAGTCGGCATTGCCGCTCCAGAAGCGTATATCCGCGCTTTTCTTGACGAGGATTCCCAGGTTCTGACCCTGCTGCCGGACATCCGGCAGGCTGCTCCCCGCTTTGTGGACGAGCTGCTGATTCACTCGTATGGACAGCCACCGGCCCGGGGGCGCACACCGCAGCCGCTTGTGGAGCCGTTGAGCGAGCGCGAGCTTGAGGTCTTGGACCTGATCGCCGGGGGCCTCTCCAACGCCGAGATCGCAGCCAGGTTGTTCATCGCTGTCGGCACCGTCAAGAGGCACATCAATAATATCTACGGCAAGATCAACGTGACTAGCCGTACTCAGGCAATTGTCAAAGCTCGCGAGTTGCGGTTGATTGATTAGTTGTCCCGGTGACTGCCGCCTGCAGCCGGTGCCCCGCGCTGGTCGCCCGACCCCCTGAAAGCCCTTCGAAGGCCGCTCTCGGAGAAGCCTCCCGGTGAAACACAGGGTAACGGCGGCCTACTCTTAACAAACCCTTAACCATCCGTTAAGTTCAATATCATAATATAGAAGTAAAATCACATATTTGCCATGCTTCCACGCACGCATGGCAGCCGTCCATAGATGAGGTTGCATGGGGGATCGTCACCCAGAATCACAAAAGCCAGCACCAACCGACCGGAACACGCGATGAAGCCCAGCAAAGCTCTTCTCATAAGGCGTGCGGGACTGCTGACCATCCTGCTAGCCCTGTCGGCCTGCCAGCCCAAGCCCAGCGAAGTTCAAGTTGCAGATAGCGAGCGCTCGATCCAGAACAAAGGCTCCGACACCCTGGTGAATCTGGCGCTCGCCTGGGCCGAAGCGTACCGGGAAGTAGACCCCAGCGTCTCCATTGCCGTGACAGGAGGCGGCTCGGGCACCGGCATTGCGGCCCTGATCAACGGCACGGCTGACATCGCCAATGCCTCGCGGGAGATGAAGGCGGACGAGATTGCCGCCGCCCAGGCGAACGGCATAAACCCCGTTGAATTCAAGGTTGCGATTGATGCGCTGGCAGTCATTGTGAACCCCGAGAACCCCGTCAGCCAGCTCACTATCGGCCAGTTGTCCGATATTTTCACAGGTCGCATCGATAACTGGAAGGAAGTGGGCGGCAGGGACGCGCCCATTGTGCTCCTCTCGCGTGAGACGAACTCGGGCACACACGTCTATTTCCTCGAAGAGGTCGTTCGCCAGGGTGATGAGACCAACCGGGCCATTTTTGCGCCCCAGACCCTGCTAATGCCCTCCTCTGTCGGGATCACCAGCGAGGTACAGCGCAACCCCAACGCCATCGGATACGATGGTCTGGGGTACATAACGGAAGGCGAGAAAATGATCGCTGTGGCCCAAGACAGCGATTCCCCCTACGTGTTCCCCTCGGTGGAAAGCGGGGCCGCAGGCACCTATCCGCTCGCCCGCTACCTCTATATGTACACGGCGGGTGAGCCTTCCGGCGCGATCGCCGATTACATCGAATGGATTAGAGGCCCGGAGGGGCAGGCGATTGTCTCCCGGCTGGGCTTTGTTCCCCTGCCGCAGAACCAGGAGTGATTCCCGGTGAGGTTCACACAGGCAAGCCAATCCAGCCCTGCGGAACACCCCGCTCAACTGACGGAGTCCACGCAAAAGCCGTCCATTAGGTGGGTTGAATTCCTGGTAGAACGCCTGATCTGGGCAGCGGGGGTGTCAACCATCATTATCGTGGCTCTGATATTCGTCTTCCTGCTGCGCGAGGGCATTCCCGCCTTTCGCCAAGTCCCTGTACGCCAATTCTTAAGCGACCGTTGGTATCCCATCGAGGACCTCTACGGCCTGTTGCCGCTCCTCGTCGGCTCTGCTCTGGTGACGGCGGGCGCGATCATCATCGCAGTGCCTCTGGGGCTGACGACAGCCATCTACCTGGGCGAGATTGCTCCCCCCTGGCAGCGTGATATTCTGAAGCCGCTGATCGAGGTACTCGCTGGTATCCCCTCGATTGTGCTGGGCTTTCTGGGCTGGGTCGCTCTGGCGCCGGCTGTCCAGCGGCTTGGTGCGTCTACCGGGTTGACCGCCTTCACGGGGGCGCTGATTCTCGCCTACATGTCCCTGCCTACCATTATCAGCATATCTGAGGACGCTCTTTATGCTGTCCCCAAAGAGTATCGAGATGGGGCGCTGGCCATCGGGGCCACGCACTGGCAAACCATTCACCGGGTTGTTGTGCCTGCGGCCAAGTCCGGCCTGGCGATTGCTGTTATGCTGGGGATTGGCCGGGCAATTGGCGAGACGATGGCCGTCATGATGGTGACAGGCAACGCGGCCTATATCCCTCCCCTAGGCCCTGGTATGCTGTTCCACCCTGTGCGAACCATGACTGCCACCATTGCCGCTGAGATGGGCGAGGTGGCCCAGGGTAGCCTGCATTATCATGTTCTCTTCGCCGTAGGGATTGTCCTGTTCGCCATCACATTCGCCATCAACTGGGTGGCAGGCCGCCTTGTAGGTCGCCAGGCAGGTAATCGGAAGCGAGGGCAACTATGAAGCGCCAGCAAGTGCACAAGATCGCGGTAAGCGCCATCAGTTCTATCGCGGCCCTGGTTGTGATCCCGGTCTTGCTGGTTATCGTGTTTATCGTTGCACGGGGCGTTGGAGCAATCAGTTGGGAGTTTTTGACCGCCATGCCCAGTGAGGGCATGACCGAGGGAGGTATCATGCCCGCTATACTGGGGACGGTGCTCCTGACATTTGGCACGGCTGTTGCCTGCATCCCTCTCGCCATTGGCGCAGCTATCTATCTGGCCGAATACGCGGGGGATACCCGCCTGACCCGCTGGGTGCGGTCGGCAATCGTGAACCTGGCTGGCATCCCATCGATTGTATACGGGCTCTTTGGGCTGGGTGCGTTTGTGCTCTTTCTGCGGTTTGGCACGTCTATTCTGGCCGGTTCGCTGACCCTGGGCATCATGACGCTGCCGGTTGTCATCAGCACGGCGGAAGAAGCCATCCTGGCCGTGCCACAGCGCTTCCGGGTAGTCAGCCTCAGTCTGGGCGCCACCCGCCTGCAGACCATCCGGCACCAAGTTTTGCCCCAGGCCCTGCCCGGTATCATTACGGGAGTCATTCTGGGCCTGAGCCGGGCGGCGGGCGAGACAGCGCCCCTCCTATTTACGGTAGCTGCCTTCTACCTGCCCGAACTGCCCCGATCGATTTTCAGCCAGACGATGGCGTTGCCATACCATCTATATGTCATCTCGACGCAGGTGCCCAACATGCCCCTATCCATCCAGTATGGCACGGCCCTTGTGCTGCTGCTGCTCGTGCTTTCCCTGACGCTGGTCGCTACACTGTTCCGCACTCGTATGCGCCGCAGACGCGAATGGTAAGGGGAGAGAAAGCAACGGCCATTTACCCTTTTGCCCGGCCCATCCTATCAGCGACAAGGCCTATGGAAACCCCTGCGCAAACCAAGATATCGATCCATCACCTCTCCTTCATCTATAGTGATGGGACACGAGCACTTATCGACATCTCCTTTGACATCTATGAGAGGCAGGTCTTTGTGCTGTTCGGCCCGGCCCGTAGCGGCAAGACGACCCTGCTGCGGTTGCTCAACCGCCTGTCCGACCTGACCGAGGGTGCCACACGCGAAGGCACCATCCTGTTCAACAGGCAGGATATCTTTGCTCCCGGTGTGGAAGTCTATGACCTGCGCCGCCGGATCAGCATGGTCTTTGCCATCCCAACGCCGCTGCCCGGCAGCATCCGCGATAACCTGACCTATGGTCTCAGGATGGCAGGCGTCAGCAACCGGCACATTCTTGATGAGCGTGTCGAACGTTCGCTGAGGCAGGCGGCGCTGTGGGACGAGGTAAAAGACCGCCTAGACGACTCAGCTTTTGCCCTGTCGGGTGGGCAGCAGCAGCGCCTGTGCATTGCCCGCAGCCTGGCGCTTGAGCCGGAAGTGCTCCTGCTCGACAACCCGACCTCCGGGCTGGACCCGCTTTCTACCGGCGTCGTCGAAGACTCGCTACAGGAGCTGAAGCGCCGCTATACGATTGTGATGGTGCCACACAGCGTACAGCAGGCTGCCCGTGTAGCCGACCGGGCGGGCTTCATCCTGGACGGCGAGCTGGTGGAGGTGGGTGACGGGGGTACGCTGTTTACCAATCCGGAGGATCAGCGCACAGAGGACTATATCACGGGGCGCTTCGGCTGATGGAAGACAAAGTTCAGGTTCGCAACTTCAGCTTTTACTATGGCAACTTTCAGGCGTTGATAGACCTCAGCCTGCCTATCAAGAAGCACCAGATCACGGCCCTGATCGGCCCTTCTGGCTGCGGCAAGTCCACCTTCCTGCGCTCGCTGAACCGGATGAATGAGACCATCAGGAACACGCGGGCCGAGGGCGAGATACTGCTGGACGGCAAGAATATCTATGACCCGGATGTCGATGTAACCGAACTGCGGCAGCGGGTCGGCATGGTATTCCAGCGCCCGAATCCTTTCCCGCAGAGCGTGTACGACAACGTGGCGTTTGGCCCGCGCGTGCTGGGGTTGGCCAAGAATGGCAATCTCGATGAGATAGTGCGGGAGAGCCTGGAAGGCGCTGCCTTGTGGGATGAGGTCAAAGATCGCCTTCGCGACTCGGCGCTCGATCTCAACCCCGGCCAGCAGCAGCGGTTGTGCATCGCCCGTGCGGTGGCGGTGAAGCCGGAGGTCATATTGATGGACGAGCCGTGCTCGGCGCTTGACCCGGTGGCGACGCTCTATATCGAAGCGCTGATGCAGGAACTGGCCAGGAACTACACAATTGTCATCGTGACCCACAACATGCAGCAAGCCGCCCGCGCCTCTCACTGGACCGGTTTCTTCTGGCTGGGTCGGCTGATAGAATTTGGGCCGACGGGCGAGCTTTTCACGGCGCCGCGCGAGGAACTCACCGAAGCCTACATCACTGGACGGCGCGGTTAGCGGCTTCCTCGCCCAAAGATGCCGCAACCACACCCCCTATCCGTGATCCACCCTCGAACGTATACTACGGGCAACCTTCCCAGTAGCGAACAGGTAAGGCTAGCTTCTATAATATGTTGCAGCGATAAATAGGATGATTTTTCTCTGAGTACTCCACTCTGCGCAGCTCTGCCTCCGCCCTGTGGACAGGTCTTTGCACAACTGAGGAGGAACACGATGTTTCAAACCCTTCATGACAGCTCTGCGCCTACCGACCCGACGCCGGGTGCTTCGCGGCGCGGGTTCCTCAAGGCCATGATCGCGGGTGCGGCTGGCATGGTGTTGATCTCGTGTGACACGGCTCAAGAAGCCCCCTCACCCGAAACCGAGACCAAAGTGCTCCGGGTGGGTTGGGGCGGTACCGTTTCCAACCTTGACCCGGCATTCGCGTCAGCCGACACAGAAATAGCGTTCTTAAACGCCGTCTACGATTACCTGATCGACACCGATGCTTCCAACGAGCTAGTTCCGAGGCTGGCGACGGGCTGGGAGGTTAGCGACGACGGCCTGACATACATGCTCAAGATTGCTGAAGGGGTGAAGTTCCACAACGGAGATGATCTGACGCCGGAAGATGTCATCTGGACGTTCGATCGGCTGCGCGACCCTGACTTGGGCAGCGCAGCCGTTGATCTATATGCGAACGTTGAAAGCATCACGCCGGGCGATGACAACACTGTGATCTTTAAGTTGTTGGAAACAAACCCCGACTTCCTCTACACGCTGACGGATAATCACGCCGTCATCCTGCAGGCGAACGCCGAGAACATCGGCAGTGAGTTTAACGGCACCGGCCCATTCAGGTTGGTCAGCTACGCGGCGGAGGATCGGGCCACGCTAGAAGCCAATCCAGACTACTTCCGGGGCAGGCCCAGCATCGACGGGTTGGAATTCATCTACTTTGCCGACAACGAGGCAGCGGTGAACGCGCTGCGTGGCGGGGTGATACAGGCCGTGCTTCGCCTCGACAACGCGTCGTTCAAGACGCTGGACGAGTCCGGAGGGTACAACGCAGTCAGTGTCCCGACCAACGGCCACGACCTTGTGCGGCTGCGTGCCGACCGTGAGCCGGGGAATGACGAGCGCGTGCGTGACGCCTTCAAGATGGCCACCAACCGGGATGCCATCTTCGAGCGCATCCAGTTGGGCTACGGCGCTCTGGGGCGGGACAATCCCATCGGCCCCCTGTATGCCCAATATTACACCGAGCAATTCCCGCTCCCTGAGTACAACCCACAGCGAGCCAGGGAGCTGCTGGAGGAGGCCGGTTACCCCGATGGGCTTGAGATGAGGCTGTACGTGCCAAACGCGCCTGGGCGTCCGGCTCTGGCCGAAGTCCTGGCCGCCCAGTGGGCCGAGGCAGGCATACGGGTGACCATCGAGGTTCAGGAAGAGGCTCAATATTACTCCGAGGGCGGCTGGCTTGACGTTGACCTGGGGATAACGCCCTGGGGTTCCCGGCCTGTCCCTCAGCTCTACCTGGATCTGGCCTACAAAACAGGCGCGATGTGGAACGAGGCGCACTTCAGCGATGAAGAACTCGACAGGTATATCGAGCGGGCCGGATCGACGCTGGACGAGCAGGAACGGGTTGAGGCTTACCATGAGATCCAGCGCATCCTGATCGAGCGCGGCCCGGTTATCATCCCTTACTTCTTTGCGCAGTTCGGTATTTTTGCCGGAAACGTGGGGGGTGTTGAGGTGCACCCCTTCGCCGGGCGCACGAACTTTAACCGGGCGACTCTCGCCTGAGCACCGCCCCCATTGATTGAGAGAAACGGGTCACGTGCAGCCGTATGCGCCTGACCTGCTTTATCCCTAACTGCTCGCAAGCAGCGTTGAGAAGGTCATGGCATCCGCCAATCAGGGTACAGGGCTGTCTGACAGGGCATACGTGGCTTCCGCCGGGCGCACGCCGGGCACAATTTTGCGCTTCTTCGGGCGGTTGTTCAGCCGGCCCCAGTCCGCAGCCGGGACGGCGGTGGTGCTCTTCTTCATTGTGCTGGCCGCCTTTGGTCCGGCCATCGCCCCCTACACGGCCAACGATCAGGGCCACCCGGTTGCGCAGGCTCCCGGCCCCGGCTATCCGTTCGGAACTGACCACCTTGGACGTGACGTGTTCAGCCGGGTTGTTCTCGGCGCAAGGGATATCCTCTCGAAAGCGGGGCTGGGGACGCTGATCGCCGTTGCTCTCGGCACCCTGCTCGGCCTGGCAATCGGCTATCTAGGTGGGCCGGTGGATGAGATCGTCAGCCGCCTGATAGATGCCTTCCTGGCCCTGCCCGCCATGCTGATCGCGCTAGTCATTCTGGGCATCGTCCGCAGTCTGGAGTTCCGGGCTGGCAGCGTGGAGGCATGGCTGGCCGAGAACAGCGTGCTGCTGGTCATTGCACTGGTCTATGTGCCAATCGTGGCGCGGGTGGTGCGCGGCAAGACGCTGGAGATCAAGTCGCTGGAGTTTGTTGAGGCCGCCCAGATGCGGGGCGAAACATTGCTTTATATCCTGCTGCGTGAAATCCTGCCTTCGGTCGCCCCGACGCTGGTTGTAGAGGCTTCACTGCGCTTTTCCTACGCGATTTTTCTGGTGGCTTCGCTGGGCTTTCTGGGCATCGGGGCGCGCCCGCCGTCGCCGGACTGGGGGTTGATGGTGAATGAAGGGCGGGGCGGGTTGTACGACCTTGCGCCCTGGGCGCTCAGCTACCCGGCAGCGGCAATAGCCATCCTGGTGGTGGGCGTCAACCTGATGTCGGACAGCGTAAAACGCATTATCCAGGAAGGCGGGCTAGGGTAATCATGAGCCAGAGACCCGCTGTGTTAGAAGTCGAACAGCTCAGCATCAGCTACCGGGTTAACAAGCGCTGGATCAAAGCGCTGCGCGACTTCAACCTGAAGGTGGCAGCCGGGCAAATCTACGGCGTCGTCGGTGAGTCGGGGTCGGGGAAAACAACCGCAGTTCGTGGCATCATGCATTACCTGCCGCCCAACGGGCGCATTGAGGAGGGGGCAAAGGTCTCGTTTCTTGGTGAGGATATCACGCGTAAGAGCCGTCAGCAGATGCAGAGAATCTGGGGGAGGCGCATGAGTTTTGTACCGCAAAACCCGGCCAAGGCCCTGAACCCCTCCCTGCGGTTAGGGGAGCAGATCGCCGAAGTCGTTGAGCACCATCTGGGGCTTGGCCCCCGCCAAGCCCGCCAGAAGGTCATCGAGGCCCTGAGGCGCGTCAGCCTGGCTGATCCAGAGCGCCTCCTGGCACGCTATCCACACGAGATCAGCGGCGGGCAGCAGCAGCGTGTGCTGATCGCCATGGCGCTCGTGACCTCTCCGAAGCTGATCATCCTGGACGAGCCGACCTCATCTCTGGACGTGACGACCGAAGCTGTGATTCTGGGCTTGATCCGCGATCTGCTGGCCGCCGAAGATACAGGCGCCCTCTATGTCACCCACAACCTGGGTGTCGTTGCCCAATTGTGCGACCGCGTGACGGTCATGTACGCCGGCGAGGTCATGGAGGACGCACCAGTGGGGGCGCTCTACAGCAGGCCGCTGAACCCCTACACCATCGGGCTGCTCACCAGCATCCCACGGCCCGGCCAGACCAAGCGTGACAGGCCGCTGCACACCATCGCGGGCAGGCCGCCCTCGCTGGTGGATAGGCCGGAGGGGTGCGTGTTTGCAACCCGCTGCCCGCTCGCCGCTGACGTCTGCCACACCCGCCCCCCGCTTGAGTTCCTCGGTGAGGGCCGTCTGACGCGCTGCCATCGCTGGCGGGAGATCGCGGCTGGTGAGGTAGACGTTGGTGACCTGTACCAGACCGATAGGGAGGCATTGGACACCGAAAGCCTGGAGGAGGGAAGGGAACCGCTGCTTGTGGTCAAAGGGCTAACCAAACGTTTCGCATCCGCGCCCTCACCGGGCGAGATTCTGCGCGGCGAACGCCCGGCCCCTGTGTGCGCGGTGAACGGCGTCAGCCTGACCATCCGCCGGGGCCGCACATACGGGCTGGTGGGTGAGAGTGGCAGCGGCAAGACCACCCTTGCGCGTATGATCATGGGCCTGACCGAGAAGACACAGGGTGATGTGATTCTGGGGGGGACGAGGCTCAAGCCTAAAGTGGCCCAGCGCTGCAGAGAAATGCTTGCTCAGCTACAGATGGTTTTCCAAGACCCCCAAAACACCCTCAATCCCTACATGCCGGTTGGGGAGGCGATCCAGCGTCCGCTGGTCACGCTGGGAGGCCGAAGCCGCTCCGAGGCTGAGAGCGCCGCGCAACGCTTGCTTGAGGCCGTTAACCTGCGGGCGGAATACGCCGCGCGCTACCCTTCCGAACTGAGCGGAGGGGAGAAGCAGCGGGTGGCGCTCGCGCGGGCTTTCGCATCAAACCCGGCTCTTATCATCTGTGACGAGCCAGTATCCGCCCTCGATGTTTCTGTGCAAGCCGCCGTGCTCAACCTTCTCAGCCGCCTTCAGGCAGAAAGAGAAACCTCCTACCTGTTTATCTCCCACGACCTGGCCGTGGTCGGGTACCTGTCAGACTACGTTGCCGTGATGTACCTAGGTGAGTTCTACGAAGTAGGCCCTGCCCGTGACTTGTTCAAGGCCCCCATGCATCCCTACACCGAGGCGCTGGTCTCGGCCATCCCTGTGCCCGATCCGCGACACAGGACGCACCCTGTGCATCTGAGGGGAGAGATGCCCAGCCCCAGCGAGGTCCCGAAGGGATGCCGCTTTCACACCCGCTGCCCCTATAAGATAGGCGAGACCTGTGAGCAGGAGTCACCCCCTTGGCAGGAGGTCAGTGAGCACCATTACATCCGCTGCCACCACAGCATCCAGTATCTGAGGGAAGCCCAAGAAGAAGGCTCCGGGAGAGGGGGAAACTGACGTGCTCCGCTTTGTCGCGCGGCGGCTGGTGTTCTTCGTCCTCACGCTTGTGCTGGCTTCGATCATCATTTTTGGCCTGACGCGGGTGCTTCCGGGTGATGTGGCACGGGTCCTGCTGGGACGGGAAGCTGGGGAAGCCGCCCTGGCGCGGGTGCGCGAGGAGCTTGGCCTAAACAAGCCACTCGCGGCGCAGTATATCGATTGGGCGACTGGATTTTTCCGCGGCGACCTGGGCAGGACGTTCTCGCGCCCTCGCGAACCGATTGGCGGACTAATCGCCACACGCCTGGTTAACTCCGGGCGGCTGGCCCTGCTGACATTCCTCATCTCAGTTCCGCTGTCTATTCTGCTGGGCGTGCTGGCGGGCCTGACGGAAGGAGGGCCGCTGGACACCGTGATCTCTGTGCTTTCGGTTTCTGTAGCCAGCCTGCCTGAGTTTGTGACCGGCCTGTTCCTGATCAACGTTATTGCGCTCCGGCTGGGGCGCAGCGCCTTAGCCAGAGCGCTCGGCTGGTGGTTCCCAGCCAGTTCCGCGATCCCGCCGGATGCCTCGTTCGGGGAGGCGCTGCCTCACCTCTGGCTGCCTGCTATCACGGCTACGCTTGTGCTGATGGCTTACATCGTCCGGCTGACGCGCGCCGGTGTGATCGAGGAACTCAAGCAGGAATATGTGACTACAGCGGTGCTGAAAGGGCTTCCCTACCGGGTAGTGGTCTTCAGGCACGTCCTGCGCAACGCCCTCATCCCGACGATCACCGTCATAGCTACCAGCACAGGCTGGCTGGTCAGCGGGCTGGTCGTCATCGAATTCGTCTACAGCTACCCGGGGCTTGGCCGCCTGCTGGTCTTTGCGATTCAGAACCGGGACCTCCCCCTGATTCAGGCAGTAGTGATGATCACTGTTGTAGTGATTTTGGGCGCCAACTTTGCCGCCGACATCCTATATGCTGTGCTCAATCCACGCATCAGCCTCAGTTAGCGGATGATCGTCCAGCCCCTTCGGGTAAAGCAACCGCGAGCATCAGACGCCAGGGTCGTACTGTCGATCTCCTGTTTGAAGTTCGCCAGGGCCAGAGACACAGAACCTGTCCATATATGAACAACAGGCCGGAGCGTTCAGCCGTAAAGCTCCAGCAGCGAGTCGAGAATCCGGACGCCCGTTGCTGCGAGGCGTTCTCGGGAGTGGTGGCCGCTATGAATGCACACGCAGTCAACCCCCAGTGCCTGCGCAACCTCGTAGTCGTGGGTGGTATCCCCTACAAACAGGATGAGCCTTCTGTCAAGCTCCTGCGCATCGATCCACGCCTTCCCGATCTCGGTCTTACCGAAGGCGTGGTGGTCGTTAAGCCCCACCACATCCGTGAAGTAGTGCCTGACGCCAAAGTGGTCGAGGAGTTCCTCCAAGCTCTGCTGCTTCATCGCCGAGAGGATCGACTGGGTCAGCCCTCTCTGCCACCCTGCCACCAGTGCATCTAAGGCCCCCTCCCGCAGGCGGCATTCGCGCAGTCCTCCAAGGTAGCCGCCGATAAACTCGTCGCTCAGCCGTTCAAAAGGCTCGGTCGAGAAGTCAAAGCCCAACTGGCGATAATAATCCATGACCGGGAAGTCAAAGATGGATTCGTAACGCGCCGGCGTGATGGGGTCAAGCTTCCGCCGGGCGAGCATCCCGTTCATCACGCGGACGCACAGCCAAGCGTCATCGAACAGCGTGCCGTTCCAGTCCCAGATGATGTGCCGGTAGTGAAAGCCGTCCATTGTCGTCCTCGCGGCGATACCGTACGTCTCTGCCAGAGAGCCATCCTGACGGGCCATTCTAACCCGCCCGCCGGGGCATCACAAGCCGAGGGGCAGTCGGGCAGCAATGCTCAGGCGGGGACATGCTCGTAACAGGCTGCTCAGCGGGTATAATGGTGTGAGCTAGGGGCCGCGAACAAGGGCGGAGGTAACCATTACTGATGAGAGTGCTGGCAGCCAGTCTGGGCGACTGTGTGCACGTCGCCGGTGTGACCCGTTTTCTCCAGGTGGCCGAAGAGCTGGGCCACGAAACGTATTTCACCGGGCCGGCAACCGATCCGGAGACCCTGGTCGAGGCAGCGCGCGCTTTTGACCCCCATGTGATCGGCGTCAGCTACCGCCTGACGCCGGAAAACGTCCGGCCTCTCCTGCGCCAGTTGCAGGGTATGCTGACCGCAGCCGGGCTGGAAGACCGACGCCTGGTCTTTGCCGGGACGCCGCCCGTGGTGGCCGTGGCTCGTGAGCTTGGGATGTTTGAGGCCTACTTTGAGGGCGGCGAGTCGGCTGCCGCCGTGCGCCACTACCTGGAGGGGAAGCCGGGCGAGGTCGGCAGCGCAGGCGCTTTTCCCCGCCGCTTGGTTGATCGCATCCACTGGAAAGCTCCGGTTCCTCTGCTGCGTCATCACTACGGCGAACCGGCTCTTTCCATCGAGCCAACCGTGCGCGGCATCGAGCGGATCGCCGAGAGCGGTGCGCTGGATGTCATCTCCCTGGGCGCTGACCAGGATGCCCAGGAGCATTTCTTCCGCCCCGACCTGCAAGACCCCAAATCCAGGGGCGCGGGGGGTGTCCCTTTCCGCACCGAGGACGACCTGCGCCGCCTGTACGAAGCTGCCCAGCGCGGCAATTACCCATTGATGCGCAGCTATTCCGGCACGCGCGACCACATTCGGTATGCCGAGATGCTCGTCCGCACCATTAACAACGCCTGGTGCGCCACGTCTCTGTTCTGGTTCAACGCCATGGACGGGCGCGGTCCCTCGCCCCTGGAGCAGTCGATCCGTGAGCACATCGAGCTGATGGCCTGGCACGGCGCACGCGGCATCCCGGTCGAAGGCAACGAGCCGTATCACTGGGGCATGCGTGACGCGCCGGATGTCGTTGTCTGCGCCATCTCGTACATCTATGCCCACGTTGCCCGGCAGGCGGGTGTGCGCGACTACATTACCACCTACATGTTTGAAAGCCCGCCGCATCTCTCCAACCGCATGGACCTCGCCAAGTGCCTGGCGCAGATCGAGCTGGCCGAATCCTTTGCGGATGAGCGCTTCCGCATCTGGCGGCAGACGCGCACCGGCCTGCTGAGCTATCCCCTCGATAGATATCAGGCGCGTGCCCATCTGGCGCAGAGTGTGATGCTCCAGATGGCCGTCCGCCCGCACATCATCCATGTGGTTGGCTACACCGAAGCCGACCACGCGGCTACGGCTGATGAGGTAATCGAAAGCGCCCGGATGGCTGGCTATGTGGCCGAGGTTGCGCTGCGCGGTAATCCTGACATGGCAGCCGATCCGCTGGTCGGGGAGCGAAAGGAGGAGCTTATCTCCGAAGCCCACATCCTGCTCGACGCCGTACGTGCGCTTGGCCCCCACCTAGACGACCCGCTCTCCGACCCGGCCACACTGGCCCGCGCCGTCCAGATCGGGCTGCTGGATGCGCCTCAACTGGTCAACAACCCCTATGCGCCGGGCGCAATCCGCACCCGCAGCATCGACGGCGCGGTCTGGGCCGTCGATGACCGGGGACACCCACTCCCGGAGCGTGAGCGTGTGGCCCGCGTGCTGGAGCGGACTTCCTAGCCACCTGTGTGAAGAGTCTATGAGCTTCAAAAAGAAACTGTTGATCCTGTGGGGGATCGTGGCTGTCAGCTATGCCGTGTTGTGGGTTCTGACCAACCCGGTCATCATGATACCCCATGACCGCCAGCAGGCAATGGTGGACACCTACCAGGCTTATGTGGAGGAAATGGGGTGCTGGCCCCCGCCCGAGATGCTCGTGGCAGAGGAGTTCCGGGTGCCCTTCCGCACCGTGCGCGTCGTTGTGCGCCACGCTCACGAGCAGGGCTGGGAGCGTGACCCCTGTGCCCCGTACCGGTGACGAGCTAGCTCCTTATCCGCGCTGGCTCGGCAGGCGCTCTCCATACCAGTCGATTGTTCGCCTCAGCCCTTCACGAAACGATGTCGTCGCGCGGAAACCGAAAGCGGCCTGTGCGCGGCTCGTATCAAGCGAGCGGCGCGGCTGCCCGTCGGGTTTGCTTGTGTCCCACACAATCTCGCCCGCGAAGCCGGTCAGCTCAGCGATAAGCTCAGTCAATTCCCGGATGCTGATCTCCATGCCTGAACCCAAGTTGACCGGCTCAGGGTCGTTGTAATGCTCCGTCGCCAGTGCAATTCCTTCGGCGGCATCCTCCACGTAAAGGAACTCGCGCGTGGGCGAGCCTGTGCCCCAGGCCACAATGCGCGCCGCCCCCTGCTCTTTAGCCTCAAGGCACTTACGGATCAGGGCCGGGATGACGTGTGATGTCTCCGGGTCGAAGTTATCACCGGGGCCGTACAGGTTAGTCGGGAGCAGATAGATGGCATTGAACCCATACTGCTGACGGTAGGCCTGCCCCTGCACCAGCAGCATTTTCTTCGCCAGCCCGTAAGGCGCGTTCGTCTCCTCTGGGTAGCCGTTCCACAGGTCTTCCTCGCGGAAGGGGACGGGCGTGAACTTGGGATAGGCGCACACGGTGCCGATCGTAACGAACTTCTCCACGCCGCTGCGCCAGGCTTCATGCATCAGGTGGATGCCCATTGCCAGATTGTCGTAAAAGAACTCCGCCGGGCGAGCGCGGTTGGCCCCGATCCCGCCCACAACCGCTGCCAGATGGATGATAACGTTTGGACGGGTATCGTGCAGCAGAGCAAGCACAGCCTCGTGGTTGCGCAGATCATAGTCAGCGCTGCGGGGCACAAACACCTCACCCGCTCCCCGCTGTTTCAGTTTGTCCACGACAAACGAGCCGAGAAAGCCCGCCCCGCCCGTCACCACGAAACGTTTGCTGTTCCAGAAGCTCATGGAACCCCCTTACCTTGATGGCTAGTTAAAGCCGTCCATGCGGACCTCGATAGAATGGTAGGTGTCAAAGCCAAACCATCTGGGAGGGAAGCCACATGGACGACACCTACATTGTAACCGGATTTGTGCTAATTGATGACCCTGCTGGCGCTGATGGGTCATGAAGACGACGGTCGATCCCGTATCAGCGCATCGGAGACTATCGCAGTGGCGGCGGTCGCCGCCAAGTACTTTCAAAGTCGTCATGAGCGTGCCTTGTGCCTGACGCAGCGCCTGGGCCACATCGCGAAGTTCAGTGTTTCGCGATTCAATCGCCGCTTGCATGACCTGCTGATAACCTTCTGGCAGATATTGAACCTGCTCGGTGACCTGCTGGCTCAAAACACAGTGTACATCATCGACACGATGCCGAGCCTGTGTGCAAAATGGTACGTGTCATCCCGACTATCGCAAGAACATGCACGGCAACGGCCAGAAAGATGCTGCCCTTATTCGGGAACATCGCTCAATGATTGAAACCGTCAACAGCCAGTTAGAGAAGATGGGTCTTCAGCGTATTTATGCCCGCACAAATGAGGGTATTGTGTTAAAGGTGCTCGCTTCTCTCACCGCGTTGACACTAACCAACGTCAACTAGCCATCAAGGTAAGGTGACATTCTTATTAAACAATTAAGGAGACATTGTCACTGAACAACAACATGAGGCAATGCGAAGGCTTGTAGCCCGCCTGCTGGTGCTGTAAAATGTCGAAACCCAGCCTATGCGCGTGGTATGCAAGGAACCAGCCGATGTTGTGGGATAAGTACCGGCTACCCACCGAACTGCCTGCCCTGCAACAGCCCGTTACGTTAACCGAGGCCGAGCGCGTTGGAGCGGAACGCATCCTGAACGATCTCAGCACCGCGCTCGACGCGCTGCCCGTTGTGCTATCGCAACAGGGGAGGGTTGAATGTGCGGCCAAGACCACCAAGGCCGAGGCTGCAGAGCAAATTGCCCAAGCCTCCCACCGCCTATGGCAGGAAGGAGCCACCTGCCCGGCACGCGAAGTCATCCGCTTTGCGGAAGAAGCCATCGGCGAACCGCCGGAACGGACGAACGTCATGATCTATTCTGCCCATGTCACCGGGGCGCTGACGCTGAGCATCGGCTGGCGGCCCTCCATCTCGCTGACGCAACTCCGGGCCGAGGCCGCCGACGCGGGGCGGGAGTTGCGGCGTCTGCTGGGAGTGTAGGCTTCCAGGCAGCGGCGCGAGCCGCCGAACAGGTTTCTCCTCAAGGGGGTTAGAAGATAGCCTTGTGTGATGAGCAAACCCACCCATCCCTGCCTTCCGATCTCTACACCGAGGAATACTTCCTGACAGCCTGCGAGGGATACGAGGAGTGGCTGGACAGCGAGGGCGAACATCTGTCCCGGCGGCTCGCTTCAGCCTTCGAGGTGGCCGGGATCGCGCCGGGGATGCGGGTTCTGGACGTTGGCTGCGGACGCGGCGAGATTCTGCGGCACTGCGCCCGGCTGGGAGCAGATGCCTATGGGATCGACTATGCCAGCGCCGCAGTGCGGATGACACGCAACCTGATCGCGGGGGAACAGGAGAACGCCCCGCCCGGCAGGATGGGCGTCGCACGGGCGGATGCCAAGCGCCTGCCTTTCCCCAGCCAAGCCTTCGACCGGGTGCTGATGTTTGACATTGTTGAGCACCTTTATCCCTGGGAACTGCAGGCGGCGCTGCTTGAAGTCCGGCGGGTGCTGAAAGCGGATGGGCGGTTGATCGTCCACACCGCCCCCAACCGCTGGTACGACCGCTACGCCTACCCGGTTGTGCGGCTGGTGCGTACGCTGGCCGGGCAGGGAGAGCGCTATCCCAAAGACCCCCGCCAGTTCGGTGTGGCGGTGAATGTGCACGTCCACGTCAATGAGCAGGACCTGCTTAGTATGCGCCGGGCGCTGGCGCGGGCCGGATTCAGGGGAAAGGTCTGGCTAGACACCTCACCCCAAAACCGGAGCGAGGGGAGGCTGATGGCTGCCCTGCGGCATATCGCCTTCAACTGGGTCCCGTTCCGCTGGTTCTTCGAGCGGGAAGTGTTCGCCGTCGCTTCCAAAAAGGGCCAGGGCTGACCGGCCCTCGCCGGAGGGAGAACCCGACAAGAGGCCGGCCCACACTGTAACCGCACTCGCCAGAGCCGCACCCCAGGAGGGAAGATGAACACCGAGCCAGACTACGCCGCCAAGAGCTTCTGGCTGGAGACAGCCGGCCCCTACACCGAAAGCCCGCCCCTTCAGGAGTCTATCCAGGCGGATGTCACCATCGTCGGCGGGGGGTTTACCGGCCTGTCTACCGCCTATCACGTTAAGAAGGGCGGGCCGGGGCTGCGCGTGGCCCTGCTCGAAGCCGAGGTGATCAGCTACGGCGCAAGCGGGCGGAACGCCGGGTTTGCCATGACCCTCTTCGGGCTGACGCTGGGGCTGACCAAAAGCTTCTTTGGGCAGAAACATGCCGCCGAGGCGCATCACTACATGGAGCGTGCGGTCGATTACGTGGGCGAACTGGTCGAGGCGCACAGGCTCAACTGCGACTACGAACGGCCCGGCTTCCTGCGCGTTGCGACCACCGGGGGCTATGCCAAACGCATCCAGGAAGAGATCGATCTGGCCCACCGACTGGGCATCGAGGGTATCGAGTGGATTGACAAGGCGAAGTTAGACGGGCAGGTTCGCTCTCCGCTATATCTGGGGGCGTGGTGGGAGCCGCGCTGCGCGCTCGTCAACCCGGCCAAGCTGGCACGCGAGCTGAAGCGTGTCTGCCTGGAGATGGGCGTCGAGGTCTACGAGCGGACGCCGGTGACCGGAATCAGCCGGGGGACGGCGATTACCGTCCACACGCCGCAGGGCAGCGTCAGGACGGAGCGGCTGGTGCTGGCGACCAATGCCTGGTCACACCTGTTCCCGGATACGCAGCGCAAGCAGGTTCCAGCCTGGACGTACATCGTGCTAACCGAACCGCTCAGAGCCGAGCATTTTGAAGCGATTGGCTGGCAGAACCGACAGGGAATCGAGGACGCGCGGAATCTGGTGCACTACTACCGTCTGACACCCGACAACCGGTTGCTGATGGGCGGCGGCGATGTGGAGATCGCCTACGGGCGGGATATGGATCGCGACGAGAGTGAGCGAATCTGGCGCCATCTGGCAGAGCACATCGTTCAGGTCTTCCCCGAACTTAGAGACGTGCGGCTGACCCACCGCTGGGGCGGGCCTGTGTCGGTGCCGGTGGACATGGCGCCCGCCATCGGGATGCTGGGCGACGAGCGTGTGGTGTGGAGCCTGGGCTGCATGGGGCACGGCGTATCGCTCACGCATCTGAACGGGCTGACCATCGCCCAACTGCTGCGCGGCGAGCGGACTGAGCTGACCGAGATGTTCTTCGTCAGGCGGCGGACGATCCCGTGGCCGCCAGAGCCGATCCGCTGGGCAGCCAGCCTCGCCATCCGGGGATACATGCGGGCCGAGGACTCGCTGTTCGAGCGCAAAGTGCCTGAACCGGGCTTCGGGCTGCCCTACCAGCCCGAAGCGTAGCGAGCCGTGCCAAACCCAGGCATCGCTGGTATGATCGGGAGCCGAGCAAGGCAGGCTTGAGCAGCAGGTGGGACGATGCGCGACCGCCGGTCGGTAGACGACCTGACCATCGAAGAGCTGGAACAGATTCTCCGGATCAAGAAGCGGGAGGCGCGGCTCTCGCGGCTGGCACGCTATGAGCACCTGGGGCGGCGGCGCGGCGACCTCCTGCCGCCCGACGAGGAGACGCCGCCGGTCGAGGCCGACGAGGACGACCCGCAAAACGTGGCTGTCCGGTCGTTCATCTACGACGACGAGGACAGGGGACGCACCGTGCGAGACCGGCTGCTGCTGGCCGTCGAGCTGGTCGCTGCGCTGGGGCTGGTGGCGGTGCTGGTCTTCGCCGTGCTGGTGCTGCGCGACATCAACCGGGAGTCGGCTGAGGCTCAGGCCGAGGAGGTGGCGGTCCTGCCCACGCCCTCGCCGACGCCGCTGATCAGCGCTGTAGTGCTGCCGGGTGGACACACGCCCCCAACCGACCCCGAGGGGGCTAGGCCCAACTACGAGGAGGTCCCGGCGCGGCTGCGCCCGCTGGTCGAGCAGCAGTTTGCCGGGCCGGTCAGCGTGCCCACGCCCGGGCCGGGCCAGGCGATCCGCATCCGCATCCCGGCCATCGGCGTTGATGCGCCGGTTGTGCAGGGTGACGGCTGGGAGCAACTGAAGAAAGGTGTGGCGCAGCGGATCGGGACAGCGAACCCCGGCGAGGCGGGTAACATGGTGCTGTCAGCACACAACGACATCTATGGGGAGATCTTCCGCCACCTTGACCAGCTTCAGGAGGGGGATGAGATCATCGTGCAGACCCAGACGCGGGAGTATGTGTACCGTGTCTCCTACTCACGCATCGTGGAGCCAACCGAGGTAAGCGTGATGGACCCGACGAGTGAGCCAATCGTCACGCTGATCTCATGCTACCCGTATCTGGTTAACTCGGACCGAATTGTCGTCGTGGGAGAGCTTGTGGAGTAGACTCCCGGTCACGGCCCCACAGGCGGCCAGGAGTCCATCAATCTGAGAGAAACGGAGTCAGGCTGTTATGGCTAGAAGGCCATCGCGCAGACGACGCACCCCGCGGGACACCGAGGCGCAGAGAGCGCAACAGGTGCCGGAAGCACCGCGCCGGGTAGACCTAGCGGACGAGTACCGCTATGTTATTGAAGACCTGAAGCGGATCGGGGTCATCGCCGCCATCCTGATCGGTGGATTGGTGATCCTGTCGTTC
>FWPU01004223.1_pt1 | contig 33887 bp, 26 predicted proteins | sample 2228361 | NCBI WGS metagenome assembly FWPU01 (sample SAMEA103939777, study PRJEB20133) | metagenome
TTGCAGTATTCGACCCAGTTGCGGGCTTCTTCGGGCGTGCCCGTGCCCAGGTTGACGGTGAGCATCGGCGTCCAACCCATCTTGCGGCAGAGTGCGATGTACTCGTCCGTGCCAAAGTGGTTCGTCTCGATGCTTTGCCAGGCGAGGTCGCGCACGGTGGGGCGCTCGTCGCGCGGCCCGACGCCGTCCATCCAATGGTAGCCGGAGGCAAAGTTGCCGCCGGGGTAGCGCATCGCCGTCATTTGCAGCCGGCGCAGCGCCTCCAGTACATCGCTGCGAAACCCGTCGGCGTCCGCGTGAGCGCTCTTTGGGTCATAGACGCCCTCGTACACGGCGCGGCCCAGGTGTTCCAGAAAGCCACCGAAAATTCGCGGGTCTACAGAAGCGATCTGGAATTGACTGTGTAGGGTGATTGTGGTTGGTTCCATCTTTTCCTCCATAGGGATTGGGGATTAGTGATTTGTGATTGGAGATTCCCGAATCACCAATCACGGATCGCTGCCTCTGAACAACGACACCGGGTCTACATAGTGCCCCTCGAAGCCCCAATCCTCCTGGGGCAATCCCAGCGCTACCGCCATCACTTGCGTGAAGTAGACAATCGGGAGTACGTCGCTGTCTCCCTCGCGTTGCGCATAGTCCAGGTTGAACTGGCACAGTGGGCATGCGGTGACGATGGCTTGCGCACCGCACGTGCGTGCCGAGGCGACGATCTCGTGCGCCAATGTCTGGGGGATCTCGGGGTCTTTGACGGTCAGGTATGAACCACAGCACTCGATGCTGTACGGGAAATCCACCGGCTCGGCGCCCAGCGCCCGGATCAGGTCGTGCAGAACAGTCGGTTTTTCGGGATCGTCGAGGCCGATCTCGTCGTAGGGGCGCAGGAGCAGGCAGCCGTAATACGGGGCGAGCCTGGCAGACTGCAAATTGCAAATTGCAGATTGCAGATTGGTGGATTGTGAATTGCGGGCTTGCCAACTTGATTTGCGTCTTGCTTCTCTCACCTGCTCTGCCAATGCTTCCCAGCCAATGTCATCGCGCAAGATTTCCAACAAGTGCACCACGCGCACGCTGTGATATTCCTGCTCGGTGAACCAGTTGATGCGCTCTAGCATTGCCGGATCACGCTGCAAAACGGCCTGCGAGCGCCGCAGGACGTGGAAGCAGATGGCGCACAGGGTCGCCACGCGCTCGCCGGCCTGTTGCGCCTGATACAGAACCCGCGTCGGGGCAATCAGTGCCATCGAGTCGTCGAGCGTGAGTGGGAAGGTAGCGCCGCAGCACTGCCAGTCGGCGAGTTCCTGCAATTCCAGCCCTAACGCGCGCGCCACTGCCCGCCCGGAGCGATCGTAGCCCTGGGCTTTGGTGGAAAGCGTGCAGCCGGGGTAGTACGGCACCGTCGTCATGGGTGGATTGGCGTCCTGTAACGGCCCGGCTCAAGCGCGAAGCGGGAAATCCCCCGACCTTCGCTGTACCGGATAAGGGCTCTCACATGCTCCGTCCCAAATAGATATGCCACGAGTGTGTGCCTGTCAGCAAGTAGCCGGCTTGATCGAGCAATTGGTTATCCCCTGTCCGAATGTACTCGGCGCAGAGTCTGCCAACCTCGGTGTTCTGCAGTCTAGGTTCTAGCGCATTGAAATCGCTCGGATCGTCATGCGCCAGCGAGTAGAAGGCAAATGCCAGTCGTGTCCAGTCGGCGTCTCCTTTTTCCATGGCGTCTACTCCGGGGGTAGGTTTACTTGGTATATTTCCGATACCCGCCCACAATTGCCACCTGCGGCGCTTGGCGCACCAACTCCGGCGGGAGTGCATCCAGTTCGAGTGCGGTCGCGCCCCGCCGCAACGCGATCTGGCGCAGCGCCTCCATCAGCCGTGGCAGGTCCACTCCCTTGGGGCAGCGCGTGACGCAGGTGAGGCAGGAGGCGCAGATCCAGATCGTGTTGCTCTCCAGCACTTCTTCCAGCCCCAGTTGCGCCAGTCGGATGGCCTGACTGGGCAGCAAATCCATCGCTGCGGCAACCGGGCAGCCCGCGCTGCAACGCCCGCACTGGTTGCACTCTAGCAGACTCTGGCCGCTGATCTCTTCCACATCGGCCACGAACGGGCCGCGCACCGTGTCAATCGATACCTGGACGCGCACACTACCCCCACGCAAGTCTGCAAGTATGCAAGTGCGCACATCTACATACCTGCAAACTTGCACATTTGCTACTTGCCTACTCGATCAGCCCCGCCGCCCGCTTTGCCCCCGCCAGCGTATTCCACATCAGCATCGCGATCGTCATCGGCCCCACGCCGCCGGGCACGGGGGTGATGTAGCCGGCGACCTCTTTCACCTCGTCGAAATCCACGTCGCCCACCATGCGCGTGCCGCTCTTGGTCGTGGGGTCGGGGATGCGGTTGATGCCCACGTCAATCACCGCGGCGCCTGGCTTGACCCAGTCGGCCTTGACCATCTTGGGTTGCCCGACGGCTGCCACCAGGATGTCGGCGCGGCGGCAGATGGCTGGCAGGTCGCGCGAGCGCGAGTGGCAGATGGTGACGGTGGCGTCACGGTGCAGGAGGAGCATCGAGACCGGCAGGCCGACGATGTTGCTGCGCCCCAGCACCACGGCTTCCGCGCCCTGGATCTCGACACCGGAACGCACGAGGAGTTCGATGCAGCCGGCAGGTGTGCAGGGGATGAACAGCGGCTTGCGCCCCTTCATTGCCAGGCGCCCGATGTTGAGCGGGTGAAAGCCATCCACGTCCTTCTCGATGTTGATCAGCGAGAGGATGCGTTCTTCGTTCAGGTGCTTGGGCAGCGGCAGTTGCACGAGGATGCCGTGGACACTGGGGTCGGCGTTGAAACGGGCGACGACGGCTTCGACCTGTTCCTGGGTGGCGTCTTCGGGCAGGTGCTCGCCGGTGGAACAAAAGCCGCAGTCCACGCAGGTCTTTTGCTTGGAGGCGACGTAAGCCTTCGAGGCCGGGTTCTCGCCGACCAGCACGGTTGCCAGACCGGGTGTGATGCCGTGTTTCTCTTTCAATTGCGCTACTTCGGCCTTGATCTCGTCGTAGATTTGGGCCGCGATGGCCTTGCCGTCAATGAGTTGTGCGGTCATGGATACCTCCTGTCAAAGTTGCGGTTGAGCAGATTGCAGATTGCAAATTGCAGATTCGAGTTAGCGGGAGCCTTTCTGCTGGTTGAGGGCGATGACGAGAAGGCCGGTGATCTGGGAAAGAAGTGTGTAGCGAGATTGGACAACTTCGGGTGACAGTAGTTTGCGGGCGCGGTAATACCAACCTCGTGTTTCGCGGGTAGAGCCGAGCGAGTAGCCGATGAATTGGGCAAACTGCCTGCCGAACCCTCGGCCATAGCCCTCTTCGAGGTTGGCACAGATAGAGCCGGCGCTGCGCACAAGTTGTTCTGCAATGGCACGCCCGCGCGGGTCCCGTCTTATCTGGCTACAGTCCTCCCAGGTCAGGTCGTAGAGGTACAGCGCCAGCCGATAGGCGTCCATTTTCCATAGTGGATCCTGCCGAATATCGGCTGGTACTTGCGCCTCCCACTCCTCATAGGTCATTTGCTCTCTCCTCACCTCCCGCTAGGGTGCAATCTCGAATCTGCAATCTGCAATCTCGAATCTGCTACAACCTCAAATACGAATCCGTATATATCACCTTATTGAGCAGCACCTGCACCGTCTTCCAGATGTCGGCTTGCTGCGAGTCGGACATGTCCACGTCCTCCGGCTGCAACTCTTCCATCGCCGCTACGCGGTCGTGGAGTTTGAGAAGCAACCGATTGAGGGCGGTGCTCTCGTCGCGCTGCTCGACCACGCGGATCCACTCCATCAACTCTTTGTCGAACGGGTCGGCGATGACCATGTCAATGCCGGCGCCCATCAGCATCACCATATAAGTGCGATTCAAGAGCGGGCGCATCTCGTTGGGCACGGCGTTGGAGACGTTGGAGAGGCCGCCGTTGGTGAGTGGGGGCGGGTCCCAGGCGTACTTTAGCGTCCTCACAGCGCTGATGCATTCGGGACAGTACTGCTGGCAGCCGGAGACGGTCAACACCAGCGGGTCAATGATTAGGTCGGTGATGGGAAAATCTATCTCGACCATGCGCGGGATCAGTCTCTCCAGCGCGATCGCCACTCGCTCGTCGGCGCTGACGGGGATCATGCCCTCTGCCATGGTCAGCGCGATCAGGCGTGTGTTGAATTTCTTGGCGACGAGGGGCACCGTTTCCAGTCGTTCGGGGCGGGCGTCGGTCGAGTTGATGATCGGCTGCGCCTTCGTCACCGTTTCGCAGGCGGCTTCGATGGCGGCCAGATTCGTGGTGTCGAACACCAGCGGTACGTCCACCACTTTCTCGACCGTCTCCACCAGCCAGGGCAGGATCTCGTGACCGGCCTTTTTCTGCGGGCCGATGTTCAGGTCAATGGCGTTGGCGCCGGCCTCGACTGCCCGCACGGCCATGTCTTGGAAGAATCTGGCATCCTTGTTTGCCAGGGCTTCCTTGACTTTGGGGGAAATGATGTGGATGTTCTCGGCTATGATGTACATTTTCGATTGCCTCCTTACTATTGACCGATTTTGGTACGTACCCATTCATAGAATCTTTCCACTTGCTTCATCAGTTGGTATGCCTCATTTTCACTGATGGATTTTGCTCCATATGCGATATCGGTTTTCTGCCGCAGCACGCCGAGCCCGTGGCGTAGCATTCTGTCCCGCTCGGGGTCCTCGACGTGGCGCGCCAACAGTGTGAATACGTCAAGGTGGTTCTTGCTGGTGGAACGCACGCCTGCACTGTAAATGAGGAGCGCATCGGCGGCTGCGATCACGCAATGCACACCGTTCAAGGCGGTCAGGTGCCATCGTTGGGCTAGTGCTGCCTCTTTCATGCCCGCGAAACACTCGGTGGCGTTGCGCCAGTAGTAGATGTAGCGGTTGCGTGAGACTGCTGCGGTCTGAACTTCACGCGGGGCCATAGACCAACTCCAATATCAATTGACCCGCGATCACCCGCCCGGTGCTGGTCACCTCGCGTATGAAATCGTCTTGCGCCAGATACCGCTGGCGGAACTCGGCCGGGCTGAGGACGATGAACGACAACAGATTCCCGTAGCGCTGCAGGAATGAAACGGCTCGCTCCTCCAGCACGGCCTGCGCCTCGCCCTTGTCCTCCGCGATGACCAACAGGTCTATGTCGCTGAAAGTGTCTTCTTCCTGGCGCGCTGCACTGCCGTACAGGATGGCTGAGAGAAGACCAGGGACATCTCTCACTGCTTCTTGAAGCGCCTCGCCTAACAGCCTCGCTTCCTGCCGGAAAAGCGGGATGATAAGGTCTTGAACCAGCGGATTCTGCGCGTTCAAGCGAAACAGGTGCGTTCTGCCGACGTTGCGTTGGAGCAGGACCCCTTCTCTGGTCAACTGGGCCAATGTCTGGTTCAAGGGTTTGGGCGAGGCACCGATGGCCAGGGCGATCTGTCGTCCATTCAATTCCAATCCATCTGCAGCCAGGTAGCGTAGCACTGCTACTTTCAACTTGGTACCCAGAATGTGGTCGAGTGGCTTGTTGAATCTCATCGCTTGTGCCTCCTGATGTGGTAATTGTACTACATTTGTGGTTATTTTACTACATCAGGCTCCATGCACAAGCCGCCTGGCGATCCCTTTCACGGCCTGGTAGACTGCGGTTTCTGCCGGTAACTCGATCAGGGGGCGACCGGTGAACTCGAACTCGGCCATCGCCGGGTCCTCCGGCACGGTTCCGATCAACTCCAGCCCGCTCTCCGCGACCGCCTCGGCCAACGACGCCGGCAGCCCGCCTGCTTCCCCGCTCCTCGGCACCCGATTCACCACCAGGTATACCTGCCCGACGCTGATTTTCAGCCCCGGCACCATGTCGGCCATCTGTCTGGCCGCGAAAAGCCCACGCCGGGTTGGGTCGGTGACAAGCAGCAGTACATCCACGTCGCGCGTCGTGCGGCGGCTGAGGTGCTCCATCCCCGCTTCGTTGTCAATCACCACATAGGCATACCGGCTGCCCAGCCGGTCTATGATCAGGCGCAGCATCTGGTTGGCGGCACAGTAGCAGCCGGGGCCTTCGGGGCGGCCCATCGCCAACAAGTCCACTTTATCTCCCTCCACCAGTGCCATCTGCACCTGGTAATCGAGATAGCCTTGCTTGCTCATACCGCCGGGTAGGGAGCCGGCCAGTGCGCCGCTCGACTGCACCAGGTCGAGCATCTCCTCGCGGATACTGCCGATGGTCTGCTCGACTTTCATCCCCAGCACCAGCGGCAGGTTGCAGGCGGGATCGGCGTCAATCGCCAGCACGGAGCCGGCGCGTTCCTCGATCAGGTAACGGATCAGGAGTGCTGCGATGGTCGTCTTGCCGGTGCCACCCTTGCCGGCCAGGGCAATTGTCGTTGTCACGCCAATCCTCTCTCGCTACGAAATACGTAAAACGTGATGCGTAATGCGTGATGCGTGATGCGTAATGCGTCTTCTAGTCTTCTGCTATCACTATGACGCGGTCGCGCTCGGTAAAGGTGGCCGTATCCGCCTTGTCCGGGTTCAACACCACGCCGTAGGACTTGGCTGCATCGCCGGCATGAGCGTGTAGCCTGTAGCCGATTGCGATCTCGTCGCGCCGCCGCGCCGCCTCGACCACCGTGTAGAAGTTTACCGGCACGCCTGCCTTGACATAGTCCGTCGCCGGCTTGAGATAGATTTCGGCGCCTGCGGGATCAAAGATGTCGGCAAAGATGGCGTTGAGTGCCTTGTTCTCCGAAACCTGGGCCATCATCAGGCTGACCAGTTTGTCGCTGACGATGAAATCGTCGGCGCGTGTGACCTCGGCCAGGTTGCGGTTGCGCACGTCGAGCATCTCGCTGACGATGGAGAATGGGTGACCGGCCCGCTCGGCGATCTTGCGCAGATGCAGGAGTGTGATCAGCGTGCGCGCGTCGGCCTGCTGTACGGGGCGGTCGTAGCACAGGACGATCACGTGATCGTATGTCTCGATTGCCAGTCCGTCCAGTGTGCGCCGGTCGGTGGTATCGCCGCGCCGGAACGTGACGGTCAGGTGTTTCAAGTCCGGGCAGCAATGGGCGATCTGGGCTTCCTCTCCGTCTACATCGGCGACGACGGTGAGGGCGGAGCCGGGGGCGACGTAGCGATCGAGTTCGTTGATGATCGTGGGCGCGCGCCAGTTCCAGCCCAGGATGAGCGTGCGCTCCGGCTTGGGTGCGGCGGGTGGGGCGGTCTGGATCGCGTCGCAACAAATGCCGAGTTCGCTCAGGCCCGAAAGCCGCACCGTGTCGTCGTCGGCGGAGATGGCGATGATCCGGTCGCCGTCCTGGATGCGCGTGTCGAGCGGCGGTTTTAGTGAGGGAACGCCGCCCCGGGGATGCAGCCCGAGCACCGCCGAATCTTCGTACATCGAGAGCGCCTCGCCGAACGTCTTGCCGGTCAGCCCGGGCTCGGCCTTGAAATAGATCTCGTCGCCGCCAAAGTCCAGCAGTTCGGTGTAGACCACCGAGAGGCCCGACTGGCGGCAGGTGTGGGCGGTGACGCGCGCGACCAGTTCGCCCACCGAGACCACCTCGACCTCGTCCTTGCCCACCATCTTGGCGACCTCCAGGTTGCGTGGGTCGCGGATCTCGGCCACGATGTGATATGGCTCCGGCTTGCGGTTGGGGTTGTTGGTGATCGCCAGGATGGTTTTGATCACCTGCGAGTCGGGGTCGTCGCAGTCAGGCGAGAGGACGACGATAGACTTGGCAGTGTTCAGGCTGACGATCTCCAGGTCGGCCATATCAATCGGGTTGCCCGTGCGGCAGACGAGGCGGGTGCGCCCGGTCGAGCCGACCTGCGCGCGGATCTCGTCTTCCATCTCCACCTTGTCCTTGTCGCCCATGAGGACGATACAGGACTTGCGTTGGTTCTCGTTGGCGGTTACCAGTTCGGGGATGATGGTGAATATCTGGTCGGACCAGCCCAGGATCACCGTGTGGCCGCTTTCGACGACTTTGGAGCGGCCTTTGCGCAGGTCCTCCAGTTTGCCCTCGATGCCAGAAGTCAACACGCCGATGAGCGTGCTGATGATGAAGACTCCGCCTAGCGTGACTCCGAACATCACGATGCGAAAGCCCCAACCGGTGTCGCCGCCCATCATGCCGGCGTCCAGGGTGCGCATCAGGGCCTGCCAAGATGCCTCGATGAAATTGAGTGGCTCTTCTCCTGGGGGAGCGATGCCCGCCAGGCTCACGATCAGGGCAGCCAGGATGATGATGGCGAGTGAGAACAGGGCCAGCCAGGCGATCATCGAGACCGGCCCTCTGGACATGATGTTATCGAATTGGTAGCGTAGGCGGTCGGCTAGCGTAACCCTCTTCACAGTCACTTCCTTCCAGGCCCAGTCACTACTATGCGACGGCCCAATCGCCGCCCCCCGCCGCGCTCCCCAAGCGGCTGAGGGCTAGATGAAAGCCCTGGCGGGCTTGCGTCAGCCCGCTGCGCAGGCTTCCATCTGCTGAGCCGATGGCTTCTAGCCATCGGCAAGGCCCGCCGACGGGAACCTGCTCAAGTCCGTATGTGGCAAGAACAGCGCCGCGTTGAACTCGTCGAAGAAGGTATTATCGGCGGAGAGTTCCAGATAGGTCATCATCTTGGCGACCTTGACGACCTGCCGGCGTGCCTCGCGCGAGAGGAGTGCCATATACGCCCCGCGCACGGAGGTGTTTCCCATGTAGTGGAAACGCTCGTAGGGCAGATCGGGCAACATGCCGATCTGGATCGCCTTTTCCACGTTGATGTATTGGCCGAATGCCCCGCCGATGAGCACCTGTCCCACGTCTGCAAGGTGCAGACCCACGCTCCGTGCGAGTACGGAAAAGCCTGCGTAGATGGCCGCTTTGGCGCGCATCAGGTTGTCAATGTCTACTGCCGTCACCACGATGTCTTTGCCGGTGGCGGTCTCGTCGGCCCAGGTTACGACGTACTCGGCGCCATGCTCGCCCTGGCGCACGCGTGGCGTGGGCAGGTCCAGATTGATATTGCCGCTCTTGTCAATCACCCCGGTGGCAAACATCTCGGCCAGGAGCGCGATCAGCCCCGATCCGCACAACCCGCGCGGTTTTTCGTCACCTGGCGTGTCGCTGCCGATGACGCGGTAGGTTGCCTCGTAGGTTTCGGGGTTGATCCATACCTCCTCGATGGCTCCGGCGGTGGCGCGCATGCCGTGGACGACGCCGGCGCCCTCAAAGGCCGGCCCTGCCGAGCAGGCGCAGGCGACGAGCCAGGAGCAGTCGCCCAGCACCATCTCGCCGTTGGTACCGATGTCCACGAATAGCGTCAGGTCGCTCGCCTGGCACATCCCGGAACTGACCACCCCGGCGGTGATGTCCGCTCCCACATAGGACGCGACATTGGGCAGGCAATCCACCGTCGCTTGGGGGTTGATCCCCAAGCCTACTTCGTGAGCCTCAAAGGTCGGTAATTGGTTGACGGGGGTAATGAACGGCATCAGGCGGATCGGTTCCGGTGGGATGCCTGCGAACAGGTGGATCATTGTGCTGTTGCCTGCTATGACCGCCTTGTGGATTTCGTCGGTGCGGATGCCGCGCTCTTCTGCTGCCTGCCGGATCAGCCGGTTGAGCGTCTCCATCACCAACTGCTGCAACTCGGCAAGCCCGTTGCCTTTGGAGGCGTAGATGATGCGCGAGATGACGTCCTCGCCGCGCGCGATCTGGCCGTTATAGTCGGCCTGCTGGGACATGACCTCGCCGCCGATCATATCCACCAGCCAGACGACGTTGCTGGTGGTGCCGATGTCAATGGCGACCGCCCATAGGCTCTCCAGGCGCTCGCCTGGAAGCACGTCAATCAGGCGGGGTGGGCCGTTGGGGCGATCCCAGGTGTCCATCTCGACGACCAGCGTGACGGTCCAATCTCCTTCCCGTAGTGCCTGGCTCAGTTTGCGTAGCACCGACACGGACGCCTGTAGGCTGTGCAGATTGTACTGACGGGCCAGCCCGCGCTGCAAGCGCGACCAGTCGTCGGTCTGATCCTGCAGGGTGGGGGGCTCCAGGGTGATGGCGATCTTGCGCAGGCTCTGCTCGTGTGGGTCATAGTGGAATGGCAGTTCGAGTTTGGCTGCGCGTTTGCTCTCCTTGAGTCGCCGCTCGATCTTTTCCTGCGGTGGGACGAAAACAACAAGGTCGCTCTCGACGGTGGTCTGGCATGCCAGGGCATAACCGGCCGCCAGGTCGTCGGGCGTGAGCCGCTGGGTCGAGCGCCGCTGTACATTCCCACTCTCGATGATGACCACGCAGCGCCCGCAGCGCCCTTGCCCGCCGCAGGGGATGTTGAGGGCAATGCCCGCTTGCCGGGCGGCGTCGCTCAACAGCGTGCCAACGGGCACCTGCACCTCGCGGTCGGCGAAGCGAACGGTGCAGAGGTGGAGGGGAGCGGGAGAGTGGGGGGGCGAGGGAGCGCTCATACGACGCTGTTTCTGCCAACCAGCAGCCATGGCCTGGGATTGTGAATCATGTTCACGAGTTTACCGATAACCTGATCGTAAGCCTGATGCAATTCCTGAGCGATTTCGGAAGAGCCTAACCCGGACAAGCCGGAACCAAAAGGGGAAACCTATAGCGCGGCCTTCTGCAACCAACTTGCCGGACACGGATGAACACGGGCGTATGCAAATCTTGGGGGAGGTGCGCGTTAGTTGAGCACCGCCGTGCGCTCGAAGCGCACGGCTGACCCCAATTGGAAGCCCTGCGGGCTTATGTTCGGCCCCCGAAGGGGGCTTTGACCTGTTCAGCCCGGCGCTTTAGCACCGGGCACAGGGCAACTCTCCGGAGCTTTGTACGCGCCCGATGAACACGGATTCACACGGATTGAAAAATAAAAATCCCCATCCGTGTTTGTCCGTGAAAATCCGTGTCCCCAAAATGCTGTTAGCGCGCCAAACCGCTGGGGTAGGGCGGGGTTACCCCGCCCCTACCAGGGCCATCCCATCACGTCGCGCTTACAAAAATCTTCCCTTACCGGCGCGATTTCAATCGCCAGCCCGTCAAGTTTGTGCCTGTGCCCCCTGTTCCTCCGCTCTGCTGCACTCCTGCTCACGAAGCACTCCACAGCTTCAAGTACCCCGGCAGATCCACTGCCTCCCGTGGTCCGACGAGAATCTGCCAGCCGGGCAGTTCCTCTTCCAGTTCGCCCAGGAGCACGGCGACGTGGCCGGGAATGATCAACTTACGGTGACTGATCTTGCTCTCGATACTGGTGGATTTGACTGCTTTGGCGATCCGCTCGGCGTCGAACTTGCCGGCGGCCCAGGCCGTGAGCACGCTCATGCCTTCCGCGTCGGCTACCAGTAGCCACCCGGGCAGCCCACTGCCGTCCACCTCGTTAGCCACAGAGAAGTAGGTGATCGAAAAGTTGGTGGTGACCATCAGGGGCGAGTCGGGCTTGGGGTTGTTGATCTCATAGATACCCGGCTGCACCTGGATCGGCTTTTGCGGATCGGTAAAGATGTTGGTGCGCAGCGCGAGCAAGGCATAGGCCGAGGCCGGGGTAAAGTGATCGAGGATGACGAATCCGCTGTACTTGGCGATCTGTTGTGCGGCCAGTTGTGCCTCTTCCAGGGCATCGGCGGCCCCTTCGCTGGGGAAGGTGATGATAGGGTAGCCCAATGGGCGATAGTTCTTCTTCAGCGCCAGCCGACGCATCTGGGTCAGCGTGACCAGCGTGCCGGCCGGATCGCGCACACCCGGATCGAGCACCAGGTCCTCGACGCCCGCGCCGACGATCTTTTCCGTCAATTCGGCCAGCCCGCCCAAGCCGTCGGTCGCGCGCACGGCGAGTGCTGCCTTGGTGTTCTTGGCCAGCGCCGCCATCTTGTCCCAGTTTTCGGGTGTAGCGGCGTAGAGGAGGGGGCGTCTACCCTCGGCGGCCTTGACCCCTGCCTCCATCACTGCCGGGTCATCGGCGATGAGGATGAGCAGCCGGGCACCTGCTTCTTGCGCAGCCTGGACGGCGGACTGAAAAGTCTGCCCCACACCCGATGCGGCTTCGACCGCGATGCCGTCGAGGTACAGTTTCATCCCGACGTAATCTACGCTGAAATCCATCGCTGCCTTGACTGCTGTTTTGAGTTCCTCGGCCGGCAAGGTGTCCTTGAGGCGCACAAAGACACCGGGTTGATGGTAGAAGGTCTTTTCGTGGCGGAAGAGGACGGTCTCGTTGCCGACCTCGATTTTGTGCTCTGGACCATCTAGCGTGATCAGGCGAATAGGCGGAGCGGCTGCGGCCGCCAGTTGCGCTTTGGCCTCCTCGGAGACGTAAGGGCAGGAGGCCAGTTCCGCTTGCTTAGCCGCCAGTTTCATCGCAAATGCCAGACACGTCGGAAAGCCGCATTCTTTGCAGTTGGTTTGGGGCAGTAATTTGTAGATTTGTAGTCCTGTTAGTGCCATGGATGTGCCTCCTGATGGGGGGCAGCCCCTACTTTTGCATCAGTTTCTCGATGAATGCCTTGACCCGCTTGACGGCCTCGGGATGCCGCAGCACGAGGACATCGGCGCCGGCCTCGATCAGCGCCGTCGCCGTGATCGTTTCCCAGAGGATGGCGCGTTCACGCCAGTCGCCCCACGCTGCCGGCACTCCCTCGCCGACCTTGGATTCCTTCTGACGCCAGGCCTCGTAGCCGGGGGTGACCAGCATGGGCAACTGGGTCATCGAATCGCCCTGCAGCGCGGCGATGCGCAGCCGCTCCATCACCGAGTAGCCGTACTCTAGCCCGTAGCCCAGGCCGGCGGTTGTCGGGTCCATCAGGATGCGCTCCGGCGGCAACCCCATATCGGAGATGAGGATGACAAGTTGCTTGGCCAGGTTGACATCCATCGGCGTGCGCGAGTTCACCAGGTGGTTGTTCGCCAGCGCCGCCGCGACGATGGTGCGATAGTTCTTTTCCTCGCACACGCCTAGCACGATCCGCTCGCCTGCGGCCTCTTCGGCCACGGCCACCAAGAGTTCATTGTCGGCGTCCACTTGCCCCGGCCCAAAGACGAGGATCGGCAGGCCGGTGGCTTGCAGCACGGCGCGGGTGGCGGCGCGTGCGTCGGCGGCGGTAGTGGGTTTATCACCATCACGGGTCAGGCTCAGCTGCAATAGAACCAGGTCGGCGCCGGTTTCCTCGGCGGCCTTGGCCCAGGCGGCCGGATCGTTCACCGCCTCGCCCCAGGCTTCGAGGAGCAGCGGTGACCAGTCATCGGGGCGCTTGTCTGCGATCTCGATGGCGACGCGCGGTGGGTTGGGGATGGCGCCCTCGAAGTGCAGGAAGGGCAGCGTCGTCTCGCCGCCGACGGTGACGGTATGGCTGCGTGTACCGCCCTCGGCGGCGGTCGCGCCTAGCGTCGCCTCGCGCACCTTGCCGGTCCACTTTTCGACGGGTATCTCTACGGGCATCATTGACTCCTCTCTGGGTAAGTGTAGGACGGGTTGCCAACCCGCTTTACGCTAGAACATCGGTGGCATCGTCAAGGCTGGGTGTCCTTTCTCCTCCAAGAACGGCAACAGGCTTTCCACGTCGGTGCAGATGGTCTCGTCGGCGATCTTGTCCAGCAGATCGGGATCGCCTTCCCGCTCGCAGACCGCTTTCAGTTCCTCGGCCATCGTCTGCTTGAGGAAGGACGACATCCAGACGACCCGCTTGAAACCACCGTCGGCAGAGATGAACTTGGGGCTGGTCAGATAGTACTTGCCGACGCCCATGACGCCGGGCGATTGCAGCCCGCCGCCGGCCATCCCGGCCAGGGTCGAGAATGTCATGCCGGCGGGCGTCATGCTCGGATCCTCGCGGCTGACGACCATCACACCGTTGGCTTCTGGGATGACCATGACGATGCACTCGAAGCATCCGCATGCTGTCATCGGATCTGTCATGATCGAGTACATGGCCACCTCATTCACCGTGCCGTGCGAGGCCATACGCGCGTACTCGTTCACGCCGCTAAAGTAGCCCTTCACCGGATCGAGACATTGGCCCTTGACGATGGGCTGATTGGGGCCGGTGGGGTTGATCTCGTGAGAGGCTTTACAGTCGAGCCAGTTATAGGCGCCGCATAGCCCCAGCCGCTGTGGGCTGACCACGCAGACGTGGTTCGGGGCGAAACTCTGACACAGGATGCACGAGTAGAACGTATCCACCGCCTCATCGGTCAGGTCGGCCAGCCGCTTGTTGCGGTAATCGTAGGCCACGCGCGCCTTCTCCAGCCATTCGGCGTGCAGCGCGGGGTCGGTGATGATCTTGACCTGCACCTTGTCCACAATCGCGCCAAAATCGGCGTGGAAGCGGGCGTAGAGGATGTCGCCAAAGTGGCGCAGGGTAAAGCCCTTGTCGGCAGCGGCCTTGCTGATGCGGATCCAGGCAATGTCGCGCTGGCCGATGTGCTGGATGCCGGAGGCACCGTTGATGAAATAGTGGATTTGCCGCTCCAGTACCGGCTCGAAATCCTCCTGCATCTTGCGCCCGGCCACTTGGACCAGGATGCCCATGTCCATCGCGCCGCCTTCTTCGACGCTCTCGAAGCCGGGGCCGATGACCTCGATCTTGCCGTCCTCTACCGCGTCCATCGGCATCATGTGCAGGTATTCGAAGGCGCGGCTGTTCTTGCCACCGAACTCGATGCGCATGTCGGCGCGTCGCACGACCTCGCCCTCGAACGCGGAGCCATAGGGCACGGGGATGGGCACTTCGGTGATCTTGACCTTGACGCCGCGCACCTCGATGGCGCGCTGCACGAGTTTGGCGGCCTTTTCCGCGTCGGTCTCGGCTTCGATCTCGTTCCACGGCATCGAGATGACGTGCTCGTAGCGGGTGATGCCGGTGGGGAGAATCTGCGGGATGATGGTATCGGCGATGGTGGGGAAGCCGTAGGAAATGGCCCCGGCGGCGGCAGCGTACTTCAAGTCGTCCACCTCGCCCAAGGCCAGGACGAAGGCAAAGACGCGGAACTTGTTATAGAGCAGGATCTCGCGCCACTGGCCGCCCTTCATCCCGCCGAAGGTCAGCGCCGAGCGCGTCGCAAAGCCCAGTGCATAGATGGCGGAGATGGTGTCGGTGCCGAAGGGGACGATGTAGGTGTCGTAGCCCATCTCCACGCCTTCCTCGTGCAACTGGTGGATGATCGAGCGCCCGTTGACGTTGCCGCTGAGGAAGACGAGGATGTTGCGCCGCTGGAGTTCACGCACGATACTGACGGCAGCCTCATTCGAGCGTGCTGCACCGACGATGGCGGCAAAACCGGGCATGCGGCCGTCCACCAGTTGGATGCCCCACGAGCGCAGTTGGATGTCGTCAATCGGGCCGTTGAGGTGGCCGTCAGCGCCTTCCGCCTGCAGGTGTGGATAGGAGGTGCCGCCGGCCAGGTGGAAGCCGGGGAACCGTTCCGGCTGCTGCCCCAGGGCAAAGCGGATGCCTTCGATGGCCTCGGCAGCCAGCAACGTTGCCTGCCCGGCGTCGAGCACCTCGCCCAGGTACGGCACCCACAGCCGGTCCTCCGGCGGCGGATGGAGCAGTTTCTTGGCGTGTTCTAGCGCCGGCACCAGGTCGCCCAGTTTGCTGACCTCGTGGCCGAGCATCCCCAGCGTCACCGGCAGGTAGTAGGCGGTGTTGGGAAAGGCGACCGGGCAATCGGCGCCCTTTTCGGCGATGGCCTGGTTTAGCAGCGCCTCTGCTTCGGCGACGAGCGCGTTAGCGCCGCGGATGGCTCTGGTTGCGATGTATCGTGACATTTTGTGCTCCTCCTACTTCACCGGTGTTCCATAGACCGCTTCAATTCGTTCCTCCAACGGCAACTCGAACAGCGCTGGCATGCGCCAGTCGCCGGATTTGCCCCACTTGGCGGGATCGTATTCGGCCAGGCCCAGCGCCGCGCGCTTCCGGTCAATGTGATCCAGTGCCCGTTTGACGATCTCTACGCCATCGGGGACGAATTCGAGTTTGCCGCCGACCTTCTTCTCCCAGCCTTCGCTGATGAGGCGGACGACCTCCTCGCTGCCGGAGACGGGGCCTTCGCTCCCGCCCATGATGACATAGGCGCCGGAGGCCACGCAGTAGGTGGCGATGGAGAGCGCCTTTTCGCTCATCCATTCCGGCGCCATCCCGACCGCGGGGATGTCGGCGATGTCGTCGCCCAAACCCGACTCGGTCGCCATCTGTGAAAGGACGGTGAGGATGCGCGAGTTGTCCACACAGGAGCCCATGTGCAGCACCGGCGGCATGCCCACCGCCTCGCAGACCTCGCGCAGTCCCGGCCCGGCCACCTCTAGCGCGGCCTCGGGGGTCATGTAGCCCTGCTTGGCGCTGGCGATGGCCCCGCAGCCGGTTTCGACCACCAGCACGTCGTTCTTGAGGAACTCGGTCACCACGAAGCGGTGCAGTTCATCGTGGCAGACGCGGGCATTGTTGCAGCCGATGTTGGCGACCACGCCGCGGATGCGCCCCTGGATGATCGCATCGTTGAGCGGGCGGAAGGAGCCGCGATAGACGCCGCCCAGCGCGTAGTCAATGTATTCGTGCGAAAAGCCCGGCACCAGTGGACTGCGGATGTCGGGGATGGCGACCTCGCCGCGCTGGGGGAAGCGGTCGATCGCCCGGCGCACGATCTCTTTGGCGATCGCCAGCGCCCGGCGCTCCTCGAACTCGATGTGCGTGGCACCGCTGATCTTGGCCTTGGGCGAGGTCGTGATGAGTTCGGTGTGGAAACGCTCCGCTACCGGCACCAGTCCCTGGAAGATGCATTGGATGTCCACCACCATCGCCTCGACCGCGCCGGTGAGGATGGCCAATTCTTGCATCAAAAAGTTGCCGGCCAGCGGGATGCCCTCGCGCAGCAGCGTCTCGTTGGCGGTGCAGCAGATGCCGGCGAGTTGGATGCCCTGTGCGCCCTTGCTTCTGGCGTACTCGATCAGTTCGGGGTCTTGCGCCGCCGCCACGATCATCTCCGAGAGCGTCGGCTCATGGCCGTGGACGATGATGTTGACCTTGTCTCTGGCGAGCACGCCCAGGTTGGCCTCCGAAATCACCGGCGCCGGCGTGCCGAACAAGATGTCGGTCAGGTCGGTCGCCAGCATCGAGCCGCCCCAGCCGTCGCCCAGCGCGCAGCGCAGCGCCTGATCGAGGATGTGCTCGGCGTCCTGGTCGGTGCCGACGTGGGTGCGGTGCAAGAGTTCCACCACTTCGCGGTCTATGGCGCGGGGAGCGACTCCTGCCTCGCGCCAGATCTGTTGCCGCTTGGCCGGAGCGCGTTTGAGATAGAGCAGTTCCCCTTGCGATTTGCCGAACTCGTTCAGCGCTGCCAGTGCCACGTCGCGGGCGATCTCGTTCAGCGGGCGGCCATCGGCCTTGATGCCCAGGTAGCCGGCCACCTCCTTCAGTTTGAAGGGGTCGCGGATCTGGTAATCGGGCGCGTGTCCCTCGGCGGCTTCCAGCAGCGTGTAGGCCAGGCCGCGCCCGTGGTCCGAGTGGGCCGAAGCGCCTGCTGCCACCGCGCGGGCAAAGTTGCGGGCGACGATCGTATCCACCGTCGCGCCGCAGACGCCGCGCACGGTGTTGCCGACCAGGCGGCAGGGGCCCATCGCGCAGTTCTTGCAGCACAGCCCCGATCCGCCGATGTTGCAGGCGGTGATGGCGTCGGCCCGCGCAAAGGCGGTCTCGGCCTCGATCTGGCAGGCCCGTTCGAGCAGGGCGACTGCTGCCGCATCGCGGCTGGCCTCCTGGGGTGTTCGTGTTTTCTTTGCCATATAAGCCTCCTAGTATCTGCGGAACTCGCCGGACATCGTGAGATCTACTTGGTTGGTCTCGGTCACCCGCGCGCCCAATACCGACCACTGTGGGTCGCGGCGTATCGCGGTGGGCCGGACCAGTATCGGCGTTTCGCCGGCACCGACCGGATAGCCGGCCTCGGCCAGCGTTTTCTCGATTGCGGCGCGGTCGGTCTTGGCCTCATCGAACGTGACCAGCACCTGCTTCCAGGCCGAACTGGCGTACACGTCTTCCACCCCCGGCGTTTTGAGCAGCGCCTCTCTCACCGCCAGCACGTGATGGTCGGCCCACAAGGTCGGTACATCTAGCACTACTTTATCCATAGTCTTCATCTCCTGAAAAGTATGCAAGTTTGCAAGTTTGCAAGTTTGCAAGTATGCGAGTTTGCAAGTATGCAGGTTTGCAAGTATGCAAGTTTGTAGGTGCCACTTGCCCACTTGCCTACTTGCCCACTTGCTCACTTGCCCACTTGCTCACTTGCCCACTTGCCCACTTGCCCACTTGCCCACTTGCCCACTTGCCCACTTGCCTACTTGCCCACTTGCCCACTTGCCTACTTGCCCACTTGCCTACTTGCCCACTTGCTCACTTGCCCACTTGCCCACTTGCTAGAACAATCCCACAACCCGCCCTGTCTTCAGGTCCACGTCCACGTCCACGAACGCCGGACGGCTGGGCAGGCCGGGCATCGTGCGCATCGCGCCGCAGAGCGGGTAGAGAAAGCCCGCCCCGACGCTGGCGCGGATGTCGCGGATGGGCAGCCGCCAGCCCCGTGGGGCGCCCTTCAGTTTGGGATCATGGGTGAAGGAGAGGTGGGTTTTGGCCATGTTGAGGGGCAGTCTGTCATAGCCCATTGCCGTGTAGAGTTCGATCTTGCGCTCGGCCTCCGGTAGATAATCCACGCCGTCGGCGCGATAGATCTCGCGGGCAATCGTCTCGATCTTTTCCTTGATGGGCATATCCAGCGGATAGAGGAACTTGAACTCGCTGGGCTCCTCACAGGCCTTGACCACGGCCCGCGCCAGATCGGCGCCGCCTTCACCGCCCTTGGCCCATACCTCGCTGAGCGCCACATCGTGGGCGCCTGCCCGGAGAGCGGCCTCGCGGATGACCGCAATCTCCCTGTCGGTATCGTCCTTGAAGCGGTTGATGGCGACCACGACCGGCACGCCGAATTTGCGCGCGTTCTCGATGTGCTGGGTGAGATTGGGCAACCCCTTCTCCAGCAGTTCCACGTTCTCCTCGGTATAGGCCGGGTTGAGCGGGCGGCCGGGGATCACTTCGGGCCCGCCGCCGTGCATCTTGAGCGCCCGCACCGAGCAGACCAGAACGACGCAGTTGGGGATGAGGCCGGAATAGCGGCACTTGATGTTAAAGAACTTTTCCATCCCGCAGTCGGCGCCAAAGCCGGACTCTGTGACCACATAGCCATCCGGCCCCGCCAGTTTGAGCGCGATCTGATCGGCGATGATGGAAGAGTTGCCGTGGGCGATGTTGGCGAACGGCCCGGCGTGCACGAAAGCGGGCGTGCCGTCCAGGGTCTGCATGAGGTTGGGCATCAAGGCATCCTTCATCAGCACCGTCATGGCGCCGGCAACCTTCAGGTCCTCGGCGGTCAGCGGGCGCCCGTCTTTGCTAAAGCCCCAGACGATGCGTCCCAGGCGCTCCCGCAGGTCGGCCAACCCCTTGTAGCCATCCACCAGGGCCAGGATCGCCATGATCTCCGAGGCGACGGTGATGTCGTAGCCGGTCGGGCGCGGCACGCCGTCGGTGCCCTTGGGCAGATGCGCCACGACTTCGCGGAGCGTGGCCCCTTCGGGAACCGGCTTGTCTATCTGCCCGGCCTGTAGGCCGATGACGACGTTGCGCAATGCCCGGTCGTTCACGTCCACCACCCGGTTCCAGAGGATGGAGTTGGGGTCAATGTTGAGGCGGGGGATCTCGGGGCAGAATTTCGCCAGTTGCTCGTCGGAGAGTTCCGTCTCATGGAGGATGCGGGCGTCAATGGCCGCGGCCAACAAGTTGTGAGCCACGCCCACCGCGTGGATGTCGCCGGTCAGGTGCAGGTTGAAATCCTCCATCGGCACCACCTGAGCATAGCCGCCGCCCGCCGCGCCGCCCTTGATACCGAAGGTGGGCCCCATAGACGGCTGGCGGATGCAGGTGATGACCTTCTTGCCGATGTAGTGCAGCCCCTGGCTCACGCCGATAGTGGTGACCGTCTTGCCCTCGCCCAGCGGGGTGGGAGTGATGGCGGTCACGTCAACGTACTTGCCGTTGGGCCGATCGGCCAAGCGCTGCAACACGTCCAGATGCACTTTGGCCTTCAGTTTACCGTACAGTTCCAGATCGTCCTCAGAAAGCCCAATGCTTCTGGCGACCTCGACGATCGGGATCAACTCGGCGGCCTGAGCGATCTCGATGTCGCTCGGCACTGGATGGACTCTTTTCACGGGCATTGTTGACCTCCTATGTGTGTGATTTTGCAGATGGGTTGGAACTTACCGGCAATCGGTCTACCAACGACCAATTACCGACTAACCGACCGATCAACTCATCTCCCCTCGCCCTTCGGGCACCAGATAACTTGCCTGGGGCAGCCACGGCGCGATCTCAACTTCCACAGCCTGCCGCATCAAGTCACCCGATGCCTGGATCAGCGGCTCTCCCAGACCGGGGTCCACGCGCATGGTCGCCATGCAGGGATAGTGGTGGTGGTGCAGGCCGGCTTGGACGACCGCTTCGCGGATCTCTACTCCGACCAACTGCTTGGCGACGGCGCGTGCACAGCCACAGGCGGCGTCGCGCTCGACTTCGACCTTCGCGATCAGACCATTGTCGCACGTGATACGGAGTGCCGGCCGGCCAAAATAACGGGCAAATTCGGCGATCCACGGATCCTCGAAGGCGATCTCGTATTGGCGTATATTGTAATACCGTTCTGTGAGCGAGCAAAATGGTTTGGGAAAGACGGCTGTTACGCCCATCTCCGCCAGCCGCGTGCGCAGTTGGCGTGCCAGCCCATCCGGCAGCCAGGCCACGTTATCCACCGGCGCGATCACGGCGTGTGCTCCGCTGCGCTCGACGACGCCGGGCAAGAGTTGCGCGACACCGGCGCTCTCGCCCACCGAGAGTATCAGGTCGGCCACAGGCAGATGGAGGGGCAAGAATGGCAATGGATCGTCTACCACCAGCGGCAGATCGCCGGGGACGTGCCAGGACTCGACCGACCAAGTAGCGGGGGCGAAGCGGCGCACATTCGTCAGGATGCGCTGACCGTAGTGACCCTGGAACAAAACGAACAGCCGCAGCGTGTCCGGGCTGCGGCTGTATGGACCGAATGGCTCGCGGATCGCCTCCAGGAGGTCTTCCACGCGGCGGCCTTGCTTCAACTCCTGATAGTACGTATGGATGCGATTATCCTCCAGCGTCAGGCCGATAACTTTGACGCCGGGGAGCGCCTCCAGCACCTGGGACACCAAGCGGCTCTGCCTAGTTCCTTTGACTTCGACGATGACCACGTCGGGGGCCAGGGCCTGCGCCTGGGCCAGAGCGCCGGGGCCGGCGGCGCTGCCGACGACCTCGATGCCGGGCTCTCCGGAGAGGAGACTCTGGACTCCCTGGGCGAAAAGCGATTGGCTGCCGAGAATGAATACGCGGGTGGGATTCATAACTGACTGCCGGTCAGTACACGTCACATTATACTCCGTTTACGCCGCTTCGTCTATAGCCCTAGTGGGCCATACCGGGCGGCTAAATAGCCCTTTGGTGCTATCAATGGCTCGGCCACTGCACGAGTCGCAGCGGACTAGCATTGTGGAGCGAAGGCCCAATGCTCACTGTGCCCTCTGGAGTGTAGCATTGGTGGGGAAGGGGGATCACGATTATCTGGGGTGTGAAGCCGAACCCGTCACGGCTCCTATCAGCGTTTCCCCTGTAGGATCGTGGGCTCTGAAGCGCCTCAAAGCGACCTGGTGGCCGCGGTTGGCGTAGCAGTAGACACACCCGTAGGGACAGGTATCGTACATGCCGATATCGCGGCTAGCCACACAGCCGCATTGCTCGCGCGTCGGCCTCGGTTCGGTGACGTGCGGGCGCTCCGGGAAAAGTGCCGCCAGCAGGTCGCCGTCCACACAGTGGGCCTTCTGCACGCGGCCGCCGACCAGTGCGTCCTGGCAGCAGGCGTGGAGGGTGATGCCGCACGCATCGGCGATATCAGCCAGCGCCTCGACCAGGGCTTGCTTCTCCTCCCGCGGCGGGTCGAGGTAGCGAATCCCGGCCTGTGTCAGTTGCTGTTCCACCTTGCTGTAGAAGGCGGCGAAACTGAAGTAGCAACGTTCCGTAGCGCCGGCCAGCGCCTGGGCGATGGCGCAGAAACGCTGCACATAGAACGCGGCATCTAGTTCGTCGGTGAACAGGATGGGATCGAAGCGCCACAGCACGCGGCGTGGGCCGATGCGTTCTGCCAATTCGCGGAACACGCGGGCGGCCTGCGACCACTCCGGCACGCGTGGCTCTAGCGCGCGGGGGGCGCCGGTGATGGTGTAGTGACAGTAGAAGGGATAGCCACGTTCCTCCAACTCGTCTACATGGGGCAGAAACGGCCCGTAGTATTTAGACCAGAAGACGATGCTGTGCACGTCTTCGGGCTTGAGCGAGACGGTGTGGATCTCGCCGCTGAAGGGATTGGGATAGCGGACGAACCCTGCTCGCAGCCGGTTCATCAGCCAGGGCATATAGAAGGCTGGGATGTCCGTCCGACGGCTGGCGGAAACGATGTTCACGGACGTCTCTCCACCGCTCCTCTTAGTTCTGGTTGGCTCACCAGCCCGTGGCTTACTGCGTAGGCCGCCGCTTGAGCACGGTTCTTGACTCCCAGTTTCGCCAAGATGTTGCGCAGATGGTTCTTGACCGTGTTGCGAGCGATGCCAAGTGTAGCCGCGATCTCGAGGTTAGAATAGCCGCTTACGACCAGTCCAAGCACCTCGCATTCACGCGCCGAAAGCGGTCCGGGGGCGATTGGTTGCGCCGTAGCCCGGCTCTGTTGGGCTAACTGCTGAAACATCTTGCCCGTCATCGCTCGTGCGATGGGGACCTCGCCCGCTCTCAGTCCACGCAAATGCTGGAATAAGGCCTCGGGCTGCAAGTCCTTGAGCAGATAACCGTCTGCGCCGCAACGTGCAGCCATCAGCAGATCGCCCTCGTCTTCGGAGACGGTCAGCATAACAACCTTGACCTCCGGCATCTGAGCCTTGATTTGGCGGGTAGCCTCTGGGCCATCGCAGTTGGGCATACGCACGTCCATCAATACGATATCCGGGCGCAGTCGCAGGGCTTGCTCGACCGCCTCTAGCCCATCTGCGGCCTCGCCGACGACCCGAAAATCGGCTTGGCTTTCGAACAGCCGGGCCAGCCCTTTGCGGAACAGCAGGTGATCGTCCACCAACAGGATGCGTTGCACGCTCATACGTCTCGTATTATACACACGATGAAGGCTTGGCACAACGCCGCATTTGCCGGAGGCGCGGACAGGACTCCAGCAGAACTGGGGCGTGCGCTGCGACCCTGGACGGTGCAGGGCCGGGTTGCTGAATGAACTTGCTTTCTGTGCCTGGTGTGGTATAGTAAGGGACATCTAATGGGAGAGTGCTCGGAGCGTGCCTTTGGGCAAGTCACCCCGAAGCCTGTACAGCGGCTTATCGGGCAGTGTGGATGGAGGAAGCAGTGAGTTTCTATCGAGAGCCTAGCAAAAGACAATCTGCCACAGAGTCCTGGAAGCAGTACAAGGAAGTGATGAAGGCAACCGGTCAGGACAGGGCCAAGAGGCGCGGGGCCAGGGAACTGGTTCCGCCGTTGCTCATCGGCTTCTTGGGCATCGCCGTTGCCCTGGCCCTGTTCTTCTTAAGGGGCGGTTTTCAGCCGATCGAACTGGTGCTGATGTTCATCGTGGTTCTTTTCACTGCGCTCGGCTACAGGCAGCGCATTCTCCGAGGTGTGGCCACTCTGCTGTTTCTGTATATGGCTACCGGCCTGGCGGCCACGTTCTACGTCATCACCGCTCCCTACATCGGCGCTCCCGTCAGCGCGGAAGTCACTCGCGGCATCCTCGCCCTCTCGTTTGTTGTGCTCATGGCAGTTACCTGGATCGCGCTCGAGGCTATCTCACGGTCCTTTTTCAGGGACAGCAGTCTGCCCGTGTTGGGTGCCCTGGATAACCTGGGTGGCGTGTGCGTTTACTTCGTCATCGGTATCCTGGTTGCCTCTTTGCTCTTCAATGCGCTTGGCTATAGCCACAAGTGGCGGCGCACGCACGATCTCGCCCTGCTTCGGCAAGGGTTCAACCAGGTAGTCTACCTTTCCTATGCTACCCAGTCGTTTTGGTTCAAAAGCCCTCCTCATATCTATGTCTACGACCTGAACCTGCGTGGTGGGCCGTAACCCAAAGGGGTTGGAGGCAGGTAAGCGGTTGGACTCTCCTCGCAGCGGCCACAAGTCCCGTAAGTTGGGGCGCAAGCATCTTGCCACGCTCGAGTTCCCCAAGGTCTTGGCGCGCCTGGCGACCTACACCGCCTTCTCCGGTGGGGCGGAACTGGCCATTGCGCTCATGCCGGCGACCCGCTTGCAGGAGATTCGCCAACGACTGGAAACGACAAGCGAGGCCCGCGCTTTGCTCGCAGCCAGGCCCGATGTCGGCCTCGGCGGCGTGCACGACGTGCGCCCGCTGGTGGCGGCCGCCCAGCGTGGGGTGGCCCTGCCGCCTGTGGATCTGCTCGCTGTGCACGATACGCTTGCCAAGGCTCGTGCCTTGCAGCGCAGCCTGAGCCGGCTTGGGGATCAGTTCCCTCATCTGGCGAGCCTGGCCAGCCGCATTCAGCCGTGCCCGGAGGTTATCGAAGAGATCGGCCGCTGTCTGGACGAGCGCGGTGAGTTGCGCGATGACGCCTCGCCGGATCTGGCGCGCATCCGTCGTGAATTGTGCATCGCCCACGATCGCATCCAGGAAAAACTCCGGAGCATCATCACTTCGCCCAAGAATGCTGCTTACTTGCAGGAACCGCTCATCACTCAGCGTGACGGCCGCTATGTCATCCCGCTCAAGGCCGATTTCAAGGGTCGTATTCGGGGTGTTGTCCATGACGTTTCCTCATCTGGCGTGACGATTTTCGTCGAGCCACTCTCGGTTGTCGAACTGAACAACACCTGGCGCCAATTGCAGATCGAAGAGGAGCAGGAGATACGTCGCATCTTGCTCCATCTTGCCGACCTGATCGCGGGATGTGCTGCCGCGATTGTACAGACGGTAGAGATGCTGGCCGAGTTGGACTTGGCCTTTGCCAAGGCGAAGTATGCCGAAGCGATTGGGGCTAACGCCCCACAGGTTGTGCCCTTCCGCAAGACCGATCAACGCGCGAAGCCGACGAGCGTACGCATCGAACAACTCGCCGATGGCTCTGCCATCCTCCATCCCGGTTCCACCATCCGATTTCTTGGTGCACGCCATCCGCTGCTCGACCCGCAGAAAGTCGTGCCGATTGACGTCGCGCTCGACGAGGAGACCTACGTGCTGGTCATCACCGGCCCCAATACCGGCGGCAAAACGGTCAGCCTGAAAACGGTGGGCTTGCTCACGTTGATGGCTCAGGCAGGGTTGCATATCCCGGCGGAGCCTGGCTCGACCATCTCACCCTTCGAGGCCGTGTACGCCGACATCGGCGATGAGCAGTCCATTGAGCAGAGCCTCTCGACCTTCTCGGCCCACTTGACCAACATCCTTTCGTTCCTGGACAGGGCCGATGAGCGTAGCCTGGTGTTGCTCGATGAGTTGGGCGCCGGCACCGACCCGGCCGAAGGGGCAGCATTGGCGCGTGCTCTGCTGGAGCACCTTCGCTTGCGTCGGGTAACGGCCTTTGTCGCCACGCATTATCCCGAACTCAAGTCCTACGCGCAACTCACCCCTGGCGTGCGTAACGCCTGTGTCGAGTTCGACCCTGAGACGCTTAGCCCGACCTACAAACTGACGATCGGGCTGCCGGGGCGCTCCAACGCTTTCGCCATTGCCCGCCGGCTGGGGCTTCCGGGCGAGATCGTCGAGCGGGCACGCGCGTTGGTGCCGACAGAGAGCCTGCGTACGGAGGACATGCTGGTTGACATCCATCGGCTGCGCCTGCAAACGGTACGGGCACGTGACGAGGCCAACGCTGCCCGCGCCGAGGCGGAGAACCTGGCCTATGCCTTGCGCGAGCGCTTGGCGCAGATTGAGCAGGAACGGGAAGGGATCCTGACAAGGGCGCACGAAGAGGCTATGGCGGAACTCGCAGCACTGCGCGCCGAGGTACGCGACTTGCGCCGCCGGCTGCAATCGGCTGCTGTGCCAGCGGAGGTCGTAGTTGCGGTCGAGAAGGAGATCGCCGCCCTTACAGATGTTGTGACGTCGGTTCTGCCCGAGACAGTGTCGCGGGAGTCCCTTGAGGTGCTGCCCGATGTCTCTCGGCAACCATTGCGTCCCGGTGATGTGGTGTGGGTACGGCCGCTGCGGACGGAGGGCCACGTTCTGGCGGTGGACGGCGGGAGGGCCGAGGTGCAAGTGGGGCCCGCCCGCACGCAGGTGCATGTTTCGGCGCTCGAGTTGCGCGTTCGTGCGCCCGTTGAAGCGGGTGAGCAATTGCAGGAGGAATACCGTGCCAGCCCTGTCCTCTCCCCAGGCGTCCACATCGATCTGCGCGGCTGTACCGTGGAGGAGGCGCTCGAGCGGCTGGACCGCCACCTGGATGCCGCCTCGCGTTCTGGCCTGCCCTGGGTGTCTGTCATCCATGGCAAGGGTACGGGGGCCCTGCGTAGGGCGGTACGCGATTTTCTGGCCGATCATCCTCTCGTTAGCAGTTACGAGAGTGGCGGCGACCGGGAGGGCGCTGAAGGCGTCACCATCGCTAAACTGGTCTAGGTGTACGCAGTTGCACCGAAGGTGAAATGCTATCGGTTGGAGGTTTCTCATGTCCAAAGATCAACCATCCTGGCGTGTGGCTTTGAATGCCGTGATCGAGGGGATCTCGGCGCGGCAGTTCTCTGAGAGTCTGCATTGGCTATGTGACCGATACGGGGATGACCCGCTTGAAGTCACCGCAACCTATACGAGCATGCTGATCACCCTGTTTGCCGAAGCAGCCGGGCTGTTAGCCGTGCTCGATTTGCCGCCCGCAGAGGTCCCGGCCGCGTTGGCCGAAATCCGGGCAACGTTAGCCCATCTCGACTTTGACAAGCAGCGAAAGCGCGTAAAAAGGAAGGACCGCCGTTACTATGATCAGTTTGCCGAGTGGGCTGCTCCGCTCCTTGCCGAAGTGGGCGAGGTCATGGAGGCGCTGTTCAACTGCTACGTTGCCGGTGACTATGACCCGGCAGCCGACCCCGACGCCCTCATTGTCGAAGCCTTGCAGGCCGCCGAGCAGGATTGGGAGCGGACACGACGTTTGATGACCCAGGCTGGTGCCATCGCGCTGCATGGCCGCCCGTTGTGGTGGCGGTGGGACAAGGAGGGCTACGGCCCGGCACGGCACTGGTTGACGACGATGGCTATTCTGGTTGGCAGCTACACGAACGACGGCACGAGGCTCTTGACATCTTATGCCGAGATTCGTGAGCAGTCACAAATCATGCATCAGGGGCCAGGAGAAAGGCTGCAGGAACCGCCCCTGCCCGAAACTGAGCCATCACCGGTAGATACCCTGATCGAGGAGTTGATCGAGCAGGGCGAGAAGAAATTCACACAGGAACAATTGGCCCTCTGTCAGGCGCACCTCGAGGAAGCCGTCCCAGCGTTGATCGCGCTGGCTACCGACGAAGAGTTGCAGATGGAGGACGCACCCGGTGGGGGATACGTGCCTATCCGTGCCGTCGAGTTGTTGGGGCGCTTGCGGGCTGCTGAGGCCGTGCCGCCGTTGATTGACATCATTGCCGACACCGAGCCTGATGCGATTATCCGGGATGTGGCTCTTTCTTCCGTAATCGAGATCGGGCCTGCTGCGCGCGAACCGGTGTTGGCCTTTATGCGTTACTCGCGGATGGTCGAGGCAAAGGTGATGCTGGCCGAACTCTTCAGTGAAATCGGCGAGAAAGACGAACGGGCCTATGGCATCTTGCTCGACGTATGGAAAGAGGCTACTTGGGATGATGGAAAAGCCCTGCTGGCCTATCCTCTGGCGTGCACCGGCGGCGAACAGGTCATCCCGCTGCTTCAGGATGCTCTGGACGATCCGCAATTGGATTCCCGGCTAGATTACAACGAGATCGCCAACGTGCTAGAAGAACTCGGTGTCACCGTACCGCCGCCTGACCACCTGACCACTCCTTTCGGACCCGAGAGTCTGAGAGCTTTCATGGTTGCTCCTGTGGAGGATCTGCGCGACCCGCAGAGGCTAGAGGCCGTGGCCGAGAGTGCGCCGGAGGCATTCCGTTCCCATTCAGACTATTTGGCGGCCGCATTCGCGTTTTCCCATTTGCGTCTGCTTAGCATCATGACCGCTGTCCAGGTCCTCTGCTTTTCGCCCGAGTCTGCTATGGACTTGGTTTCTAATCTGCTCGAGGCTGTGGAGGCTCTCACCTTCGATGCGTCCACCAAGGGCTACCCCGAATGGGTGCGTAAGGCTTATCGAAGCCTGGCCGAGGAAGCCGGCCCCCGGTTTCAGAACTGGTTCTCCGGCATCCTCATACCTCTTTGGCATTATTTGGCGGGAGAGTATGATATTGCCGAAGATCCGGACCGGTTGCTGCTAGACGCCCGTGAACGGGTCCCTGATGATGAGGACAAGGCGCGATTGTTTGGGCGTGCCGGCGCCCTGATCCTCCACGGGCGGCCCTGCTGGTCGCGTTGGTCTGTCGAAACCGACCCGCCCCTCTCGGATTGGCTGTTTGGCCTGTTCGAGTTTCGCACCCTTCTGGAGCGCGTCGGCCAGATTCCGCTGCAGTCCGGTTCGGAAGAGTTGTTGCCCGAGTTGGTTGATATGATGATGGAAGAAGATCGCGAAGAGGAAAATATACCCCCCCAGGTGGCAGAGTTGCTCGACTTGCTGGTCGCGAAGAAACAAGACACACTGTCGCCCTTGGAGCGCCGCCGCTTCGCCAACCAGTATGCGCTCGTCGTCCCCCACCTGATGCGCATGGTGGAGGACAAAACCTACTGGCTTGAGGATGGGCCAGGGGAGGGTTGGGCTGCCATTCTGGCTGCGCGGTTGTTGGGTGAACTCGGGGCCATCCAGGCCGCCGATACTCTCGTGAACGCCATCGCCGACTCGAGTCCCGACGACGTTATCCACGATGCTGCCTTGTTCAGCCTGTTGGCGCTCGGCCGTCCGGCTCTCTCCGCCGTGCAAGCCTATTTCCGCTACGGGCGCAATATAGAAGTCAAGACGTGCTTGGCTGAGGTATTAGGACGGATCGGACGGCGTAGCACAGATTCTTTCGACCTGCTGCGTCAGGTGTGGGACGAGGCCACATGGACGGACAACCGGCGTATGGTGGCACTTGCTTTTGGAGACCTGGGTGACCGCCGAGCCGTTCCTTTGCTGCGGGCTGCCCTCGACGATCCAGAAGCCGATGCGGCGGATATCGAGTACGTTGTCTGGGCCTTGCGGCAGTTGGGGGCGCCGGTCGCCCGAGTACCCAAAAGATCGCCGCATCTCAAGACCCCCATGTCGTACACTCCGCGCTTGCTATACGACGATGACGGATACCCGCTGCGTCTCAAGCACACGGCGTGGGGTGAGCCAATCTGCCCGCACTGCAACCAACCGCTCGTATTCCAGGACGACGAGTGGGTGCATTCGGAGGCAGAGACCCGGACTGCCGCGCCCACCGGGCGGAGGCTCAAGCGCAAGCGGAAACGTCGCTGAAGCGGCGGCGCACGGTTAGGGGCGGAGCAGTGAAAACCGTGGTGGCCGGTGCTCTGGGCGAATGCGTCCACGTTGCTGGCGTGCTGAACTTTCTGCGCCTGGCCGAAGCCGCTGGCTGGCGTACTGTCTTTCTCGGCCCCGCGGTCTCGGTCGAGGCGCTGTTAGAGGCGGCTCGCCGCGAGCGCGCCGATCTCGTGGGCGTCTCCTATCGGCTGACGCCGGAGACGGGTGAACGTCTTCTGGCCCAGTTCGCGGAGGCCGCCGACGATCTGCATGCAGCGGGTGTCCGTTTTGCCTTTGGCGGCACACCTCCGGTGGCCGAACGCGCCCGCGCCATAGGCTTCTTCGAGCGCGTGTTCGAAGGCGGCGAGGCCGAGGAGGCAGTGCTGGCCTACCTCAAGAGTCAGACGCATACCCAGCCTGGCGAAGCCGATTTCCCCCAGACGACCGTTGAGCGCATTGCCTGGAAAGCACCATTCCCCATTATTCGTCACCACTTTGGCCTGCCGACGATGGCGGCGACACGTGCGGGCATCGAGCGCATCGCTGAGGCACAGGTGCTGGATGTGATCTCGTTGGGTATTGATCAGGATGCCCAGGAGAACTTTTTCCGCCCAGAGCGCCAAGACCCTCGCCGGCGTGGCGCGGGTGGGGTGCCGGTGCGCAGCCCCGACGACTACCGCGAGTTGTATGCCGCCAGCCGGTGCGGTAACTACCCACTCTTGCGCACCTACTCCGGGACGGACGATTTCGTCCGTCTGGCCGAGATGTACGTGGAGACGATCCACATCGCCTGGTGTGCCATCCCGCTCTTCTGGTTCAACCGCATGGATGGGCGCGGGCCGTGGGACCTCGAAGGCTCGATCCGCGAGCACCAGCAGGTAATGGCCTGGTACGGCGCGCGCGCAATCCCGGTCGAACTGAACGAGGCGCATCATTGGGGAATGCGTGATGCCCCCGACGTGTTGTGTGTGGTGGCCTCGTACTTGGCCGCCTATAATGCCCGCGCCTGTGGCGTGCGGGATTACATCGCCGCGCTGATGCTCAACAGCCCGCCCGGTCTCTCTGATGCGATGGACCTGGCCAAGATGTTGGCGTGTTTGGAGATCATCGCTCCGTTGGCAGGCGCTGGGGAGCAGGATTTTCGCATCTGGCGACAGACTCGTACCGGCCTGCTCAGTTACCCGCTCGATGCTGATGCTGCGCGTGCCCATTTGGCTGCCAGCGTGTATCTGCAAATGGCGCTCAGGCCGCATATCGTTCACGTGGTCGGTCACACGGAAGCACACCATGCGGCGACGGCGGACGATGTGATCGAGGCGTGCAAACTGGCCCGCCGCGCCATAGAGAACGCGCTGCGCGGCCAGCCGGACATGACCGCTGATCCTCTCGTGCAGCGGCGCAAAGAGGAACTGGTGCGTGAGGCGCAGGTGACGCTGGAAGCGATCCGTGCTCTGGCCGGGCCAGACGTGCCCGACCCGTTCGTTGACCCGCCGGCACTGGCACGGGCAGTGACGAGCGGGATGCTCGATGCGCCGCATCTGCGCAACAACCCCTACGCGCGCGGCGCGATCGTCACGCGCATAGATTCACGAGGGGCCTGCGTGGCGGTGGATCCAGAAACGGGGAGGGCCCTTTCGGAGGAGGAGCGGCTCGGCCGGTTGGGAATACAGGGTTGCTGACGCTGGAGCCCAATGGTCTGCGCGCCCCATTGGCAGGATTTGGTGGCGGCGCTGGCAACCCCGAGAGCCTGATGACAGGGGGGATTGAATGCGCGAGAAAACACGCTACACCGTGATTGGCGCGGGCCACGGTGGCAAAGCCATGGCCGCGCATCTGGCATTGGCGGGCTTTCCGGTTGTGCTCTATAACCGCACGCCCGAAAATGTCGCTGCGATCAAGGCGCGGGGCGGCATCGAATTGGAGAGTTACGAGGGGGGCCCGAGAGGCTTTGGCCGGCTGATGCTGGTGACTTCGGATATGGGCGAGGCTCTGCAGGACACGCAGATCGTGATGGTCGTCACGCCGTCCACCGCTCACGCCGAGATTGCACAAAAGGCCGCGCCACATCTCAAGGATGGACAGATAGTCGTACTCAATCCCGGCCGCACCGGTGGCGCCCTAGAGTTCCGCCACACGCTACGCAAGAGCGGGTGCGAGGCCGATGTCGTCATTGCTGAAGCCGAGACGTTGATCTACGCCAGCCGCTCTGACGGCCCCGCGCAGGCGCGGATCTTCCGCATCAAGGAGACGGTGCCGTTGGCAGCGATACCGGCTACGCGAACACGCCGGGTGCTGGACGCGCTCTCATCGGCCTATCCACAGTTCATTGATGGCGTCAGCGTGCTCCACACCGGGCTGAACAACATGGGGGCGATCTTTCATCCCGCGCTGACGCTGCTCAACGCGGGGCGGATCGAATCCACGCGCGGCGACTTTCAATTCTACATTGATGGCGTGACGCCATCGGTGGCGTGTGTACTGGAGGCTCTCGATCGGGAGCGGGTAACGGTGGCCGCCTCGTTGGGCATCCGTGCCCGCACAGCGCTGGAATGGCTCAAGATGGCCTACGACGCTGCCGGCGCCAACCTGTACGAGGCGATCCACAACCAGCCGGGCTATTACGGCATCCAGGCCCCGGCCACACTGAACCATCGCTACATCACCGAGGATGTGCCGATGAGCCTGGTGCCCATTGCTGCATTAGGTCAGCGTTATGGCGTGTCGGTCCGCGGTATGGACAGCATGATCCGCCTGGCCTGTGTGATTCACCAGACGGATTACTGGCGACGTGGACGCACGCTCGACAAACTGGGCATCGAGCAGTTGAGCGTGGACGAGATCATGCGCCACGTGATGGATGGGGACAAGGCCGAGTAGGCCACAGATGTGCTCAGGTGGCTGACCCGGTAGACGAATGCCCACATGGCCACACAAGTCAAGCAGCGGCCGCAAGGCCGCTGCTTGGTCGCTCCTGTGCCCTGATCTGGCGTATTCACCCCCCTGGACGGATGCCCCGTCTGGCCCTCGCTCTCGCACAATCTGAGATGCGCTTGTGGTGAGGTGACACCAGGGGTCACAGGGCGGTTAACTCAGGTTCATCTATATTCTACGCCCGATTTGCCCCGTTGTCAACGGTTCCAACCTTAAAGTTCATCCTCTCGCACGGGCTGGCAACATGGGCAAAAGTGTGCGCTCCGCTGGCCCACGATGATCCGTTCGATGACGGTCCCGCAGCGCGGGCACGGCTCTCCTGCCCGCCCGTAGACTACCAGGCGGTCGGCAAACTCGCCGGCCCGGCCGTCAGCCCGCCGGTAGGTCTCGTCGGCGAGCGTCGTCCCGCCGCCAGCGATGGCCGCGCGCAGCACGGAGCGGATAGCCCTGTGCAGCCGCCGCACCTCGATGGGCGTGAGTGTGCTGGCGCGGCGCAGCGGGTGGATGCCTGCTCGCCAAAGCGCCTCGTCGGTGTAGATGTTCCCAAGCCCGGCCAGAAAACGCTGATCCAACAGCAGCGATTTGATGCGCCTGTGCTGGCCTGCCAACATCTTGTTGAATTGCGTTGCCGTGAACCCGTCCGAAAGCGGCTCCGGCCCCAACTCGCCAAGCACCGCGGATGGGTCGTTCCCCAGCCACAGCCTGCCAAACTTGCGCGCATCCACGAAACTCAGCCGCCGTCCGTCGTCGAGCAAGAACACGGCGCGCAGGTGGCGGGTATCCATACACGCCTCCGCTTCCACGAGCAGCCGCCCGGACATGCGCAGATGCACCAGCAACGTGTCGCCGCCTTCTAGCGCGATCACCACCCACTTTCCACGTCTTCTCACGCCGGTGATGATCTGGCCGCGAAGGCGGCGGGCAAAAGCCACCGCATCCGGCGATGCGACGCTGCGCGCCCACAACACCTTGACGTCCACGATGGTGCGTCCGGTGAGGGCATGGTGCAGCCCGTAGGCCACAGTCTCGACTTCGGGCAACTCTGGCATTATGGGACTATTATATGCCCTGCGGGGTCGGTTGACAACGGCGGTTGACAGCCGTCCTTCCTGGTGTTACAATCTTGAATCTGACTTCGGTAGATACCTAGAGGTGCTCTCCAAAAGTTCTTAGGGTTTTCCGGCAAACCGGCAGCGGTTAAAACCGCACCTGGAAGGCCCGCAATCCGGATTGCG
>FWPU01004224.1_pt1 | contig 33884 bp, 31 predicted proteins | sample 2228361 | NCBI WGS metagenome assembly FWPU01 (sample SAMEA103939777, study PRJEB20133) | metagenome
CTCTCCATTCGAATGGAGAGGGGGCAACGAGGCGCGTCAGCGCCGAGTGGGGGTGAGGTAAACCAAGCGGGCCAACCATTAATTTTCTCCATGTCGCAGAGTGGGAGTGAGGTAAAGTTAAGGACAATTCCCGATTCTGCATTCTCCCAACCCTTGTCCGCCTCCGTACAACCAACAGAGAATGGCGCGAAACGTGCAAAGGGGATGGTTGTTGGCCATCCCCTTGCCTCAGTTTGCGCTCAACCTGGCCTAGCCGCCGCGGTATTCCGCTTCGACATCGGCCACGAACTCTTCGGGCGTGACCTGCTTGCCCATCAACTCCTGGATGTTGGCGGCGATGTTGGGCGCTGTCCAGTCCAGCCAGTGCCCAACGGCATTGGCCTCGTTGACCGCTTTCCACACGTCGAACATGTCAGCGGTCAGCGTGCCGGGGGTCAGCAGGGACTCATCAACACCCATGGCCGGGAAGAAGCCCCGCTCGAAGAGCAGTTCGGCGGCGCGCGGACCCGTCACCAGGTCAATGTATTCAGCGGCCAGGTCGGGGTATTGGGTGCCCGCGCGGATGCCGTAGGCCAGGCCCACACCGCCCGGCACGATGGCCGGGACGCCTTCCTGCTCCGACGGGAAGGCGAAGAAGCCCACCGCCTCCTCGCCCAGCTCCTCGATGATGCTGCCGGTCATCCAGTTGCCGGTGATCCACATTGCGCCTTCCTGGTTGAGGAATGCGCCGAAGGTGGCCCCGTCGTAGTCCATGCCAGCGAAGCCCGGCGAGAAGTAGCCCTTGTCCACCCACTCGACCAGCTTCTGGGCGGCTTTCAGGTTGGCTTCGGTGTCGAAGGTGCCGTTCTCCAGCCGGTACATGAAGGCGTCTAGCTCTTCCAGGGTGATGTAGACGCCCTGCAGCACGCTGAATTCGTGAATGGCGGGCCAGCCATCCAGGCTGCCGAAGACCATCGGCGTGATGCCCGCTGCGAGCAGCTTGTCCATCAGGGCTTCCATCTCGGCCAGGGTCTTGGGAATCTCCAGGCCCTGCTCTTCGAAGATGGCCCGGTGATAGTACACGCCAACCACTTCCGCCGTGTTCGAGACGCCATACAGGTTGCCCACGCCAAATTGTTTGCCGTCGGCGCTGAAGCTGTTGCGGCTGTGCAGGCCCATGGCGTAGCGATCCCACCAGCCGTACTTGTCAGCATATTCGTTGAGCGGCAGCAACAGCCCGGCCTGCACCAGCGCGCCCATGCCGCTGTAGCCCTGGTTGATCATGGTCACGTCGGGGCCGCTGTCGCTGGAGAGTTCCAGGGGCAAGATGTTGGTCAGGTCATCGGTGGCGTAAGTCGCGCGCTTGATGGTCACACCGGGATGCGCCGCCTCGAACTCGTCGTTGAGGATTTCGATCATTTCCTGCTCGGCGTCGCGCGTCCAGTTGTCCCACACCACCAGGGTGATCTGTTCCTGCGCCGCTGCTGGCGTGCCCAACGGCAAAGCGCCTGCGCTCACCAGGGCGACGACCAACAAAACGGGCAGAAGACGAGACAATTTCATGTTGGGTATCCCTCCTCCCAAAATTCACTAAACGACAAGAAAGCTCTCGGCGGATATATTCAGCGGGCAGCTTACCTGTCTCTCCTTTCTCCTCCACGCTCGCCCTGCCGATCGGTAATCGTTTCCCGCCTTTGTGTATTTCCGATTATAATGACACCTTCCCCTGGCTCAAAGTGTCAATCCTCACTTCAGGTCAACACGCAGCCGTGACAGCATAGAATCAGAATGGTTGTGCGGAGCACAGGGGGAAACCATGCAACACGAAACCGGAACACTCGTAGGGCTGGGCGGCGTGCCGATTTTCACCCAGAGCTGGACGCCCGCAGAGGGGATGGCGCGGGCGGCGGTGCTCATCGCGCACGGCTACGCCGAGCACAGCGGGCGCTATGCCCATGTGGCCGCTCACCTGGTTGAACACGGTTACGCGGTCTATGCGCTGGATCATCGGGGGCATGGCCGGTCGGGCGGGGCGCGGGCACAGGTGCGCGACTTCGACGAATACGTGTCCGATCTGCGTACCTGTTTCGATCGGGTGTGCGCGCGCCATCCCGATCTGCCGATCTTCCTCTACGGGCACAGCATGGGGTCGCTGATTAGCCTGCTCTTTGCGCTGCGCTGGCAGGACGAACTGGCTGGCCTGATCACCACGGGGACGGCGTTGCGTCTGGGCGGTGTCCGGGCCTGGCTGGTGCCCGCGGTGAAGCTGCTCAGCGGGTGGCGACCAGGCTGGTCGCCCATTCCGGCCCTGGAAGCGGCGGGCATCAGCCGCGATCCCGCGGTGATCGAGCGCTACGTACACGATCCGCTGGTCTACCGCGGGCCGATGCGCCTGGGCCTGGCCGCCGCTCTGCTGCGCGCCAGTCGCACCTGCGCGGAACGGCTGGGGGAGCTGCGTCTGCCCTATCTGGCGTTGCACGGCGGAGCGGATCCGCTCACCCTGCCGGAGGGCGCGGAGCTTGTGCGCGTGCGATCGGGGTCGCCGGACACCACCGTGCACATCTTCGAGGGGTTGTATCACGAGGTGCACAACGAACCAGAGCGCGAACAGGTGCTGGCCTGCATCGTCGAGTGGCTGGATGCCCATGCCGGACAGCTTCAGCACGAGCCAGCGGCACGCTCAGGTGCGTACAAGGGCCATCAACGATCTGCCTGACGCCAGGGGGTGTTCACCTCATCCCCACCCGCCGCGGGCGTGCTGGGAGACCGTTTGAGAAGTCCTGCTCTGCGGTTTGACCTCACCCCTCAATTCCCTCCCACACGCGGAGAGGAGACTTAGCGAAATACTTACTCCACTCTCTTCATATATGGTTCAGGGACGGACAATGATCGAGAAAACATCATGACTGGACCGCCTGGTTTACCTCACCCCCGCTTGGCGCTCACGCGCTCGCTGCCCTCTCTCCGCGTCGGAGAGGGGGCAAGCCGAGCGAAGCGAGGCCGGGGGTGAGGTAAAGCGGTGAGCGCGTTTGCTGCAATCTCCCTGCCCATGCTCATAGCAGTTGGCATCAGACTGGCAGTAGTTTACAATCACTATACCGTTTCGCTTCAGAACTACTAGGCGGATGACCATGTCGCTCCTGGAGAATCTTAACGCCATCGGCTTCACGGAATACGAAGCCAAAGTGTACCTGGCCTTGCTCAAAGAATATCCCGCTACCGGCTATCAACTCAGCAAGCAGGCCGGTATCCCGCGCTCGATGGTGTACGAGGCCCTGGGGCGGCTGGAAGTGCGCGGCGCGGTACTCAAGGCCGAGGAAGCCAGGGTCAAACTCTATCGTCCGCTGCCGCCGGACGTGCTGCTCAACCGCCTGGAGCAGGGATATGTCCGCCTGCTGGACGCGCTGCGCCGCGACCTCAACGCCATCTATCTGGCCCAGGAAGTGGGACATTTGTGGATGTTGCAAGGCGAGGAGCGCGTCCTCAACTACGCCGAGCACATGCTGGAGCACGCCGAGCGCGAGGTGATGCTGGTGCTGAATGACGCTCATCTGCGCTGGCTGCATGCGGCCATCGTGGCGGCGGACGAGCGCAACGTCTATATCGGCGCGCTGCTGACGGGCGAAGCGCCGCTCGAAGTGGGCGTCACCATCCATCACCCGCCCCACGAAACCGCGCTGCATAACCTGGCCGACAGCCTGGTGGTGGTGACCGACGAACGCGAGGTACTGATCGCCAGTATGCAAGGCACCGAGTACACGGCCACCATCACGGCCAACAACAACATGGTGCGCATCAGCCGGCAATTCGTGTGGATGGAGTTGTTCGCGCATCGCATCTTCTCGCGGCTTCCCCCTGAGGCTCTGCAACAACTTTCCGACGACGAGCGCGCCGCGCTGCAGACTGTTACCGGATGGTCCGCAGGCACCTGAGGCCGAACAGGCCGTCACATGGTAGTCATCGAGCAGACAAGGAGGCAACACATCACCATGTCCAACCTGACTGCCCAGGAATCCCCCTCCATGAAAGTTGCGCGCCCGCTGTGGCGCGCGCCGCGTTGGTGGCAGCGGCGAGTGCTGGAACCCGCCTTCGTCCTCGTCACTCTTGGCGCTATACTGCTCAGCCTGGCCGCCGGACGGCTCGGCCTGAGCGACGCTCAGGTAACTGCCCTGGGCGTGATTGCCTATATGGCGGGCGGCTTCTACGGCTTCCAGGAAGGCATCAAGAGTCTGCTGGCGCGCGAACTGAATATTGATTTCCTGATGGTGCTGGCAGCAGTGGGCGCGGCCATAGTCGGCGAATGGCGCGACGGGGCCGTCTTGCTGTTCCTGTTCTCATTGAGCAATGTTTTGCAAGACTACGCCATGGGGCGCAGCCGGCGGGCCATTCAGGCCCTCTTCAAGCTCTACCCAGAAGAGGCGCGCATTCACACGCCAACTGGCGTCAAGACTGTGCCGGTCCACGATCTGGAAATCGGGCAGGTGGTGCTCATTCAGCCCGGCGAGCGCATCCCCACCGACGGAGAAGTAGTCGCCGGGCAAAGCGCAGTGGATCAGGCAACCATCACCGGCGAATCGCTCCCGGTAGACAAAGGGCCAGGGGACAAGGTCTTCGCGGGCACGCTCAACCAGAACGGCTCGCTGGACGTGCGCGTCACCCGACACGCGACGCAGTCCACTCTGGCACGTATCATTGCCATGGTCGAAGAGGCGCAGGCGCGCAAAGCGCCCACGCAGCGCTTTCTGGACGAATTCGAGAAGCGTTATGCGCTGATCGTCATCGCCGCCGCCGCTGCCGTGGCCTTCCTGCCCTGGCTGGTGCTGGAGTGGCACTTTCACGATAGCTTCTATCGGGCGATGGTCTTGCTGGTGGTGGCCTCACCTTGCGCCCTGGTGATCTCGGTACCGGCGGCTTTCCTGTCGGCTATTGCGGCGGGAGCGCGGCACGGCGTCATCTTCAAGGGCGGCGCGCATCTGGAACAGATGAGCACGATCAAGGTAGTGGCCTTCGACAAAACCGGCACGCTGACCGAGGGTCGCCCTGTCGTGACCGACATCCTGCCCTATGCCGACTATCGCGCCGACGATCTGTTGAGGGTAGCGGCATCGCTGGAAGCGCGCTCCGGCCATCCTCTGGCTCAGGCTGTCTGCGCGGCAGCTACTGCGCGCGGGCTGGCGCTGGAGACGGTGACTGAATTCTACGCCGATACCGGACAGGGCGTGGCCGGGCTGGTAGGAGACGCCCTGGTGCGCGTCGGGAGGCTGCGCTATATCACCGAGTGCGCGGGGCAGCCGCCCGCCGACCTGCTGGCCGTGCACGACCGCCTGCGCGACGAGGGCAAAACGGTGTTGTTCGTGTGCTACAACGATAACTGGATGGGCACGCTGGCCGTAGCCGACCAACTACGCCCACAATCGGCGCAGATCGTGGCGGAACTGCACCGCGAGGGAGTGGAGCATGTCATCATGCTCACCGGCGACAATGCGGTGGTGGCCCGGCGTATCGCCGAACAGATCGGCGTTGACGAGATTCGGGCGGAACTGATGCCAGATGAGAAAGCGGCCATCATGACCGAACTCGAACGCGCCTATGGGCCGGTGGCTATGGTGGGCGATGGCGTCAACGACGCACCCGCGCTGGCCGCGGCGACGGTGGGCATTGCCATGGGCGCGGCAGGCACCGACGTGGCGCTGGAAACGGCGGATGTGGTGCTGATGGGCGACCGGCTCGAAGCCATCCCCTACACCATCCGGCTGAGCCGCAAAGCCCGGCGCGTGGTCTGGCAGAACATCGCCTTTGCGCTGGCAGTGATCAGCGTGCTGGTGATCGGGACGTTCGCCGTCAACCTGCCGCTACCGCTGGGAGTGATCGGTCACGAGGGCAGCACAGTCGTGGTAGTGCTCAATGGGCTGCGTCTGCTGTTCGGGCGCTCTGGCAACTGACAAAACCCGCCGTCCGGCTCGGTCATCGCTCAGGGGCGGCCCCGGCGTTGGGCGGATAGTTCGCGGTAGAGCGCGCGTAGATTGGCCTGGTGAAGCTCCTGCACCAGGCCATTGAGCGGAATGCGACTCTTGCCGCAGGACTCAATGGAGATGTCATCGAGGGCTTCCAATGGCTTGCCCCGTTCGAGCATCGCTTCCACGTGACGGCGAATGATTGCCAGATAGTTCAGGTCGGACTGAATGACCTCCTCGACTTCGCCGCGCAGCACCACTTCGCCATGCCCCTGTACCACGTTTTCGAACCCGCCATTTTGCAGGGCGTGCAGGCTGTTCACGAAGTCCTCATAGCTCCCGTCCACAAAGTAGGGCAGGGCCATCAACGTATCGGCGGCGAACAGCACGCGATCTTCCTTCACCAGACATACGATAGAATCCGGGCTGTGACCGGGCGAGTGCCGCAACTCGACCGTCTTGTTGCCCAGGTGTAGCGTGAGCGTGCCGCTATCGAAGACCAGATGCGGCAGCACGATGCTGACATCGCGCAGCTCGCTGCTGTTCTGCTGAGCGATGGCCAGGCCCTGGCGTCCGCGCGTGTCGAGCAACTCGTAGCAGCGGGCATGCGCGATCACCTGTGCGTTGGGGAAAAAACAGGTGCCGTAGGTATGGTCGGCGTGATAGTGCGTGTTGATGATGTAGCGTACCGGGCAGCCCAGCCGGTTTTCAACGAAGTGCTTGATGGCGCGCGCTTCTTCTGGAAAGACCAGCGTATCTATCAGGATCGCTCCCTCGGAGGTGATGATGGCACCGGCAGTAACCTGAGCATACAGTTCGCTGGTGAACACATAAATATCATCGGCGACCCGTTCTCGCTGCATCGTTCGTTGTGTCCCTGGTCTGGGTTACGGTGAGGCACAAGGTGCGCCCAGTATAGCCCCTTGGCTGGCCGGAATCAAGATTCTGCCTGTTCTGTAATACTGATGATCAGATATAAGATAACGTAGATTGACAGAGGCAAAAAAAACACCCGGCGAGAGGTGCCGGGCGCGGGATAAGACCTCCCGCCATGCCGTGTGCCGCTATGTTTTGAACCTGCTTTCGCAGGTGGGCACCTAGCGCGCACTTCCGCTTTGGACAAGTCCTAATGCGTCCGTGTCACGACGTCGGTACCCCATGTGTGGGTGTTGGCTCAAAACCGATGTGCGGATCACGGGCACGGCAGGGTAGCATCGTTATACCACGCTTCCGCGGGCCTGTAAAGGCAAAATCAGGACAAGTCGCAGCCGGAGCATGGAGTATTGTCCTATGTGTACGCCGAAAACCTCCTGTAAGATCAGTGCATATCCGGCAACATAGCGACGGAGCCTCTGGGTGGGAAATACGCGCGGCCTCCGTCGCAGCCTTTGCAGCAGACGACCCGGCGCAGAGACCGGTTGTAAACCTGCGCGGCGAATGCAGCGAGGAGGACACCTGTGAAAGCCTACGTATTGATCAAGGTACGCACTGGCGAAGTCACCACAGTGGTCAGGCATCTGCACCGGGTCAAAGCGGTGCGTTCGGCGGAAATGACCTTCGGCGAGTACGACGCCATCGCCGTAGTAGAGGCAGGCGATCTGGAGGCGCTGGGCACGGTCATCGCCGCCCAGGTACAGACGATTCCGGGCATCCTGAGCACCAATACCTGCCTGGCTGTAGAGATCGAAGGCTGAGGTTCTCCCCGTAACCAAAGAGCAGACAGCGCGACGTGTAGCTGAGAGCGGCTGCGCGTCGCTGTCTGTTGATTTCGCACGCAAGGCGGAGGTTTCAGCGAGGCTTACGCGCCCACACGAACAAGACGTTTCCCGAAGTGCTGGCCCCTCCTCGCCGCCCCTCGCTGACTTTCGAGACCACGTCGAAGAGGTAGTTGGTCGCCTGGCGTAGTGCACGCTTTGCCAGGGGATCACGCGCGCCTGCAAACGGGGGTATCGGCGTTGCAGGAGCGCTTCGTGACTCTCCGGCGGGCGCTCGCTGTCCTGCGCGCCGCAGGTCGCGCCAGGGATTGGGCCAGCGCGACAGCGGATTCCAACTGGACATGAACGCGATTTCCAGTCCCAGGTCGTCAGCGAGCCGCCGCAGAAACGCCGGCGTGAAGTAGTACAGGTGCTCGATGATGAAGCCACGCCATGGTTGCCGCAGCAGGCGAGCCAGGCGGTGTTCCGCCGAGGCCACATTCGGCACGCTGAAGAAGAGCACGCCCCCCGGACGCAGCAGCGCCGCGCTGTCGCGCAGAAAGTCTATCGGCGCGCGCAAGTGTTCGACCACCGCCTGCATGACCACCAGGTCGAGCGAGCCAGCAGGAAGCCTCAGCTCGCGAAAGTCTCCGCAATGAATGGGCACGCCCAGGAGCTGACTGGCGTGCTGCGCGGCGACCTGCGAAAGTTCCGTGCCCCGCACCTCCCAGCCGCGTCGCTGCGCTTCTTGCAAGAGCTGTCCCGCCCCACAGCCAATATCCAGCACCTGCGGGCGCGGGCCCGCGAATAGAGCTGTTTCGCCGTCAGGGTCATCGGCCAGCAGGCGGGTGGCCACGTCCAGAAGGTACACGGCCCGCGCTCGCTGATCGCTCTCGAACCCCTCGCTGGCCCCCTGTGTCCCATAGACTGTGTCATAGAAGCGGGCGATGGCGGCTTCTGTCAGGCGCGGATTCATATAGACCAGCCCACACCTCTGGCACTGGCAGAAATGGATACGCTCCTTTCCCAGCCGGAGCACCGACGCGCCCAGCCGGTGCATGGGCAGGGGCAGCGCTCCGACGGGGGGCAGCGTTGCCAGGCGGCGCGTGCGATCGGTGCCGCAATAGTCACAGACCACGTATTCCAGATCGCTACCGGGACTGCAGGGCGTAGGATTGAGAACGCTGTGACTGCGAAGGGAGTTGGTCATCTTGGGATATCCAGTGATGCGTCGCGGCGACGATAGACCTGACAACAAAAACCGCCGTGTGAATTATCGCTCACACGGCGGCCCTGGCAAGCGGGCGACGGGACTCGAACCCGTGACCTTCTCCTTGGCAAGGAGACGTTCTACCACTGAACCACGCCCGCATTTTCTATGCGCCCGACAGTATAGATCAGGTTGATACTTTTGGCAAGACCTATTTTCTGATGCAGAAGCCGACCTCCCCTCAGCGCCCGTGACCGGCGCCAGCCAGATAGGCCCGTGACGGCTATGACCCCTCGTGCTCGGCCTCCAGGATAGTCTGCGCTACCAACTGTGCCACCAGGCGGTTGCCTGCCTCGTTCCAGTGGGGATCGGAGTAGTTGTAGAACTCGATGCCTTCCAGCATGGTGCGCCGCCAGATTTCACCCGTCAGGTTGAGCAAGCGGATGTGATTCGCCGTAGCGAACTCTTCCACCAGCTCCATTTGATCATCCACAATGTCCGTGAATTCCTGATAGCTCAGCAAGGGCACGGTTAGTTCCAGGAAGTGCCCGATGTCCACTGGATTCCAGATGCGGCCCCAGTAGAGATGCTCCTTGGCGGGCACGAAGACCAGCAGGAAACGCGCGCCCTGTGCTTCCACTTCGTCGCGCAGCGCCAGGATCGCCTGTGTGGCGCGCTGCCATTCCCACGATGCCAGGATTTTCTCGCGCGACCAGCTTAGCTGCGCAATGTGCGTGTGGAAGAAGACGGTCTGGAAGTGATGCACATTGGTAGATACAGTCATGGGGAAGCGGCAGATTTTCGGCTGTGGATGCACCAACTCCCACAATGAATGCACCCAGAAGCGCAACATATGCGGCATGATCAGGCGCTCCGGTGGACTGACCAGGTGCAACTGATAGGTGCGCCAGTCCAGGCCAGACTCGCGGCGGCGGGTATACTCACCTACTTCGAACAGGTCGTTCCCCTCGAAATAGGTCATCACCACCCAGCGCGGCGATTTGTCCAGCCCATACTGGCGTACAGCTTCCACCTGCGCCAGCGGCCCCCAACCCTCCATGCCCAGGTTGAGCACGCTCATGCCGGTCTGCTGGCCCAGCAGATCGATCCACCAGACAGGCGCGAAGTTGCCGGTGAAGGAATCGCCGGTGATCACAATATCGTAGTGATCGCGCCAGGGCGACTCGTTGCCCACAAAGCCGTGATCGTCGGCGCGCACCACGTAATGAAAAGTATGGTCGGGGATATTTCCGCAGGTCGCCTCTCTGGCGTTGATCACATTGGGATCGGCAGGGTTCCAGGGACCATCATAGGTGTAGCCGGGCTTGAACGTGTAGCCCAGCCGCAGCGGACGGTCATAGACACGAAAGGCGCTCTCACAATAGGCGTGCGCCAGAGTCAGCGAGGAGCGGCATGCTTCCAGCGGGATGAACTGCGGCATCAGGCGGAAACCGATTTCCAGCGCCGCCAGCGTAGCCAGGATGCTGAGCAGGGCGATGGCCAGGGCACGCGCCCAGCGCAGACGCACTCGCGGCACGTGCCCGATCTGTATCGTGGCAGGGAATGGCGTTCTCATGCGCGGCCACTCCGCAGCGGTCTGTTCCTATAGCGAGAAACTTTCGCCGGGTTGCAATACCACTGGGCGGGCGTCTGTTTCGGCCTGCACACGCTGTGCCCACCGCGACACGTCCGCCTGAATCAGGTCGAACGTGTTGTAGTGCATGGGCAGCACCACTTTGGGCCGCAGCAACCGGATCGCCTTCAGCGAACCGTCAATGCCCATGGTGAAGTAGTCGCCAATGGGCAGCATGGCCAGGTCAATCCCTTCGTCGCCAAGCAATTGCATGTCCAGAAAGACCGCCGTGTCGCCCGCGTGATATATCTTCGGCCCGGCCTCTGTCTTGATCAGGATGCCATTGGGCTGTCCCCCATAGCTGCCATCCGGTAGGGATGAGCTATGATGGGCAATGGTCAGTTCCACCCGACCAAAGGGCAGCCGCACGCCCCCGCCCGGATTGATGCCGTGTACCTGCTCCAGGCCGTGTTTGGCGCGCAGCCAGATGCCAATTTCGTTGTTGGCGACGACCGTCGCGCCAGTGCGTCGCGCGATGGCGGGCGCGTCGCCCACATGATCGCCGTGCCCATGCGAGATCAGGATGAAGTCAGCTTCCGCCGCCTCCGCCTTGAGAGGAGCCAGCGGGTTGCCCGTGAGGAAGGGATCGATCAGTACACGGTGCGCGCCGATCTGCAGGGAATAGGCCGAGTGGCCCAGCCAGGTCACTGTGATCGCCATGTCGCTTTCTCCTTTCCTGAGCAAAGAATTGAGCGCTGCGTTAGGAGTAGGGAGTCATGAGTCCAGGGTATGGGTTATGGCCCGACGCGGTCATCTCATCCGGTTCACCAAAGGTGTACTCTTCTTGCTGCCAAGTATACGCCAGGGGAGACGCGCTGACAATGTACCCGACTTTCTAGCCTTCCTGTAGCCCTCACCTGGCCCGGAAGCTGCCCCCAAACTTAAGTGCAATCTTAAATTACTTGACATCGAACATGGGTTCGTCTTATACTTAGGGATAACAACCGAACTGTTGTGCGAATTTGTGGAGCAAGCCCATGATGAATCGTCACACCCTATCCGTTCGCCAGAAGCGCATTCTACAGTTCATCGAGGACTTTGTGCAGCAACACGGCTATCCGCCCACCATCCGTGAAATCGGCGAAGCTGTGGGTATTGCTTCCACCTCGGTGGTCAACTACAACCTCAACAAGCTGGTGGATCGGGGCTATATCGAGCGCACGCCCAAAGTGTCGCGTGGGCTATGGCTGGCCAGCCAGGAAACGCCCGCCAAAGAGTACCCGGTGAGCATCGCCGACCCAACTAGCCTGATCCAGGTGCCGCTGGTAGGTACCATCGTCGCCAGCGAGCCAGTGCCCCTGCCCGGCGAGGACTTCGGCTACTACTACGACACCGACGACCTGATCGAAGTGCCACAGGCCATGATCGGCCCGGCGCCCCGCGAAGAACTGTTCGCCCTGCGCGTCTCCGGCGACTCGATGATTGATGCGATGGTGGCCGATGGCGACATCGTCATCCTGCGGCGACAGAACATCGCCCGCAATGGAGATATGGTGGCGGTGTGGTTGACGGAGCGCGGCGAAACCACGCTCAAGAAGTACTATCACGAGGGCAAGAAAGTGCGCCTGCAACCGGCCAACCCGCTGATGGAGCCGATCTATGTGGACGCCGACAAGGTCAGCGTCCAGGGGCGCGTGCTGGCGATCTTGCGTGCGCTGCACTGAGACGAGGTCAACGGCGGGAAAGGCGCTGTGCTGTCGCCATCGTTGGGCGGGCTGTGCTACATTCTGGACGATCACTCGTTGGAAGTAGCACACAGGGAGGAATACCATGCCCGCCGTCGGCGAAAAAGCGCCCGACTTTGCCCTGAAAAATCAGGACGGACAGATCGTCCGGCTGAGCGATTTTCGCGGGAAGAAAGTCGTTCTGTTCGCTTTCCCCAAAGCCAACACCCCCGGCTGCACCACTCAGGCTTGCGGCTTCCGCGACGCTTTTCCGCGCATCGAGATCGCCAATGCCGTCGTGCTCGGCATCAGCCCCGACACGCCCGCCGACCTGCGCGCCTGGAAAGATCAGGAGCGCCTGCCCTATGATCTGCTCTCCGATCCCGATCATGCCGTGCTCGAAGCATGGGGCGCATGGGGCGAAAAGTCCATGTACGGCAAGACGTACATGGGCGTGCTCCGTTCTCACTGGATCATTGACGAGGATGGGACAGTCGTTGACGCGCAGATCAAAGTCAGCCCGACGGACAGCGTGGAGCGGGCGGTGAAGTTCCTGGGCGGCTAGCGGCTGTTATGCATCTGCCTCACTCATGTCCCCTCTGCCTTGCGGCTGTGCCGCGGGGCGAGGGGACCTGTTGTCTTTTGTACTCTTCCGCCCGCGGTGGGGAAAAAGGCTGGGCGTTGAGGGCGAAAGGGCGCATAATCCTCTCACGCCGTCACTGCGTAGGCGATCAGCATGACCAGCCCCAGCGCATACGCTGCCGACCACAGTGCCCAGCGCTGGACGGGGTTCCCGTCTACCACGCTGAAGCCACTCTCGGCATTGAGGTCTCGTTGCACACGGTAGGCTGGGCCGATGAACCAGGCCAGCACCACTCCGCCTATCAGCCCACCGATGTGACCGGCGTTGTCTATGCGGAAGTTGGTCGCGCCCGTGGAAGCGAAGAAGCCCAGCCCCAGATTGATCAGCATCAGGATGATGAGCTGGGTGAGGTGCTGGCGTCCCGCCACGCCATGCAAGGCGCGGTGTTGATAGAAGTAAACCATCTCCGCGCCGAAGATGGCGAAGATGGCTCCCGACGCACCCACCGACGGGGCATCGGTGAAGATGAAGCTGGCCAGCGAGCCAGATAGCCCACCCAGAATATAGATGATGGCAAAACGGGCCGTGCCAAATAGCGCCTCGACATCCCGCCCCAGTACAAATAGCGCATAGCCGTTGAAGATCAGGTGCGTCAGGTTGAGGTGCAGGAACATCGAGCTGAACAGCCGGTAGTATTCACCGTCGCGGATTAGCTCGTTGACCTTGGCCCAATCGCTCAAGAAGAGCACCTGTTCGCGGGCAGGCAGGCTGAAATAGTAGAGCGCGATGAGCACGATCAGGCCCAGCAATCCATAAGTCAGGCGCGGCTCGGCGACAGGCAGCCGCACGGAGACGCGCTGCATCATAGGCGGGCGCGGGCCGGGTTCCGGTGCGTCTCCCTTGGAGGGGGGCAGTTGATAGAAAAAGCGCATGATTCAGTCCTGGTCTGAGATCGTTCAACCTTTCACCCAGATTGTACCGCAAACCCCGTTCAACCGGCGGGTGCGGTCATAAGAAAGGAGGTATTTCTATGGAGAAAACAATAATAATGATTGGCCCGCCAGTTTACCTCACCCCTAGCCTCGCTACGCTCGGCAGCCAGGCGCGTCAGCGCTGGGCGGGGGTGAGGTTTCCGCACGGTCTCTTACATCTCTTGACCTTGACTCTGCGCGGTGACGTGATAATCTGACAAATAGATTGCACACGAGAGGGTGGGAGTTATGCCATCATATGACTTTCGCTGCAACGATTGTGGGCGCAAAGTGACGCTCTTCTATAAAACCTATGCCGACTACGATCAGGCGACGCACACCTGTCCCCGCTGTCACAGCACGAACCTGACGCGCCTGATCTCGCGCGTGGCCATCCGCCGCTCACCGCTGGCGCGGCTGCTCGCCGACGATTCGGCGGATGACAGCGTCTTCGACGACCTGGACGAAAACGATCCGCGCACCATGGGTCGCCTGCTGCGCGAGATGGGCGAAGAAATGGGCGAGGATATGGGGCCGGAATTCGAAGAAGTGGTGCAGCGCCTGGAACGCGGCGAGGACCCGGAGGAAATCGAAGCCAGCCTGCCCGACCTGGGCGACGACATGGCTTCGGCTGGTCCTGGAGGCAGCGATGACGATTTGATCTGATCCCAAACAAAGCTGCGCTCTGGCATTCAGGTACTCAGAAGGAGGCTCTTCGTCCGAGAACGCTCGCGATACGGCAAGTGAAAGGCGCTGCCATGGGTAGCGCGTCTGGGGGAACAGAGGTGCAACAAGACAGAGAACTTTCCAACCGCGTCGAGCGCTGGCTCGCGGTACTGACTTGTCTGCACCGGGGAGATTACGAGGGCGCTCTGGCGGCTGTGGCTTCCCCGTTGCCAGGCGATCGGCTGGACGAGGTGCTGTGCGCCCTGCTCCAGACGTTGGCTCAGCGAGCGCGCGAAGCCGAACGTTTCGAGCGGCTCTTGCGCCATATCAACAGCGGTCTGTTGCTCGACGACATTCTCAACAACGTCTACACCGAGTTTCGCGATCTCATCCCCTATGACCGGCTGGGCCTGTCTTTGCTGGAAGAGGAGGGGCGGATAGCCCGTTCTCGCTGGGGCCGCCTTGAGAGGGGGACGATGTACCTGCGACGGGGCTATGCCGCTCCCCTGGCGGGTAGCAGCCTGCAGGCAATCCTGGAAACCGGTCAGCCGCGCATCCTCAACGATCTGCACGACTATCTGGCCCAGAAGCCCTCGTCGGAGTCCACGCGCCTGATCGTGGCCGAGGGGATGCGCTCTTCCCTGACGTGCCCGCTGATAGTCGAGGGCAGGCCACTGGGATTTCTGTTCTTCTCCAGCGCCTCTCCCAACACCTACCGCGATGTGCATGTGGAGACATTCCTGCGCCTGGCCGATCATCTGGCGGTTGCAGTAGCGCGCGGGCATCTGACCAGTCAGTTGAACGCGCGAAAACGGGCCATCGAACGCCAAAACCGGACTCTCGACCGCCTCAACACGCAGAAGAACGCCTTTCTGGGCATTGCCGCCCACGATCTGCGAGGCCCGCTTAGCCTGGTGGAGATGTCCACTGCGATCCTGCTTGACCCCCATTTCGAGGTCTCCGCCGACGATGAGAAAACGCTCCTGCAGGATATGCGCGCTCAGGCCCGGCACATGATGGCCCTGATTGACGATCTGCTGGATGTGGCTGTGATCGAGCAGGGGCAGTTGCGCCTGCGCCTGCAGCCGCTCGATCTGCGCCAGGTGCTCACCGAAAGCGTCGCGCAACATCAACGCCTGGCCCAGCCCAAGGGGGTGCGCGTGCTGTTGAACCCGTCGCCTGCAGCAGGGATCGTACATGCCGATCCGCAGCGCTTGCGTCAGGTGCTGGACAACCTGATCTCCAATGCGGTACGGCACTCACCGCCGGGCAGCTCTGTTCAACTTGCCGTCGAGCGGCACGAGTCGGGCTGGCGAGTCACCGTCAAGGACGACGGGCCGGGCATCCCCTGGGACGACCAGGCCAAGCTGTTTCAGCCCTTCGCGCAGCTTTCGACACGCTCTCCCCGCAACGAGCGCAGCACCGGTCTGGGGCTGGCCATTGCGCGGCAGGTAGTACAGGCACACGGCGGGCAGATCGGCGTCGAGTCGGTGCCGGGCCACGGAGCGACCTTCTGGTTTACCCTGCCCGCCTGAGTTTCCCTCAGCGCACGTGCAACACCGCCGCGCCGGTGATCGCGCCCCGCTTGAGTCTGGCCAATACCTCGTTGGCAGCATCCAGATCAAAGCCTTGCGTGGTGACCTGTAGCGGGACCTCTGCGGCCAGCGACAGAAACTCCTCGGCGTCGCGGCGGGTGGCATTGGCGACGGTGCGCAGCGTGCGCTCGTGCCACAGCAGCGCGTAGGGCATTTCGGGGATGGGGCTAGTGTGTATAGCGTTGATGCACAGCGTCCCGCCTCGCCGCAGGTGACCCAGCGCAAGCGGCACCAGCCAGCCTGCCGGTGCAAAACTGATGGCCCGGTCGAGAAGGGCAGGTGGCGTGTCGGTCGCGGCACCGGCCCAGGCTGCGCCCAGGTCGCGGGCGTGTGCCCGATGTTCCTCGCTGCGCGAGAAGACATACACTTCGCAACCCCAGTGCCGGGCAACCTGCAACATCAGATGTCCGCTTGCTCCAAAGCCGAAGATGCCCAGCCGCTCGCCTGGCTGCAGATCGGCCTGGCGTAGCGCGCGGTAGCCGACGATGCCCGCGCACAGCAGCGGCGCGGCTTCTTCGTCGCTGAAGCGGTCGGGAATGGGTACGGCGAAGTCCTGCGGCACGGTCAGGAACTCGGCATAGCCGCCATCAGCCGTGTAACCGGTGAAATACGCCGCCTCGCACAGGTTTTCCTGCCCGCGCCGACAGTAATCACACGTCCCGCAGGTCTGATGCAGCCAGGGGACGCCCACCCGGTCGCCGACGCGGAAGCGCGTCACCCCCGTGCCGACGGCAGCGACGCGCCCCACTACCTCGTGGCCGGGCACGACTGGCAGTTTGGGCTGTGGCAGCTCACCTTCTACCAGATGCAGATCGGTGTGACACACGCCGCACGCTGTCACTGCCACCAACAGGTTGCCCGGCGCGGGGTCGGGGGTGGGGATTTCGCTCAGGGTCAACGGAATCGTTTCGATGGGAGCCAGACGTTCCAGCACACAGGCTTTCATAGGTGTCCCTCCAGTCGGATGCCTTCAGGTTCGAGGGCAGAATTCGCCACCGGGAACGCGGAGACCACAGAGAAAGGCACGGAGTCCCTGGTTTAGAGACCGTGTAAGAAGTCCTGCTCTGCGGTTTTACCTCACCCCTAAATCCCCCTCCACACGAGAGAGGGCCAGGGAGTGCGGTTTCCGCTCGGTCTCTGACAGTGAGCAATCAGCCCAGGGCGTTGACCACCAGCCAGACGGCCATCAGTGCCGCAGCCGCCAACATTGTCCCCAGTTGCAAGCGCCCGCTGAGGTCGAGGGCCGCCGTGCCGCGCATATCGGTTGGGCGTGGCCACAGCAGCACCGGTAGCAAAGACAGGCCGGCCAGCGGTCCGAGCCACAGCGGCCACAGCCCGGCGAGCACTGTCAGCACCAGCAGCAGCCCCGCTGCGCCCAGGCAGACGAACATCCATGCGCGCGCCCATCGTATTCCCAGCAACCAGGTCGTGTTGCGCAGTCCGGCAGCGCGATCCTGATCGGCATCGCGCACCTGATTGTAGAGCTGCCCATACGCGGAAATCAGCCCGGCCATGACGATCACCGCCCAGACGTGACCCGGTGCCGCGTCGAAGGCCAGATAGCCCGTCAGCACCAACAATGCACTGAGCATGAGCGCGTGCGCGATCACATCGAGGACGGGCAGGGCCTTCAGGCGCACTGCCCGCCAGGAATAGAGCCAACCCAGGGCCAGCGTCGCCGTGCCAGTCCACAGGGCGGGGAGGGGCAACATGGTGTAGAACGTCAGCGCCAGCGCTCCCACCAGCGTCGCAAGGAGCCAGGCCGCCCGCGCCGACAATTCGCCGCAACTGACCACATTGCTCGCCGCGCGCGCTGGATCGCGGGCATCGTCGGGCGCATCGGCCACGTCATTGACCATGAAGGCGAAAGTCACCGCCAGGATGTTGGCCACCGTCACCGGGATCACACGCCCATCTAGCGAGGCATGGGCGTGATGTACAGCCATGTTGACGCCCAGCCAGGTTGCCGCCAGGGTGAAAGGGATGTGTTCGCGCCAGCGCGACAGGCGCACCATCGCACCCAGCCAGCGCGGTCTGTGAGGTCTGGGGGAAAGCGATTGGGCTTTCATGGCAGGTAGTGCCGGGCCTGAAGCTCGTCAATCACTTCCTGGGCCACCAGCGCCGGATTGCGTCGGAAACGCCTGTGTTGCCATTCGCCCATGCGCTATCCCCCTCAGTTGTCCAGACTACGGAGGGCACAAGGAACACACAAGTCGCCTCGCTTTCGTTCCCTCTGTTCCCTTTGTGACGATCTTTTCTCCAGCCGTCGCTACGAATCGCGTCCCGGCAGTGTCTCCGCTTCGCGCGGTTGCCCCAGACGAGCGCGTTCCTCGTCAATCAGCGTCGGCTCCAGCTTGCGGAAGAGCGGCTGTGGGTCGCGCAGGGCCTGCCCCACCGGCAACGCGCTTGGCTCCCAGCGCCCTACCACGCGCCCGTCCGTGTGATAGGTCAGGGCTTCGTGTGCCCGTTCGCTCTCCTGGAAGGTCTCGATGCGCTGCTCGCCGAAGAGCGTCCCACTATAGCCCAGGTATTCGTGCACGCGCTGCGAGGTAAAAGGCAGGAACGGCGCGAAGAGCGTCTTGAGATTGTCAATGCAGCGCAGCGCGGTGTAGATGGTCGTCGCGGCTGCCGCGCGATCCTGCTCGATGACCTTGAACCAGGGCGCGCGGTCGAGATAGCCGTTGACCTCGCGGGCCAGGGCCATCGTCTCGCTGAGCGCATCGCGCAGATGGACCGCGCTCAGCAGTTGCCCGACCGTCTCAAAGCCGCCCTCGACTTTGTTGAGAATCTCGCGGTCTATGTCGCGCAGCGTGCCGGGGTCGGGTACCGTGCCGCCGAAGTGCCTGTGTGCGAACTTGAGCACGCGATTGACCAGGTTGCCCCAGGCCGCCAGCAACTCAGTATTGTTGCGCGTGACGAAGCCGTCCCAGCTCCAGTCAGAATCGCGCGTTTCGGGGAAGGTCATGGCGATATAGTAGCGGATGGGATCGGGATCGTAGCGGTCGAGGATGTCCGGCACCCAGATCGCCCAGTTGCGGCTCTTGGAGAATTGCTGCCCTTCGATGTTCATGAACTCATTGGCGGGCACATCGTAGGGCAGCGAGATCGGGCCGTCTCCCTCAGAGGCGTACAGCCCATCAATGCCCATCAACTCCGCTGGCCAGATGATGGTGTGGAACTCGATGTTGTCCTTGCCGATGAAGTTGTAGATTTTGGCTTCGGGGTTGTACCACCACTGCTTCCAGGCGTCGGGCTGACCGGTGTTGTGCGCCCATTCGATGCTGGCAGTCAGGTAACCCATCACCGCCTCGAACCACACGTACATGCGCTTGTCTTCCCAGCCCGGCAGGGGCACAGGGATGCCCCAGGCGATGTCGCGCGTGATCGGGCGGCCCTTCAGTTCCTCGATCTTGTTCAGCGACACGCGCAGCACGTTGGGCCGCCATTGCTCGGCCTTGCGCGGGTCCGAAAGATAGGCGCGCAGCCGGTCTATGAAGGCGGGCAGATTCAGGAAGTAGTGCTCTGTCTCACGGACGACAGGAATGCTGCCGTCGGTCTTGCTGCGCGGGTTGATCAGGTCGAGCGCGTCGAGCAGGCTACCGCAGTTGTCGCACTGATCGCCGCGCGCATTGGCGAAGCCACACACCGGACAGGTGCCCTCTACGTAGCGGTCGGGTAGGAAGCGTTTTTCCGTCTCGCTATAGAGCAAGCGCTGTGTCTCGGTGTAGAGATAGCCGCGCTCCAGCAGCGTTCGGAAGATATCCTGGGCGACGCGGTGATGGTTTTCGGTGTCGGTGTGCGTGAACAGATCGTAGCTGATGCCAATACGCTGCTGCGTGATCAGGAAGCGGTGATGGTAGTGCTCGAAGACCTCGCGCGGGGACAGGCCTAGCCGGTCGGCCTCGACGGTGATCGGCGTGCCGTGCGCATCTGATCCGCTGACCATCAGCACATGATTGCCCTTCAGCCGGTGATAGCGGGCGAAGATATCGGCGGGCAGATAGGCCCCGGCCAGGTGCCCGGCGTGCAGGTCGCCGTTGGCGTAGGGCCAGGCTACAGAAACGTGGATGTACTCTGGCATGGTCTCCCCTTTTCCTGTGTGCGGTCTGCTGACCGGCGAACATTGTAACAGGCCGCCCCATGGCGAACAACGGCAAGGTGTTCATTGTGGAGTTTTGAGTCTAGAGTTTTGAGTGACGGGTCTGCAGCAAAGGCGCTCCTTGCTCTCTACTCCCCACTCCTCACAAAACAAAAACCGCCGAAGGGTCTTCGACGGTTGGCCTGCCGTGGTCTGGGGGCGAGAGCGCTAGGCACGCGCCACGCGCCGTCGCCGGGAAAACCCCGACCACGGCAGGCTGCGCATGCGCATCAAGATGTTCTGGGCTTCGGTGACAGTCATGCTCTCGTCCATGCCTCTAACTATACGGAAGCGGGCGGCGGGTGTCAATGCCTCGCGATCTCGCAGCTTCAGCTCAGCGGCTGATATACTGCCCGGAGCTGACGGATGCGCTCGGCCCACTCGCGCGCAGCCTGGCTCGCAGCTTCGGCGAAATCGTCACCCTGGCTGGCGTAGATGATGGCCCGCGTGACGCTGATGATCGGCCCCACGCCTGTGCGCGTCGTCCCGTGCTGCACGGCGGTATCCAGGTCGCCTTCCTGCACTCCCAAGCCAGGGATCAGAAAGGGAATGGAGGGGGCCCAGCTTCGCAGCAACACCAGATCGCGCGGCTGTGTCGCGCTGACGATCATCCCCAGTTGATCCGGGTTGTCGCGAGCCAGGGTGTTGACCTGCGCCGTCACGAAGCGGTACAGCGGCGCACGCTCGCTCGGCCACAACTGAAAATCGTTCCCACTGCGGTTCGACGAACGCACCAGCACAAAAGCCATCTTGTCGGTGTAGCTGAGCAGGGGCGTGACCGCATCCATGCCCGCGTAGGGGCTGACAGTCACCGCGTCCGCGCCCAGCACGTCGTAAGCCGAGCGAGCATAGTGCTCTGCCGTGTAGCTGATGTCGCCGAACTTGGCATCCAGGATGACCGGCGTGTCGTCCGGCACGTGAGCGATGGTCTCCTGCAAGGCCCGTATCCCGTCTGCCCCGTAGGCCAGGTAGAACATCAGGTTGGGCTTGTACGCGCAGACGTATTCCCGCGTGGCGTCAATGATCGTCCGCCCGAACTCCAGCAGATCAACACCCGCTGGCATGAGCGACGGAGTGGGATCCAGCCCCACACAGAGCCACGTATCCCGCGCTTCCTGCGCCGCCCGCAAGCGATCCACAAAGTTTTGCGCCATATGGTTCCTGCCAGTCCCTCAGGGTTGCAGACGTTATTGGGCCAAGTATACCCCAAAAAGGAGTACGTTGTGGCGCTATGGGTGAGGTGCGTCTATGATCGCTCCGCGCCGTAATATCCGGGAGTCCGGTTCGGGCGCACTATTGTTGCCAGACGCCAGGATTGAGAGTAAAGGAGACCTTTGCCATGGTGTTTCCACGCGACTTTGCCTGGGGGGTCGCCACCGCCAGCTATCAGATCGAAGGAGCAGCGCTCGAAGACGGGCGCGGCGAATGCATCTGGCACCGTTTTTCGCACACGCCAGGCACCATCGCCGATGGCTCGACGGGCGATGTGGCCTGCGACCACTATCACCGCTATCGTCAGGATGTGGCCCTGATGGCCGGGCTAGGGCTGACCGCCTATCGCTTTTCGATCTCCTGGCCGCGCGTGCTTCCGGCGGGCACCGGCCCGCTCAACCCCGCCGGCCTGGACTTCTATGACCGCCTGGTAGACGAACTGCTGGCGCACAACATCCAGCCTTTCGTCACCCTCTATCACTGGGACCTGCCCCAGGCGTTGCAGGACAGGGGCGGCTGGGAAAACCCCGACAGTGTGGCCTGGTTCGCCGACTACGCGGCTTTGATGGCCGAGCGCCTGGGCGATCGTGTCCGGCATTGGATCACGCACAACGAGCCATGGGTGGTGTCGTTCCTGGGCAACTACCTGGGGATTCATGCGCCGGGCAAGCGCGATCTGACGGCGGCCTACACGGTGGCGCATCATGTGTTGTTGTCGCACGGGGCGGCAGTGCCCCGCATCCGCCAGGCCGCGCCAGATGCGCAGGTGGGCATCACGCTCTACCTGTGCCAGGTAGAACCGGCCAGCGAGTCCCAGGCCGACCATCAGGCTGCGCACCGATACGACGGTTATGTGAACCGCTGGTTCCTGGATGCCGTGTTTAAGGGCAGCTACCCGCAGGATATGGTGAGTCTGGTCGAACCGGCCCTGGCGCGCATTGACCCGGCAGCGATCCGCGCCGCTGCGGTGCCGCTGGACTTCCTGGGCATCAACTACTACACCCGCAACCTGATCGCCGCTACGGAGTGCGCCCCCTTCTACGCGCAGGAAGTCCGTCCAGCGGGGCGGCCCTATACGGCAATGGGTTGGGAAGTGTATCCGGACGGCTTGCGCGCCCTGCTGGTGCGCGTGTGGCGCGAGTACGGGCCGCGGGCGATCTACATCACCGAGAACGGCGCTGCCTACGACGATCCCGATGTCGCCGAGGACATCATTGAAGACCCGCAGCGCGTTCACTACTATCAGTTGCACCTGGACGCCTGCGCCAGAGCGCTGGCCGAGGGTGTGCCGCTGAAAGGGTATTTCGCCTGGAGCCTGATCGACAACTTCGAGTGGGCCGAAGGGTATCGCAAACGTTTCGGGCTGGTACACGTCAATTATCAGACGCAGGCGCGCACGCTCAAGCGCAGTGCCCTGTTCTATCGCGACTTCATCGCGGCGCAGCGGGCCGCGGCCCACTGAAGACGACCTGCCTCTGGCACAAAAAGCGCCCTGGCTTGTCAACACAAGCCAGGGCGTTGTGTTCCTTCCCTGCTGGCAAGGCGCAGCTTACGAGAGTGCTTTGGGCTGTGCTGCCTGGGGCGTGGCGTGACCTTCCAGCCTGGCCCGCACCTGCTCTTCGATCCAGGCATACGTCCGGGCCAATCCCTCTTCCAGCGAAATCTCCGGTGCCCAACCCAGCACCTGACGCAGGCGCGTATTGTCGGAGTTGCGCCCGCGCACTCCCTGTGGGCCGGGCACATGCTTCTTGATGATGCTGATCCCGGCAATCTCGGCGATGATGTCGGCAAGCTGATTGATCGTCACCATGCGATCCTGGCCCAGGTTGAGCGGCTCGTGATAGTCCGAGCGCATCAGCTTGTAGATGCCGGTCAGGCAGTCGTCAATGTAGCAGAACGAGCGGGTCTGCTCCCCGTCGCCCCAAATCTCGATCTCCGGATTGCCGGTCAGCTTGGCATAGGCAATCTTGCGGCAGAGCGCCGCGGGAGCCTTTTCGCGCCCGCCTTCCCAGGTGCCCAGCGGCCCAAAGATGTTGTGGAAGCGCACAATGCGCGTCTCCAGGCCGAACTCCTCGCGATAATGGCGGCAGAGGTGCTCGCCGATCAGCTTCTCCCAGCCGTAGGCATCCTGCGGCTGCGCCGGATAGACGTCTTCTTCCTTCAACGGCGTGACATTGGCGTCCATCTGCCGGTATTCGGGATACACACACGCCGAGGAGGTGAAGAAATAGCGCGATACGCCGTTGATGCGCGCCGCCTCGATGGTGTGCAGGTTGATCAGCGCATTGTTGCGCAGAATCTGCGCGTGATTGGACGAGATGAAGCCCATCCCGCCCATGTCCGCTGCCAGCGCATAGACTTCGTCAATGCCGCGCGTGGCCTGCAAACAGTTGTCCCAGCGGCGCAGATCGAGCAACTCGAACTCATCGGCGTCGGTGGGGGCAAATTCCGGATACTTGATGTCCACGCCGCGCACCCAATAGCCGCGCTGCTTGAGGAAGGTCACCAGGTGATGGCCGATGAACCCGCCGGCTCCGGTCACCAGGACTTTGGTTGCGTTGGCGCGTGCTGCTTGCTCGCTCATGACTTCTCCACACTCTTGATCACTCTGGTTCTACGATACGCTGCCCGCGCTGCCGGGCAGGGCAGTGTGTGCATCAGTGTACTCCAAGCCTGGCCCTCCGCAAAGCGACGATTTCCGTGCGGACAACTCGCCACTGCCAGCGACAGGAGACGTGCAAAATGTGCCAGGCCGCTCGCTTCCGCCCTTGAACTTCGACGCGGAGGGGGCGAGCCAAGCGTGGCGAGGCTGGGGGTGAGGTAAACTAGGGCGAGCCAACCTTTACGCTTGCTCTGGCTCTATCCGCCCCTGAACCCGCCTGTGGAGAAGGGATTTAGGGGTACGGTAAAACCGCAGGGCAGGACTTCTCCAGCGGCCTCTCAACAAAGTGCATTGGGGCAGCGTCCCGTCTACAGCGCGATTTCCCCCACCAGCACCGCCGCCAGCAAGTCCACTGCCGCGCGCACGTCGTCCATGTCCGCCGTTTCGCTGGGCGTGTGAATATAGCGCATGGGAATCGAGAGTCCGCCGGTCGGCACGCCGCCGCGTGCCACCTGGATCATGCGCCCATCGGTACCCCCGCCGACCAGCACCTCTAGCTGGTAAGGGATACCTTTTTCTTCGGCCCGCTGCACCAGCAGATCGCGCAGGTTCGCGGGCACGATCATGCCCGTGTCGCGCGTCTTGATCGCCACGCCACCGCCCAGCCGGACGGCCATCGGTCTGCCATGAGGCTGATCGCCGCAGGCCGTCCCGTCAACCACAAAGGCTACGTCCGGTTCTAACCCATAGGCGGCAGGCCCTGCTCCGCGCGCACCGACTTCCTCCTGCACCGTGAAGACGAAGAAGGTGGTGTGCGGCGTTCCTGCTGCGCGCACCCGTCGCATGGCCTCGATCAGCACGGCGCAGCCCAGCCGATCGTCCAGGCTTTTGCCAACAACGCGCTCGCCGCGCCAGAACGTCTCGCCGACAAACGCGCCGGGATCACCCACGCCGATCGCTGCGTTGCCCGCGGCGCTGACGCTGAAGTCAATGTAGAAACCGTCGGTATCCGGCAGTTCGCGCCGTTTGTCGTGCTGATGCTCGACGCCGATCGTGCCGATCACGCCGTTCTCGAAGCGCACGCGCGCGCCCAGCAGCGTCGCCGGATAAAGCGTGCCCAGCGGGGCGAAGCGCGCGTAGCCCTGCCGGTCTATATGGCTGACGACGAGGCCAATCTCGTCCATGTGCGCGGCGACCAGCACACGCTTCGACCCATTCCCCACCCGGCAGATGAGATTGCCCAGCGGGTCTACGGAGATGTCGTCGGCCAGGTCGTGCACTTCCGCGCGGATCAGTTCGCGGATGTGATGCTCGTAGCCGGGCGGTCCCCAGGCTTCGGCCAGGGTTTTGATCAGGGTTTCCACAGAAGCCATCCTTATTTCGTGCAGCAAAGCAAGCGCAAAGCCACTTTAGCCCCGTTTCGGTCTTTGCCAGAAGGCGCGCAATCGCTCGTTGACCTCATTCAAATCGAACGCTTCCGCGTCCCACTCGCCACCAAACCATTCCTTATAATCGGTGTGTGCCGGATGTTCAGGATTTTGAAGGGCTTCCAGAAAAGTGTAGTAGCCCCAGATGCCCCCTACGTCTTCCGGCGGGCAGGCGCGCACCCCTTTGACACATACCGGCAATTCCTGTTCCGGGTCGGGCGGCAGAATCTTTTCGACCAGGATGTCGTGCAGCCAGCCATCGCCGAAGTCGTACTCGTAGCGGAACTTGAATTTCTCGCCGGGGACGAGGCGCATCAGCGTGACGCGGCCTTCGTTATGCACCCGATCTCCATACAGGTCCAGTTCGAAGGCGGGATCGCTGTAATACACGTTGCCTACCATGAATTGGTGCAGGTGAGAATTACTCCAGCCCATCGCGATCTGAATGACGAAATGCAGATCGCCCAGCGTGATATTGCCGGGCACCAGCACCCGCCGCCAGATAGGGGGCTTGCTGTAGTGCAGCGTCACCTTAAGCTGGTAGATGGGGGCTTCCGATGCGGGCTCAGCTTTGCGCGTACGCATTTTCTCCGCTCTCCTTTGCCTGTTCGTCAAGCGCGCGCAAGCACGCTCTCGTCCAATGTTTCCCAGGCAGCACGCAACAGGGCCGCCTGATTTTCCCAATCGGTGACGCTCATGATCGCGTAAGGGCCGTGAATGTAGCGGCAGGGGTTGGCCACCACTACGCTGGGCACGCCGACTCCTGTGCGATGAATTGCGCCCGCATCTGTGCCGCCCGCGTGTTGCGGCGAGCGGAACTGATGCGGGATGCCCGCCGCTTCACCGACCCGCACCAGATGACGCACCAGCCGCGGGTCGCTGACCATCGAGCGGTCGGCGACGGTGATCGCTGGCCCGCTCCCCAGACGGGTGATCGTGGTCTGATCCGGCTCGTCGGGGTCTTGCGGCTGGTCGTGACAGGCGGTTGTCTCCAGGACAAAGGCAACGTCCGGCTGAATACGTCCGGCGGCGGCGCGCGCCCCGCGCAATCCCACCTCTTCCTGCACGGTGAAGACGGCGTAGAGGTCGAAGGGGAAGCGCTCGCCCTGCACCAGGCGGATCAGCGAGGCACAGCCGGCGCGGTCGTCGAAGGCTTTGCCGCGCACCGTCGGCCCCAGTTCTTCGAAAGCGCTGGCGAAGGCAATGCGGTCGCCGCGCGAGACGGCTTTCTGCGCCGCGTCGCGGTTGGCTGCGCCGATGTCAATGCGCAGCCGGTCTATGGGCACAGTGTCCTGATCCTTGTTGAGATGAATCGGCGTCCAGGCGATCACCCCCGGAATCTTGTCCGGCCCCACCCACACCCGCGTCCCCGGCAGGATGCGCGCGTCCAGACCGCCCACCGCGCTGAAGCGGATCATGCCGTCGGAGTCGAAGCCCATGACCATCATGCCGACTTCGTCCATGTGCGCGGCGGCCATCACGCGCAGCTTCGACGCGCCCGTCCCGCGCTTGAGGGCGATCACGCTGCCCAGCGCGTCGAGTTGCACGTCGTCCGCGTGCTCGCGAATGTACTTGAGAATGAGGGCACGCACTTCGCCCTCTTCGCCGGAGACGCCTACCGCTTCGGATAGCTCGCGCAGCATCTCGATCATGCCTTCTCCTCCAGGACTGCTGCCTCCGGCCACGCGAGTGTCGCCAGGAAGTCGGGTGCCAGCCCCGCGATGAAGGCTGCCAGCCAGCGACCGGCGCGCGTGACATCGCGCAGATCAATCACCTCTGCCGGTGAATGCATGTTGCGCATGGGAATACCGATCAGGCCGGTGGGGATGCCCGCCCGGCTCACCTGAATTTCCCAGGCATCGGTGCCGCTGTTGCCGGGGATGGCCTCGACCTGGAAGTCTATCTCCAGGTCTTCGGCGGTGCGGCGCAGCGCTTTGACCAGCAGCGGGTGGAAGTTCGGCCCGTAACTGAGGGTAGGGCCGTCGCCCAGTTTGAAGCCCTCGTCGTCGTCCACCCCCTTCTGCGCACCGAAAGTGCCATCAATGACGAGCGCCAGATCGGGCTGTAGCTGATAGGCTGCCGTGATCGCGCCATAGCTGCCCACTTCTTCCTGGACGGCGGCTACGGCCAGCACATCCCAGGCGTGCGCGCGGCGGGTCAGTTCGTCCAGCACCAGGGTGACGGTGGCCACGGCCACGCGATTGTCGAGCGCCTTGGCTGCGAAACGCTCCCCTTTGAGCGGGGTCGCGGGCGCGTCTATGGTGATGATGTCGCCCACACGCACCAGCGCCGCCACTTCGTCGGCGGGCAGCCCCACGTCAATCCACAGGTCGTCTGCTTCCGGGTATTTGTCGCGGCTGCGCGCCATATGCGGCGGGGCCGCGCCGAACACTCCTTTGAGCACGCGCCGCCCGTGCACCAGCACCGGCTGCATCAGCAGCACCCGGTAATCTACACCGCCCAGCGGAGCCGTGCGGATGAACCCGTCGCGCACTTCGCTCACAATCAGCCCGATCTCGTCCATGTGGGCGCAGAGCATCACTTTGGGGCGCGGCTCCGGCGCAGAGCCGCGTTTGAGGGCGATCACGTTGCCCAGGGCGTCGGTCTGCAGTTCATCTACCAGGTCGGTCCATGCCTGGCGAATCACGGCGCGGACAGGTTCCTCGTGCCCGGACGGGGCGGGGGCAGTGCATAATGCTGTCAAGTGTTCCTGCAGGTCTAGTGGCATGGATTCCACACTCCCTGGTTGGGCAAATTAGCTGCTATTATCCGGAGCCAGGCTCTCCTGGGTGGGCGTAGCCAACGGGACTTCCGTAGTCGGCGGCGGCAAGGTGGGAGCCAGCGTGTCGGTTGGAGCCTGGGTTGGCGGCAACGTATCCGTCGGCGACGGCGGCAGCGTTGGCGACGGGGGCAGCGTCAGCGTTGGGGCCACGGTGATCGTCGGGACGAATGTCCAGGTGGGGACAGGCGTCCAGGTGGGCGGGACGAAGAACGGCGTATTGGTGGGCAGATAGAGTTGCGGCGGCGTGGGCTGCAATGGCGGACGCCAGGGCGTGGGCGTGGCGGTGAGAAACGGCGTATAGGTTGGCAGGCCGAAGCCATTGCCCGGTGCGCTGCCCAGTGTGGGCGTGACCGGGGCGGTGGTCGCCCTGCCAGAACCGGTTGGCGCGTAGGCCAGCAATACCGCGCCCAGGCAATAGCAGGGCACCGTCAGCAGAATGATCGCCACCAGCACCAGGCGCGTGGTCTGGCGACTATCCCACGGCCCAGAGAACCATCCCAAAGGCTTTGCCCTCGCCCGTAGACTTTCTCGCCGTCACGACTGAATCACCTCTACTTGCGAATATCCCACCACAGCGGCGTGCCCAGCGCGCGCGCCATATGCACGGCGGCGTGATGGGCAGGCGTGTTCAGTTCGCTGAGGCGCACACGGCGGCGGCCCGCCTGCTTGAGGCGGGCGCGTACCTCGTCCCATGTTTCCGAAATGCCCTCAACTGGTCCCAGAGCGACCACCGGCCAGAAGTGCTCTCCGTCGGCCAGATGCAGCCAGACCTCCTGCAACACGCGCATCGGCCCATCCTTACCCTTGCGACCCTGCGGGCGCGGTGCCGTCTGCGACAGCAGCACGTAAGCCACCCGGTCGAACGGCACGCGCCAGCGCGTCCCGCCCATGAAGCGACGCCGGGCGCGTACTTCGCGCCGCGTCGTGTCAACGATTACCTCGGTCGAGGCGATGACCTGCCAGAAGGTGCGCAGTGCCATGATGAACAGCATCAGCGCCACGGCCAGCCCCAGCCACGGCAGCCAGGTCGGGTTGACCTGGGCCAGGCCGCTGGTCAGTGTGCCCACTCCCAGAAACACAAAGACCAGTGCCATCACCAAGAAGCCCACCGACCGCATCAGGGCCACCATCACCCAGTCGCCGCGCCGTCGCCAGACCAGCCCTCGCCTGGTGGCGACAAACGACCATTCGTCGAAGTGCAGAGGGAGCGCGCGCAGCGCCGGTTCGATGCGCGTCGGTGCGCGGACGGGTGTGACGGCTGGGGCAGCGGGCGCTGAGATTGCGGCAGGAGCGGACGAGCGCGGCGGGGCTACTACGTGTAGCGGGCGGTCGAGCAGACGGGCGAGCGCCTGTGCAGCCCGCCGGGCTTCTTTCTCGTGATCGCCCTCCATGCCGCGCCAGCTCGCCAGGCCGCACCAGCGCCAGGGACTCTGCCCGGCATCCGGCGCGGAGACCAGCAACCCCAGATGCCAGCTTTGCGTTTCGGGTGCCCAACCAACCACCACGCGGGCGATATCCAGCGGAGCCAGCCGCCCTTCTGGCGGGAGTCGACGCGCGCGGGCAAACGCCGGACTGTAGGAAATGCCTTGCGCAGTCACTTCGACCAGCGCTGCCCCGCCGACCGATGAGCGGGTGCCGTTGATCAATCGCCAGATATTCGGACCAATCTCGATGGCCAGATTGTGCGCTGCGGGAATGGTTGCAATGGGTGCGTGTGAGTTGTGCATGATCTGTCGTTCTAAGTGCAGCAGAGGCGCGACTCTCGCGCTCTGTGATCCTACCACATTCGGCTGCCTTATACCTAGAGTCTACCGCGCGGCAGGAAGTAGCACCAAGTTCGCCCAAAGTGAGGGTATGAGCAAAGGTTGTCAGCAACTTGAGCGACTTGTTTGACACGGGAGCATTCACCTCACCCCCACTCGGCGCTGACGCGCCTCGCTGCCGAGCGAAGCGAGGCGGGGGGTAAACCAGGCGAGCCGATCATCATGTTTTCTCCATCCTTGTCCGCCCTTGAATCGCGAGGGCGAGGGGAAAAAAGCTCATGGCAGCCCCCAGAGATCGCCGCAGCAGTGAGGCGGGAAGACCCCGCGAATGGCGCTGCGTCCCTCGACGTTCAGCAAGCGTCGAGCAGGAACGCCTCCGCCCAGAAATAAGAGTAGAGCGGGCGCAGTTCCACCTGGGTAAAGCCTGCCGCCCGCAGACCGTCCGCCCAGTCCTGAATCGGCCCTTCCCAGTTGGTGCGGGCTGCGCTGCGGTCGAAGTAGCCGAACATCACCGGCACCAGAAAACCCTGAGCTACCAGCCCGCCGTCCCCTTCATACTCGGCCAGTCCGCGCTCGTAACGCTCTACCGCATAGCGCACATGGTCGGGGCTGGCGAGCGCAGCGAAGCGCGGCACGTCGAATTCGGCAATCAAGGTGCGCGCGCCGTGCGCCCGCAGCCAGCGGAAAACCGCCAGATGTTCGGTTGGCGGGAGCGATTGCAGGCTCCACGTCGCCTGAATCACGTCCCACGAACCAGCCTGCGCCTCTGGGCTGCCCATGAACGCCTGCAGCGTCTGGTTGAAAGCACGATAGGGGACACCGCGGGCGTTCAGCGCAGCGCACGTGATCTCCAGCAGGGGCGACGATGGCTCGACCAAGTCTACCTGGCGCACGGCGTCGGTCAGGGCAGGCAGCAACGCCAGGCCATCACCTACGCCAATGTCGAGCAGGCGGAGAGATGGGTATTGCCCGTACACCTCGCGCAGCGCCCCGCTGACTGCTGCATACAACCCCACGTTGCCCCCACCGCGAATGAACGCGCCGAACGCCGTGCCATCCACGTAGACGCCCGCTTTGCCCTGGCGAGCCACGCGCTCCAGGTAGATCGCTGCCTGGGCATAGACGCGGCTCTCTGGCTGGCGGCGGGACGCTTCGGCGGCCCACTCCGCCGCCCGCGCGAAATCGTCCGCGCCGAAAGCCAGGACGGCCAGGTAGAAACAGGCCAGCGGGTCATCCGGCATTTCATCCCCCAGGGCGGCGTAGCCTGCGTGATGGTAGCGTTGCCAAAGCGTTTCCAGGCTCATGGGTAGCTCCCGTTTGCGGGTCTCAGATCATTCGAGAAGTCCTGAACGGCAAGTTTACCTCACTCCCAGCCTCGCTGCGCTCGGCAGCTCGGCGCGTCAGCGCCGAGCGGGGGGGAAACGCCTCCGCGTCAAGCAAATTACCGACAACCTTTGCATATACCCTGAAGGCGCCATCTGGCGCTGTGCAAGACGGGCGTGTGTTCGTACAATCTTTGAGACAAACGGTTGACAGGAGCGATGAGAGTTACTGGCATGAGCAAGCAACTGGGTTTGCTGGTTGTACTGGTAGTGCTGGGAGGGGCTGCGGTGCTGACGTTGAGCCTGCGAGGCGGAGACGAACGTCAGCAGGCGTCCGCCGTGCCTCCGACCACACAGCCTGACGCCCCGGCAGGCGAGTCTTCTCAGGGTGAAGATTCCCTGCTACTCCCCCCGCAGACGGTTGCCGCCGGCGAGGGGACGATCCTCATTGATCTGCAGATGCCCGACGGCTACAAGCTCAATGCTCTGGCCCCGCTCACAGCCGTCTGGCCCGACGACCCGGTAGCACGCATTCCCCCCGAAGCGCGCGACCTGCGCCTGGTCAATCCGCCTCTGCCTGTACAGGTGCCCGTCACCTTCGCGCCGGGACAAACCGATCTGGCGCTCGACCTGACGGTGTATTGGTGCGAAGCGGTCAACGAGACGCTGTGCTTCGTGGATCGGGCGACGCTGGTGCTACCCCTGACGGTGACCTCTGAGGGCGCGGCGCATCAGGCTGTCTTCGAACGAACCCTGGTGCCGCCGGCTGTGATAGATACGCCCGGCTAAGGGCGAGAGCATTTCCCCATCCTGGCTGTCATGCCGCGCAGGGGGCAAGTCCCGCCTTTGCGCGGCGTTTTGTCCGGGTTTCCTTCTCGGCCTTCTGTGGCGCGACCCTCGGCGGAGACCTTGAAGCACGCCTTGTCTCCAGTGCACAAGAGCGAGGTCGCGGGGCGCTACCCGCGCGCCTGCCGACCGGCTATAATCAGTCACGCGGCAAACGGCAGCGCAAAAGGGAGAGACGGGCGATGCTGAGATGGGCGTGCTGGGCCATCATCGGAGGGCTGGCAGGATTGCTTCTGGTCGCCTGTGGGCGAGGTGAACAGACGGACGATGCACCCATCCCCACCCTGGCCAGTTTCGACACGTTGCCGACCGCTTATTTCCTGACCCAGAATGCTCCACCGCCCGGTTTCTCCAGCCTGGCCCTCGATCCCATCGAGCGTGGCCTGACCGATCACCCTGGCTGGGCCTACACGCTCAGCGGCAGCTTCAGCGGGACGTTCGATGTCACCGGCGACGCGGCCCAGGGATCGTTGAGTGTGCTGGTACAGGGCAACGAACTGGGACAGGCGCGCCGCGTGGTGCTGGAAGTGTCCGGTAGTGCATTTGCGCCGGGCCAGGAGACGGTGCGGCTGGAGGGCGTGCGCATCAGCAATGACTATTACCTGGTAGATGTGAACGGACAGTGTTCGCAGGGCGACAGCGGCCTGGCTGGCAACGCCATCATTGCCGACCTGGCTGCCGGGCAGATCATTGGCGGGGTGACACAGGCCGTGCCGACAGGGCACCGCGACACGCTGAACGATCTATCTGCCTGGCAGTACACCTTCGCGCCCCAGGACGCCCGTCTGCCCGCTGTCGTGACGCACGCCAACAGCCAGGTCACGCTGGCCGCCGACCTGTGGGTTGCGCCGGAGGTCAACGCCGTGTTGCGCTACGAAGTCACCGTCACTGTGCGCGGCGTGCATCTGCTGTGGGCCGACCGCACTGGCTCGACAGTTTCGGGGACGCTCTCGCTGCGCTACGAGCTGGACCCGACGGCTTTCAGAGAGCTGCCCAATATCAGCGTGCCACACGGGTGTTGAATGGGTGCATTTCAGTTTTGGGGCAATGGTTTTGAGCCGCAGAGACGCCGAGAGCGCAGAGGAGAAAGAACTCAAAACTCTGTGACTTGCTCTGTAGCCTCTGTGCTCTCTGTGGTGAATTCTGCCCCAAGGCGCGAATACGCCCGTGTTGAATCTTGATGAGCAAAGCACGAGGGGCCAGGGTATAATGGAAGCCGCATGTGAGCCAATGCGCCAATCCGAGGAGAATGTGTATGCGTGTTTCGGTGCTGCAAGAGAATCTGCATAGAGGGTTGTCCATCGTCAGCCGCGCCATTCAGAGCCGCCCCGCGCTGCCCATCCTGGCCAACGTGATGATCGCTACCGACGAGGCGCGCCTGCAACTCTCTGCAACCAACCTTGAACTGGGGATCACGCACTGGATCGGCGCGAAGGTCGAGCATCCCGGCGCGATCACCCTGCCCGCCCGCACTCTGCAAGAACTGGTCGCGACGTTGCCGCCTGAACGGGTGGACATGGAACTGGATTTGCGCACCTTGACGCTGCATCTGCGCTGTGGGGCCAGGTCGGCCAATATCAAGGGCATGGACGCCAACGAATACCCCCTGCTGCCGGAATTCGACCCGACGCACGCCATCCCGGTACCAGCGGGCGTGTTCCGCGAGATGATCGAGCAGACGGTCTTCGCCGCTGCCAAAGAGGACAACCGCCCGGTGCTCACCGGCGTGCAGATGCGCTTCGATGGCGACCGCCTGACCCTGGCCGCCGCCGACGGCTACCGGCTATCGGTGCGCCACACCACGCTCGAATTCAGCGCAAGCGACCGCGTCCCAGAGCCGTTG
>FWPU01004225.1_pt1 | contig 33882 bp, 30 predicted proteins | sample 2228361 | NCBI WGS metagenome assembly FWPU01 (sample SAMEA103939777, study PRJEB20133) | metagenome
TAAGCCTTCAACGTATGACTCTTTCATTCACTACACCTCGCCGGTTTGACCGGCGCACGGAGGAGCCATGCCTCCATCCGAGGTCGACGCCGCATCCGAGGTCGACGCCGGCGCCGGCCGGGCGGGGCGGGTCTTGTCGGCGATCAACGGGTGGGTCGCCGCCCGGTCGAGCTGGCTGCTCGTGGCGGTGGTGATCGTCAACCTGCTCGTTCCGGGGCCGGCCCGAGCGCTGCGCGCGGTCAAGCTGTTCGACCTGCCGGGGCTTCTCTGGCCGGTGGACTTTCCGGCGCTGGCGCTGGCCGCGATGATGCTGTCGTCGAGCATCCAGTGCCGCATGGCCGACCTCGCGCAGCTCCGCCGCGGGCGGGTCGCCGCCGGCCTGGCTCTCTCGTACGGCATGGCCCCGCTGTTCTCGGCGGTGGCGGCGGCCCTGACCATGAACGGCTTCCACGGCCCGGGCGCGCAGCAGCTACAGATCGGGCTCTTGTTCGTCACGCTGATGCCGGCGGCGCTGACCTCGGCGGTCTGGGTGCGGCTGGCCTCGGGCAACGTGGCGCTCGCGGTGGCGCTGGTGACGGCCACGGCGGTGTCGTCGCTCGTGGTGGTGCCGCTCGCGGTGTGGTGCCTGCCGGGCATCGCTCCGGGGGCGGTGCTGGCCCCATCGCGCGAGATCGTCCGCCACCTGGTCCTCTCGGTGGCGCTGCCTTTGGCGGTGGGGCTTTCGGTCCGCCGCCTCTGGCCCGCGCGCGGACGCCGCCCAGCCCTTCTTCAGCCTCTTGGGGAACGTGGGCCTGTTCGCGGCGCTGTCGACGAACGTGGCCGCCGCGCGCTCGCACATCGAGGCCGAGCTGCCGGCGGTGGCCATGGCCGCGGTCGGAGCGCTGGCCCTGAACGCCGGCACGTCCGGGTTCGCCATCGGCTGCGCCCGGCTCTTGGCGGCGAACCGGCCCGGGCTGCCTCACGCGGACGCGATGGCCCTGGTGTTCGGCGGAGGCATGCGCAGCACCGGCATGGCGATGGTGGTCGGAGCGGCGGCGTTCCCGACGATGCCGCTGGTGACGGTGCCCGCGGCCATCTACAGCATCAGTCAGCAGATGCTCGCATCGGCCCTGCTCAGGTGGCTCGTGCCCGGCACCGCGCTGCTCAGGGGGCGGCCGGGCCAGAGCCGGCGCCAGCTCGAGACGCACCTCAAGGCGCTGCGGTCCGATCGGTTCGTGCTGCTCCTGTTCCGGGTGTCGTCGGAGAAGGGCGCGCGGCCGCTGCTCGGGGCGGTTCAGCGCCGGCTTCGCGGCTACGACTTCGTTTCGCTCGTCGAGCCCGACGCGTTCGCCGTGGTGCTGCAGGAGATCTCCGCCTCGCAGGCTCAGCGCGTGGCCGACCGGCTGGGAGGCGCGGTGAAGACGGCCGAGCCGGGCGCGCGGCTCTCGTGGGCGCTCGGCGTGGGGCACGCGGGCGCTCCGCCCGATCGGCTGGTGGAGGCCACCGCCCGGCTGGCCCGCGCGGAGATGGAGCTCCAGCCGTCCGCGCGGCAGGTCGTGTAGTCCGCGACCGAGGAGCCGTTTCCGGGCGAGCGGATGCACGGCGGTGTTCTACGCACTGCGCCAAGAGCTCTGCGACGGCGCGCGTAGGGCGGCGTTGAAACGGCCTGCTCCGGGTGCTAGTGACGCCGCCGTTCATGGCGACGGGCATCAGCTACGCGCTCGACTTCGAGCGGCCGCTCCTCGAGCTCGAAAAGCGCATCGAAGAGCTCAAGACGCTCTCGCAGACCGGAGCGGTCGACTTCTCCACCGAGATTCAGAAGCTCGAGCGGAAGGCGAAGAGACTCCAGGACGAAATCTTCCAGGACCTCTCCCGTTGGCAGATCGTCCAGCTCTCGCGGCACAGCGCGCGGCCGTACTTCTTGGATTACGCGCAGGCGCTGTTCACCGACTTCTTCGAGCTCTCGGGCGACCGCCACTTCGGCGAGGACCCTTCGATCGTCGGCGGCTTCTGCGAGTTCGACGGCCAGGTGGTGATGGCCATCGGGCACCAGAAGGGCCGGTCGACGAAGGAGAACATGCTGCGCAATTTCGGCATGCCCAGGCCCGAGGGCTACCGCAAGGCGCGGCGGCTGATGGAGCTGGCCGAGCGTTTCGAGCGGCCGATCCTCACCTTCATCGACACGCCCGGCGCCTACCCGGGCATCGGGGCCGAGGAGCGCGGGCAGGCCGAGGCCATCGCGCAGAACCTCGAGGTGATGAGCCGGCTCAAGGTGCCCATCGTCTCCACCGTCATCGGCGAGGGCGGCTCGGGCGGAGCGCTGGCCATCGGCGTGGGCAACTGCGTGCTGATGCTGGAGAACTCGATCTATTCCGTCATCAGCCCCGAGGCGTGCTCGTCGATTCTCTACCGGGACGCGACCAAGGCCGAGAAGGCGGCCGACTCGCTCAAGCTCACCGCGAAGGACCTGCTCGGCTTCGAGGTCATCGACGAGGTGGTGCCCGAGCCTCCGGGCGGAGCGCACCGGGATCCGAAGAAGGCGGCCGAGCTGCTCGGCGAGGCGCTGCGGCGCAACCTGCGCGCGCTCTCGGGCAAGTCGGGCGACGAGCTGGTCGAGCAGCGGTTCTTGAAGTTCCGGGCGATGGGCGTCTTCGCCGGCAAGTGAGGGAAGGATGCGCCGACCGCTGGTCGCCGATTACATCGAGACGCTCCAGCCCTACGTCCCCGGCAAGCCCATCGAGGAGACCGAGCGCGAGTACGGCGTCACCAACGTCATCAAGCTCGCCTCGAACGAGAACCCGCTGGGGCCCTCGCCGCTGGCGCTCGAGGCGATCGAGCACGAATCGCGCAAGGTGAACCTCTACCCGGACGGCTCGAGCTACTACCTCATCCGCCGGCTGGCGCGGCACCTCTCGGTCGAGCCGGAGGAGGTCTTCGTCGGCCACGGCTCGAACGAGATCATCGAGCTGCTCATCCGCACCTTCACCACGCCCGACGACGAGGCGCTGCTCTGCAAGGGCAGCTTCCTCATCTACAAGGTCGCGCTGCAGTCGCACGGCCGGAAGTTCGTCGAGGTGCCGATGCAGGAGGGCTACCGGTACGACCTCGAGGCGATGGCCAGGGCCATCGGGCCGAAGACGCGCATCATCTTCCTGGCCAACCCCGACAACCCCACCGGCACCGCCTTCAGCCGCAAGGAGCTGGAGTCGTTTCTCGCCCACGTTCCCGAGGACGTGCTGGTGGTGCTCGACGAGGCGTACTTCGAGTACGTCGACTGGCCCGAGTACCCCAACGGCCTGGACTACTTCCGTCAGATGCGGAACCTGGTGGTCTTGCGGACGTATTCGAAGCTGTACGGGCTGGCCGGCATCCGGTTGGGTTACGGCGTCATGCAGCAAAAGCTCACCGCGTACCTGCACCGCACCCGCATGCCGTTCAACCTCTCGTCGCTGGCCCAGGCGGCGGGCATCGCCGCGCTCGATGACGTCGAGCACGTGCGCACCACCAAGGAGACGACGCACCACGGGCTGCGCTACCTCGAGACCGAGCTGCGCAAGCTGGGCATCACCGTGCCGAAGAGCTACGCGAACTTCGTCTTCGCCGAGCTCGGCCGGCCCGCGCACCCCGTCTACGAAGCGCTGCTCCGACGCGGCATCATCACCCGGCCCATTCCCGGCTACGGCTTCCCCAACGCGCTGCGCATCAGCGTCGGGCTGCGCTCGCAGAACGAGCGGCTGGTGAACGCGATGAGGGAGGTGCTCCAGTCGTGAGCGCCGGAAGCAGACCGCGCCCCTTCATCGTCGCCATCGACGGCCCCGCCGGAGCGGGCAAGTCGACGGTGTCGAAGCTGCTCGCGCGGCGGCTCGGTTTCACGCTGGTGGACACCGGGGCCATCTACCGCTGCGTGGCGCTGGCGGCGTCGCGGGCGGGAATTGCCCTCGACGACGACGCGCACCTGGGCCCGCTCGTCGACCGGCTCGAGCTGTCGTTCCGCATGGAGGACGGGGAGAACCGCGTCTTCCTCTCCGGGAAGGACGTGTCGGCCGACATCCGCTCGCCCGAAATCTCCATGGCCGCATCGAAGGTATCGGCCCGCCCCGTGGTGCGGCAGGGCCTGTTGGGGCTGCAGCGCCGATTGGCCCTGGAGTCGGAACGGGGCGCCGTCCTCGAGGGCCGCGACACCGGCACGGTCGTCTTCCCCGACGCCGACGCCAAGTTCTTCCTCGACGCCTCGCCCGAGGTGAGGGCCCGCCGCCGCTACGAGGAGCTGTTCCAGAAGGGCGTGGAGTCGACGTTCGAAGAGGTGCTGGCGGACCAGCAGCGCCGCGACGAGCAGGATCAGAAGCGGGCGGTGGCTCCCCTGAAGCCGGCCGAGGACGCCCTTCGCATCGACTCGAGCGCCCTGCCCCTCTCCGAGGTCGTGCGCCGCATCGAGGCGGTCGTGCGCGAGCGGATCGCCTCGAGGGCGCGAAGCTGAGCTCCGGGCGCCACCGCGGCGGACTTCAAGGCCGAGATGTCGAAGCTGAGCCCAGCCAGCAGCTCGCGGTGCTCAAGAGCCTGCCGTACGAGGTCCGGGCGAAACTGACCGCCGAGCTGGAGAAGCTCCCCGCGGATCAGCGCGGCACGCAGCTCTCGTGGCTGGGCGACCGCAACCTCGCCGGGCTGTCGAAGGACGGGTACGTCGCGATCACGCCCGGGCGGTCGTACTACCTGAACGACAACCGCTACCCGGTGACCTGGGCCGAGCGCATCGACCTGGGCAACGGCCGCACCATCACCGCGTCCCACGAGGACGGCTACATGATGGTGAAGATGGGCAGCAAGAAGCTGCGCGCCGAGTGGACGCCGACCGGTTGGCAGTTCTTCGAGCGCACCCACTCGCCGAGGAACGGCGACCGCATCGACCACGAAGGAAGGGCCTGGAGGCCCGTGACGGCGCCCGACAAGGAGGAGGCGCTGCTGATCACTGCGTTCCGCGAGGGCTCTGCGGTCGCCGCCGGCTTCTCGGGCAAGCTCGACCCCGCGACCGAGCAGCTCTTCCGCGACCAGGAGATCACCGCGCAGATCCCCGCCGCGCGCAAGGCGTTCGATCAGCTCGAGGCCAGGACGAAGGACCTCGAGCAATGGACGTCGGCGCCCTACCAGAAGTGCCTGGAAGGCCTGCCGCCGCACCAGCGCCTCGCCGAGGCGACCCGGGTGTCGCAGGCGCTCAAGGGCACCGCGGCTGGGCGGCAACTCGCCGAGTCGCTCTTCGGTGACCGCGCCTTGCGCCAGGACGCGAGCGGCAAGCTGGTTCCCTCGACTGCGTTCGCCAAGATGGTGCTCGAGGGCGCGTGGAGCTCGCGAGACGGCCGCGAGGCGCTCCGCGAGCTGACGCTCTCGCTGGCGCCGCAGCTTCCTGGCGCTGGCCACGAGTCGCTCGGCCGCATGTTCGAGGTGATGCGCGGCCGGGCGCTGACGGCCCGCGAGTGGGAGGCGGTCATCGCGCTCCACAACGTCTCCAGCCCCAAGGAGCTCGAGAAGCTCGTCAAGCCGGACGCGAAGTCACCGCAGAGCGCCCTCGACAAGGCAGGTGACGTTTCCGACCTGCTGTCCGAGCTCGGGAGCGCGGCCGAGCCCGACAAGCTGCGCGCGGCCGGAGGCGGCGTCACCGAGGCGCTGAAGATCCGCCGAGCGGCCGATGCCGCGGCCGACGCGCTCGAGTCGAAGGCCGCGACGTTCGCGCGTGGTGCGCACTACGTCGCGTTGTTCCAGGTGTTCAACTCGACGAAGGACCTGATCACCGAGGGAATCAACGTCGACACGGCGAGCGCCTTCGCGGAGGACGCGGCGCGCGCCATCGGCACCTGGGGCGCGGTGGCGGAGGCCGCCGGCAAGACGGGCTTCATCACCAAGGTGGGGAGGGTGGCCGGGCCGGTGTCCGACGCCATCGGGCTCATCAACGACATGCGCCGCGCGGACAAGACCTCGAGCAGCGAGGGACGGTACCGCGCGAACGTGCACGTCGGCGCCTCGGCGCTCATCCTCGCGGGCGGTCTGGCGGGCGATTCGTGGCGCGGGCGCGAAGAGCGCATGCGAGCCTGATGCGGCCTGGGCCGGCGCGGGCGCGCGCCCTTCGAGGAGCCGCTGCCCATCGACCCCGAGGCCTCGGTCGACGCCAGCATGGGCCCGCGGATCCGCCGCGTCGACGGCGGTTCGCTAAGCGGGCAGCGCGAGCTTCTCGCGGATGAATGCGTCGGGCGGCAGCGCGGCGCGCGAGGCTGGGTCCGAGAGCGGGGCCCTGAGAGCGCTCGCGAGCGGCTCGGCTCCGGTGCCGCGCTTCTTCGCCTCGAGCTGGATCTGATCCGCCACCCCGCCGGTGGGAGCCGTCATCGGCTGCTTCAGCTCGAGCACCACCAGCGGACCTGCCGCGGCGACGCTCTGGATGGCGTTCCACGGCAGCGTGACCGCCTGCTTCCGCTGCACCAGGTAGAGGTTCTCGCGGCTCAGGTACAGGCTCGGCCAGCGGAGCGGCTGCAGCTGCCCGCGGAATGCGAGCAGCCCGACGAAGAAGCCCGCCAACAGTCCCGCCACCGGAGGCACGGTGCCGAAGATCCACCGCTCGAGCATGCCCGCGCCGATGGACAGGCCGCCGGCGAAGAGGAAGTAGCGAATGACGTAGATGCCCTTGAAGGCCGAGGTGACGCCGTAGCGCCAGACGGGCGGCACGGTGCTCACGACGCGGCCTCCCATCGCCGCACCACGTCGAGGTAGGCGTCGCGCACGGCCGCCACGGTCTCCTCCGCGCGAGCGCCGCGCAGATGGGCCAGGAACGGCTCCCAGAAGATGGACCGGCCGACCGCGAATCCGTGGCACCTGCTCGAGGTACGGGCCGCGGCGAACCAACGCGAGAGCTGCTCGGGCGGAGCGCTCTTGCCCAACACCACGATGCGCTCTCCGTCCTTCAGCGCCTTCGCCACCTCGGCAACGGCCGCCGGCGCCTCGAGCCCCTCGAGCTTCCACTCGGCGGGGTGGACTCCGAGGCGGTGGAGATGCCGAATCCACTCCGCGGTGAGCTCGGCGCGACCGCGCGACTCGAAGCGCCGCTCGTCCTCGCCCTCGCGCGCCGGCACGATGAGCTCGAGCACCAGCGGCACCTTCGCGGCGCGGCACGCCCCGGACAGCTGCGTGACGGCTTCGTTCTGCGCGTCGAAGGCGTCGTCATCGGGCCGCCCGCGGACGAGGCACTTCACGAACGCCGGCCGCTGCGCGAGGACGCGCTCCTCGAGATCGGGATACAGCTTCAGCGGCCACGCGCCCGAGACCTCGGCGGGCATGCCGACGGGAATTCCCTCCGACCGGGCGCGGCGGATTGCCTCCACGGCCAGCTCGGGATCGAGGATCAACCCTCCACTGTTGCGCACCCCCGCGGACTGATCTCGCGCGGCGAGGAAGGCCTCGACGAGCAGGTACTTGAACTCGCGGCACAGCGTCTCGCCGCCGACGTACCTGCGCGATTCCTCGACGAGCTGCGCGCGGTGATCCGCGGCCAGCACGTACCGGGGCAGCTCGGCGGGTGACGTCTTCGCGCTCGGCCCTCGCGCGCTCGCCCGCCGCCGAGCGGGTTTCCGGGCCGGACGCGCTCCCTTCTTCGGCGTCACGGCGGAGTCTCCCCGCGCGCGGCGAGGAACTGCTCCACCTCCTCGAACGTCGGCATCGCCGGAGCGCACCCGTGGCGCGTCACCACGATCGCTCCGACCGCGTTCGCCAGCCGTGCGCAGCGCCGCAGGTCCCAGCCGCTCAAGTAGCCCTTGAGGAAGCCCGAGAGGAACGCGTCGCCGGCGCCGAGCACGTTCAACACGTCGATCTTGAACCCGGGCACATCGAACGGCTGGCCGCTCTTCGGGAACACCGTGCAGCCGCGCGCGCCGCGCTTGACCACCAGCGTGCCGGGGCAGGTCCGCCGGAGATGCTCGACCCCGCCCGCGGCTTCGGCCTCCTCCTCGGTGCCGACCACCAGCGTGCAGCGCGAGACCAGCTCCGTGTAGATGCCGGCGGCTCCGCGTCCGTTGTCGGGCCAGAGGAATGGCCGCCAGTCGAGGTCGAGCACCAGCTCGCGCCCGGCGCCGGATGCGGCATCGGCCACCTTGTGCAACGCGGCGCGGCTCTGCGGCTGCGACAGGTGCGTGCCCGACAGGACGGACGCGCGGGCCGAGGCGATCCACGAAGAATCGACGTCGGCCTCGCAGAGCTGAATGTCGGCGCAGCCCTGGCGGTAGAAGAGGATGGGGAAGCGATCGGGGGGCTCGATGCCCAGGACGACCAGCGCGGTCTGGTGGCCCGGGTCGACCACCACGCGCGAGACGTCGACGCCATGGCCGGCGAGCGCCTTCGTCACGAACCGGCCGAGCGGCTCGTCCCCCACGCGGGTCAGCATCGCCGTCGAAAGGCCCAGCTTGCGCGCTCCGACCGAGACGTTCGCCGGCGAGCCACCCAGGTACTTGGCGAACGACGACACGTCCTCCAGCGGCACGCCGATCTGCTCGGCGTAGAGGTCGACCGCGGCCCGGCCCACGCAGATGACGTCGAGCATCATGCGGCGGGTCATAGCACCCCGGATTCGGCTATGGTGAGCGCCCCGTGAGTGAGTTGCTCCTGCACTCCGACGCGCTCCCGCCCGACCGTTCGGGCACGCTCATCGAGGTCGATCCCTCCCGCGCCCGATGGGAATTGGTCTCCTTCGAGGTGTTCCGGCTGCTTTCGGGCCAGCACCGGAGCGGCGAGACTGGCGATTGCGAGGCCTGCTTCGTGGTCCTGGGCGGCGTGGGCATCTTCGAGACGAGCGAGGGAACATTCGCGGACGTCGGCGGCCGCAAGGACGTGTTCGGCGGCCCCTGTCACGCGCTGTACTTGCCTTTGGGCAGCGGCTGGAAGCTGAACGCGGCCACGTCCATGGAGGTGGCGATCGGTCGGGCGCCGGCCCGCGAGCGCTACCCGGCGCGGCACATCAAACCCGAGGACATCGAGCTCGAGGCGCGGGGCGACGGCAACGCGAGCCGGACGATTCACCACGTGCTCCCGCCCGAGCGGCCCGCCGACCGGCTCATGGTGGTCGAGGTCTTCACGCCCGGAGGCAACTGGTCGAGCTACCCGCCGCACAAGCACGACCGGCACGCGCCGCCGGCCGAGCACGACCTCGAGGAGATCTACTACTACCGCATCGACCGGCCCGGCGGCTGGGGCATCCAGCGGGTGTACACGGAGGACCGGCGCGTCGACGAGACGATGGTGGTGCGCGACGGTGACCTGGTGCTGGTGCGCGAGGGGTTCCACCCGTTCGTGGCGGCTCCGGGGTGCAACGCGTACTACCTGAACGTGCTGGCCGGTACCGGCCGGTCGATGGCGGCGACGGACGACCCGTCGCTCGCGTGGGTGCGGTCGACCTGGAAGCGACCACAGCGGAAGGTGATCTGACAGATGAACGACGTTCGCATCGGCATCCTCGGAGCGGGCCGCATTGGCCGTGTGCACGCGGAGAACGCGGCGTTTCGCGTCTGCGGCGCGAACGTGGTGGCGGTGGCCGACGTGGTGCGCGAGGCCGCCCAGGCCTGCGCTGCGCGCATCAAGGCGCCCAAGGCCACCGACAGGGTCGAGGAGGTGCTGGCCGATCGGTCGATCGACGCGGTGGTGATCGCCACGTCGACCGACACGCACGCGAGCCTCATCGCCGAAGCGGCGCGCGCCGGCAAGCACATCTTCTGCGAGAAGCCGATCGACTTCGACCTGGACAAGATCGACGCCGCCCTCGCCGAGGTGAAACGCGCCGGAGTGCTCTTCCAGATCGGCTTCAACCGCCGCTTCGACCCGAGCTTCCAGCGGGCGCGAGAGCTGGTGCAGTCGGGGCGCATCGGCCAGCCGCACCTGTTGCGCATCACCAGCCGCGACCCGAAGCCGCCGCCCATCGACTACGTGAAGGCCTCGGGCGGGCTGTTCGCGGACATGACCATCCACGACTTCGACGTCGCGCGGTGGATGATGGGCGAGGAGGTCTCCGAGGTATTCGCCTACGCGGCGAACCTGGTGGACCCGGCCATTCGCGAGGTGGGCGACGTCGACACCGCGCTGGTGAGCCTGAAGTACGGCTCGGGGGCGCTGGGTGCCATCGACAACAGCCGGCGCGCCGTCTACGGCTACGACGTGCGCGTGGAGGTGTTCGGCTCGGACGGCGTGGTGCACGTGGGCAACGTCCCGCCGACCAGCGTCTCGATCGCGTCAGAGCAGGGCGTGTCGTCCGACGGCCCGCTGTTCTGGTTCATCGAGCGCTTCGAGCAGGCGTACGTGAACGAGATGCGCCACTTCGTCGAGTGCGTGCAGCGCGGCACTCCTCCCTCCGCCGGAGCGCTCGACGGGCGCATGCCGGTGCTGCTCTCGCGCGCGGCCAACCAGTCGCTGGCCGAGCGCCGCCCGGTGCGAATCGAGCCGTAGGCCATGCCGGAGCCGCTCGTCATCGACGGCGACACGCGGGTGCTGGTCCTCACCGGCGCCGGCGTTTCGGCCGAGAGCGGCATTCCCACCTTCCGCGGCGCCGGAGGGCTCTGGGAGCAGTACCGGCTCGAAGAGCTCGCCACCCCCGAGGCCTTCGCCCGCGACCCGGGCCTGGTCTGGCGTTTCTACTCCTACCGGAGGGAGAAGGCCGCCCTGGCCGAGCCCAACCCGTCGCACCACGCGCTCGTCGCGCTCGAACGGCGGCTGGGAGATCGTTTCCTGCTGGCGACGCAGAACGTCGACGATCTGCACCGGCGCGCCGGCTCGCAGAGAATGGTCGAGCTGCACGGAAACCTCTTCCGCACCCGGTGCTCGGCCTGCCGCCGCGAGCCGTTCGAGGACCGGCGCTCGTATGGCCCCGACTCGCTGCCCCGCTGCCACTGCGGCGCGCTGCTCCGGCCGCACATCGTCTGGTTCGGCGAGATGCTCGACCCGTCGCACCTCGAGCGCGTCGACGACTTCATGCGCGAGGCCGCCTCGCACCGCTTCGTCTTCCTCGCCGCCGGAACCTCGGGCGCGGTCTGGCCGGCCGCCGGATTCGTCGAGCAGGCCCGGGCGCTGGGAGCAGGCACCTGGCTCGTCAACGCCGACCCGGCCGAGAACACCGCCCGCTTCCACCACTTCGTGCAGGGCAAGAGCGGCGAGGTGCTGCCAAAGCTGCTCGGCTGACCGTCGGCGAATCTCGCGCGGCGCGGCGATTGCGCGCGCTTTCGATGTCGCGCCATGATGCGTCGGGAAACGCAAAAAGGGGGAAGCGGGGGTACACCGATGAAGGTCGGCAACAAGGTCGACCTGCCGCGCGAGCCGAAGCTCGAGCCGATGTCTGGCAAGCCGACGCAGCCGGAACAGGTTTCGTCCAGCGCAGTTGCGTCCACCACGAAGTCCGAGGTCGGCCAGACCACGTTCGCGGCCGAAGTCGCCGGCAAGGGCCCCGTGGCGCTCACGGCCGAGTCGCCCACCTCGAAGCCCGAGTCGGTGCAGGCCGTCTCGAGCCGCCCACCCGAGAAGGCGAACGCGCGCTACGACTACGTCGTCATCGGCTCGGGGGCGGGAGGCGCTCCGCTGGCCGCCCGGCTGGCCGAGGCCGGCTACAAGGTGCTCGTCCTCGAACGCGGCGACGACAAGAAGGTGCCCGAGTCGAAGGTGCCCGCCTTCCACGCCGCCGCCTCCGAGCACCCCGACATCGCGGTGGACGGCGAGGGCTATTTCGTCAGCCACTTCACCAAGGCCGAGGACAACCGCCGCGACCCCAAGTTCGTCGAGGAGAAGAACGGCATCTTCTACCCGCGCGGCGAGGGCTTCGGCGGCAGCACGCGGATGAACGCCAACATCTTCGTGCGCGTCGACGACGTCGACTGGGACCGGCTGGCGCAGCTCACCGGAGACCCCGAGCTGAACGCGGCCAACATGAAGAAGTACTTCCAGGTTCTCGAGAAGAACGAGTACCGGCCGCTGCTCAAGCTCTTGCATCAGATCGGCAAGAGATTCGACGTCGACATGCTCAGGAACCTCGGCGGCCACGGGTTCGACGGCTGGCTGGAGACGACCCGGGCCGACCCGCGGCTGATTTTCGAGGACAGGCAGCTGCTCCGCATCGTGTACGAGACGGCGAAGTACTCGTTCACCAATCTCGGCGGGCTGGGCGACAAGCTGAAGCGGCTGCTCAGCATGTTCGACCCCAACGACGACCTCGCGCAGAAGACCGAGGGGCTCACGCTCACGCCCATGTCGGTCAGCGACGAGGGCCGGCGCAACGGCCCGCGCGACCGGCTGCTCTCGGTCGCCGACAAGCACCCCGACCGGCTCACCCTGAAGGACCAGGCGCGGGTACACGACGTTCTGCTCGACGAGAACAACGAGGCCATCGGTGTGCGGTACTACGGCCCTGACGGCAAGCTCCACACCGAGCACGTGCGCCGCGAGGTGATCATCTCCGCCGGAGCCTTCGAGACCCCGGCCATTCTCATGCGGTCGGGCATCGGCCCCGAGCAGGAGCTCGAGAAGCTCGCCGCCGCCGGGGTGAAGCCCAAGGTGGTGCGGCCCGGCGTGGGCGAGAGCCTCAGCGATCGGTACGAGGTCGGCGTGGTGGTGAAGATGAAGAAGCCGTTCGAGCTGCTGAAGGACCTGCCCTTCAAGGCCGACGCCTCGGACCCGGCCTACAAGAAGTGGCTGGAGACCGGCCGGGGCGTCTACGCCACCAACGGCGTGGCCATCGCGATGCAGGCGAAGTCGGACCCGAGCCTGCCCGACCCCGACCTGTACATCTTCGGCGTGCCCGGCCGATTCGAGGGCTACTACCCGGGCTATTCGAAGGACGCGGTGGCCGACGACCACTACTTCACCTGGCTCATCCTCCACGAGAACAAGGGCGACAAGCGGGGCAGGGTGACGGTCGACGCCAAGGACGTCGACGGCCACCCCGACATCAACTTCATGTACCACCACGAGGAGGCGCCGCGCGACAGCGCTCCGATGGTGGCGGGCATCAAGATGGTGCGCGAGCTGAACGCGCGCTTCGGCGACCTCGTGGCCGAAGAGGTCTGGCCCGGCAGGGACGTCGATACCGACGAGAAGCTGGCCAGGGCCGCCGAGACGGTGAGCTGGGGCCACCACGCGAACGGCACCGCCAAGATGGGCCGGCCCGACGACCCGATGGCCGTCGTCGACAGCAACTTCCAGGTGATCGGCACCAGGGGGCTGCGCGTCGTCGACGCCTCGGTGCTGCCCGACAACATCGGCAGTTTCATCGTCAGCGGCATCCTGCAGCTTTCGGAGAAGGCCGCCGACGACGTCATCGAGACCGCCCGGGCCCAGGACGCCGCGGAGGACCCGACGACGAGGTTGTGGCGGTAGCCTTCGCGCGGGTGCGACGTGCACGTAGGCTGTGCCTGATTCAGGTTTCAGTCGTCGGCGCCGCCCGCCTCGGCCAGCACCACCGCCGCCTGCACCGCGTCGGCCTCCGGCATGCCGCCGGGGAGCACCACGCGCGCGTCGTCGGTGGCGCGGCTCACGTAGCTGGCGGAAAACTGCGCCGGCCGGCCGTCGTGGCCGATCATGAACGAGCCCTTGAGCCACAGCCGGTTCATGTGGCCCACCCGGTCGGCGTAGGCGTCGGGAATCTCGCAGCGCCCGCGGGAGAAGGCCGACAGGGCCATGTCGCAGGGCACCCACTTCTTGCCGCCGTCCTCGCGCCACTCGGTCTCCATGAAACGCGCGAGCACGAACATCTCGCCGGGGCTGCCGTCGTAGATTTGCCGGCCGTTCTCCACCTTCGGAGCGCCGGGCAGAATGACACCCAGGTGGGGCAGACCCCGAAGCTGCGCCTTGAGCAGCGGGTCGGTGACGTGGACGTCTCCGCGCGACGTCTTCACCACCACCTCGCCGTCCTTCTCGGCCACGCGCCCGAAGGTGAACGTGCCGTACTTGCCGTCGGCGTTCAGGGCGAAGCCTTCGACGTTGAAGGTGCGGCCGTCCGAGCCGAGCGTCCCCACCACCGACATGGGGCCGTCGCCGATGAGGCCCTGCATCCAGGTGCCGGGCATGGGCTCGGCCTTCGACGAGTCGGCGAGCTGGTAGGTGGCTCCGCCGGCAGTTGTCAGCACCAGGGTCCGCCCGTCGTTCTGCACCGTGCCCTCGAGGAACGTGGCCTCGGTGGCGGCCGTGGCGCTCCAGCCGATGGTGCCGGCGCGGTGCGACTGCAGCTCGCCCCAGGCGTGCGGCGTCGCGGGAAAGATGAGCCCCAGCCGGCCGGCGTTCTCTTGCATGCGCTCGACGAGCCCGCCCGTGCCCTCGAGCACGCGCTCGACCTCCCGCGCCAGGGTGGCCTGACCTGCGCGGCGCAGATTCCGGGCGACGTTCTGCAGGTAGCCGGCGGCCTCGGTGGGCGACTGCTCGGCGAGGCGGTACACGTCGGCGAGCGTTCGCGCCGATCGGTTGAGCGCCTGTGCCGCCGGAGAAGCCATGGCGTCAGTGCGACGTCGCTTCGGCCAGCGTCACCGCCGCCTGCACCACGTCGGCTTCGGGCGCCGCCGGCCTGAGCTGCGCGCCGGCGTAGTCCGTCTGCAGGCTCACGTAGCTCGACTTGAAGCGCGCGGCGGTGCCGTCGGGGCCGAGCTCGACGTTGCCCAGAACCCACAGCCGCCCGCCGTGGTTCACCCGCGAGACGGCCTCCTCGGGGATGTAGCAGGGCTTCCGCGCGAACTTGCTGTAGGCCATGTCGGTCGACACCCACTTGCCCGACTGGCCCGGCTCGGCGTCGTGGGTGGCCTGTTCCATGAAGCGGGCCAGGCCGAAGAACTCGGCGGGGTTCTGGTCGTAGACGAGCTTGCCGTTCTGCTCCACCGGCTCGCCGGGGAGGATGATGCCCAGCCGCGGCATCGCCTTGAGCTTCGCCTTGAGCTCGGGGTGGGTGACCTCGACGTCTCCCCGCGGCGTCGAGATGACGACGCGGTCGGGGTTGTCCGCGTTCACCCGGCCGAAGGTGAAGGTCGAGAACCGGCCGTCGCGGTTGAGGGCGAAGCCCTCGACGTTGAAGGTCTGCCCGTCGGTGCCGAGCGAGCCCTGCAGCGACATCGGGCCGTCGCCGATGAGCCCCTGCATCCAGTAGCGCACCATGTTGTAGTAGCTGGCGGTGCGCGTCGACTCGGCGAGCTGGTACGTCTTGCCGCCGGGCGTGGTGAGCTGGAGGTAGTTGTCCGGGCCCTTCGACACCGTGCCCTCGAGGTAGAGCGGCCTCGCCGATTGCGGGTTGGCGGTCCACCCGATGCTCGAGGCGCGGCGGGCCTGCAGCTCTCCCCAGGCCTGCGGCGTCTCGGGGAATACCAGGGACAGCGCCTGGGCGTTCTGCTGCATGCGCTCGATGAGGTTGCCCGCGCCGGCGACGATGCGCTCGAGCGCCTCGGCCGACTGCACATCCCCCACCCGGCGCAGATTCTCGGAGACGCCGCGCAGGTAATGCGCGGCCTCGTCCGGCGATTGCTCTGCCAACCGCCTGAGGTCGGCGATCGTCCGCGCCGAGTTGTTCAGTGCCACTGCCGCCGAAGAAGCCATCGCTACCTCCCCATTGCGTGTCGCCTCAACCGGCCGGCTCCACGCGGATGCGCGACTCGCCCCAGCCGTGCACCAGCACCTGCGAGTCCCGCCATTCGATTTCCAGCTTGCCACCGGCCGGCCCGGTGGCCACCACGTCGACCTTGGCCCCCGGCGCGAGCGGGTGCTCCTCGCCCCAGGGCTCGATGACCAGGGTGATGCCCGAATGGCGCGAGTTGACGAGCCGCACCGCCGTCCGTTGGTCTGCCATCGCCTACGCCTCCGAGAGCCATGCCTCGACCGCCGGCTTCCGCCCGCTCTGCGCCGAGATCCACCCGGCGAGGTCTGTCGCCTGGGCCGACACGCGCGGGTCGCTCGCCAACCATTCCCTCAAGGTGGCCGGGCCGACCGATGACCCGCCGAGCTGGGTGACGACCCAGTCCAAAAGCACCGCGCGCCCGGCCGCCGAGGGGTTGGGGCTGCCCCGCTCGGCCGAGACGCGCGCCACGTCCCAGAAGAACTGGCGCCACGCCTTCGCGTCGTCCACCGTGGTGCCCACGGCCTTCAGCCGATCGATCAGCGCCGGATCGCCGATGCAGCCCACCGCCTTGGCGTGGCCGGTGTCGAACTGGAGAACGTCCGCGAACTCGCGCGGCGTCATCCCGTTCGGGCCCTTGGGGGTGGACAGCTTCTCCGAGACGCGCGCGGCCATCTGGCCCTCGACGCCTGCCACCGGGTCGCGCTGTGGAATGGGCACGTGCTTCTGGGGCACCTGCGTCAGGTGCTGCGGAATGCCGCCGGGCGTCGGGGGATTCGGCGTCCGCCCCTTCTGCTCGGGCTGCACGGCCGGCTTCTCCACCGCGCCGAAGCCTCTCACCTGGACGTTGGGGAGGACGGGGGGACTGGTGCCGACCTTCTTGGGCATGACCACCTCAGAAGTCGTCGATCCGATCCACCAGCTCGGGGTGGTCGACGAAGTCGTTCCGGTTGCCCTGGACCTGGGCCATGCGCTCGTTCCGGGCCCGCTCGTCGTCGGTGACCGGGAACTGCTTGTGCCAGGCCTTGAGCACCGCCTCCTCGTGCGCGGGAATCTTCATGTTCCAGCGCTTGGAGGCGGCGAACATCGCCCGGGCGGTGGGGCCCTTCTGCTCGTCGCGCGGCTCGAACACCCGCCGGCCGTTGGCGTCGAGGCCCATCTTCGAGCCGTTCTGCTCCCACTGCGCCTGCTCGACGATGCCGAAGGGCAGGCTTCCCCGCACGTTGTTGGCCTTGGTGTCGGTGGGGAACAGGTGCGCCAGATCGGACACGCCGGCGTTCTTGCCGGCCCGCTTGAGGAACGACTGCGGCAGCGTGTGCTCGGTATTCATCGCCACCCCGCGGTCGGCGTCGGGAATGCCGTTCACCCGCGCCTGGCGGCCCGTGTAGACGTCCTCGACGACGCCGTTCTCGTTGTCGACGAAGGTGAACATGAAGTACCGCGCGTCGCGGTAGTCGAGCGTCGAGAGCCCGTCGCACCGCTCGCGCAGATACTGCAAGAGCGCGTCGCCCGAGAGGTTGGCGATCTCGTTCGGGTCGATGGCCGGAAGCTGCTCGCCGCGCATCTCTCCCGTTGCGTGCTCCCTCTCCTGCACGTAGCCGAGGGCGTCGCGCCGTTGGGGCGGCGGCTCTTCGCGGCGGGGGCGACCGTCGAGGGCTGGACCGCGTCGGTCCTCGCGGGCGCGGAACCCGTCGCGCGCGTCCTCCCGCCGCCCCTCCGGCCGCTTGAGGCTCTTCACGCCGCTTGCGTCGGCGACGATGACCTCGGCGGCCATGTTGAGGAACAGGCCGTGCGCCTCGAACCCGGGCACGCGCTGCTCGATGGCCCTCTCGAGCCCGAACGGGTTGCGGATGCCGCCGTCGAAGCGCACGTCGAGAATGTAGTTGCCGTTGTCGGTGACGAAGGGCTGGTCCGAGTCCTTCTGCCGGCGCAGCACCGGCTCGCCGCCCATCTGGCGCAGCACGGCGGCCGCCTCCTCCCAGCGGTTGCGGTCGATCTCCACCGGGAGCGGGAACTTCGAGCCGAAGTCGCGCTGGCCGACGACCTTGGTGCCGTCGACGATGGCCACGAAGCGCTGTGCGGCCTGCGCGTTCTCCTTCTCGCGCAGGTGCGCTCCGCCGCCGCCCTTGATGAGGAACAGGTTGTCGCCGTCGAACCAGACCTGGTCGGCGCCGTCGATGGCGATGTCGAGCCGCGGCGTCTCGTTCAGCGTGCTCAACGGAATGCCGCCCGACCGGGCGCGCTCCTCGGTCTTCACCGAGCTCGAGACGCCGACCAGGTCGGTGAGCTCGCCCGAGCGCACCTTCTGGGCGATGAGGTCGATGGCGTAGTTGGTGGTCGAGCCCGTGCCGAGCCCGACCCGCATGCCGCTCTGCACCTGCTCGACCGCCTTGGCGGCTGCTCGAGCCTTCCACTGCTCGACGACTTCGGCGCTCGGGGTGGCTGTTTGCGTCGGTTGCACCCCGCTGCTCTCGATGCGCCTCGGCATGCGTCCCCCTCTCGGGCTCAGGCCCCGGCCGCGGCCTTCGTTCCGCCCTGCTGTTCCTTGATGAAGTCGAGAACGATCTTCGCGGCCTCCTGGGGCGTATCGACGATCTTGAAGAGCTTGTCGTCGCCCGGAGAGATGGTCTTCATCTTCAGCATCGGCTCGACCACCGACGCCAAGATGGGCTCCCACTCCTTCTTGCCCATCAGGATGATCGGCTTGGGAGCGTGCTCCTTCGTCTGCACCTGGGTGAGCTCGCTGAACAGAATGGAGATGGACCGGATGTCGGGCGTGTCGAGCACCATCGGGCGCGACTCGCGGCTGATCAGCTCCTTCTGGATGATGAAGTTCTCGAAGAAGTGGTCGGCCTTGAGCCGGTCGATCTTCTGGGGCTCGTCACCCCGGTAGGGAAAGAGCTGCACGTTCTGCGGATCTCCGCCCGCGCCGCGGATGCCCTTGCAGATCGCCTCGGCGGTGTCGTGGGCGCCGGTGGTGCGAATGGGCACGCCGGCCCGGGTGAGAATCGCCGCCAGCTCCTCGATGCGCGCTCGCGCCGGAGAGCCGGCCGGGTACGTCTCGGCGCCGAGCACCGTCACCCCCGGCGGGAACTTCGACAGCTTCTCGACGCCGTGAATGATGTCTCTGGTCAGGCTCTCGAAGATCTCCGCGGGCGGCCGCTCGAAGCCGACCCGGTCCTTCTCGCGGAAGACGTCGGCGATCTGCTCGTCGCGGTCGATGCGGCGAATGGCGTTCAGCGTCTCGGGCCTGGCCACCGAATGCTGCTTCAGCGCGTCGACGAAGCTGGCCCACACCGAGCCGTTCTTGATGACCAGCGGGTCGTTGACGAAGCCCTCTTCGATCATCGCCGCCACCTCGAGCAGCTCCTCGGTGGTGCCGAAGCCGCCCTCGTCGACGATGGTCATCAGCGCGTTGAGCCACAGGCCCACCTTGCGCGCGAGGAAGTTCTCCGACGTGACGTGGTCCTCGTTGTCGGACTCGACGTTCTGCTCGAAGGTGATCTCGTTCGGGTTGAGCTCGATCTTCACGCCCTGGGCCTTGAGCGCTCCCCAGTCGGCGTGCTCCGAGATGCCGGTGGTGCGGTTGGGCGTGTCGTCGGGCGGGAAGGGGGCAAGCTCGCCGCGGAGAATGGCGTTGCGCCCCTCGATGAAGCCTTCGCCGGCGGCCTTCATCGCCCCCGGGCCGGCCCCGTCGCGCTCGGGCACGCCGAGCCGGGCGATCTGCTTCGCGAGCTGCCTGGTGTTCTCGTAGAGCTGCACGTGAATCGGGTCGGCGTTCGGCGTGCCGGCGGGCTTCGACCGCGCGGTGCCGAACACCACGATGGCGGGCAGCCACCGCTCGAGCTTGGCGAACACCTTGATGAAGTCGGTGAGGTGCGACTTGAGGTAGGCGCGGTCGGCCTCGGACAGCTTGGGCGCCGTCTTGGCGTACAGCTCGGCGACGCGGTGAATCGCCTCGAGAAGCTCCTTCGACGGGTTTTCCGCCAGCTTCTGTAGCGGAACGCCGAACAGCTCCTGGAAGGTCGGGGCCTCGCCCAGAGGAATCGTCGCCAGGGGGACGAAGCCCTCTTTCGCCTCGGGCACCTTGGGCGGCGTGACCGGCTTGGCGCTGAACGCGTCGCCCCTGGCCTGGACCAGCTCGTTGGCCTTGGACGCGGGGGTCGACTTCACCTCGTTCTTGACCGGCTCGGTTCCGGCCGGCTCCTTGGGAACGGCGACGGGCTTGGATGAGAGCTCGGTTCGCTTGGGCATCGCTCAAATCCTCTCAGTGGGCGATCGAGGCGAAGCCGCCCTGAAGAATGTCGGTCCAGTTCCGGTAGACCTGCGCCGTGCTCGAGTCGCCGGCCTGAATGGCGCGCTCGGCCGCGCGGGGCAGCTCGTCGAGGAGCGCGCGGAAGGCCCGGGCCTGCTCCATCTGCAAGAACATCTGGCCCTCCTCCGGCTTGAGCGAGGGCTCGAAGTCGTAGAGGGCCTGCTCGGCCTTGCTGGCCGCAGGCAGGTACAGCTCGGTCATCTGCACCGAGCGGGCGGAGAGCTGGGTGAAGCGGGCCACCAGCGCCTCGCCCAGGGCCGTGGCGATCTTCTTGTCGGCGTCGTTGCCTTGGGCCCTGGCCGCGGCGAAGAGCGACTTGAGCTCGGCCGAGGCGGCGGTGATGAGAAGCCGCACGGTGCGCTCGTCGGCGTCGTTCCGGAGCGCGGCCATCGCGTCCATCAGCGCGTTGGCGGCCTGGCGCACGCCCACCGAGGCCCCGCCCAGCTCGGCCTGCACCGTCTTGGTGCGCTTGAGGTACAAGTCGTCGGCCGCCTTGTTGTTGACCTGCAGCGCCTGGTAGGCCGAGTCGAACTGCACGAAGTGCACGGCCTCGGGCACCTCGAGCTTCTGCCATGGCACGGTGAAGCCGGCCGTCTCCGCGGCCTTGTAGAACTTCGCCGCGTCCTGTGCGATGGCCTTGAGCAGCGTCGAGTCCCTGATGGCCGGGTCGGTGGTGAGGGCGTGGTCGAGCTTCTCCCAGTCGCCTCTGGCCTCGTGGCGCACGCCCATGTGCTCGCGCGGCATGTGGTGCGAGAGGAAGTTCACCGCGCGCTTCTGGAAGTCGATGTCCTCCTGGCTGTTGGCGTTGTGGTGCGGCGAGAGCCGGTGCGGATCCATCAGCACGTTCTAGTCCTCGCGGCTGTCGCCCCAGCTGTACATCGCCACCATGAAGTGCGGGTTCAGCGCCGAGCAGTTGAACTTGAGCTCGGGGTGCTGCTCGACGAGCTGGTAGAGCTGCTCGGTGGTGGTGATGCCCTCGAGCAGATGCGGCGCCTGCCTCTGCACCTCGGCCCGCACCCAGTTGTCCATCCACGCGTCGTGGGGCCTTCGCGAGAGCTGCCACACCAGGTCCTTGAGCGGAGCCCACTCGACCAGGTCGTGCTTGAGCGTCTCGCTCATGCCGGGGTTCGACTTGGGGTCGAAGCCCATGGCGGTGTGAATCTTGGTCAGGTCGGTCGAGTGGAAGACCGTCTGGATGGCGAACCTCCGCAGGGCTTGCTTGAAGTCGTTCACCTGCGCCGCGCTCTCGCCGCGCATCGGAGCGGCTTCGGGCGGGTTCTTCTTCGACAGCCGCTCGGCCTCGGCGATGGTCTGGTCGACGAGCTGGAGGATCTGGACTCCGGTCACCTTGTGCACCCCGTTGCCGGCGGGAGGCTGAAGGCCCAAATCCCTCATGTGCTCGGAGGTCAGCTCGAAGGTCTCCCTCTTCAGCACCTCCTCGAGCACCGCGTAGAAGTCGTCGACCTTCACCGAGTTGTCGGCGGCCTTCATCAGGTTGATGGTCGCCTTGGTGCCGTCGGCCCGGGTGATGGTGACCTCCTTGTCGAAGGTCTTCGGCATCGCCGCCTCGAGGAGCTTGAGCCCGTGAATCTCGAAGTCGGCGCGCTTGGCGATGCGGCGGAACTGGGGCTCGTGGTAGTTGACGTCGTTGGGGCTTCTCGAGCCGTGGGCCTCGTGCGTGCCCTCCCAGTAGCCGAAGGGCGCCGCATCGCTCTTCTCGGTGACGGCGCCCGCGGGGAAGATGTCGCCCTTGGCCGGAATCGGCGTGCTCGTCGACTCCTGCGGAGCGATCGTCACCGCCGCCCTGCCGGCCTGTTCGGCGTAGACGTTGGCCTGGTCGGGTCCGCCGGTCTTCTTCACCTCGGCCGTGCCTCGAGCTTCGGCGCCGGCGCCCGGCTTCGGCTCCGATTCCGTGGAGCGCGGAATTTTCGGCATCGTCGAGTCGAGCTTTCGGGGCATTGCTACCTCGGGTGGGTAGATGGAATCGAGCGGCAGTCTACGACTTCGCGGCACATGACGGCCACACAGGGCCATGAGGTGAGACCCGCGAGCGACGGGCGAGGCGCAGAGAAAAACGCACGCCTCACGGGTCGAGGAAGGCGAACGAGGAGATCCGGTGTGGATTGTTCGGGTCCTCCGCGTCGGGGGTGTAGCTGAAGCCGGGGGCGGCGATGGCCACGCTCATGATGTTCGGGTTCGACGAGGCGGCGACCACGCCCGAGCGGTTCGAGGCCCGGTCGTCGACGATGGCCACCACCACCTCGTTGCGGGCCTCGGCCTCCTTGGTGAGCTGGAACTTGGTGTCGGCGTCGCCGTCGCGGACGTTGGGCCGGGGCAGGGGAAGCCCCGACCGCTTCTGGCCGAAGTGCAAGGTCGGGTTGCGGATGCCTCCCGCCTCGAGCGCGTAAAGGGAGGCGTCGGGAGTGCCCGGCCGGCCCGAGACGAACGCCACCTTGCCGCCGCGCTGGGCCACCAGCTCGACGAAGCGGGCCAGCCCCGGTGAGACCTGGTCGGTCTTCAAATCCTGCGCCCAGTAGCCCGAGCGGAACATCGAGTACAGCGGCCCGCCCGCTCGCGCGCCGGGGTTGTTCCGGTCCGGAGCGTTCCAGTTGACGTGCGGGTACTTCTCGGCGAGCCCGGTCTTCTCGACGAAGCCCATCCAGGCCTCCTCGGTGTAGCCGGGGATCATCGGGTTGCCGTTCTTGTCCTTCAGCTCGAGCGGGTCCTTCAGCTCGGGGATGTCGAACGTTTCGCCCACGGCCTTGAGCTGCTCGACGATGCGCGTCGTGGGTAGAAGCGCCGTGAGGTCCAGGTCGACGAAGATGACCGGCGTCTTCCCCGTGGCCGCGACCTGCTCGACCTGATCGAGCATGGCCTTGAGGGTCGCGTTCTGAGCTTCCTTCGGAACCGCGGGGTTGTGCGGCACCCGAGCCGGGCCGGTGCGCTCGGCGCCCGTCAGGTCGACGGGCGTCGACCGGAGTTGACCCATCTCGTCGGGAGGCTTCTGCGGGCCTCTGGGCTTCGTCTTCACCGCCGGTTCAGACACAACCGCGGCAGAGGCCCCCACGTTGATTCCCTTGGAAATGGGCTTGGGCACGGTTCCTCCTCCCGGTTCGACAGCGAGTGCCGACAGCTTAGCCGCCCGCCCAGGAGAGGGGCAGCCGGGTTATTGTCGTGGAAGCGCTGCATGAAGGTTCGCCCGACCACCCCCGGAGGGGCTCTTCCGCCCTCCGACGCCGACGGGGCCGAAGCCCCGGAGAAGACGCCCGAGAAGGCCAGGGCGGCGGCTCCGCTCATCGACCGCCTCGAAGAGGCCGACGGCAAGGCAATGGTGGTGCTGGCCGACAACGAGGCCACGCCGAACGACGTCTGGGTCTCGAACGCGCCGCCTGCGCCCGAGCCGAGCGGTGATGGACCGGTCGTCGTCGACTGGAACGGTTTGAGCGGCAAGGTCGGCCCGGTGAGCGTCAGCGCCGACCGGCTCGGCCTGTACTTCGACGGCGGCGTCGAGAAGAGCACCGAGACACAGACGTCGGCCAGCACCGTCTCCGTCGGGCACCGGAACCTGCAACTCACGGCGGACCACAGCTTCTCCGACGCTCCGGGCCGGCCGTCGGTGAACGGCTACGTCGGCTACTGGGATGGCTCGGTGGCGGTGGGCGGCGGCGCGTCCATCACCAGCGCGGACGAGTCGCTCACGGGGCTGCTCGACACCTGGGTCACCTTCGATCGGACCGCCTCGCACCTGGGCCGGTACGAAGGAGATGACCCGAAGCTCGAGGGCACGCATCAGGTCCAGGTCCACCGGAACCTCGGCGGCACCACCATTCTCGGGCTGCAGAAGCTCGCCGGGGCAATCGGCATCGGCGGCATGCTGACGCCGTCCGGCTCGAAAGACCTGGTGTACCGCACGTACCTTCCGAAGGAGGACGCGGCCAGGGTTCTGCTCGAGCGCAAGGGCGTGGTCGGTTTCTTGCGCGACCGTGCGCGCGCGGTCGGGCTGGCGAAGGAGAACGTGCTCATCCCCAAGCTCGACGAGCCCGACACGATGAAGGTCGGCGACGAGCTCGAGCTGAGCACCACCGGGGCGCTGTCGGTCGGCCTGTCGGCGGGTGCATTCGGGTTGTCCGCCGGCGCCCAGGTGGTGCTGCACGGCCAGTTCGACGTGGCAGTGAAGAAGACGGGCGAGCAAGAGGTCGAGCTGACGGTGACGCCGGCTCACCTCCGGGCACTGCAGGCCTTCGTCGGGCTGCCGCTCCTCGGAGATGCGGGCGTCGATGCGTCCAAGGCGCGCTCGCTGACCCAGTCGTTCGTCTTCGACCTGAGCAGGCCCGAGGCGAAGCAGGCGTACCTCGCGGCGCTCGAGGGCGTGATGCCCGGCGGCGTGGGCGAGCTCGAGCGCGCGAGCGGAGCGGAGCTTCGGTCCAAGGTGAAGAACGAGCAGCTTCCAGAGGGAGTGACCCGTCGTTTCGTCGAGGCGCAGACCGGCAAGCGGACGACCGTGGGCGGCGGCATCAACTTCGCCCTGGTGCAGGAGGGCAGCCCCATCGGCGGGCTCGGCTACTACCGCACCAGGGCCACCGGCCGGCGGGAGATCACCGACGGCAAGGTGCTGGTCGTCGATGACACGCGCGACATCGAGCGGCGGGCTCAGGTGCTCATCAGCGGGACCGAGAAGCTGGGCGTGCGCGCTGCAAAACGCACCGTCACCGAATTCGACGATGGCGGCAACGCCCGCACTGCGTTCGGCGGGGTGAAGCTCACCGCCACCTTCGCCGACGACCGGGTGCGCAAGCTCGAGCTGAACGACGAGGTCATCGAGCGCATCAACAAGGCGTTCGGCCTGTCCATCGCCCCGATGAAGCGCGGGCGGAAGAACCAGGAGTGGGAAGTCCAGCTCTCGCGCGAGCTGTCCGCCGCCGAGCTCGACCGTCTCGCGAACGCCGCCCTCCCGGACGTCGAGCGCGTCGAGCGCGAGGTCGGGCTCGACGAGATGTCGCTGGCGACGCTCACCCGCGCCCTGGCCGGCGCGAAGGACCCGTCGGAGCGCGCCGACCGGCTGCTCGCCTTCGTCTCCGAGCACGGGCTGAGGGCGTTCGCCGCGCTGCACCGGCTGCTCGGCCCCGAGGGGCTCGCGGTGGTGCGCTCGACCAACGCCTACGACTCGGCGCTCGAGAAGGTGACTCTGCTCGAGCTCAAATACCCCGAGCCGTTCCGCATCGAGGAGGGCTCGAAGGCCCTCGTCCAGCGGTTCGCCGACACCGAGAAGGTGCTGGAGGATCTCGACCGCGCGAGGCTCGATTTGACCGACGACCCGTTCGCCGGTGCCGAGGAGCAGGCGTCGACGAAAAAGCTCCTCGACGAGGGCAGGGAGCGGGCGAAGAGAATCATCGCGGTCGACCACCTCACCGGCGTCGACCGGGCCGCTCTGCACGAGACGCTGGGGCGGGGCTGGGTGACGTCGCGCGAAGAACGCGTGCGAGAGCACCTCGAGAAGGCGGGGCTGTCGTGACGATGCCCGATTCGCACCAGCAGCTCGTGCAGCTCTTCCAGCGGTTCCGCGAGGCGGTGCTCTCGGGCGACGCCGATGCCTTCGAGCGCCTGACGGCGAAGGACGTGCCGCCCCAGCGCGAGCTCTTCGCGCAAAACAGCGAGCGCGTCCGCGCGGGGAAGATGGATCTCGAGTTGCGGCGCATCGAGCAGGAAGGGCTGGTGGCGACGGTGACGTTCGAGCTGCGCGACGCGCGGGGCGAGCGGGTCGATGAAGGCGAGCTCGTCGCCAGCGAAGAAGCCGAGGGCTGGCGCATTCGTTCGCTGTAGATTTGGCGTCCTCCTTCTGGGGGCGGAGGGTTTGCGATGAGCGTGAAACCGACCGGCGGACGGGTGCAGCCCGTCAAGGTGGGCCAGTCGAGCCCCATCGAGCCGCGCTCGACCGTCGCCGAGAATGCGCCCCAGCCGAAGAACGAGGTCGCGTTCGAGCCGGGCGGCGCGAGGACCAACGCCGATGCCGACATTCGCGCCGAGTTCCTCTCGACGCATCAGGCGGGTCGGCCGCAGTCGGTCGGCTGGTCCGAGGTGCCCGCGGGCGCCATGCCGAGCCAACTCGCCATCGCCGAGTACCGCCGCTGGTCGGCCGAGGTGCACGAGGTGGGGCTCAGGCCCTCGCGGGTGATGATCGGCCGGGCCGAGCCGGGCGAGCCACAGACGCAGTGGCTCACGCTTCTCGACGAGCAGGGGCGCGCCGCCGTCGCCTGGGTGGTGCGCACGAGCGACGGGCAGGCCCCGCCGGGGCTTTTGCCGCTGCTCGAGGATCTGGGCGTTCAGCCCGGTCCGCTCGACGAGGCCGCGGTGAAGGGCGCCACGCCGGTACGGCCGCTCGCCGACAAGAGCCCGCGCGCCGAGTACGACCGCGCGCACCGGTTGGCAGACACGCTGATGCGCCACGCCGGGTTCGACCCGAACGACGACCGGTACGCGATGATGCGCTACGCGACGGCGCGGTATCTTCTGAACGCCACCACTCCCGAGCAGCTCGCCTTTCTGGCCCAGCACTTCGACGGAAGCGCCCAAGACCTCATGCAGACCGGGCAGGTGCCGGCCCGCTGGGTCGAGAAGCTCGAGCGCACCTTCCAGGAGCCGTACACCAACGACGAGGCCATGGCCTGGCTGAAGGAGCTGGCCCAGAAGCTCCCCGCGGCGGCGGCGTTCATCAAGCAGGCGAACGTCAACAACGCGCCCATCGAGTTCTTCGCGCTCGGCAGCCTCACCAAGGCCCGCTTCGGCGGCGTGCCGTCGAGCGAAGGCCGGGAGGGCAGCGGCTCGGACATGGACGTGGGCTTCGACACGCCCGACAAGGAGCTCGAGAAGAAGATCCTCCAGAGCGAGTTCGGCTTCCTCGGCGGCAACTCCGAGGTCTTCTCCTTCATCAACGTCGGCTACTACCACGACCGGACGAAGTACTTCGGCGTGCCCGCGCCGCTGACGAAGAGCGTCGACGCGCTGGGCAACCCCGCGACGATGATCGACTTCTACAAGGCCAGCAGCCGCGAGTGGGGGCTCGAGCTGAACGAGTCCTCCGGCGGCACGAAGGTGAACGTGCTCCCGCACGCGAAGGACCGGTTCATGCGCGAGGCGCCGATCGTCACCGAGGTGCTCTACGACTACTCGCGCGAGTACCGCCGCCAGGTGCCGACGAGCTGGGTGACGGCGCACTGGGAGGCGCTGGTGGCAAACGCCGGCGACGTGCGGCTCATGTCCCGGCAAAGGCTCGAGCAGCTGGGCGAGCGGCTCGTGGCCGACCGGCTGGCCACAAGCGGCGTGCGCCAGGCGATCGAGCGCTACCTGACGACCGACGCCGGCAAGAAGGCCCTCGCGAACGCGGGCAAGACGGCCGAGGAGGCTCTGCGCGGCGACGTGGCGAAGCTGATCGGGCCGATGAACCTCGACGACGCGCTGGGCTTCACCGACCCCGTCGAGCGGCTGATGGTCGACTTCGCCGCCGCCGCGAGGATGAAGGCGCTCGCCGAGCAAGAGCGGCCCACCGACCAGGCCTTCTCGGCCGAGCTCGAGGCCGCGCTGTCATAGCGAGCCGCTCGACGACCGGCCCACCACGCTGCTCGAGGCGGGCTGAACCGTTGCAGGCCCGGGGGGCCGCTCGGCGCCGTCGGCCTTCGGCCCGGGTTTCTCCTTGCCGATGCCGTGGCGGCTGCACGCCGAGTCGAGGATGCGGCCGATGAGCTGCTCGTAGCTCATGCCCCGGTCGAAGGCGGCCATGGCCAGCTCGCTGTTCTTCTCGAGGTACGGGTTCGGGTTCACCTCGAGCACGTAGGGCTCGTTGGTGACCGACGAGATGCGGAAGTCCACGCGGGCGTAGTCGCGAATCTTCAGCGCCCGGAAGGCCAACAGCGCCGACCGCTCGATGCGCGCCTTCAAGTCGTCGGGAATGTTGCGCGCCATCTTGAGCCGCGGCGACTCGTCGGTCTCGGGGCCGAACTTGACGTTCCGGTCCGACACCTTGGGCTTGCCCTGGTCCCACTTGCCCCAGTCGAGCTCGACGATGGGGAGGATCTCCGGCTTGGTCGGCGTGCCCAGAACGCCGACGTAGACCTCGCGGCCGTCGATGTACTCCTCGGCCAGGGCCTCGTCCCCGAAGGTCTTGCGGATCTCGCGCACCCGCTTGGTGAGCTCGTCCCAGTCGTTCACCACCGAGTGGGTGCTGATGCCCAGGCTGGCGTCCGACCGGGCGGGCTTGACGATGAGCGGAAACGCCATGCGCCCGTTGGTCTCGAACGTCTCGCCGTCGAAGGTGGCGAACGTGGGCGTGGGCACCTCGTGGTAGCCGAGCAGCTGCTTGGTGAGGATCTTGTCCTGCGCCAACAAGAGCCCGGCCGTCCCCGAGCCGGTGAAGCGCACCCGCGCCATCTCGAGGAGCGCGGCCACGTTCACCTCGAGCCGGTAGTCCTCGGCGAAGGTCTCGCAGACGTTGAAGACCAGATCGCACGCGCTCCGCTCGATCTCGCGGAGGATGTCGAAGACGCGGTCGTGCACGCCGATGGTGACCGCCTCGTGGCCGAGCCTGGCCAGCGCCTCGGCGATGTGCGTCACCACCGGATCCATCGGCTCGTTTCGCGGCTGATAGTGGAGGACGGCGATCTTGAGCGCGTGGACGCCGGAAGGCATGAGCGGACTCTAACTGATGGTCTCCGCTCGTGAACACGGCGGCCGCTTGATACCTTCCGCGCTGGGAGTCGCCATGGCCTGGACGTACAAGGACTTCGTCAAGGACGCGTTGACGAGAGTGCCCGAGATCTCGTGCGAGGAGCTTCATCAGCGCCTGGGGCAGGGAGTCGTGCTCGACGTGCGCGAGGCCGACGAGACGCAGTCGGGCATCCTGCCGGGAGCGGTGCTCCTGCCGCGCGGGCTCGTCGAGAAGCACGTGCACGAGCACATCGCCGACAAGGACGCGCCCATCTTCATCTACTGCTCGACCGGCAACCGATCGGCCCTCGTGGGCGACGTGCTCCTCAAGATGGGCTACCAGAAGGTCTTCAACCTGGCCGGAGGCATCGAGCGCTGGCGCCACCTGGGGCTTCCGGTCACGGGCGGCGGCGCGGTCTGCCACCTGCCGGGCGCGCGGCTCGATTGGGACGCGGTGCGGGCCGAGTTCGCCATCGTCGGCCGCCACGTGCCGGTGCTCGGCTCGGGTGAACGGCCGCTGGTCTACCTCGATCACGCCGCCTCGACGCACCCGCCGCAGTCGGTGCTCGCCGCGTACGTCGAGTTCATGGAGCGCGAGTACGCCAACGTCCACCGGGGCACGCACCTGCTCTCGCGCAAGGCGACCGAGCGCTTCGAGGAGGCCTACTACGTCGTCGCCGACTACCTCGGCGCCGAGCTCCGCAAGGGCTGCGTCTGCTTCACCACCAACACCACCCAGGCCATCGACCTCTGCAGCCACCTGCTCGCCGACCGGCCCGGCAAGGTGATCACCACCGAGATGGAGCACCACTCGAACGAGCTGCCCCACCGGCGGAGGGGCTCGGTGCTGCGCTGTCGAATCACCGACACCGGCGAGCTCGACCTCGACCACCTCGACGAGCTGCTCCGCAAGAACGAGGTGAAGCTGGTGGCGGTCACCGCCGGCTCGAACATCACCGGGCTGATGCCCGATCTGCACCGCATCGCGCGCATGGCGCACGAGAACGGCGCGCTCGTCCTCGTCGACGCGGCCCAGGCGCTCGCGCGCGTGAAGATCGACGTGAAGGGCTTCGACGACCCCGAGCACCTCGACTTCGTGGCCGGCGCGGGGCACAAGGCGTACGCTCCGTTCGGGGCTGGCTTCCTCTACGGGCCGCGCGCGTTGATGGACCAGGCGCCGGCGTACATCCCCGGGGGCGGGACCGCGAAGCAGGTCACCCCGCGCACGGTCGAGTTCCTGCTCGCGCCCGACCGGCACCACGGCGGCACGCCCAACGTCGCCGGAGTGGTGGCGATGGCCCGATCGCTCATGTTCTTGCAGTCGATCGGCCTCGACCAGATCCGCGCGCACGAAGTGAAGCTGACCCGCCGCATCGTCGACGGCCTGTTCGACATCGGCGGCATCACCGTCTACGGCGCGCCCGAGCCAGAGAGGCGGCTGGGCGTCGTCTCGTTCAACGTCGACGGCGTCTCCGGGCTGCTCACCGCGGCGGTGCTCTCGGAGGAGGGCGGGGTGGCGGTGCGCTCGGGCCGGTTCTGCGCCCACCTGTACATGGACCGGCTTCTGGCCATCGACGCGGCGAAGAAGAGCAGCCAGTCGAGCGATGCGGTGCTGCCCACCGGCGCGGTGCGGGCCTCGGTCGGCCTGTACAACGACGAGAGCGACGTCGATCGGCTCCTCGAATTCGTGCGGCGCGTGCGCGACCGGAAGTGGGTCGGCCGCTACCGCATGAAGGGCGACACGCTGAACGCCGAGTTCGCCGGCCGCTGCGCCGACCGGTGGATGGAGGCCACCCAGGAAGGCGAGGGCTTCGCCCTGGGCGAGGAGATCGGCGCGCCGCGAGGCTACGACTTCGAAATCCTCCAGCCCGACGGCGGCTGCCGCAGCTACCTCATCGCGGATCCGGAGTCGAAGGAGGCGGCCATCGTCGATCCCTTGCGCGAGCGCGTCGACGACTACCTCGATCTCATCCAGGCCCGGCGCTACAAGCTCAAGTACACCATCGAGACGCACACCCACGCCGACCACCTGTCGGGCTCGAGCCGGCTGAAGGATCTGACCGGCGCCAAGATGCTCATGCACCACGCCTCGCCGGCGGTGTGCGTCGACCGGCCGTTGAACGACGGCGACGTCATCGAGCTGGGCAAGCTGCGCATCGAGGTCATCGCCACGCCGGGCCACACCCACGACTCGGTGTGCCTGGTGCTGCCCGACCGGGTGCTGACCGGCGACACGCTGCTCATCGGCGGGTGCGGCCGCACCGACCTGCCCACCGGCGACGCCAGCGCGCTGTACCACAGCCTGAGGCGGCTGCTCGAGCTGCCGGACGAGATGGCCGTCTTCCCCGCGCACGACTACGACGGCCGGAGGGCCACCACCATCGGGCGCGAGCGGCGCCAGAACGTGCGGCTCAAGCTCGACGCCGACGCATTCGAAGGCTCGATGAAGAAGATGAACCTGCCCGTGCCGCCCAACCTCCGCGAGGTGTTGCACACCAACCAGCGCTGCCTCTGAGCGAAACCGCACCCATGCTCGTCCCGTTTCTGGCCGGCGCGACGATGGGCGTGCTCATCACCGTGCTCGGCGCGGGGGGAAGCCTCTTCATCGTGCCGGTGCTGGTGCTCGTGCTCGACCAGCCGGTGCCGGTGGCGACGGGCACGTCGCTGGCGGTGGTGTTCGCCGCATCGGTGGTCGGCGCCTTCGGTCACTGGCGCGAAGGGCGCATGCTGCCCCGCGTGGCTGCCCCGTTCGGCTTCGCGGCCATGGCCGGAGCCGCCGGGGGAGCCAACCTGCACGACCTCGTCAGCGACCGGGTGGCGCTGGTGCTGTTCGCCCTCGCGCTGTTCGTCGCCTCCGAGCGCATGGTGGCGGGCAACATGCCGGTTGACGGCACCGACGGGAACATTCCGTTGTGGCGCGCGCTCCCGTTGGGCCTTCTTTTGGGCGCGGTGACCGGCTTTCTCGGCGTGGGCGGCGGCTTCCTCATCGTGCCCACCCTCGTCTACGGCGCGCGGCTGTCGGTGCGAGTCGCCGTGGGCACTTCGCTGGCCATCATCGCGCTCTCGAGCGCCGCCGGCGTGGCGAGCTACGCGGTGAAGGGGCTGGTGAGCCCCGCGTTGATTGCTCCGCTGGGAGGAGGCGCCATCGTCGGAGCGCTCGCCGGCTCGCGCCTGTCGGGCCGTATTCCCGAGCGGCCGCTGAGGCTTTCCTTCGGCGCGCTGGCCGCGCTCGTCGGCCTCTACGTGCTGGGCCAATCACTCTTCGCCCGATGATGAGAGGGCCTCATGGCCGCTTCGTCGCCGGCCCCTTTGGAACGGCTGGGAAGAAACTCGTATGGTCAGGCCGCCGGCCGTAGTTCCGCGGCGTAGCCGAGGCTGGCGAGCTTGCGGACGGGCCGGCGGGCGATCGCCTCCCGGTCGCGATCGTCGAAGTGGTTGGCGCCGAGGTCCTGGTAATCCACGGCGTTCTTGAGCATGTGGTACGCGGCGGTGAGGATCGATGCGGCCACGGCCAGAATCGCCTTTTTCGGTCCGCGCTTGCTCTTCAGCCGGAGGAATTCCATGCGCCAGCAAGTCGGCGAGCCACGCCGCGTCGCTCACGTCGCTCTTCCGACCGGGTACGTTCCGGGCGTGCGCGGCGTTCGCGAGCACCAGCACGCAGCTCTCGTCGAGTACGTGCCAGACCGGCTTCCAGTACACGCCGCTCGATTCCATCACAGCGTGGCTGACGCCGAGCTCCACGAGCCAATCCGCGAGGGCGAGCAGTTGGCTCGTCGTCGTGCCGAACGTCTTCAGCTCGCGCTTGACTTCACCCGGTCAAACTCAATCACGGGCTCGGAGCGCCAATCCGTCGCCGACCTCCGTGCCGTGCTCCGACGCGCACCCTACAACGTTTCATCCGCCAGGGTCCGCCACCGGCGGGTGGGTAGCTCAATCGACCTCGAAGAACCGGTCCGTGTAGAGGTAGTTCATCGCCAGCGCCGTGAGCAGCGAGGTGAGCCGGGTGATGTACTCCCTCGTCTTGTCGAGCTGGACCGTCAGCCCCAGCTGCGCGGTGCGCTCGAGCAGATGGTCGAGCACGCTGCGCACCACCGGGCGGCTCACGCCGGAGTAGTGCGTCACCGACTGGAGAATGGACTGGCGCTCGGCGCGGATCAGCGTCTCGGCCTTCGCCGGCGCGGCCCCGGGCGGCTCGAACAGGTCCATCAGGTCCTGGTCGAGGTGCTCGCCCATCTGGAGGTCGACCTTCTCCGAGAGCTCGCGCTGCCGGTAGTGGTCGAGCACGGTCTCCTCCATCTCGCCGACGTCGAGATCCTTCTCGAGCAGCTTCACCACCGGCTCGCTCTTGCCGAGCTGCGAGGCCGTCTGGTCCACGTACTGGAGCTTCTTCAGCGCGCCCCACGCCTTGTAGCGCTCGGGCCAGCGGCTGTCGGGGGTGAGCCAGACGGCGAACGTCTCGGCGAAGTCCTCGTCGGGGTGCTTCTGCGCGTACCAGCCCGAGATGTGCAGCACGTACTTCCGCGAGAACGGCTGCGGCTTGTAGTCGTCGCGGTAGGGCTTGGTGTAGTCGCCGAACAGCCGCCGCCACTCGTCGGTCTCGTACAGCTTGAAGGCGTAGTTGAAGCAGTGCCCCGCCTCGTGGCGGAGGTACATCATGATCTCGCGCTCGGTCTCGGGGCCGCCGCCGAGCTCGGCCTCGATCGAGTGCAGGTTCGGGTCGGCCAGGTAGAACGGAATGCCGATGACCGGCACGCCCGAGGGGCAGCCCCACTGGTCCGAGAGGTAGCACTCGGGCCTCAGCGCGATGCCCTTCGCCTCGAGCTCGGAATAGAGCTGGTGGATGTACTTCTCGAGCGGCGTGCCCGCGAGGTGCAGCTTCAGGTCCTTGATGCGCGCCTGCAAAAGCGTCTGGCTCTCAGGCGGAAGCCCGGCGCCGAAGTGCGGCTCGTGCGTCTTCTCGCGCATCACCATCGGGCTGGGCGTCACAGGCGTCATCGTCGGAACCCGGCGGGAGTCTATCCAAGACCTCCAACTCGTAAATGCGGTCCGGCGTTCCTGGTCGCAAGCACGCGCCAGCGCTGTGAATTCAACCACTTAGCTGCTGATGGGCCGGTTCCAGGGCGGCCGGCTGGGCTGGTGGGTGCATGTCGCACCCCATTTCGGGGGCTTGCCGGGCTCGATGGCCGACGGACTCCCGTCGCATCGCCCGTCGCCTGTTTGACGGTATCCGTTCGGCAAAGGCCGTTCGAGACAACCGGGCCAGCGCCGTGGCAGCCGCGAAGGGTGGCCGACCGGAATCAGC
>FWPU01004039.1_pt1 | contig 33852 bp, 24 predicted proteins | sample 2228361 | NCBI WGS metagenome assembly FWPU01 (sample SAMEA103939777, study PRJEB20133) | metagenome
AACGGGGTCTTGTTCCACAGCGGAATGCGCGTTTTCATGGCTCGATAGGCGCAAAAGAGGTGCTTGATGCTATCAAGCGAAAAAATGAAAAGTTTTGCGCCTCCCTCTTTTGTTCCACGCCCCCCTCACGAACGTATCCGCAAATCAGGGATCTTACTTCCCACGGCTGCCACCGCTGCGCCAAAAAAAAGGGGCGAGCGTTCTTTCAGGATCGGGGAAAGAGCGAAGGGAGGCTGAAGCGAAGCGAAAAGACAGGGACGACCCGCTCCGGAACGGAAAAAAGCGATGGAAGGCCGTGGTGGTTCGCGGGTTGGTGTTCCGCTCTGGGCGTGACGGCGTCCCCGCCGTCCGTTTCCCTCAAGGGATTCGGGTATTTCCCCTAGAACCCGAGAGGTGAAACTGTTATGGACGCATCATGCGTCTATTTTCCGACTTGGCCGCGCCGACACCCACAGTCGCCAGATTCCAGTATCCGTCCTTCAGGTGATCCGTATCCAATTCGCCGGCGTGGTTTCGGATATCGCGCCTGGGCAAATAATTTGTAACACGCTAGAGGGCAATGAGAAGCGAATTTTTCAGCATGGGCATCAGAAGGCTGAATTCCGCATGCGTGGATGCACTCGTAAATCATAGGTCCTATTGACGTCCTGGCATGGAAAGTGCCATTAAAGCGAATGGACTGTACGTAATTTCAAGGGTTGCCCATGATCGGCCATTTTTTTGTCTGAAGGTGGGTTAAAGACCTCGACAAAAAAAATTGAAAAAAAAGTGTCACAGATAAGCCTGCCGCGACATATTTATATAGTGAAGGGTATATAAGTGGTCCTCTCTATGACCACATAGCAAAATGAACTCTTGTTTTTACATCGCACGGCGCAGCAACCGGATCGGTATGGCCGTTCTCTTCCTGTTGAACGCCGTGTTGGCCATTCCTCAGGTGGCCCATGCGCTGGTCGAAAAGCCCGATTTTTCCCGCTACCAAATCATTCTGGACAAGATGCCGTTCGGCCGGCTGGTTCAACCGCCTGCGCCGTCCGCAGCGCCGTCAGTGTCTGCGCCGGTGCAACCGCCCTTGAAAAATATCCTGAAACTTGTGGCCATTGTAGAGGATCCAGAGCCGCGGGCCGGGTTTGTTCGTGCGGCAGCCGCGCGGCCTGTCAGCGGCTCAAGGCCGCCGGGCACTGTTCCGACCATGGATGGTTTTTACCTTCGGGTGGGCGAAACGAGCGATCAGGGCGAAACGTTGATTCGTATTGATGCTGAGCGGGGCGCAGCCGTACTCCTCAAAGATGGCGAACAACACACCCTGTCCATGCGCGATGCGTCGAGCGCTGCCGGACAGGCGGGTACAGCCATGCCGCGGCAGCCAGGCCGTGTTACCCTGACTCTGCCCGCGGGTGGGGCTATCTCCTTTGGGACCTCACCGACGGCTTCTTTTGTTTCGGAGCGGAGACCGCCGCCGTCGGGTTCCTATGCCGCACGGCTCGAAGCGCGACGGCGAGCGCGCGAACGCAGGAACGAAGAGCTGATGGCGCTGGCGACCAATGCGGCGCGTCCGCCACCCGAAGTTCTGGAAAAGCAGTTGCGCGAGTACAATCTGCATCTCATCCGGCAGCGGGGCGAGGCCGGGCCGCCTCTTCCCATTCCGCTGACGCCGGAAGAGGACGAGTTACTGGTCAAAGAAGGAGTGCTGCCACCACGGCAATGACCAACGCTAGAGGGTAGCCGAGTGAGACAAGACGTCCAAACGAAAGGAGGCCACGTTGTGGAGCAACCATGGCAAACCAGACGCAGCAGGCCAACAGGCAAGGGGTCAAAAAGTTGAAAATTTTTGTTGACGTTCGCTGATGCGAAGAGATACAGTGTACTTGTAACGCTGAGGTGGAGTTCCTCATAAATTAGAGTCAGGAGGCTGGAGTCATGAAACGTGTTCTTGTGTTTAGCATGGCGGTTCTCATCTGCGCGGCGTTTCTCGCGCTGGCCCAAACTACGGTCACCAGCGTCAACGTCGTCGGTTACAATAGGACAACTTTGCTGCCTGGCGGCAGATATCATCAGGTGGCACCTCCGTTTGACGGCATGACAACCAACACGGTTATGGGAATCTTCGGAACCAATACAGTGCGGGCCGGTATATCTCCCTTCTATACCGATCGGATCTTTATTTGGGATGTTCCTTCCCAATCCTATATCCAGATCGGTCTTCACTCCGGTGACATGCAGTATCACTATTTGACCAACTTTAGCCCGACCGCACCACCTGTGGATCCAGAATTGGCGCCGGGCGACGGAGTGTGGATCGTCTCGGTGGTAGCAGGGTCACAGTCAACGGTGACGAACGTTATGACATTGTCCGGCGAGGCCGTGGCGGCAAGCAATCACCAGCAGGCCGTTGTGGCCGGATGGCAGATGCTTGGTGTTCCATTCAGTTGCCCCATGGCGTTGACCAATATGAATTTTTTGGAATCGGGAGCGACCAGTTCGAGTAGCCCGGCACTTGCAGATAGAATCTTCGTGTGGGATCCTGAGAACCAGATATACAAGCAATACGGGTTGAAAACGGACGGCTGGCGCGAGTTGTATCCTGTCAACCGATGGACAGATCCTACACCGACGGGCGATGAAATTCCGATGGGGCAAGGCTTCTGGTACAACGCCAACACTGCCTTTGTTTGGTCGGTGAATAACCCATACATTGATAACCTCTGACAACCCGCGAAAGTATTCAAGCTATACAATACAGTGAAGGTCGTATGCAACTGATGAAATATGTTTGGGTTCTGTTCGTTGTCCCGTTATCCTACGCTTTCAGCGGTTTTATCAACTGGGGCAATACCTCCGAGTACTTTGATCGCTTTGGCAATCTAGCCCCCTCGGGATGGTACCTCCAGCTTTGGTCGGCAGGAGCCAATAATACACGCGACTGGACACCGTCTGGATACGGGGACGATGTGCTCGTGGGTTCAGGTTCCGTCAATTCTGGCAATGGTTGGTTTTATAATGTATCATCAAGCGGTGGTGGGTTCTGGGCATATGTTGTCGGCTACGACAGTTCAAGCCCAGCAAGCGCGGGATACTACGCTTTTATGGGATGGAAGAATATCCCGCCTTTACCAAACCCACATGACCTTCATGACTTTCTGATGCCCGGGGCCGTTGCCGGGGATTGGCAGCCGATTCCTGAGCCGAGTGCCCTTGCGCTCATGGCGTTGGGTGCTGTTACCTTGGCCGCTGGACACAAGCTGCGGAAGCGTTCCTAACCACGTTTTCGTGTGCACAGACCTACGCGCGACGGGATTAAACCTGTTTCGTGAGTAGGTCTGTGTGGATTTAAGAGACGCGTGCTCTTCTCTTTGGCAGGCGGTGAGGTTACATTTTTCCCTCCATCCCAAGGTCTGATCAGCAAAAATTGATGAACCCTCCGTTTTTCAGTATTATTTGTTATGGCGTTCTCCACCTAATGTAACAGGATGGAATGGAGGGTGTTATGGCGAAACGAAAAAGTGCTTTTAGTTTCTCGCATATGTTGCTTACCCTTGCCCTCAATTTTGTGGCGGCATGTCGCCACAATACCGCATCCTCAGAAAACATGTCAGTTGGCGTGCCAGCGCCCGCAAATGCTCCCCCATCGGCAATGGGTTTTGCGGTCATGGCCGTAGGGAATGTCGAAACGACCCTGGTCAAACGTGTGGCACATCACCTGGAGTCCACACTTTGGGTTCCGACCCGCGTTTTCCCTCCCCCACCCGACTTGGTCACGGGGCTGACGCCGGAAAGGGTAAAGGCTCTAGCCACGCATCGCCGTTTCAACGATGTGTGCTTGGTGATTTTAGCCAATGCGCCTCAAACGGCTTTTCCAGCGGAATTCATCCTGAAAGAACAATCCCTAGCTTGCCTCAACACGGCTTCGCTCCGTTCCGGCTCTCCCACGGACAGGCCAGAGGATCCATTCGCCCGCCGTGTGGAAAAGGAAACGATTCGGCTGGTGGCGACTCTGCTCGGCATGCCGCCGTGTCCTATGCCGTTGTGCGCGCTTTGTACAGCAGAAGACGAGGAGCATTTGGATGCGAAGGGGCGCACACCATGCCCTCCGTGCCTCGGAAAATTAGAAGATATCCTTCGGGCTAGGGGGATAAAACTGACGGTTGACAATCCTTCTTCCGTGCTCTGCAAACCTTCTGGCTGCATGCAACACGTGACCACACGCTGATAGGAGAGGCCCTTTCGCACTCTTACGTTCGCCCACCCTGAAATGGGTGCGAAAGGGCGGCCAGCGCGTGGGCCTTGGCTGGGAGGAACAGAGAAAAAGTATCGCCTTTCTCCCCTCTCCCCTTGCTCGTCGCAGAGTCGTCGTTTTGATACGCCGGTTGTGCCCCGCCCCCTTTCTCCTTCGGGAGTGACGTGCGCGGGGCTACACCGCTTGGGCGGCATCATCCGACAAGTCCGAGGGTCCAGCCCCCGCCCAGAGGCCAGGGACGGTCTTTCTGCCTCCCCTAACGTCGCGCAGGGATATGCGAATGAGGCAGACAGGGCGTGTCCCTCTCCTGCCGGGAATCATACAAACGATTGATACCCGTAGCGTCACGGCGCCGACGGCCTGTCGCATGAGCCCAGGAAGTGGGGTCTTACGCCCGAGCGGGGAAAAGGAGACGGGGTTGATATCAGACTACGCAAGAGCATGGGACAGGCGGTCATAGGAAACTCTGCCCAAAGGCGATAGCCGTGTCTCGTCCAGCCGACCACATGGGCCATTTGGTCGTTACTCTCTGTAAGCGGGTGGTTCCCGATCAGCGCAGAAATACACGCACAGCCGGAGTTCATCCGTCTTCGTTCGAACCTGCGGATCGGCCCACGATCTTGCGTCCCAGCGTGAACAATTTGCCTGCGGGAGCCATCTCGTTCCGCTGGCATCCGGATCGCGCGTCTCCAAGGCGATCTGTTGTTACCTGGCGTCGTGACATGGCGGGCCGCGTGAACCGTTCATCTTCCACCATGGATCCGCCCGGTTTCGTACCAAGCCGGTTGTTGGGGAGCCTGGAAGCGGAGCGGATATGGTTTTCCTCCTACCTCCGGTCGGCGTGCCAGTAGATCCTTTCTCTCGAGCCGCTTTCTGAAGAAGCCGGCCCACGAGTCCCGACTTGCGAGGTACGGTTCTGATCCCAGGGCTTGCTGTCAGCAGGGGGCGCCATCTCAAAGCAGGTCGGCAGGCGAGGGGGGTGTTGCTTTCGGTTTCCTTCTCAGCGCCTCCGGCATGGGATCCACGACCCGATGAGCGATCTCCCCCGTCGTCGCATCCCACAGCAACAGGTCATGCTTCTCCGCCGCCCAGTCCATTCCGATCAAGGCCGCATACTGTTCCGTTCCTGTTTTGCTGTTTGCTCATACCGTCATTATGGTGTTGACGGGAACACGCGAGCCGGGGATCCGCGAAAACTTTATCGTGGAGGCCTGACAGCGGCCCACCTTTCGCGTATTCGTTACGATCTCCGGCGCATCGTTCCGGCTCTCGAAAATCTGCCTACGTCCATCGCGTGGATGAGAGGGACATTCGTAACCGGTCCGACGCGTGTTTCCTTCTTTCCTAAACGGCAACACGCGTTTGTTCACAACCGAAATCAGCAACGCCGTAGGGTGGGGGTATTCCATGCCTTGACCACGACCTACCCCCGGGCATGCCCGTCTGGATGGGCTACGCGCGCCTGTGGGTCCTTTTCTGGCTACACCCAGCCGGGGTGTTCTGCGTGAAACAGTTCGGGTGGTAACTCGGTGAGGAACCGGGACGGCAGGCAGGGCATAGGGACTCCGTCGCGGTTTTGTCGGGTCTGGGGAGCGCAGAGGAACAGCTCATCTTTAGCCCGTGTGACGGCGACGTAAAAAAGGCGTCGTTCCTCCGCTTCGCCGCCAGGCGTTTCCATCAGCGTTCGGCCTGACGGGAACATGCCATCCGCCAGCCAAAGCACAAAAACAACAGGCCATTCCAACCCCTTGGCCTGATGCACGGTGCTGAGCCGGACGCTATCGTGTTGGGGGTGACGGAGCGGCTCTTCCTCGGCATCTAGGTTGGTGAGCAGCGCCACATCGCTCAGGAAGGCTTCGGCGTTGGCAAAATGGGTGGTGTAGGCGATCAGCGCTTGGATGTCGTCAAGTCGCTCCGGCGCATTGTCGAAGTGGGCCATGGCGTAGGACGCGTAAAAAGCGTCCGTGAAGCGGGCTAGGACTTCGCCCGGATGCACGTCCATTCCCGCCGTTCGACAGGACACCAGAATAGGTTCCACAGCGTCCCAACTTTTCCGTGTGGAGGGCCGGAGTTGATTGCGGAGGATCGTCCGAGCCGTGGCATCGGCAGCATCGAAACGGTGACCGAGAGTGGGCCAAATCCGGGCTACGGTTTTGAGGCCGACGCCGGGGAGCAGGGTGAGAAGCCTCTCGAACGCAAGAAGGTCGGTTGGTCGAATAGCCACTTGCAAGATGGAGCATACATCCTTGATGTGCACCTGTTCGAAAAAACGGAGACCGGAGGTGACCCAGTACGGGATTCCCTGGCGTCGCAACTCAAGCTCCATCTCCATGGCGTGATGATGGGCGCGGTACAAAATGGCGACGTCGGAGTACGAATATCCCTCGCGCCGCAACGCGAGAATACGGTATGCCACGTAACGCGCTTGATCCGCGCCGTCCCGAACGCGCGGGACCACAGGTTTGCGGTAGGATTCCCGAACCGACCGAAGCGTTTTCTGCGCCTGTCCGGGATTGTGGGCGATGCACGCGTTGGCGACAGCCAGGATTTCCGGCACACTACGATAATTCGTCTCCAGTCTATGCGTACGCGCGCCCGGATGCCGCTCCGAAAACGTAAGGAGATTGCGAAAATCCGCACCCCGCCAGGAATAGATGCTTTGAAAATCGTCTCCCACCACCATCACGTTTCCGGTCCTGGCGGAGAGTTGGTCCACGATTTCCGCCTGCAGGCGGTTGGTGTCCTGATACTCGTCCACCAAGATATGAAGGAACTGCTCCTGGTAACGGCGGAGAATGGTAGGATGCTCGCGAAAAAGGCGTGCCACCTGCAGGATCAAGTCGTCAAAGTCCATGCATCCCTGTTCGTACTTATGCCGCGTGTACTGCTCCTGAAGGCGCAGAATGGCTGCCGCATCTACCGTGGGTAAGGGCAAGCGGGCCTGCAGGATGGTTTCCAGCGGCTTTTCCGTGTTGATGGCCTCGCTGAAAAGACGGAGAAGCAGATGGAGTGCGGGGAACGTCGCATCCTCGCGATGATGAGGTGCCACGAGCCGACGCACAAACGCCTCGGCGTCGTCTCGATCGAGGATGAGATAGTCCTGTGGATACCCTATGGCGGGAGCCTGTTGGCGGAGGATACGATTCGCGAAATGATGAAATGTTCCCGCCCAGATGCCTCCGACTGACGCGCCGACCGTGTCCTGTGTGCGGCGCAGCATTTCCGCAGCCGCGCGATTGGTGAAAGTCAACAGCAGGATGCGTTCCGGCGGGATGCCGTGTTCGATCAGCCAGGCCACGCGGTAGACGATGACACGGGTTTTGCCTGTCCCGGCGGCCGCCAGCACCACGCAGGGGCCGTCGGGCGCGGTGACGACACGAAGCTGCTCGGCGTTGAGGACGCGTTGGTAGTCCATACCCGGGTTTCGCGTTTCAGAGGCGGGAGGAGGAAGCCGGAAAGGAGGTCGCCGGGGGCGTCAGCAAGTGGCGGATCGTCAGCTCCTGGAGGGACGCCTGCAGACCGCCGAGCGCGCTTCGAACAGCCGCCTCAACCCCGCTGCCGAGCCGGTCCATTCCGAACACGTCGGGACGCACGCCCGAACGGAGGCAGGATTCGATGACGTCACTAATCCGAAGCGTTTCCGGCGAACGCAGAAGAACGTAGGGACTTCCTTTCGTTTCGGAAATCCGTGCCAACAGGCCGCTCCGAACCAGTTCTTCCACGACGTCATTGACCAGACGGTTAGGAAGGCATTTTTCCGCTGCAAAACGATTGGCGTCGAAAATAGGCCCCTGTCCGGAAAGGGCGCGCGCCGCTTCCACCACAATGCCCAAGGCCAGCCGGATACGGGCCTCCGGACTTGCTTTACCTGCTCCTTGTTCCATCCGGTATGTCTCGTAATTCTGGGTCGCGTACGCGAGTTCGGCGCCCAGGAGGATGATTTGCCAGCTGATGAAAACCCACGCCAGCAGAATGGGTACGGCGGCAAATCCCCCATACACGGCGCCGTATTTTGCCACGCCGTACTGAACCGCCACGCAGAGCTTGAGCCAACTGACGAGAAGAATTCCGGACGACAACCCGCCGACAAGCCCGGCGCGCCATCCGACTCGGGTGTTCGGCATGAACATGATCAGGAACGAGCAGGTCAATCCGCTCAGGCCGTGGACCGTCAGCGTTTTGAATAGACCCGTGGCCAAGGAAGAGCGGATGGCCTCGGCGGTTGTTGCGTTCAACATGCGAGAGATCATTTCCATCGCGGGCAGGGACATGGCTCCTATCACCAAAATGGGAAGAACGAACAAAAGGCTGAGGTAATCGGTGAACTTGCGCCACCAGGAACGCCCCGTGGTGACGCCCCAAACGCGGTTGAACGATGTCTCCACGCTGCTGAAAACGGCCACAGCCGTGTAGAGGAGAAGGACTAATCCCAGCCCGCCTATCGCTCGGAAGTTCACCCGGTCCATTTTCGCAAAGATTTCATCCACAAGATGCACGATTTGCCGGGCGAAAAGTTCGGGTGTCATGGGCGGTTCCGAAGAGGCGGAGGGCTCCTCCGGGCGAATAGTCTCAGGGAAAGAAACGGAACGCATGGCGGTATGAACGGCCAACGTATGGGTCGCCTTTTCAACGAAAGCACGAATCCGCGTCTTGACCACATCTTCCGCGCCCATTCCGCGAATTAATGCCAACGAAAGAGCCATAATGGGCACCAACGCCATGAGGCTGTTGAAGGTAAGCGAAGCGGCGTGTAGCGAGCAATCGTCATCCCAGAATCCCCGGAAGGTCAGGTAGAGAATCCGGGCCATGCGGGCCTGTGCACGGCGCCACCGGGGAAGCGAGGCCAGGTCCAGATCCCAGACGTCGCTCACCACATACCGCCAGATGCGAAGCCACCGGTTGCTGCTGGCGCTCATGGCGTTTTCCTTTTTGCGCACCAGCGTTCCCGCTCTCCTTGCCGCATTCTCCAGAGGAGCGAAACGGCCAACGTCTTGGCGTCGCAGATTCGGCCCGAGCGGATAGCGTGTTCGAACGCGGCGGGCGACAGCCGCACAACCTGCGTCGCTTCGTCCGCATCGGTCGCCGGAGTCTGCGGCATCTGATCGAGATCGGCGTAATAGGCATACAGTTCTTCGTCGCAGTATCCGGGAGCGGCGGCAAGCCGGCCGAGCCGGACTAATCGTGTCGCTCGGTAGCCGGTTTCCTCCAGTAATTCGCGGCGCGCGGCCGACGCCGGACGTTCTCCGGGTTCCAAGGTTCCAGCCACCGCTTCCACGAGGACACGTTCCAACGCCTTCCGGAATTGTCGAACCAGCACGAATCGACCGTCCGGAAGGCGCGCGAGCACCACCACAGCGCCGGGATGCCGAATGATTTCCCGTCGCGAGCGGACTCCGGACGCCAACTCGACCTGTAGCAGCTCAAGCGTTAGAATCCGCCCCGAAAACACGATCCGGCGTCGGAGAGTTTTCTCCTCCGGCGAGAAAGAAGCGCGAGGGGAACAACGCGGCGATCTACCCATTACCGGTCTCCTAGGCGCACGATTACGGTTTTTGGATGCGGCGTCACGCCACGCGCATGGCCGTCGCCCGATGGGGCGACCCGCGCGCGGAACCGACGCAGCGAGCATATCCGAACCCGTGCGCGATGCAAGCGGGATATCGGTGACAACCCTTACGCCACTCGATGGTTCGGTCAACCGATGTGCCCGCGCGCATCACGCAACCCGACGCGCGGGTTGCTTCCTGTCCGAAGCGGGTTGATGCGAAGGGCCTTGGCGGACATGCAAAGGGTTCGCCCCATGGAGAACCGCTCGTCTAGTGTTTGGACACCCGCTCTCGCACCCACCGATGAATGTCCTTCTGCACCGATTTCCAGGTTGAGGCGTTGACCCGTTCCTCAAGGAACTGGTCGTAAAACGCAAAAAAAGCCTCCACGAACCGGTCCAGGGAAAGCATCCGTTGCTGGAAGGCCGTGATCGCATCGAGGCGCTCGTCGGGCTTGGGTAGACGGAAGGCAAGGAACACAAAATCCCGCGCATCGAAGGTGACGGTCCAGGTTTCCTTGGCTCGACTCACAGTCAGGCGCGCGCGCCAGAGCTTTTTCCCGCTGAGCAACGACGTTTTTGCCTCAGCGGCAAGCAGTGGTGCCCCCCGGCGCAACACGGCAATATGCGCCCCTTGGCCTTCGAGGAAAAGGCTAATCGGCCCGTCAACGGCGACCGCACACGTATCGCCCTCCACGTGCAGGAGGCCGCCGCGCGCTTCGGAATGGAACCAGAGCCACGTAAAGAAATCCTGGCCAGGATGGGTGCCGGCAAGCGTATCATCCAGCTCGGGTGAAAAACTCACAGGGGGAAGTTCTGTGACGTCCACCTTGCGTCGGCGTTTGGCGGCCACGGTCGCGTCCAACGGAACAGCGGCGCAGCCGGAAGCCGCTTCAAAATTGATCAGAAACGCGTCGGCACGGGGCTCCGACGTGGCGCCGGCATAGGCCAGCCGACTCTGTGCGTGGTACACCATGGGAATGGCCGTCAGCGTCGGGGGCATGTGCGGCAGCAGGCGATCGGTGACCTCCTTGCGGATGCGGGTGCGATCGGCGACGGTGAGAAAAGGTCTCCCCTGCGCCTGCATAACCGCAAGCTCCTGGATGCGGCACTCGGTCCGAAGCAGCGCCGCCGGGATCCGGCGTTCGGCCTTGACAAGGGCCAGTCGCAGATAGCCCGCGACGTAGGCGCTCTCTTCCGTAATATCCCGGTCCAGAAGGTGTCTTCCCGTAACCCAGCCGTGAATTTCACCACGGCCCAACGCCTCAATGGGTGGGAGCGCATGGCGCGCAAAGCGTGTGACCACATCACGGGGAAGTTCCCGGGGCACGTAGAAAATACGAAAACTCATCGAGCCACTCTCGAAACTCATGGAAAACTCCTGACCGGATGCCCGTGATCCTCCACGGCAAGACCCGGCCTGCGCGCGTGGGCGGGCGGACTCTACCACGGATGTGCGGGAGCTGGCCAGCCGGAAAGCGCCGCTCACTCCGCCTGGACCACCACGGATCCACGGTACATCACGGTCTGGAATTGGGGAAGGGGAAGCGGGATTTTGACGACCCGCACTGCGCCACGCGAGGTGCCCGGTTGCCATGTGGTGATCGACACGTCAATGGGATGCGATCGCGGAACTTCCCGAACCACGGTGAAGGGATCGAACGTGAGATGGACCAGCGGTGCGCCACGCGGCGCAACAATCGCGGGCGCGGCCTCGAAACCCGGTGGCTCGGCTCGACGCGCCTCATTCCTCGACGGATTGCGTACGCCGGTTTCTCGGGCAGAGGCGTGCAGCGATGTCAGGTGCGCGCGTTCCGCTTCCGACGGGGGCGATACGATCCACGTCTTCCCCTCCGCCAGCAGTTCAACCGCGGACGGTGCGATAGCGATGACTTGGGCGGCCAACGGGCTGCACCAGAGCGTGTCCCCCATGCGGACGTATCGTGTTTCGCCGGTCTTCCATTTCCCTAGCCGCGCCAAAAGCCCGGGTTGAGGAAGGGGTTTCCCCATCTCCAGCACGACACGTTCCCCACCGGCACGTCGCAGGGTGACGGTCCCGCCGTTGTGGGACAGGTAAGCCTGCACGTTCGGATTGAAGACCCGCTCCGTTTTCGGCGTGAACGATTCAACGGTGTAGGATCCCAGGGCATCCCCCTCCTGCACAAAATACGTCCGTCCCCCGATCTCATTGAACGCCAGAATCGGACGGCCTCTCTGAGAGATAGCGACGGACGTAAAGACGTAATCGAAACAATTCGACCAAACGCCGAGGAGCCGCCACGCATCAGGCGTCGAGCCCTGCGCCACCCCCGTCAGGATGAGCCCCAGACACAACCCATACCAAGATCGCACGTTACGCATAGATTCTCCGCTTGATCAAAACCGACTCCTCTAGAGGGCGACAATCGTCTGATTGTTCACATCAACAATTTCGCACGCTGCAGCATCGCTGTCAATGCCCGAGAGCGATCCGGATGACAACGGATCCCTGCGCCCAACTCCGCAAGTTTTTCAGGTCATAGGTCAATTGAGCGCGCCGCGCGGAGCTTGCCGGATCCCCCGCCGGGAGGGCCGCGCGCACTTTCTGCAGCCGTCGTCGCCAAAGGAAAAGAATCAAATCCTGTACGGCCTGGACCGGGGAGGATTCCTTTCCGCACACCTTGCTTGGTGCCAGAAGAAGCCGTGCGGCCAGGCGGTGAACCTCACCGGACGCGTCCTCTTCCCTGTTGAGCACGGTTTGGAGTTCCACACCTTCTTCGGCCGCTTGCAGCGCGCACCGGACAATGGTGCGACAGACAGTATGGCTGATCATTTCAAGGGGCAGGTATGCCACAAGGAGATCACGTATTTCGGGGAAATCCGTCATGCGCACGGCATGTTCGCAAAGTGCGATCTCCTCTCGCGGGTATTCCGGCGCCGTGTCCAGGCGGGATGTCTCTGCCGTGCCCTCCGGAGAACGCAAGGCCCCACGGGCGGTCAACCGTCGATATTCCTCTTGCAGGGCAGTTGGGGGAAGGTCCAAAGCGCGGGCGGCATCCTGGATCAGCTTGGCCCGCTGCACCGCGTTGGGACTGGCGGCGATGGTTTGGAGCGCCGCGCGGGCGATCCGGAGTGTTCCCACCTCCGTCTGGCGATTTTCCCGGGCCGAAAGAACGCGAATGTGGAAAGCCACCGCCGATTCCGCTTGGTGCAACAGCCTGTCGAACGCCTCGGCGCCGCGTTTGCGGATGAACACGTCGGTGTCTTCGCCTGGAGGAAGCGCCGCAATGCGGACCGCCAGCCCCGCCGAAAGAAACAAACCGGCCACCTTGATAGCGCCGTCCTGGCCCGCTCGGTCGGAGTCAAAGGCCAGGCAAACGGCATCCGCATAGCGCTGCAGAATGGCGGCGTGTTCCGCGGTGAAGGCGGTACCCTGAGACGCCACGGCGGCGCGAAAGCCCGCCTGGTGGCAACGGATGACGTCAATCTGCCCTTCGCAAAGGATGGCTTCGCGCGCGTCCACGATGAACCGGCGGGCCTTGTCCAGCCCATACAGAACCCGACTCTTGCGGAACAACGGCGTTTCCGGGCTATTGACATATTTCGCTCCTTCCGTCGCCGGCCCGAGCGTACGCCCGCTGAATGCAATCACACGGCCTAGCGAATCGGCGATCGGAAACATCAGCCTATCGCGAAACCGATCGTAGGGCTCCTCTCCCGGCTTGCGGATCACAAGGCCAGCCTGTTCCAGAAGGCTGAGGGAATAGCCTTTCTCCGAAGCCCAGCGGATGAGGAAATCCCAGCTTTCGGGCGCATACCCGATCTGGAAGGACTCTGCGACGTCTTCATTCAGGGCACGCTCATGAAGATACTCCCGAGCACGGTCCGCAGCGGGAGACGTGAGAAGCGTCGCATGATACAACGCGGCGACTTCGGCATGGAGCTGATAAAGGGCCAGTTTGGCGGATTCCTCGCGGTCGGCCCTCCGCGCCGTTTCGATAACGACGCCCGTGCGTTCGGCCAGGAGCCGCACGGCGGTTGCAAAATCCACTCCCTCCTGCTTCATCACAAACCCAAACACGTCGCCCCCCGCGCCGCAACCAAAGCAGTGAAACATCTGCCGTTGGGGACTCACCATGAAGGAGGGAGTTTTTTCCCTGTGGAAGGGACAGAGGGCCTTGAAGTTCGCCCCCGCCCGCTTCAGTGCAATGTAGGACTGGATGACGTCCACGATGTCCGCACGGGCTCGGATTTCCTCAATGGTTCGTTGGGCGATCATGGGCGCCATGGCGGCCCCATATTACACGGAACCCAGAACGGTGCGCCACCCCAATCGAAACCTTCTGGCAAGGACCAGGGTGTCTGCAACGAGGAGGCCACGGATGGCTGCTCCTTGGCATGCGGTCGCTCCGGGGCAAGCATCTAAGGCAAAGGCCTAACGAAATCGCTACCAATAAGGCGAGGCGAAGGATGTCCAAGGACTCATCCGCCACACAACATGGCGCCAGGCCGACCGGATACCGTCGCCCAGCACGTTCTTCCCCGGGGGCAGAGCCGCCCACACGCGGGCGATGCGTTCGGCGGGCGCAAGACGCCGGTCAAGTCGCGGGCCCGATCGGTCTGGTGGCGAAAAACAGCAGAAGGCCGATGGTGATCCCTAGCAGCATTCCTGTCAGGACTTCCAGGGGTGTATGCCCCAGCAATTCTTTCACCTTGGCATCCGAAAGCCGGCCTTCCTGGAAAAATTGATTCAGCATCTCGTTGAGGATGCGCGCCTGTTGGCCGGCGGCCTGGCGAACCGTAGAGGCGTCAAACATTGTGATCAAGGCGAAAGACAGCGCAACGATAAAGACCGGCGACCCGAACCCCGCCTCCAGGCCAACTGACGTAGCCAGACCGCAGACCATGGCTGAATGCGCACTCGGCATGCCGCCCGTGCTGACGAGATAACTGAGGTCCCACCGTCCATGGCGGCTGAACCCGCAAATCATTTTAATACACTGGGCCGCGAGCCAGGAACAGAAGGGAGACCAAAAACACAGGGAGCGAAATAAATCCCAAAAAGAATACAAAGGATGCGACACGATACCCTGCTTTCGATGCGGATCCGTTCGGCCGAATACAACACGATTAGGACCGGCAATCAATATGCGTGTTCGTAGGCGAACAACGTCATCAGCATAATTTTCACATCGAAGGCCACCGACCAGTGCTCCAGATAGTAAAGATCGTATTTGATGCGTTCCTCGAGGCTTGTGTTGCCTCGCAGACCGTTCACCTGAGCCCACCCGGTAATCCCCGGCTTGTAGGCATGCCGCCACATGTACCGGCCAATCCCTGTTTTGAACCGTTCGACGAAGCAGGGGCGTTCCGGTCGTGGTCCCACAATGCTCATGTCCCCCTTCAGCACGTTGTAAAGCTGCGGAAGCTCATCCAAATTGTACCTCCGCAAAAAGGCGCCTACGGGGGTGCGACGCGGATCATTTTCCGTTGTCCAGACCGGACCGGTTTTTTCTTCGGCGTCCATCCGCATGGTTCGCAGTTTGTAGAGCGTGAACGTCCGTCCCTTCTCTCCGCAGCGTTCCTGGCGGTAAAAGACCGGTCCCGGTGAGGATCGTTTAATGGCGATGGCTGCCACGGCGATAACAGGTGCCGCCACAATGAGACCAATGAGGGCAACCACCAGATCTTCGATGCGTTTGATGAGGCGATTCGCGAACTGATCCAGAGGCCAACGGGCCACGCCCAGAAGCGGGATGTCATCCACCAGGAACACATCCATGCTCCCTGTGAGCACGTCAAATACATCAGGCACAAGGTTGAACCGAATCAGATTCTGCTCACAAAACAGCACGATGTCCAGCATGCGGTCACGTTCCAGACGCGAATGCGTCAGGATGATCTGATCAAGGGGGGCCAACGCCTGCGCCATCCGCGGCAGGTCCTCGAGTGTCCCCAAAATCCGTTCGGCCGGAACGTCGGGGTGTCGGGGATCCGCCGCCGTGACGCGGAGAAAACCGCAAACCTCCGTGCGGAGCTTGGGGTCCCGCCGCAAGCCGCGGTAAACGCGAGCGGCTACCTCGTCCGTTCCGACGAGAAGCACGCGGTTCGCCGGCGGGGTGTGGCGCGCATAATGGAGTTCGATGCGGAAAAGGATATAGCGTTCCAAAAGAATCGATGCGGACACGGTGACAAACCCGATTCCCAGGACACCGGTGGAGTACTCGGCGTAAATCTTTCGGACAGCAAACGCCAAGAGCGTTACCGCCACGATACCGATACCACAGGCGCGAATGATTCGCGGGATCTTGTTTTCGAACCGGCCCAGCTGCGGACGGACATATAGCCCGAGGCGCTGGAAGACGAAAAAAAACACAACCGCGGCCACCGCCGCGCCTCGGCAGTACTTGGTGTACAAATCCGGATCGCGTCCAAAAAGGACCGGCACCCATCCGCTGTCAAAACGAATCCACGTGGCCGCAAGAAAACCGGCCACCACGGCCAGTGCATCCGTCACCACGGCCGCTGCCGCATTGGCCACATCGAGCGCATCCTTTTTTTTCATGGTTCGAACATGGTATCAGTCTCGCGAAAAACGACGCAAGCCGCAAGATGGCGCGTACACCCCAAAACTGCGGATAAGGAACCGCGAGCGAGCGGCCGAGTCCCTTGGTGTCGGCTTTCGGAATCGTCTCGCGGTGTCACGCAGCGCGGGATGGCGGGGGATCGTGGCATGGATTCTTGCCCTTTCTGACCTGCCGTGCAAGACTCCCCTATCCTGCGCGATCCGAATTCGGATGCTATACACCACATCCCAACATGCGTGGGGCCAGCGGTAAGGGACGTGCTCGTTCCCTCTGCCCTGACCGCGCAACCCGCAAGCAATGGCACACAGGCATACCGATGGCCGCTTCGCCGTGCTTCCGACAACGGCCAAGGCCGCCGGGTCCACCATTGCCAGGATTGGGCTTGGATACGGGACGGTGGAGCATCCGCCCTCCTCCGTCATCTCGACGTCAGCGGAGGAGCAGGTTTGGAGCGTCACGGCTATCGTCGCGCGGTTGGCCGGTTTTTTTTTCTAGGGTGTGTCACAGAAACCAACCCGCCCCACGTTCACATTTTAGAATCCAACGTTGCCACCGAAGCACGATGCGGTCCCCACGCCCTCCCAACCTATGGTTTTGCCCTTCGTCGCGCCCACACCGGTGTGCCGAGAAGCCATGGCCGGCGCCAGCGGCTCCTTTTTGTGCCCAGTGTGCTTAACCGGTTCAACGACGATCGTTCCTTTTCGCCGACCGCTTTTCAATTCCCTTGTCTATCCGCCGCACCGGATGCCGGAGCGAATCGTATAGCCCGCATGGCGCCCAAAACCGACAGGGGCGATGCAGGTCGGACGCCGTAGGCGGGACAGAGAACACAACGCGTTCGCACCACGGCACCGCCTCGGCCGACAGGCAGCCCAGGATGTAATCCAACAGAAGTTTCTGTCATTTTGTTTGGCGCCGGTTTTCCCCCGCATTCTAAGCCGGGGATCGGCCGTCATTGGGACTTGCAGAGGTTGCGGCACGGTGGTAAAAGAGCCGTACGTAGGTCTTCGTACTGTTGTCTTCGGGGCACGTGCGCCTGGGTGACTACCGGGGGATTCCTGACCGGCGGTGACAGCCCGCGAGTTCTGACGCAGGGAAACTTGACGGTGTGCCGGCGCGTGGATTGACACGGCGCCATTCCGTGGCCGACAGTATAGCCTGGACGAGAGAGGACACGACGGCCGCTTGGGCCGGAGCAGCGCCCGAGAGTGTTCCTCTCGGGCTTTTCCCCGCGCGCTGTCCGGAAACGGAACCGAGGATAAACCCAAAGCGCCTGAGACGTTTTTGCCGACCGGAACAGGATCGGACGTTTCACACCCGTGAGACCTTCGGACGTGACAGACCATGTTCGACCCGATTGAAAAGGTGATTGAGACCATCGCGCAAGGCCACATGGTCGTACTGACCGATGACGAATCCCGCGAAAATGAGGGGGATCTGGTGATGGCCGCTGAGAAAGCGACACCGGAGGCCATCAACTTCATGGCGACGCATGGCCGGGGCCTGATTTGTGTGGCGCTCACGCCTGATCGCCTGGAGAAGCTTGGCCTATACCGGATGCCGCAGCGGGGACGTGGCGACCGGTTTGGCACAGCGTTTATGGAATCCGTGGATGCGGCAGAGGGCGTGACAACGGGAATCAGTGCGCAAGACCGCGCGCGCACAATCCAGGTGCTTGTGGATGAGGCCAGCCGACCGGACGACCTGGTAAGCCCGGGACACACGTTCCCGTTGGAGGCGCGGCCGGGCGGGGTACTGCGACGCGCCGGGCATACGGAGGGAGCCGTCGATCTTGCCCGTTTGGCAGGGTTGAAACCCGCCGGAGTCATCTGCGAAATTCTGCGGGAGGACGGAACCATGGCGCGCTTGCCGGCGTTGCGCGACTTTGCGCGTCACCATGGCTTGCGCATGGCGTCCATTGCCGATTTGATCGCCTACCGTCGTCGAACAGAGCGTTTGATCGAAGCGATCCGCGAGGTAGATCTCCCTACCCGTTATGGCCGTTTCCGCCTGAAACTTTATCGCTCCCTGGAAGACGAGGTTTATCATGTGGCCTTGGTGCACGGGAGGGTGTCAACCGGCGAGCCCGTCCTGGTGCGCGTGCATAGCGAATGTCTGACAGGCGATGTTTTCGGGTCTTTCCGCTGCGACTGCGGGAACCAGCTTCATGAAGCCATGCGCATGGTGGCGGGGGCTGACGCGGGGGTGGTACTCTACATGCGGCAGGAAGGGCGAGGCATTGGACTGGAAAACAAGATTCACGCCTATGCGCTGCAGGAGCGCGGGTTGGATACGGTGGAGGCCAACGTCCGACTGGGGTTCCCTCCGGATCTCCGGGATTACGGGATTGGGGCACAGATTCTGGCAGACTTGGGGCTTCGCAAAATTCGTTTGATCACGAACAATCCACGCAAGATTGTCGGGCTGCAGGCCTACGGACTGGACATTGTTGAGCGTGTTCCTCTCGTTTGCCCTCCCACGGAGTACAACGCACAATACCTGCAAACAAAAAAGGAGAAGCTTGGACATCTTCTATGAACAGGAGGCCCGTCCAGGGGACTGACCGGGAGTGACGCATCGGAGAAGGGCTCTCCCCACAGAAGAACTCAGGAGAAGCCGCCATGAACGTGAAGACCATTCAGGGCAAACTTTTGGCGAAAGGCCTGAAACTGGGGATTGTGATTAGCCGCTTCAATCACTTTTTCACCCAGCACCTTCTGGCCGGCGCATTGGATGGCATTGTCCGCCATGGAGGAGCGGAAGAGGATGTGACCGTTTACTGGGTGCCCGGCGCGAACGAAATCCCTCAGGCCGTCAAAAAACTTGCGGCCTCCGGCTCCTGGGATGCGCTGGTGGCGCTCGGCGTTGTGATCGAAGGGGCAACGCCCCATGCCGATCTCATCAACACGCAGGTGTCGCGGTCTCTGGCCGCCATTGCCCTGGAGCACGGTATCCCCGTCATCAACGGCGTGGTCTGCACCCACACGTTGGAACAAGCGATCGAACGGACGGGCAGTAAGGCTGGAAACAAGGGAGCGGATGCCGCCCAAGCGGCCATTGAGATGGCCAACCTGTTCCGGGAAATGACCTGATCGGGGAGACGGGGGACTCCGGCCCGCTCGGATGTGCGGGAGGACAGACCGATGGCAACCCGCCGCGCCATGCGGGAATGGATTCTGCAGTTGCTTTTCCAATTGGAGTTCAATCCTTCCGATGACCTAAATCGGGTTTTTGGAGAATTCTGGCGCTCCCATCAGAAGGCTGACACCGGCGCCCGCCGCTTTGTGGAGGCGCAGGTCCAGGGAGTGAGAATGCATCTCCGGGAACTCGACGCGGTTCTCCAGCGTCTTGCCACCTATTGGCAGATCGAGCGGATGGGCAGCGTGGAGCGTAATGTGATGCGTATGGCCCTTTATGAGATGCTGTACTGTCCGGACATCCCTCCGATTGTATCCATTAACGAGGCGGTGGACATTGCCAAGTATTTCAGCAGCGACGAAGCCGGCAAGTTCGTCAACGGCATTCTCGACCAGGCGCGCAAGGAACTGGCCACCCCACACGCCAAGACCGCCTGATCCTAGCCTCCGACCACCGGGAGACATCGGGACCTGAGTGTGCTCGTGATGTCGGCGCGAAACACCTGACTTCCCTCCGCTGTCCCAGGAAGGCGTGGTGGGTACGGCCCAAGGGCCTACGCGCCGCCGCAAAGGGGAGGGGGATTTCTCTCGACCAGGCGGCCGCGGTCTTCAGAAGGAAGGCTCCGTTGCCAGAAGATCATCGGGTGGCACCGCCGCGATCATGCCGGGTCGCAGGCCGAGAGAAAAGGCAAACGGTTTCGCCACAAGCTCATAGGGAGGACGCACATCCGGTCCGCACGACGCGCTGCCAAGACCGCGTTGGCGGTGGTCCAGGTTCAAGGTCACGAACGGACGCGGGACCAACTCGGCGTCATGACGCGTCCCGATCAAATCCTCTGGCGTGTACCGGGAGGCGCTGAAGTGAAACGCCTCGGACCGCGCCGTGACCATCAGGCCTAGCCGATCCGCACGGTGCAATACCAGCCACCGCACATCCATGCGGTTTCCGTTTTCCTGCGGCCGTACATAATGCGTGAAAAGATCATCCACGGACATGGAAAAGACGTCAATATATGTGGCTTGGCAACTGTCGGGGTAGGACTCGCCCGGTCCACGTCCGTACCAGGAGACGCGACTGAACGTGGGAGGGAGCCGAAGTTGCAGGCCGATGCGGGGCAGCACGGGCCACTGGCCTTCCGGAGTTCCCCGGACGTCCAGGAGAATCCACCCATCAGCACGGAGCTTATATTGGAGCACACAGTGGAATCCATTCCGGCTTGCGGGGGGAGCGAGGCGGGAATGGATCGCCACTTGCAGTGTGTGCCGGGTTGGGGCCGTTACCTTCACCGCAACGAGGCGCGTCTGGAGAATATGAAGCCCTGCGGCATACCATTCCGCTGCCCGCGTCCCGTGTCCTCCCCTGCTCTCATTGTCGGTCGGAGCGCGCCAAAAGTTTATGCTGGGTCCCTGGATGATCGCAGGGGTGCCACCTGCCGAGAGCGAAAGGAGTTGACCATTGAGCAGAGAAAACCGGGCCTCCCAGACATCGGTGCGAACATCCAACATGCCGGCCTTCTCCGCCCAGCGGATGGCGGACGGTCGGTGTACCGGAGGCGTCCGGCGGATGCGGTGTAAACGCAGAGGGATCCGGAACTGTGCGGTAGCTAGCACATGCCCGGCCTGTGCCCAGGGTGTATCGCGGTTGAGGCGCAGGCGCAGCAGGAGCCAGTGTTCCTGGGCAACGGGTTCACGGGGCCATTGAAACGGCACGGTGACACGCGCGCTTCGTCGGGCGGCGATACGTGGCAGGGGCACCTTTCCCTCTTGGATGGTTTTGCCGTTGGCGCGGACCGCCCATTCCAACACATCGCGTTCCGGATCCAGAGTCGTAACGTCATACCGATTCACGACGCGCACGTGTCCGTGCCGTAACTCCAGAGGTTGGAAGGCCACAGGCTGCAGCACCGCCTTGAGTTCCAAAAGCCCCGGCGAGGGCGTGCGATTAGGAAACAGGAGTCCATCAATAAGGTAATTCCCGTCGTTGGGATAATCGCCGAAATCGCCTCCATAGGCCCAAAACTCGCCTTGGGTCAGAGGGTAGGTGTGTCCGTCGGGCGCAGGCCGTGGATGGGGAACAGCGGGAGACATGCAGGGAGGGACAGGCCCCCAGACAGGAGAAACACTGCGGATTGGCCCCGTCAGGGAAGGACGCCGTGCTCGGATACCGTGGTCCAGCCATTCCCATACCAATGCGCCCTGGAGTCGGCGATACCGGTAGATGGCGTCCCAGTATTCTTTCAGGCCGCCGGGGCCGTTTCCCATAGCATGAGCGTATTCACAGAGGATGACCGGCTTCTGCGCGTGGCGCTCTCGTCCCATGCGTATCAACGCGTCCACCGGCGTGTACATGTGACTGACCACATCGGTCACCTGGGCGGTTCGATCGCCTTCGTAGTGGACCGGGCGCGACGGGTCTGCGCGGTGTGCCCACCGAACCATCGCTTCATGATTCGGACCGAACCCGGATTCATTCCCCAACGACCAAAGGATCACGCTGGGGTGATTGCGATCACGGGCGACCATGCGGTGCATGCGGTCCAGGAAGGCCGGCCGCCAAAGCGGTAATCGCGCCGGGATGTCCGGCCGTTTAACGCCAAAGCCGTGTGTTTCCACGTCGCACTCGTCTATGACATACAATCCGTACTCATCACAGAGATCGAGGAAGCGGGGATCGGGCGGATAATGCGACGTCCGGACGGCGTTAATGTTATGGCGCTTCATCAGCAGAACGTCTTGCACCATCGCGCCAAACGGGATCGCGCGGCCCCAGTCGGGATGATGTTCGTGGCGGTTAACTCCTTTGAGTATGATGTCGCGTCCGTTAACAAGCAGGTTTCCTCCGGAAATCTCCACACGCCGGAAACCTGTTCGCTGTGCCGTCACCTCCACGATACGCCCGTGTTCATCGCGAAGGAGAACCGCAAGAAGATAAAGGACTGGCGTTTCCGCGCTCCAAAGAGCCGGCCTATACATCGGAATCGCGGCGTGCAGGGAAGTCACGGAGCCGGGCGCAACACCCGCGAACACTTTGGTGACACTCCCCACATGTTGACCCTCCGGACTGAGAAGACGCCATTCGATGGATCCGCCACGTCGGCGTTCTCCCCCTGCGTGTCGAATGGAGGTGAACACGGCCAGTTCCCCCTCACCGGTATGGAGGTCGACGCGCGGTGTTATCCGCAAGTCGGCCAGATGAATCGTCGGACGCGCCAGGAGGTAAACGTCGCGGAAAATTCCACTCAACCACCACATGTCCTGGTCTTCGAGATAGGAGCCGTCAGACCACTGGTAAACTCGAACAGCCAAAAGATTCCGTCCTCGACGGACAGCCGCGGTGAGGTCGAACTCCGCGGGGAGGCGGCTTCCTTTGCTGAATCCGATTGTTTTGCCGTTCAGCCAGACGTGGAAGGCAGAATCCACTCCCTCGAATCGCAGATGGACGCGCAGGCCGGTCCAGTGCGCCGGTACCGAAAACCATCGTCGGTAGCACCCGGTAGGATTTTCCGTTGGGACACGCGGAGGATCGATGGGGAACGGATAGGCGACGTTGGTATAGTGGGGCCGGCCATATCCATAAAGCTGCCAGCAGGAAGGAACAGGAAGACGAGACCAGTCCGTGTCGTCGAATGAGGGATCATGAAAATCCTCCGGGGCAGCGGCTGGAGAGGAGGCGTAGTGGAACTTCCATTGGCCGTTCAGCAGCCGAATGCGATCGGATTTTGTCCGGTCCAGGGTGAGAGCCCGCGCCACGCTACTATAGGGAATAAACGCCGCCCTGGGGGGAAGACGGTTGCGATGGAGCAAGCGAGGATTTTCCCAATCAGGCACGACCCTCCTATCCCACACGGACATGGGTAACCTCCCATACGTGTCCGGGGTGGGTGTGTGCCTGCCGATTAACCACGCGACAGGCAGACGCTTTTCCGGAATGGTTCATCCTTTACGCCCTTTCCCGACAGCCCGACGTTCCGTATACGCCTGGCGGATTTCCGCCAGAAGGGATAGAGCTGTGGCGGCAGGATCAAGGCTTTCGATGACGGGACGGCCCACCACAACAAAATCGGCGCCGGCGCGGACGGCTTCGCGTGCCGTCGCCACCCGCTTCTGATCTCCGGACGGCATTCCCGACGGGCGGATGCCCGGTGTGACCAAGATGGGCTTAGGCCCTAAACGTCGGCGAAGCAATCCGACTTCAAGCGGCGAGCAAACAAGACCGTGTGCGCCGGCCTTCAGAGCCAACGCGGCCCATTCAAGAGCCTGTTGTTGTGGGGCACGCCAAATACCCATTTCACGCAGGTCCTCATGGTTGAGGCTGGTCAAAACCGTGACCGCCACTAACTGGGGAGCGCCAGCGCCGAAGGGACGCAGCGCGCGACAAGCCGCACGGATCATCTCCCCGCCTCCGGATGCATGGATCGTCAACAACCCCACGCCGTGGCGCGTGGCCGATGCAACCGCTCCTGCCACAGTCTTGGGGATATCCAAAAGCTTGAGATCAAGGAAAATCCGTTTTCCCCGTCTGATAAGCGGCCTCAGAACAGAGGGGCCTTCTGCGATAAAAAGTTCAAGGCCCACCTTGTACCAAGTAATCGTCTCCGGGAGTACGTTCAGCAGATCGGAAGCGGCGCGTGCGGAAGGCACATCGAGGGCGACCACGAGTTGCGGGGACCTGCGCCCCCGGCGAATGGGTGCCGGAAAAATACCGGCTACCCACTAGGAAGGCAATCCGAATTTCCTGTCGGCCGGTGGCTTGGGAAGGCAACGACAGCAGAAAAGCCCGTCCGGCGCTCGGCGTTGAGTTGATAGAGAAAAACCACAGGCGGACCCCTACAGGAGCTCTCCTTCGTTGACAGGGGGAAAATCGCACATCCTCCTGCTCGGGGGCGCCTGGCGGCGCCATACTGATGAATTTTCCCGGAGGGTCTGAATCCATCGCGAAAGATTGGCCCACACCCGGTGAAATCCATAGCCTCCTTCCGGTCATCTCCCGAGTCGCTTTTTTTTGCTCCATCCCTGAACCGCAACACGGTACAGGGCGGACATGGTTCCTATCCGGTCCGCCCCGTGTCGGAAGGGAACAAACACCGGTACGTGCGCTGTCAGCTGGGCACGGCGATACGGATTCGTGCTGACCCTGTAGAGATGGAGGACGCCTTCGATGGGAATGGGCAACGCCCTGTACAAGGAGCGGTTGTGCTCGCTCTCCCGCCGAAACAGCAGGGTCCAGCGGCCCGCACGCCCACAGGGCCATTGCGTGCCACATCCCGCGCAGGGGATGTCCGGACCCGTGGAGTCAGGAAACCCTTGCCGCATACGGTCCTGACAAACGTGTAGAAACCGCCCCTACGGCCTGTGGCGGCCGTTCTCTTGGACGCAGTTCCGGGGACCATGCCGCCGGTGTGGCCGGGCTCGGACGAACTTCGGTATCTGGACTTCCCGCCCACCTGCCAAAGCTGATTCAGGCACGCAGAGGCCTACCGCGGTCCAGTTGGCCGCCGTGACAGCATCAATCCAAGATTTTCGTTCCTCTAGTATGCTGCGGACGAATTCATGCACGCGGTTGGGATGGTATCCGTGGGGCGCGCCGTCCTGTTCAACGTACAGGTGTTGCGCGTCTTCCCCATACACAAACCGCTAGATAAAGCGTCCTACCGCCGGGCGGAAGCAGGTCCGCACAATCCGGCGGCTCGGGACGCTCCGCGGTTTCCGTTCGCTTGCGGCCTGGAGCAACCGAACTCATCCGGAAGAGAATCGGGAGGCTCCCGTTCCTTCTACCACTCGTAGCCGGCGTGTTCACCGTACACCACGAAGCTTTCCATGTAGGACCGCACGCAATGGAACAGGACACTTGTCACCTCGGCGCAGAGACCCGGGACGCCGAGTGAGAAAATGGCCGTCTCTACGGGGTACGGGGTTCCATACGGGCACCGCAATTCTTCGTGCATTTCGCCCGACCCGAAACAATGCACCTTGACGGCCCGCGTTTCCGCCAGGCCAACAACGGCGCAATTGCATGGGTCGCATACCACATCGGCGGCAGGCCGGCCCAGTACGGCGGCCATGCCTCCATATCCTGGTAGTGGGCTCCGCGCAGGAATTGAATCCGGCCGAACACGCCCTGGTCGCGTAGTTCCCTGGCATAGAAAAATGGCCGGACCGCTGTCTCCATCATCATATAGTTGCGGGAAGCCGCACGACTTGCCGCAATAATGGCCGTCAAGTCGGCGATCCGCGTGGCCATCGGAACCGTGCCGGCACAGTGCTTGCAGGCGTCCAGTACGGCAAGGGTCTGGCGCGCGTGATCGGGAATGCCCGTTACCAGGTGGACAGCGTCAATTCCATCGGACAGGAGAACTTCCTCCAGAGTCCGGAATTGCCGCGCAATACCGAATTTCCTAGCGGTCCTGGCCAGACGTTCAGGGTCGCTGTCGCAAACCGCGATAAACTCCACATCCGGATGACTGGCGTAGATCGGGACACATTCTGCTCCGAAACCCAGTCCCGCAACGGCCACCCGTATCCTGTCTGACTTCATGATCGGCTCTTTCCACGCGTCGGCTCGGCGGCAACGCGTCGAAATCCGGACGCAAGCGACCATGCTGAATGAAACGTATTGCGTTATGCACCGATTTTTTTCCGTGGGCAACTTCACCTACGGACTCCCGGCTCGTTTGAGGGAGCCAAGTCCCAGGGGTCTGCGGAGGCCTGCCTTCCTAGAGGAGATGCTCTTTGCGCCTTGCGCCGCCGGCGACCCGCTCCCGGAACTCCGCGTGGATTCCGGGTGCTGTCCCCCCCATCGGTTGGACATCCCTGTGGTGTCACCGCCCGTCCCCGCACACGTACGCGTTCACACGTACCGCTCTTGTTGGCCAGCGGTCACACTTTGCAAAGTGTGACCGCTGGCCAACAGCGTCAAAGGCTCCGTCCGGCGGTCCGGCCTTCGCGTAGGGAGATGCCCGAACCGACTGTCGTGCGCGCAACCTCTGTCATGGGAAGAGCCTCACCACAGCACACGCGCGATCAACCGCTGCCTAAACTGCGACTCGCGGCGACAGGCAGGAGATCGTAGTGTGCCCTGCACAACCGCAACTTGCGATTCGCATCGCCCATGCCGTACGTCCCGCTTTGCGGGAGTGGCGTCCGAACGCTCCACCGTCAAGGGGAGGCGAAACCTCCGCCGGCCCTCGATGAGGATGAGGAAACACGGAATCCAACGACACGCCTCCCCGATGGTAGGGCCGAGGAGTGCGATATCGTGTGCCCCGCGGTGAGCGTCGCACGATGGGACGGGAGAGGGTGTCCTTCCAGGTCTTGGTAGATGCTGTAAAACACCGACCGACCATTGGGCCCGATCCCCTTCCTGTTTTACCGGCCTTCCGGCAAAGTCCCAATGCAGCCGCACGGGATTTGAATCGGGGATAATGTGGCCGAACCGGCTATGCGGGTGGAACAGGATCTTGGCGCTACGTTTGGTAGCGTCGTTCTATGGGTTCATCAGCTTGAGATCCCTGAAAATTGTCTTGAGAGCCGCGGCCCACTTAGCATAGCCGGCGGCGTTGGGATGAAGGAAATCGGGGAACTCGGAACGGCGGACCCCCCCATTCCTGGTGGCAAAGATTGTCCACGTGTCGCAAATGCGCACCTGCTTGTAGCCTTTGAACGCGTAGTCGAGCAGTTCATTTAGATGAATGAGGCGATCCGGAAAATAATTGGGATAGATACCACGCGGCATGACACGGCACACTACGATTGGCATGATCGGCTTGAATGTCACGAGCGTGTCAACAATCGCCTTGATGTTTTCAGCCACTACGGCAGGGTCGGCATCCATTCCGATATCGTTTGTACCGATGAGAAGGACGACGGCAACGGGATCAAGATCCATCACATCCTGCAGTCTGGCTCTGAGCCCTCGCGAGGTGTCCGCGCTGATACCTCGATTGGCCACTTTCAGGCCCGGGAAGTATTTGTCGAGATCGAGCCATCTTTCGGTAATCGAATCGCCCAAAAACACGACAGAGTTGGTTTCCTTGTCGCGGTTTTGTTTCCATGCGTATCGCAGTTGACTCCACCTGGCGCGGAACCATTCATTGGTTTGAATGGGGCCGCGTCCTGGAAAATCGGTTTCGGCCGGCCACGGGATAGCCGCGGCAGGGTCCGGTGTTGCCGGGGTATTGTTTGCAGACGTGCCGCGCGAATGCGGGTCTCTTGCGCCGCTGGCGAACAGCCATGCAAGCCCAAAAGTCACAAGCATCCCCGCTGGAGCGAGATGGCGACAGGAATTCATGAATTCTGACTTCCGCCTCTTGTATGACAGACCCGAGGGTGTGGCTCCTCTTCGAGAGGCCGCATGCCTCTCCCCATGGGATGGGAATCCGATCGGGGCTGCTGCTCGCCTTACGCCCAGCGCGCCCTCCTGTGCGGGCGGGGCCCTTTTCCGAAAAGTCGCCGCGCTGTCGTAACACGGTGTGCCCTTGGGGCTGAAGCCGTCGTCACGCAAACCGCCACGCAACGGTCCAGCTAGCGAAGCACAAAAGTTTGAACTGTTTTTTCCATCAAGACGTCTCTCTCGATGGGATTTTCTCCGGGAACCTTCCATTTCAGCCTGACCGCGCGTGGTCCGGGCTGACCGATAAGGACCTCCTTCGCCTCTGCCGTTACCGTGTGCGCGCCCAGGCAGAACCCGCCATGATAACCGATGACCGTCACAGGCCCCATGTATCCGTCGGGGCGGAGGGAAAGATGGAGGGATACCTTTTCGCTTGCATCCGGCTTCTGCATGAAACTCAGTAGCTCTCCTCTTTTCATGACAAGCATCATATCCTGTGTGCCGTCTCCGTCGAAATCTCCGATGCATCCGGCTTGTTGAGCGATCTCCTCCGCGTCGATTTGTTGAATATCCGGTATGAGTTCACGCGCGTCGCCAAAACTTCGAAACCCACGGTTGAAAAAAAGCTGTGGAGCCTGGTCACCGTACAGGACAAGAATGTCCTGCCGGCCATCGTTATTGAAATCGCATGTTGCGCCGCCGATGGCGCCGCCGCCGCATTTGTACGCCGCTTCGCCGGAGTGCTTTAGGAGTTCCGTGAATTTCCGTTCGCCGTTGTTCTGCCATAGGCGGCAGGAGTCCATGGCGGCACAAAATATGTCTAAACGCCCGTCACTGTCAAAGTCCCCGAGGAAGGGGACCCCATCGTCTCCCCTCGCCAGTTCGATCCTGACAGGCGGGGCAAAGACGCCGCCTCCTTTCCCCTTGAAGAAAAGACTTGCCGTCACAAACGCTTGAAGCACATCCGGCAACGAGTCTCCATCGAGATCAGCCACAACAAGGGGCCCCGGCTGACCCGACGGGAGGAACGTAGCCTCTGGGGTGGGGAGAGGTTGAACCGTCCAAGATCCATTGGATGGGAAAAGAAGAAGAGGTTTCCCACGGGTGCCCACCAGCACGCCGGGTTTTCCCTTTGTTCCGACATCTATAAGAGACAGACTTACGCAGCCATCCTTCAACGCATTGCCGAGATCCAGCGCTTGAGCCTGGAAGGTATGTCCGCCACGGCGGCTATGAAGCCAGAGCATGGCTCCGTCCCAGCTCAGAAGGTCCGACTTCCCGTCGCTATCCAGGTCGCCCCACACGGCGCAAATGGATCGGGCTTTGAGCGTGAGGGTGGCTGTTATCTCCACAGGATCTTCCTCGTCGGGGATCCACCGATAGATCCGGTCGCCTTTTTCCATGCCGAGATGAAGAACAACCGGCGCTTTCGGATCGAGTCGGACAGGAAGGGCAATATGCACTTTCCCTTCGAGTTGGCAGATTTTTTTCTGCAATCGCCACTCTGCGGCTGTGTGCGAAGGGAAGTCAGGGTTTGGCTCCGTGAGCGTGTATTCGACCCCTCGGGCCAACATATCGGTGCTGCCGGCCCAAGTCTGGTCCATGGTCGTTCGGGTCGTGACTCCCCGTATGCCGTCCTGACGCATGGCGAGTTCTGCCCATTGCCCGCCGTAATGCAAAAAGGCCTTCGCGGTCCCTGCCTCGGATGCACCAATGAATAGCAGCGCCTCCATGGGAGACGCCTGTCGGACGGTTTGCCACACTGTTTGTCCTTCATCCTCCGGCATGTCGCCCAGCTCGATCGTGACGTTCGATGGAGAGGCCTTTTCGGTCCCTTTGAACACCCGCACCACGGTGCCGGTCAGCACACCATTCGTCTCGCCGGGATATAACGTTAGCCCAATGATCGCCTCGGATTGCTCGACGAGATGAACGGGCGTGAAATGGGGATTAATCAATGCAAGGGCTGACTGGCAGGCGACAAGAACTCCTGCCAGAACGTCGAGTGTCTTCAACCGTGTTGTTCGCTTCCATTCTGATCTCATTCCGAATTGTTGCGTATTTATTGGCTTTTCAGGGCATTGGCCACGTCACCGGCGCAGGAATACAAGGCAAAGCTGCTATCTTCCCAGCCGGAACCCGTGAACCAGCGCCAACCTTCACCTTGCGCCATGCGTTGACCCACGCCGACAAAAGACATGATGCGGTTTCTTTCTGCAAGTACGTTCCACCCTTTTGTTACAAGGGTATTGCCTAATTTTGCTTTGGCCGTGGGATCGCGAAGGGCGTTTTCGATAAGGTAACGGGCCTCAGCCTCTTGCACCCCCTGCCGGAAAAGCTCGTAGCGGACAGTTGTCGCAGGACCGTCCGGGCCTGGCGCGAGTAAGGCGGACGCCGTTTGGACACTCATCGAGAGGTTCCATGCGCCGGCTCCCTCTAACGTCCCACGTCCCGGCAGATTCCAAAAGTCCATCCCCACGGGACCAAGCCCCATGCATCCGTCCGCGGCTCGCTCCGCCACACGAAGCCAAACGGCAGGCGAGGCAATGGGGCGGATGTCGTATATTCCGTCCGCCCGTGGATGCCACACGACCTTGATGGGCAGGTCACGTGCTCCATAGAGTTTGCTTTTCTGTGGGGTGTAATTGCCCCAGACGGACATGACGTGCCCGAAGGGCACATTTCCGAATCCTCCCTTTTGCCCGCCGTAATGTGCGATTTGCGCGAGCTTCAACTCCGGCCACACCTTGTGGAACAGTGCGATCGGATCGGCGCTTTTTTGCTGTGTGGGTTGTTCCCAGATCAGCCCCACCACGGCCTTATCCGCCAAACCCCGTTTGGCAAGCCTCTGAAGGGTCTCGGTCATGACGGGCTTCCAAAAGGAAACGGCGGAGTCGGTCGGTTTGTATTCCGGAAGGGGAAGCAGGCTGACCCTGCCGTCGGGTTCCCGCAGGGTTGCGCCGACTTTCCCATGTCGTCCGCCAAATTCTCCCACGTAAAGGCATACCACTTCGATCGTAAGATGCTTCTGTGCCATGTCGAGATATCGCTCGAGCACACTAAAGTCGTAGGTGTATTCGCCGGTATCCGTCTTCACCCAATACACCATGCCCTGCGCGTTGCGAAACCATTCTGCTCCCGCAATCAGAGGCACATACACCACGCGGCCTCCGATTTCGCCCATGTATTGGAGGGTGCGATCCATATACTGGAAGTGCGCGTCCGACCAAAGCGGCACCTGGTACCAAAGCGCCAGCGTATCCGGCGAATGCAGGGCCGCTGTGAGCAAACGGAAATCGCGGGGGTTAGGCGCCACCCAAGCGGCCACCCGAAGCGTCAACGGCACGTGGGCCAGGAGCCCCGTTGCCGTGGTGAGGGTTAGAACACTCTCATAGTCTCCGGCAGGGGCCTGCGCCGGAACCCTTACCCGCACCCAGATGGGCACCACGGCGCCGGAATCTATCCACAGCTGTTGGGCGCCACCGCGGCCGATTTCCCTTTCGGCCTCACTCTGGCTGACGATCGCCGCGACGTGCTCAGGCGGTCTATTGAGCAGGATATCCATGACAGAGACGCACTCATCCCTCCCGAGATGGGTTGGCCATTTTTTCGGAACTGTGCCATACAGAATCTCCACCGCACTCTGGCCAATCGTATTCGTGCCGTCCACCTGCCGGAACACCTCGACGGATGCCGAAAGACGCGTGATCGGCGCATCGCTGCTCACCACGATCTGACCACTGCCGACTCCATTACGCGGCGCCACGAGCCGGATGGCGGAAAGCGGTTCTCCGTGCGGTCCCCAGCTCAGGGGATAGGCGCGGATAGACACCTCTGTGCCTTGCCAGATTCGTCCGACGATGGCTCCGCCGAGGGGACTCACGCGTGCTGCGCTGTTCACATTCCAGACTTGTATCCCCCGGGGGCGATGCACGGCCGGGACGGCGCCTGGACCGCCCGTCAGTGCAAGGCGGACCAGCCCACACTCGCTGAGTTCACATCCCTTCGCGCGGGGTTTAGGGGCTCGATGAATTTCTAGCGCAAGAATATTTCGGCCCTTGACCAACGCTGAGCGAGGGACGAGGAAGTGCGCGTTTCGGATCCGATGGTTGAACCGCTTGAGCGTATCGGCCTCTTTGGGCACCCCAGAAAGACTGTTTTTCCATGGTTCTCCGCTGGCCGTGGTGAACGCTTGCTCGGGATAGGGATCGGCAAGAGTTTCAGGGCTAAGGGGACGATCAGGCGGCAGGAACGCGCGTCCTATCTCTTTTCCATTCATGTACGCGACCAAACCGCCGCGGAACTCAACGCGCAGCTGCATATCGCCCGTTTTGTCCGGATCGGTCACGAGGAAACTTCCCCGCAGACACAGCAGTCCCACCCACATGGAACGGAAAACACCATACTGGTCCAAATCATAACGTCGAATGTCGGTACCGGCCAGGTGTTGAACCACCCGTGGTTCACGCCAGTGGAACCACCCGGAGTCGTCGAAATGGGTCTTGGTCCAATCGGCAGGCGGCGCGTCGCTGTTCTGGCTAAGCTTGCCCCAAATGGAACACGTCTTCACTATTCCGTTGGTCATCCAGACAGGATTCATCCACTGGATAAATCCACGATACACACTTCCTTCGGATAGGATCAGCTGCCCGTCTTGGGCCAAAATAAAACTCCGCGCCGCTTCGAGCAGCGCCATGACGAGCAGGGACCTCCTTGTCGTTTGCCTATTCCCCATACCGCCCTTCTTCCTAACGCTCAGCGAATGGCTTCTGCGCGCAAGCCGAGCAGTAAAACGTCGCCCGGTGCACCTCTCCGTGGCCACTGGTAATTTAGCCATCGCGTGGCATTGTGACAAGCCCACGGGGCCCCTTTCCGTCCGCTCCGGGCAGGATCCAAACCCCAAAGGAACCCATAAGAAATCCGCGCGCCTATTCGTCCCGAAAATAAGGTTTCACCGAGCCGAGTCGTTGCTGCCGTGAGTCGGATGTGGCGATGCGTGTTTGCACCGACACGACGAACGTGTGGTATCCGTACGGGGCCTCCGATGTCGGAGGGAAGGTAGCCCAAAAGCAACGGGCCCTTCAGGGCACATCCGACATCAGAGTCCCTTCCAGGAGGCGCAGGCGGCGATCGCACCGAGCCGCGACGCGGGGGTCATGGGTGACCACGATCAGGGTGTGCCCGCGGTCTCGGGTTAGAGCAAACAGGGCATCGAGGATTTGTCGCCCCGTCGTTTCGTCCAGATTTCCGGTTGGCTCGTCGGCCAACACAAGCGGAGGGTCGTTCATCATGGCGCGCGCCAGCGCAACGCGTTGCTGCTCGCCGCCGGAAAGTTCAAGGGGTGTGTGGTCGCTCCGTGCGGCCAATCCGACGATTTCCAGCAGTTCCATGGCGCGTCGTTGCGCCGCTGCCGGTGGAGCACGCCACGGGGTCAAGGCGCGGGCCGGCAGCAAGACATTCTCCAGGACTTCCATTTCCGGAAGGAGATGGTAGGACTGAAAGACAAGACCGATCTCACGCGCGCGAATCCGCGCACGCGCGCGTTCCGCAAGGGCATAAAGGTTCTGGTCCTTATACCACACAGAACCCCGGTCCGGATGATCCAATCCGCCCAGGATATGCAAAAGGGTACTTTTCCCGGCTCCGCTGGGGCCTTGGATGGCCACCGCTTCCCCCGCCTCGACGTTCAGGGCCACACCCTGTAGCACACGCAGTTCGCCTACGCGGCGCTGGTACGTTTTGTGTATATTCCGGGCTTCCAGAAGCATGTGGACCGACTTTCGCCTGCCGGTCATTCCCGACGCAAAGCCGCCACGGGATCCAGCCGCGCAGCACGGCCGGCCGGAAGCAGGGCTGCCAAGGTACAGAACACCATGACCACCGCCACAACGATCACCACTTCGCTCCATGAAATGTCCCAGGGGATTTCGCTCAGACCGTAGATCGCCTTGGGAAAGACCCGCAGTCCGAATTGCGCCAGAAACCGAACAAGCTGCGTCAGATTGGCCAACACCAAAAACGCCACGGCCAGACCCAGG